>Ga0116145_1004973_pt1 | contig 10356 bp, 9 predicted proteins | sample AD_JPNHG1_MetaG_FD_89747 | JGI IMG/M metagenome (GOLD analysis project Ga0116145, IMG submission 89747) | Active sludge microbial communities of municipal wastewater-treating anaerobic digesters from Japan - AD_JPNHG1_MetaG | ecosystem: Engineered > Bioreactor > Anaerobic > Digestate | place... | reverse complement strand
TTTGCTGCCGCCAATCCAGCGCAATTCACGTTCATCGACGACTGCGTCAATATCCGCGACGGATCAGGCAACCAGTTAGGCTCGTATTTCGATCCGGATCAAGTGCACCTTGGGCCGGCAGGTGTATATCAGATGGGCCTGATTCAAGCTTCTTCGCTGACGTCTGAACTGAGTGGATATGCCAGCCCGTTGAGCAAGAATGCTGCGGACATTTATCCGGCGCAGCCACAGTGGAATCCGAACCCCGTCAATGCTGGTACAGGCGGCGGAAAAGATGGCGGCGTCACTGGCACTGTAGCTACTGGTATTTATATTGCGCATTCGGGATCGGCGACCTCAGTGGCTGTCGTTGCTGCGGATGTCGGTGATGCCAATCAGACGCCGTGGCAGCGCATCACGCCAGTATCCGGCACCAATACCTCATGGATACGTGCCGGCATCACTGCAGTCGGGCGAGCCATGTCGTCGGTTGATCCATTCGCCCTCGATACGATGGTCGAGATTCGGCTATCTAACGTTGATTCCACAAAGCTCGGCGAAATCATGCTGCGCGTGGTGGCCAATACCGGCGAACTGCTGTCATCGGATGCCTCGTTGAAGATGGGGATCGTCACCGGCATCAATAAAACAGTCGTGCTGCGCCATGCGATTAAGCGGGCAGGGGCTACCACACCTGCATCGGCGCTGATCTATTTGTATCTCAACATGCAGGGCAACTATTCATCCAGCGTCGGGGATATTGATTTCCGGTGTCTGACCGTCAGGGGTTGATATGGCTCGTAAGTTTGATGGCAACCTGGCCAATTATTTCAGTTCAACGCTTACCTATGACTTTCCAAGCGACTGGACGATCCTCCTGCGGATCAAGAATGTAGTCTCGACCGGCGATCACCAGATATTTATTGGTCGGCGTGGCGGCGATACGAATGGATGGGGGGTCGGTCGGCAATCCAGTGGTCAATTCACGTTCTGGGGATTCGGCGGCGCTACAGGGTCAGCCGGTAATGTCACGCTCGGCAGTGCAGGATTTGAGGCCTATGCGATCACACGGGCTGCGACGGGTAGCCTGGGGACATTTTACAAAGACTCGACCACGCCGCTCGGCACTGCATCGATTACGCCGGGGCCAAGCGCCACCCAAGGTTTATATGTCGGCAGCCTGAACAATTCAGGGGCTGCAGCCTATCCCGCAAATTGCGAATTAGCGGAAATCGCGATTTTCTCCCGTGTGCTGAACAGCACCGAACTCGGGCAGTGGTTCTCGGGCGATTCGCCGTCGTTGTACAACACCGGACTCGTGCACTACTGGAAGCTGGATGCGGCCAGCGGCAATGAGTCGGCAACAACAGGCGGGGCAACGCTGACGCAAGTCGGCACTGTCACCGCAACGACGCACCCGGCGATGAATTATGGTGGTAGCACGCCAACATTAGTTGTCGCCAACGGCACGCACTCCCACACCGCAGATGCCGTCGTGCTGACAACACTCGTCACGTTAAGCGTTGCGGATTCTACGCATGGGCACGCGTCCGATAGCATAACGCTGACCACGGCAAGCAACGGAACAATAACGATCCCTGCAGTTCGAGATTGGGGAACGGGAAATCTGAAATCCGGAGAAACAGGAGTGCAGGTCGACATACGGAGCATCTCCACCGGGGCGTTGGTAGTCCGTAAGTCAGGTCAGACAACGCATGCGACGACTGGCGTGTGCGTTGTTTCCGATGCTTCCATCGTTGCCGGAACGACTTATGAAGTCGTTACTCGCTTCGCCGATGGAAGTGTGGGCATGTGGGATTACCAAGCGGCCTGACTATGAGTCATACAGTATCAAACGTCCAGCCAATTTCATCGGCGCATACCGTCAAGCAGTATGCCGGTTTCGGTATTCTTGGGGCGGATATTCCGACGACCGGCGACAATGGTAGCAGCCCGGTTCTCAATGACGGCATTTTGGATACGTCCGAATATTACTGGAGACTGGAGACTCCGCCTAGCTCTGGAAGCGTTACGATCTACCCAGATTTATCATACCTATTTTCTGGTGCGGCTGATGGGACATGGCCGTGGGCATATCGCCTGTTCTGGTTAGATTCTGATGGGACAACAGGCAATGGTACGGCAACAGTAACCGATATTTTCGGAGCCGGTTCCATCGCACTGGTTATTGCGGATGCGGCACACGCCCATACGACAGATGCGGTAGGGCTAACAACGCAATGGTTGCTTTCAGTGTCTGATCCGCTACATGCTCATGTCGCAGATAATATGGCGCTATCGGCCACCGGGTCTGCCAGTCTTGTTGTGCAACAGGCATCGCATGCGCACATAGCAGACGGAATAACGATCACGACGAACTGGCTGCTATCGGTAGCCAATGCAGCGCATAGTCATGCCACCGATAACCTTCTTCTCGATATCAGCAACGCCATATCCCTGACGGTGCAGGATGCCGCGCATACAAACACTGCCGACTCGCCGACGTTGACTGCTGAAGCTATATTGCAAATCGCTGAGTCTCTGCACGCGCATTTCGCTGACACGCTTGTGCTATCGCAGCCACAGTCGGGTGGGGCGTGCCCGACCGCAGAAGAAATCGCCGCCGCAGTATGGGCTTACGCCAATCGCGTCATCACCGGGCCGACCGCCGAGCAGAACGCCGACGCCCTGCTATCGAGGACATGGCCATGAACCTCGGGCAATTCCTATCAGCTAAATCGCCGCTGCCAACTGGAACGGTCGCCCAGCACCTTGCCGCTATCTATGCCAGCTCTGGTAATGGTGATGGCCAGACAATATTCGCCAGCCGGTTCAATGTAGTGACAGGGGTAGAGCGCATCGAAGTTATGCGTAAAGCACGGCGTCACGCACCAGACGCAGTTACTGCCCTCCGGGTGCAGCCGCCACAGAGCAGTGATCCAAAGACAGCCTACGCCATTACCGCAACACCAAGTCTATCCGTCCGCACCGAGCGCGACGAGATTATCGTCACCACAAAACAGCAATCCGCCGTCGCGTCTCAGCATTTCGAGTCAGCGACGATTACTCGTAAAAGGAAAACATCATGACCGTGCGCGTTTATAGATCAACTGACTATGGGCATCCTGTGCTTACCGGGACGGCAGGAACTCTTCTTGCGCTGCTGAAAGCGTGCCTAGTTGATGGGTATGGGGCCAACACCGTATCCGTTCTTACGCAGAGTGGTGGAGTTGCTACCGCAACATGCGCCAATGCGCACGGAATGCCTCTTGGCACATCCGCAAAGCGCACTATCAGCGGGGCGAATGAGTCTGGCTACAACATAGAGGCGACCGTAACTTCTACTGGTACAAACACTTTCACCTATACGGTAGCGGGTGGCACGCCAGCATCAGCCACGGGGTCTATCAGCGTCAAGTGCGCAGGAAGCGGGTGGACAAAGCCAATTGCCGATTCTGGGAACATTGGCATGTTCAAGCAACCGGCAGGGTCAAACGGGTTTTGCCTTCGCGTTGATGATGTTTCAACAGCTAACGTTGCGCGTGTTGTTGCATACGAATCCATGGCTTCTTTGGCTTCTGGTTCAAACGCCTTTCCAACGGACATCCAGATTCCATCTGGGCTGTACTTGTCAAAAAGCCTAAGTTCTGACTCTGTAGAGCGTGCATGGATTTTGTACTGCAACGGTCCACTGTTTTATCTAGTCATCAACAACGCTTCTGTGGTTGATTGGATTTCTTCATCAAACATCGGCTTTGGCGATTTTCAATCGTACCGAGGGGGTGATATATTCAACACTATTCTCATAGCGGCAACAGGCGCTTCAGCGTCGTTTTCGTCGCTACAGAACTTGTCTGTGAGATTCACTTCTCTGTTAGGCGGTCACTATATTGCGCGCACACATGCGCAGACAGGTACTGCCGTTCAGTGCTCGAAAGGCTCTGACGCATTTAAGGGGGATGGTCAGGCGGCAATGGGGGCTACAGGGCAAATATATCCAGCCCCTGCGGACGGCGGCCTGTACGTGTCACCAGTGTGGGTTTCAGAAGTCGGAGCTATGCGTGGGGTGCTGCCGGGAATATATTCGCCACTACATCCGAAACCTCTTTCGACGGGGGATATTTGGGTGCCCACAGGCGATCTTGCTGGCAAAACGTTTGAGGCGATAAATTCACAAGCGTCTTCGCAGATGTTCTTTGAAATTTCGGATACGTGGTGAGTCATGGCTACGATCACAACGGTGTCCATGATGCGCTCGACTACCTACAGAAATGGTGTTCGCAGCGGAAGAGCTGTCACTTGTAAATCATACCTTCGCAGACTTATAGAGGCAGTTCCTTGGTGGCGTACCGATGTTACCGGTAGCTGCAACGGGCCGGCTTTTTTAGCCATCGACCGAAGTTCTAGTTTAACAGGCATGGTGCTGGATGGAATAAGCCCCGTGCCGCATGCTGCTGTCCATCTTTATTACCGGCCTAGCGGCCTGCTGTTGGCAAAAACATTCTGCGATGATGCAGGTGGCTTCATATTCAAGGGCCTCGATAAGAATAGCTCAGACTATTTTGCCGTCGCCTTGTACCCAAATGACAACGCACAGATTTACGACAAAATAACACCCGTATAAGGAGTAGCAAAATGATAATCACCCCTTCCGCCGTTCTCGCCAACGCCACCGCATTGCTATGGCTTACGCACCTGCAAGTGGGCGCCGCAGCATCAACCCTTTCGTTCTATACCGGGGCAAAGCCTGCAAACACGCTCACCGGACCAGATGGAACGACGCAAATCCTGCTAGGGACGGCAACCTGTAAAGTGTCTGGAAATGACGTTGGTTCGGTAGCATCTAACCGATTGACATTCGACACAATCACACAGGACTCTGCGGCAGATAACACCGGCACGGCAACATGGGTTCGAATCCGGGATGGTGACGGGTTGGCAGTTATTGATGTAGATGTCTCTGACTTAGGCGGCAACGGGTTCATGAAGATGAACACTACCGCTATCGTGGCTGGTGGCCCAATTGCTGTCTCATCGTGCTTCATCGACTTTTAAACCACTGTGGCTTACGTAGCGCCTCTCGGTAACGCGATTTACTTCCAACGGACTGGCGGGGTTTCTTACGCGCCGCCCGTTGGCACGGCTGTTATTTTCAACCGTGTAAAGCGAGCCGTCGCGGGGGGAAGCTATAGTCCTTCTGGTTTGGGATCGGCGCAGCATGGGGCTTCGTGCGATGGTGCAGGCGCATATTCCATATCCGGCCAAGCAGTAGGATACCTGAGTGTTTTAGCAGATGGCTCCGGAACGTATTTGGTGAACGGAGAAGCGCTTGGAATAGTGACTGTTTTCGGCGCAGGACTTGGAACTTATGTGCCAAGTGGAATTGCGTCAGCGACGTTCACTGCGCTCCTCCCGGTTTGCGTTGGCGCTGGCACATATAGCCCGCATGGCGCAGGGTATGAGATACCGCCTACAGCAGCAGGGCGCGGCAAATACACATTGAATGGTCAGGCGGTGATTTCACATGGGGTCATTGGATACGGTTCAGGAGTGTTTCGCGTAACAGGACGAGCATATTCCTCGCACGGACGTGCTGCAGTTGGCGTTGGAAAATATACAACCAGAGGTGTTGGCTACGCTTATTGCGGGGCTAGCGCCATTGGATATGGAAGCTATGTGGTATCTGGTTCGGCAATGGCAATAAGCACCATCGGATATAGGGCGCAGGGAGCTGGAAGCTATCATCCAACCGGGTCGAGCACTCCGCGTTTTGGACCGGATGACCCGATGCCAGACATGTCCATTTTCGTCAGTACGAAAAGCAGGAATGTCTATGTCGTTCAGTGATGATAAGTTCGGCACAATTTGGCCCACCCGCGATGGCATTTCTATTGGCGCAAGCGGTGAGCGGAAGATGCTTGATGCTATCGGTGGCAGCGATGGGTTCCGCACAAGAATCCGTGAAAATGCAGATGGAAGCACGACGATTCTCCGAACGAAGAATGGACAACCGCAGTTTGAGACAAGCGCCCCTTCAACAACCAAGGTTGCCGCGCCGGTAGTTGAGCGGCTATGTGGAATCCAGTGCCCGGCCTACGCGAATGACTACACCCTGAGCAGCACGCCAGTCTATTATGTGGTTATGGCTGTCGATGGATCAGCTCCTGTTCAGAAAACAAGAGACGACTACTACGCAAACTATGCCTTTGCCTCACGATGGGCCGGGGGTGGAAAGGTAGTCATGTTTAATGGTATGCGTGACGGAAGCGTATGGCAGGGGTCACTCTACCCATACGCAGATCAAGGCTCTAGCACCGGATGGGCAAAGGCAGCGAGACCGTTCCCGTTCACCGGGCGCGATACTGTTGCTCAGGGTGAATCAACGCGATGGGGTACTGCAACCTACAAACCACCGGGGTCGCCTATCATGTGGTTCCCGTGGGACTCGGCGGTTACTCCAGCGCAAGGCCCATATACCCACGATAGGCAGTTTGTGGATGGATACGGCGCAACTTACTCGCAAATGAGTCGCATCAGTAAAAATACCTACGGGTTCATTGATAGCGCGTTCTACACAGACGGAGACCTCTGTTACTTGCAGTGCATCCCGAATAGTGGATCATTTGACTTGTCCCCGGGGGTTGAGTCCATCTACGGACAACTTGTTAATGTCACACAAGGCAGTACATCAGATATAGCCTATGGCGCCATACCGTCTCGCGGTTTCTCTGGGAATTATCCGAGCTACAGCGGCACAGTGGATATGCAGAGCTACACCAACATGACGCGGATAGTACCGTTGTCAGTCAATGGCTCTGGGACGCGTGCCGTCAGCATCAATGAGGCACGATACCGGGTATCCAGCTTTCCATCGTTATCTCGTCGAGCCGTGGCCGCAATGGATATTGATCTGGTCAACAGAACCGCGGCATGTCTAGAAGTGGATAACGTGTATCGAAACATGGTTTCCAGTACGCCGGCTACTGAACTGCTGGACATGGGGTTTGCCAATAATAGCGATGATCTGAAAATACTATGCCATTACAGGCTTAATGGGCTTGATTCCGCTCTGTATCTTGGTGCGCAAGCATTGATTAAAATAAATGCACCAGATTACGACACATTCATACGGTGCGTTTTCTCAAACATTGCGCAAGACCTTTTTGTGGTCAATATAAGTCGAACGACTAGGCCATGGGAAAGCTCTGACACAAGCGTATCAGCAGATTTTGCATCAGCCCTTGTGGTGCTGCACAAGGGGATTGCTGTTCATGTTTTTTACACCAACTCGACTGAGCGCCATGTATTTGGGGGTGTTTTTTCACCGAGCTATACGGACCACGCCATTGTTGATTCAAACGTTTTGGCTGGTTCCTATACCGTAGGCGGTGCAGACTCTCTTCCGCTTACGGGGCAAACCGGCCAACTCCACAGTCACGCGCTTAACCCGTTCGATCAAGCGTCGCTTGGTTGGTATGAGGATGGACCATATCTTCCTCCCGGAAACTTCATGCCCGTGTCAGCAACAATTGACTCCAGTTACAAAAAAATAGCCATCAGCGCTGTCTTAGGTTTCCGCACGGAACTTCCGCTGCGACCAGGCTCAAGTGAGCAAGACTCATCGCAGCAAGCCACAGCTATTTCAGGTGGCGCTGTGACGATCAACAGAATAATTGACCTCGTCACAGGTGAAGCAACGCCTTTCGGTTCAGACACCAGCTATTACAATCGACTGCACTATCAAAAAGGAACGGCATGAAAACCACACCGAAAGGCCCATTCCTTGGGGTCAACAATCGCCTGCCAGACTTCGCGCTACACGTCGACAAGACGGGCGACTTCCTGCGTGATGCAGTCAATGTCGACATCACGAACAGCGGCAATATTGTTCGCCGCCAGGCGGCTAAACTGATCCAACCATTGGCCGCGCCACACTCGCTGTACATGACCAGCGACACGGATGGTTTCATGGTCATGGCCTCAACGCTCTATGCCGTGACGTTGCCGGACTATGCCGTGTCATCGGTCAAGGCGCTAACTTCGAATGACCCGATGAGCTACGCCGCGATTTCCGGCCGGCTCTATTTCAGCAACGGTACGGATAGCGGGCGGCTGGCGGGTGGCGCAGTGCTGCCGATGGCCTTGCCGACGCCGTCTGCTCCGACCGTGGTGGGCGGCATCGGCGGCGGCCTGGTTGCCGGGAAGTATCGGGTAGCCGTGGCCTACTACAACGCGACAACGCAGGAAGAGGGTGGCGTATCGCCTTCGGCTGCGATCGATACCGCGACAACAGGTGGATTGCGCATCACGCTGCCAGCAGCAGTAACGGGCGCCACGCACGCCAATGTTTACGTGACGACGCTTAACGGGTCCGTTCTGATGCTGGCGACCAGTGCGCTGATCGGCGTATGGCCAACGGTTGATGTGATCGCTGAGGCGACTGGGCGCGAGGCTAACCAGCGCCATGAAATGCCGCTGCCGGCTGGCCGACTATTCGCCTTCCAGGGTGCGCTGTGTAGCTACGCTGGAAACGAGGTGTTCGAGGGGATTCCATTCCGTCCAGGCTACTGCCTGCAAGTCGGCAGCCGAATTCCGTTCGTCGGCGATGTGTCCAATGTTGTGCCGACTGAGAACGGGGTTTATGTCGCAGCCGATGAAACGTTCTGGCTGGCGGGTGCCGCGATGACCAAGGCGGAACGTGTCTCGCCGATCCTGCCCTATGGCGCCGTGCCGGGTACGTCCTTTGCGGTGCCTGGTGATGCCAAGCAAGTCGGCTGGTTCGGTGATGATGGGATCGTCATTGGCGACAAGCTCGGACAGGTCAAAGCGGTAATGACCGACAACATCGATCTTGAGGCGCCGTCCTCTGGTAACTCGATGGTCTTCACCGATCGAGGCTATCTGCGTGTTGTCTCCTGTGGCTGGTGCCTGAATCTGGAAAACCTGCGGGCGACTCGCTACACGGATTTCGATTTCACCAGCTTATCCGGAGACTACGGCACCAAGGAAGACGGGATCTACGCCCTATCTGCCACAGGCAAAGTCAATGCTTCGGTCAGTCTCGGCAAAGAGGATTTCGGCACGGAAGCCAAGAAGGCGCTGCCTGCCGTTTATCTTGGCGCCCAATCGGAAACACCGATGCTGGTGACAGTATCAACGCCAAAGCAAGGTTCCTATGATTACACTGCGCGAAGCTGCAATGGCGACGCCTTGGAACTACACCGCGTCGACCCCGGCAAGGGGTTGAGCGCAACTTGGTACGACCTGTCCATCGCAAATGTCGATGGTTCTGATTTCATCATGGCTTCTGTGTCGTTCGCACCAGTCGCTTCTACCCGGAGAATTTAATCATGGCTGACATCATCAATCTCGATTCGCACATGATCAGCGGATCACTGGCTGATCAAAAATTCTATGAAGTACCGAACGCCGGGATGAAGGTTCTCGCAGCGATCATCAATGCGGGATGGAATCTTGGCCTCGATAAGTCCAATGAGGCTTATTCCAAGATGACCACTGCGACAACGCCTGGCGGATTTCTTGACCCTGCATCAACGCCGAACGTATCGGCCGGGACAATTAGCCTGCCATCGGTTACAGCGCCGAACGTCATCATTCCGACCAACGTTGATACCACGCAGATAATGTCGTTGTTTGATGGGAAGTATGCCGACTTGGTGACCTTCCTTGATGGAGAATTTTCAACATTCCGCAGCACCTACTTCCCAAACGAGCAGGCCGCATATACGGCGGCCGAGTCGTGGCTCACGGCGGCTCTGGCCAACCCCAATGCCGGTATCCCGGTGGCAGTGCAAACGCAAATTTGGGGAGATGACCACGCCAGGATCACGGCGGATAAATTGCGGGCGCAGGATGACGTTGTGGCGCAGTTCGCAGCGCGCGGTTTCCCGCTCCCACCCGATGCTGCAGCCAGTGCCGTGATGCAGATCGAACAGAAGGCACAGGACGCAATGGCTGAGTCGAGCCGAAAGGTGGCGATCATGTCGGTCGATATGCAGAAATTCTCCGTTGAGAAACTGCTTGGTCTACGTGGCATGGCGTTGGATGCAGCGGTAAAGTATGTAACCACGCTGGCCACCGCACCAGATATTGCTTCCAAACTGGTCGGCATCGGGATTGATGCACAGAGCAAGCTGATTTCTTCGGCCAGCCAGTTCTACGCTGCCGATGCTAACGCCAAGGAAATGATCAGTAAGGTCCAGCAGTACAACAACAGTCTTACCTTTGACTCCGATAAGGCTAACCAGGCATCCGAAATGGAAGTAATCAAATTGCGAGCAGATGCAATGGTCCGCTATCTTCAGTCTTTGTCGCAGCAGGCAACCAGCCTATTCAACAACCTGCATGCTAGCGTTG
>Ga0116145_1004972_pt1 | contig 10356 bp, 10 predicted proteins | sample AD_JPNHG1_MetaG_FD_89747 | JGI IMG/M metagenome (GOLD analysis project Ga0116145, IMG submission 89747) | Active sludge microbial communities of municipal wastewater-treating anaerobic digesters from Japan - AD_JPNHG1_MetaG | ecosystem: Engineered > Bioreactor > Anaerobic > Digestate | place... | reverse complement strand
GAACTTTCAATGGTCATCAATGCCGTTATGCTCCAATAATTCATATTGTGCGCATACCAACGTTCTACTTTTTGAATTATAGATAAATCTTTTTCAACAGAAGCGCTATCAGCCGATTGCGCAAAAGTTACTGAAACTACGCATGCAGTTATGCAAATAAGAAATAAACGTTTCATAAAAAAATTAATTGTTAGATAATTGTTTAAGAACAGAAGCCGCTTCGGGAAAAACATCAAGAAATACCTGTCGCGCCATGTCGGTGCGTTGTTCTGCCAACGCCATGTAGTGCGCCATTGAATTTATGTTGCCTAATTTATAGTAACACATAGCCAAAAACAGAGGCAAATTTTCTTGCAAAGGTTCCAAACGAAACGCCTCTTCATAGTAATAAACCGCCTCTTCGAACAAAAAGGTCTGTAAATAGATGTCACCTATTTCCTTCCACACCTCGCCATCCTGCGGGTCAATTTTAATAACTACCAAATAAGCCGACAAAGCTTTTTCGTAATCGTCCATATCACGGTAAGAATCGCCGATATAAGTCCATATTTCAGCCGAATCGGAATTCAATTTCAAAGCCTTGTTCAAATAAATCAACGCTTGCGCCGGTTGTTGCAAATTCAGCGAACAAACACCCGCACCTATCCACGCATCTACATAACTACTGTCTAATTCGCTCGATTTCAGAAAATAGGAAAGCGCTGTTTCCGAATCGTCGGTGCTTTCAAAGCATTCGGCATAAAAACTCCACACTTTACCATCCAAAGGATTGTTATCCAAATAGATACGGTAAGCGCGCTTTGCTTCGTTGTACTCGTTATTGTAAAAATGACAATGTGCTTTTTGTAACCACGAGAGATAATCGGCATTATTAATCGTAACGGCAAAATCAAAAGCTTCTAATGCCTTATTGTAGTTTTCTTCATTGAAATATATCAAACCGACATAAAACCAAACTGTTGCATCGTACGGATTAAGGTCAAGCAGGTGATTGTAAATGTTCAAAGCCTGCCACGGCAAATCCTGTTGCTCATACGCAAAAGCCAACTCTCTCAACAAATCGCTATTGTCGGGATAGAGTTCCACGCCTTTTTTTAGAAAATGGGAAGCAGCTTTGTAGTGCTGTAAACTATTGAGCAACGATGCAATGTCCACAAACAATTCAGCGCCTTCGTCAATATGCTGTGCCAAATCTTCGAAAACAACTAACGCTTCGCGCGTTCGCCCCAAATTTAGAAGTGCTTCGCCTTTCATAAACAGCGTATCAACATCCAAAATGTAGCTCTCTTCAATAATTTTCAAAGCTTTGGCAAACTGCCGTTTCGCCAAAAATATTTTTGCTTTTTGCAATTGCAACACATTGTTTGTCGGATGCATTTTTAAACCAACCTTCAATGCTTCTACCGATTTTGAAGTATCGCCGAGCCGCAAATAATAATCCACCAACACTTCTATTTCTTCAACATCGAAATAGCGGTCGGTTTGCCCCTCAGACCGTTCATAGCGGTTGATTAATGCCTTATAATCGTCAAAATCCATTTTACTCATTGCGGAAACACACGGCTTCCACCGTTCAAGTAGTTACAAACTAAAATTGATACCAAAAGTTTCATCGGCAGATTCGCCATCCTCTTCCTGCGAATCGTTCACATCATCAGTCGATTCAAACGCCGTTTCGGATTCAGTTGTCGGATTTGCGGCGTTACTTTCATTGATGAATGCAATAACATCGTTCATGCCCATCATAAATTTTTCAAAATCCTCTTTGTAGAGAAAAATTTTGTGCTTCTCGTACGTTACTTGAGCATTCTCATCAGTGCCGACAACTCGTTTTTTGCTTTCCGTAATAGCTAAGAAATATTCGCCATTGCGGCTTTGTTTCACATCCAAATAATAAATCCGCTTTCCGGCTTTTATGGATCTTGAGAAAATAATTTTAGTGTCTCTTTTGTCGAAATTACTGTTTTCCATCGTTTTATCTAAAAAAAATAAGTGTGAGTGGAGCGTTCTCCTTTTTGGTGTTTGAAACGGTCAAAGATAGTACTTTATTTTCGTTTACGCCCAATGCATCGGCAACAAGTTTTCAACAATCTGCATCTGCACTTTGTTTTCATTATTCATTAATTTTTTGTACCTTTGTAACCTCAAATTTATCGGGTTCTTTTTATTTTATGATTAATCGAATTCTTCTCAGAATTAAGGTCGTCCAAGTGTTGTATGCGTTCTTCAGGGGCGACAATCACGACAAAGTCATTGCCGAAAAGGAGTTGTGCCACAGCATACAAAAGGCATACGATCTCTATTTTTATCTTTTGCAACTCATTGTTGAGCTAACGCGCTATTCCGAGCAAAGAATTGATGCTGCACGCAACAAGTACCTTCCCACCGAAGAAGAAAAAAATCCTCAAACACGTTTTATAGACAACCTGTTTGCTAAACAATTAGCAGAAAACAAGCAATTAGCCGACTATTTGAAAAAACGGAAACTGTCGTGGATAAATCACGAGAGCACTCTCAAACAAATGGAACAAGAGATTTATAAATGCGATTTTTTCATCGAATATTTGGCAGAACCCGTTCAATCGTACGAATCGGACAAAACTATTTGGAAAAAAATTCTAAAATTTGAATTACGAGACGAGTCTCCGATTTTTTCCGCTTTGGAAGAAGAAAATGCCTATTGGATGTCGGACATCGATATCATCAGCAGTTTTGTTTTTAAAACACTGAAACTTTTTAAACAATCGAATGGAGCTGACCAAAAACTGCTACCGATGTACAAAGACCCGTCGGACAAAGATTTTGCACTAAAATTATTCCATACCACCATCGACCGCAACGAAGAATTTAGCAAACTGATTGACACCCATACTAAAAATTGGGATATGGACAGAATTGCGTTTATGGATGTCCTCATTATGAAAATAGCTATCGCCGAATTGCTCTCATTCCCCGCTATTCCGACCAATGTTACTTTCAATGAATACATTGAATTGGCGAAAATGTTCAGTACACCACGCAGCAGCGTGTTCATCAATGGTGTTTTAGACAAAATAGTAATGGAACTGAAAGCCAATAATCAAATAGAAAAACTCGTCGATTTTTCAATTAATACCAAATAAATCACTATCTTTGCAAACATTATTTATTTAAAAACTATACGAAAATGAACTTAACAACTATTTTATTACAAGCACAAGCCGGAGCAGGCGATGCCGGTGGCATGGGAAGTTTGGGCAGCCTTCTTATGATTGTCCTTATCTTTGTAGTTTTCTATTTCTTTATGATTCGCCCACAATCGAAACGCCAAAAAGAAATTAAGAAATTCCAAGATTCACTGCAAAACGGCAAAAACGTAGTAACTTCGGGCGGCATCTATGGTAAAATAAAAGAAGTGAAAGAAAACACCGTTATTATCGAAGTTGCTGACGGCGTACGCATCAAAGTCAACAAAAATATGGTGTTTGACTCTCCGGAAGATGCAGCACAACAAACCGCCGCTAAATAATAACATCTTTTTTGCAGCGCAACGCCGAACGCCTTAAAAGTTTTGGCACTCTAATCGTTTTTATGTCATGGGAAAATTGACTTTCTTCACAGCCATAAAAAAAGCGGTTGAAAAAGTTACAGCCAAATTATGGACAAAAAATGCTGTAACTTTTTTGATTTTCTTTATTTTAGCCACTTTATTCTGGCTGATGCAAGCCATTGGAACAAAAAAGGATTTAACCATTGATATTCCCGTAAAATATAAAGGAATTCCGAATAACTTTATCATTTACAACGATTTAGCGCCACATATCAGCGTCACTATTAAAGATGACGGACGAGAATTGTTGAGCTACTATTGGTTCGGTCGTCCCGATTCTTTGGTGATTGATTTGTCAGACAAGTTTAAACCGAATGGCGGCACCATTTCTTTTCCTGTAAAACAACTACGCAACGAAATTTACGCTACTCTACCAAAATCGGCACAAATCAGCAGTTTAATTCCCGAATTTATACAAATCAACTATGACCAGCTTGCTGAAAAAACTTTACCGGTACAACTACAAGGCTCTTATTCTTTGGCACCGCAATACATTTTGTCCGATTCTATTTCCATAATTCCTGCCAAAGTCAAAGTATTCGGCGCACAAATTGTTTTAGATTCGCTTACACACGTTAACGCTAAGCCGTTTGACAAACCTAATCTAATCTCAAACACCACGTTCTCGGAAAATTTGGAACCCATAAACACCGTTGTTTTTGAACAGGAAAAAGTAGATATCACAATTCCGGTTGAAATCACTACGGAAAAAAGCATGGAAATCTCTATCACACCTATTAATTTTCCTAAAGGCATCACGCTCAGAACGTTTCCTGCTACCGTAACAGCGACTTTTTCCGTAGGCATCAGCAAATTCAGCAATGTAAACGCAAAAGACATTTTTGTAAGCCTCGACTACAACGAGGTAATCAAAAAATCCTGTATCAAATATCCGCTACAAGTGAACAGCACCAATCCCGACATTCGGAATCTGCGTATCTCACCCTCCGAAGTGGAAACTTTATTGGAAAAGGACGAATAAAACCATGTTAAAAATAGGCATTACAGGCGGAATAGGAAGCGGAAAATCGGTCGTGGCGAACATTCTGCAACAAATGGGATTTCCTGTTTACGACTCCGACAGTCGCGCCAAAGCACTTACCCAAACGAATGCTGACATTCGACAACAATTGACGGCAATGTTTGGCGACAACCTATTCAAATACAATATTTTAGACAAAAAAGCCTTAAGCCAACTGATTTTTTCGTCTGACAAAAACCTTAAAGCCGTCAATGCTATTATTCATCCTGTCGTAGTGGGCGACTTTGCAACATGGACAACCCGCCAAAACGCTGCTGCCGTATTTTTGGAATCTGCTATTTTAATGGAATCCGGTTTGTATCAAAAGATGGACAAAATTATTTTAGTAACCACTCCCGAAAAACTTCGCATAGACCGAGTGATGAAACGCAGCCAACTTTCCGAAAAGGAAATACAACAACGTATGCAAATGCAAAAAACCGAAGAAACGTTGGCAGACAAAGCTGATTTTGTTATTCTGAACGACGAAAAACACCTGCTAATTCCGCAAGTTCACAGCATACTACAAAAATTATTGATTATCTGAATTTTATGAAGAAACTACTTTGGAAAATTCCTCTTTGGTTTTTTATACTCACTATCACATGGGTAGTTGTGCTGCGTTTTGTACCCGTTTTTGTTACGCCCTTGATGGTTATCCGTTGTTTTGAAAAAAACGATGCGCCAAAACCCAAACTCACAAAAAAATGGGTGCCGCTACAACAAATTTCACCTAAAATGGTTACTGCAGTCGTTGCATCGGAAGACGACCTTTTTATGACACACAAAGGTTTTCGTTTTAAAGATATACAAAAAGCCTACAAAGCTAACAAAAGTGGCAAGCGTTTGCGAGGTGGCAGTACTATTTCGCAACAAACGGCGAAAAACGTATTTACCACAGGGGCACGCACATGGGTACGCAAAGGGTTTGAAACTTATTTTACCGTACTTATCGAACTTTTATGGGGCAAAGAGCGCATTATGGAAGTTTACCTCAACGTAGTGGAACTTGGAAAAGGTATTTACGGTGTTGAAGCGGCATCGCAAAACTATTTCTACAAATCGGCTAAACAGCTTACCTATTCGGAAGCTGCACTCATTGCTGCGGCTTTGCCCAATCCACGCCGTTACAGCATAAAAAATCCGGGACCGTATATGCGCCGTCGCCAAGCGCAAATCATACAACTGATGTGGAACATCGAACCTGTGGATTTCACTAAAAAAAGTCGCTAAACCACATTGGTGATTTAACGACTCTTTCTATTTTTTTAAAAGTCTTCTTTTTTAGAATTTATACGACAGTGACAGTAAAATGTTGTTGTAATGTGTTTTGACTGTCGCCGGCTCTATTGTTGAGTTGTACGGTTTAAACAAATCTATTTTTTGACGGTAAGCATACGCCACATCTACGCCAAAACCAAACGTGCTACGGTAGCCAAATCCTGCCGCACCGTAGATAGAGCCCCTATCCATCATATATTCCATATCTGTGCGTATGGTATTCAGCGGTACAAATTTTTCTGCTCTATCCGACATTGACGGCGTTACGAGAGCCATGCCCGCCCGTACCGAAAAAGCTTTGTTGATGCGATATTCGCCACCAAGTTTAACAGTATGCGCTATTCGTGCAAAATTCTTTATATCCTCATTATCAAGAGCAAACGGTTCCGTATCAAGAAACAAATCCGACGACACATGTTTTAGGCGTGTCGTGCCACGATTGTCGGCTAACATATAATCCAAACTGATAATTCCCGATTTAGCTATGATAAAAGCCATGCTCGCCTGAAATTTTAACGGTGCCGTAAAACGGTAATTGCTTTGCCCGTTAGGCGTTTCGACAGAACCTTTTATAGTCGTATCATAAACCGATTTCCCCTTAAAACCGTCGCGCAACGTGAAATAGGTAGGCGTATGAATAGATGCTCCAACACGCATAAAATCAGTAGGACGCACAATAGCACCAAATTTGAAATTCCAACCAAATCCTGAAGTAGAAAAACGGTTGGTCAATATAAAACTACCGCCTTCCTGAAATATTTCTTTATAACTGGAAATCAAAGAATAATCGAGTGTTTGCATGGTAAAACTTGCTCCCAAATAGACTTTATCGCTCACGTTGGCAGCATACGAAAACGCAAATTCATCTATATAGCCACTTTCCTGTGCCTGATAGAACGGCTGGGACTTCTCCCCCGCTTTCAACAACGAATGCCAAGTATTACCTCCGCCCGGGAGTATCAATTGTGATTCGTACGCCAAAATCGAAAGCCAAGGAACATTTTCATTATCAAAAGGTTCATATTCTTCTGTCAGTTTCAAATCATCTTCCGACAAACCATTTGTGAAACCGGCCATGTAATCGGTCATAGAATTAAGGGACGATGCTCCCTGAAGCGAAAAAGAGCGCGTGAAGTGTTTCAAACGGTTGTAGCCAAAACCGAAATTCGATGCCAACACCCCTTTTTCCTTTTCCGAATTCAAAAACGAAAGAACAAACGAAGCATTATTCAAACAAAAATTAAAATCATCCTGCTGACGAGTTGTTTGCCAAGAACCTTGAGTTACAGGTATAAGAGCTTTTGCCGTAACTGCAAACTCCGAATTGCGATAGATACCAAGACCGGCAGGATTATCGGAAATAGCGCCGGCTTCACCACCCAAAGCTCCAAATGCACCGGCCATGCCCATGTAGCGAGCAGTGCCATTGATAGGCGTTTCGGCATAGCGCATTGCATCAAAAACACCTTGCGCCGAAACAGCCGACGATAATAGAATTGTTATGAAAAAAAGACAATAGCGTTTCATATACTTTTAATTTTATTTTTTTAAACAATTGCGTTTAACGCCGCGTTCCGCCACCGCCACCACTTCGAGTTCCGTTGCTTGAAGAACCACCGGAGCGAGTTCCACCGGATGACATGGTGCCACTGCTCGGATAACTACGGCTTCCTCCAGAACGCGTTCCTACATTCGAATTCGACGAATTGCGTGTAGAAGAATTGTTTTGTACTCGTGTGGTTGAACTTGAACGTTGCGTTGTACTCTGGCGTTGTATTTCACTATTTTGGCGTTGAGTTGTACTCTGGCGTTGAGTTGCACTACTTTGGCGTGTACCGGATGTCGTACTGCCATCGTAGCGTGCTCCATTTCGAGAAGGCGTAGAAGTTTGTGTTGTTCCTTCATAACGCTGAGGACTCCGCGAAGATGACTCCGATGCCGACGTGCGGGAAGCCGTTCCGCTGTAGCGTCCATACGTATTGGTACTTTGACGATTGTTTTCGGAAGCCGAATAGGTAGAATAGTAAGGCGTATCGTATCCATAATATCCGTACCAATAATAGGGATTATAAGGATTGTAAGGATTGTAATACCACGGATTCCATCCCCAATTATAAAGCCAAGGGTCGTAGTGCCAAGGATTATACCAATTATACCAATAATACCAAGAGTACCAATAATTGTAATAAAATGGTGAACGCCAATAACTTGAATAGTAGAAAGGACTATACCAAGGTGAAAAATTAACATAGTAAGGGTCGAGATAGACATTGTAATTGCCGGCACCCACATAATAGACATCCACATAATTGGGGTCGGCAATGTGAACACCGAACTTGTCGCTGTTGTGGAAGCGATAGATGCGCTCCGTATAAGTGTAATCCTCCTCTGTTAGAAGCAGGGAATCTTCTATTTCAGGCACTACTTCCACAATTTTTTCTTCGTACTGCTGCCGATAAGCCTGACGCTTTTGTTCTTTTACGCGCTGCTCCTGCTGCTTATCCGTTCTCGGGTTAAAATAGATGTCGTCTTCGACAATCTGTGCCGAAAGGCTACCAAAAGCAACCAATACCGTCACCAACATAATCATTCGCGTTTTCATTTTAAGTTCCTCCTCTCTTTTATTGTAACACTTACATACTTTAGACTCCCATTTTAGCTAAGGGTTAAAACAGAGCTGTTATATAATAGTATATCAAAATTGATGCCACAATTAATTTCAAACCGATGCTCAATAGAAAGCCCACAAACGTGCCTAATCCCGCCTTGAGCGAAACTTCCATTCCCTTTCCCGACAACAATTCGCCGACTACTGCACCCAAAAAAGTTCCTAACAAAATACCTATCGGTGTAAAGAAAAATCCGATAAAGCAACCTATCACACTTCCCCACACTGCCCATTTGCTGCCACCTTTCTTTTGTGCATAATAAATCGGCAAAAAACTGTCAAGTAACTGAACTACAATCACTACAACCAACCACACCAACAAAAACGTCCACGAAAAATCTACCTTATCGGTCAGTTGCAGCAACACAATGCCTATATAGCTCAACGGAACGCCGGGAAGTATGGAAACAAAAGAGCCAATCCAACCTACCAGCAAACATATTCCTGCCAAAATGATTAAAACCGTATCCATAAAATCACTTTTGATTGCAAATATAAGAATTGTTCTCCATAATTTTGTACATTTGCACAAATTTCTATAAAACAATTATTATGACAGAAAAAATTCAGCAAGTAATGCGCGATGTTCCCGCCTATCGCTGGACAGCCTTACTTTTATTAGCACTCGCTATGTTTTGTTCATACATCTTTATGGACATTCTTTCGCCTATCAAAGATTTGATGCAATCGACCCGCGGCTGGGACAGCACGGCTTTCGGCACGATGCAAGGTTCGGAAACGTTTCTGAACGTATTTGTGTTTTTCCTCATCTTTGCAGGCATTATTTTAGACAAAATGGGGGTACGTTTCACGGCATTGTTGTCGGGCGTGGTGATGCTTGTCGGCGCCATTATTAAATGGTACGCCGTAAGTTCACAATTCATCGGCAGCGAAGTAGAAACATGGTTTACCAATAATTTAAACTATATCCCCGTATTTGATGAATTGGGTATTTCGCCATTCTATCGCGGTATGCCTGCATCGGCAAAAGTGGCAGCCGTCGGGTTTATGATTTTTGGTTGCGGCGTAGAAATGGCAGGCATTACTGTATCGCGCGGTATTGTGAAATGGTTCAAAGGTCGTGAAATGGCACTGGCAATGGGTTCCGAAATGGCATTGGCACGTTTGGGCGTTGCTACCTGCATGATTTTCTCGCCATTCTTTGCCAAATTAGGCGGACAAGTTGACGTGTCGCGCTCTGTGGCATTCGGTGTAGTGCTTTTGATGATTGCGCTCATTATGTTTATTGTTTACTTTTTCATGGACAAAAAACTGGATGAACAAACCGGCGAAGCTGAAGAAACAGAAGAACCATTCAAAGTTAAAGACATCGGCAACATACTTTCAAGCGGCGGTTTTTGGTTAGTGGCACTGCTCTGCGTACTTTATTATTCGGCTATTTTCCCATTCCAAAAATATGCAGTGAATATGCTGCAATGCAATTTGACATTTACCGCTCCCGAAGCCGGTTCGTTTTGGGCAGGAAATTCTGTTACTCTCATACAATACGGCATTATGCTGATTGTTGCTTTTTGCGCATTTGCTTTCAATTTTTCAAAGAAAAAAGTTGCAAAATACGGATTATTATCAACCTCCATTATCGGACTTATCATTTTTTGCTATATGGGCTATATGCGCCAATCAGCCGAAACGATTTTTGCCGTTTTCCCGCTATTAGCCGTAGGAATCACACCTATACTCGGCAAAGTTGTTGACCACAAAGGCAAAGCCGCCACCATGTTGATTTTCGGCTCATTACTACTGATTATCTGCCACTTGACATTTGCTTTCATTCTG
>Ga0116145_1004961_pt1 | contig 10382 bp, 12 predicted proteins | sample AD_JPNHG1_MetaG_FD_89747 | JGI IMG/M metagenome (GOLD analysis project Ga0116145, IMG submission 89747) | Active sludge microbial communities of municipal wastewater-treating anaerobic digesters from Japan - AD_JPNHG1_MetaG | ecosystem: Engineered > Bioreactor > Anaerobic > Digestate | place... | reverse complement strand
GGTGAGGCGGCACGAGATGCCGCTCTTCAAGGATCGGGAGATCACCGACCAGGAAGTACAGGAACTCTTCGATTACGACTTTCGCGCGGCAGTTGGCGATGCCAGGAGGGTTGTGCCTTGCTTTGATGAACTAAGCGACGACCGTCAGATGGTCTTGGTGGATATGGCGTTTCAGATGGGCCGCATGGGCCTGGCGGGATTCCGCAAAATGATCCGGGCCATCGCCAAGGGAGACTTTGTCCTGGCCGCCGCCGAGATCCTCGACAGCAAGTACTACCTACAGACACCTGGCCGGGCCAGGAAAAACGCTGAAACAATGTTGGAGGGATAACATGAAATTCTTTTGTAAGGAACCCAGTTTGAGTCCGTTGATTGCTATTGCCGCCTTTGATGCAGGCTATCTTGTGGCGAAGAGCGACCCCGAGTTTGCCCGGAGGGCGATCCCGGTGGCAGACGGCATTCTTTCCCTGATCGCAAAGAATGGCGAGACCGGGTCGGTTAACGGTGTTTTCCAGGCGGCTGTCAAGGAGATGGTCGAGCAGATCAAAGATCCGCTCATCAAGATGAATGTGATGGCTGTCCTCTCGATGGTCGAGTTCCAGATCGATGCCCCCACCGTAAAGGTGCTCGATGTCCCGGTGATCGAGGGTCTAGTCAGCAACTTCAAGGCCGGTGTGGCGGCATTCAAGTAATGGATCTTCGTCCAGGCGACTACTTCGTTGTACGCACCGATTCCCTGCTTGCCCGGTTGATTATTGCGGTTCAGAACTTTTGGGCAAAGGATGGAGGGAGTTGCTTTAATCATGCCGGGATCATTATCGACTCTGAAGGGAACACCTTTGAGTCTTTGAAGCACATCGACCATTATCACATCTCCCGGTATTATGGATGCCCGATTATGATTGTGCGGTACAAGGAGATGACCCCTGAACGTTGCGCAAAGGGTTACGCAAAAGTCCTGGAGTACGACGGCATGATATATCCCTGGTGGAGGTTACCTCTTCACCTTTTGAATATTGCCAGGTTCTTCAAGGCGACCTTCCCGGTCTGCTCGGAACTGGTCGGCCTTCACAAGTACTACGCGGGCGTGTCGGCCTGCGACGGTTGGGGATGGAACCCAGACGACTTGGCAGACAACTGGAGAATCAACAAGTATGTGGACATCATTTACGAGGGGCAGTTATGAACGACATCCTTGAGAAAATGAAAGACATGAAGAGTACTCTTCCTGGTACCCTCGGGTTGATCGGGATTGCCATTGCTCTCTTTAAGGACATGGTGGTCGAGGTCATCAATTGGATAACTGGCCTTGGCTATACCCTAACACCCGACAAGGAAAAGATCATCATGGTTGTTCTGGCCCTGATCTGTATCAAGATGATCTTCTTTGAGGGCGAGAAGAAAGGAACAAAGGACAATCCTATTGAACTGAAAGACGAAGTCAAGTAGTGGTTCGCAGACTCACGTCGCCTGCCTCGATTGAGCGGGCCAGGAAAGAATTGCAGGAACTTGAAGCGAAGGAACTCGCTTTCCAAGAGCGGTACATCAAGTACCGCAAAGAAAACATCATCGAGTTTTTCAACATCCCCAAAGAGCAGGGTGGTACCCCTGCTAACCCTCCCCAGGCCAAACTCCTAGAAGCGTGGCGTCACCTCCCTTACAAGGTCTTCACTTTCACCGGAGGCAACCGTCTGGGCAAGACGACCATCGGTACGGTCATTGCCATATGCGTTGTTGCCGGCAAGTGGCTCTGGAACAACGAACCGATAGTGTTTCCCCACGACTACCCCCGCAAGGTGAGGTATGTCGGCCAGGGATGGGAGACACACATCAAGACCGTTGTTGAGCCTGCCTTGAAAAAATGGTGGCCCAAGTCCCGCAGAGTCGAAACCAAGAAGAACAACCAAGGTGTCGAGGCAACCTGGACTGACCTCCAGACCAAGAGCGTCTTGGAGATCCTCTCCAACAATCAAGAGAGTGGATCGTTTGAAGGATGGGAAGGCGACCTGGTTGTTTACGATGAACCCCCACATAGGGAAAACAGGATCGCTTGTGCTCGTGGGTTGGTTGACCGGCAGGGACGGGAACTGTTTGTTGCCACCCTTCTAGGAGAGGCATGGATTCACCGGGAGGTGATCAAAGCAAAGTTGCCTGATGGTTCACCGGATCTGAGTGTCTTCAATGTCCACGGTGAGATCTACGACAATGTCGGTTACGGTCTGACCCAGGAGGGCATAGACCAGTTTGCTAAGACGCTCAAGGATCACGAGAAAGAGGCAAGGCTCAAGGGTAAGCCGTCTTACCTGGCGACCCTGGTGTGGCCGAGGTTCAGTAGAGACCTTCATGTCAAGCCTCGCCACAAGGTACCCCTGGATTGGATCGTCGATGTCCAGATCGACTTCCACCCGGCCAAACCCTGGTATGTTCTTTTCCTCGCCACCGACAAACGCAACTTCAAATACTGCATCCATGAGATTGTGGAGAAGGGTACCCCCCAGTACATCGGGGAGGAGATCGTGAGGATCTTCAAGCAGAACCTCTACCGGATCGGATCGGTGCAGATCGACCCCCTGGCGAAGGGAGACAGCAATGCAGACGATGATACGGTTTACGAAAAACTCAGTAAGGTTCTTGCTTCGCATGGCATTCCATTGGAGGTTGCGTCGAAGGATAAAGAGAACGGGATCTCTGCCATCGGGGATTTACTCTGGACGGACAACGAGATGCCCTCGCTCTTCTTCTTTTCGGACTTGAAGCACACCATACAGCAAGTCGAGGACTATATGTACGACCCCGAGACTTTGAAACCGTCGAAGGTCGATGACGATATGTGTGAATGCCTGTACCGGCACGGACTGCTCAACACACAATGGTATCCGATGATCGATAACACAGCCGCAGGGCAACGCAATGTTATGCTTTAGTGGGGGAGGAGATGGGGAGTCACAACATCAAGATATCAGACGACGAAATACTGAGTCAGTTAAACCAGGACCTAGAGGACGCTGACTCACTACAGGATGAACTCGCTATCCAGAGGGAGACCTTCTATAAGCAGTACCGGATGGAACCCTATGGCAACGAGATCTCGGGGTGGTCTTCCTCCGTTGCCCCCATCATCTTCAATAATCTGCACGGGAATCTTCCATCCTTGATGGAGATTTTCGATGAGGATTTCTTTGTCCTCCGTGGCGACGACGATGACCGCTCAAAGAAACTCCAGAAACTTCTCTATGTGCAGATGTTCCACAAGCAGGACGGGTACAGGAAAATGTACGACTTCCTGTATAACGCCTGGCTTTATCACTACGGAGTCATCAAGGTTTACAAGAAGGAAGAATACGACCTGGAGACTTTGACATTTGACCGTCTGTCGGAGCAGGAGATGCAAGCCCTCCAGGCATCCGGTGATGTCCAAGTCTCCAAGTACGAAGAGGTCGGCCAGTTGGATGTCAACACCGGCCAGGAAATAACATGGTACGAGAATGTCAAGGCAGTTCGCAGAAAGATGATATTCTCTGGCCCGTTCTTTGAGGTGGTTCCGAACTGGGAATTCAAGTTCACCCGTGATGCAAAGATCGGGGATTTCGGGTCCATCGATGCCAGACTTGTCTGCCATGAGGTTCGTCGGTCTTTAGACTACATCCGCAAGAAGGAGAAGGCAGGGATCTACCGGCCTGGGTCATACGACAAGGTGAAGGAAAAGGTGGAGTCCCGCCAGGGTAGAGAGAAGGTTGACGAGGACACGATCCTAAACCTCGTGGACTCGATCACCACGACGAGCGACAAGGTTCCCGAGGAGAACGAACCGGCGAAAGATGTCGTCATCGAAGAGTGTTACTATAAGATGGACATCGACGGTGACGGTCTTCTGGAGCATTGCCTCGTTGATATCTGCGACGATGTCATCCTCCAGGTGCGGGAGAACCCGTACAACCGGCCACCCTTCAGAGTCGGCTCGGTTATACCGGAACCGAACAAGGTCATCGGCATTGCGATGCCCAAGATCCTCGAGAACGACCAGAAGGTGATGACCAACCTTCTGAGACTCATCCAAGACTCGGCGGCAGTAGCCACATACCGCAACCCGGTCACCAACGACCCTCAACTTTTCTCCAACCTCCAGGTCAGGAAACCCTTCTCCGTTATCCTGGGCAACCCCGAGAAACTTGGAGAGGTCAAGTCGAGTGATCCTCCCCCGTTTATCTTGAAAGCCTGGGAGATGATGAAGGGTGAGAACGAGGAGAAGACCGGCACGACCCGCTACAACCAGGGCCTGGATGCCGACTCCCTCAACAAGACGGCCACCGGGATCTCCCTGATATCCCAGGCCGCAACGAAGAGACTCAGGCTTATAGCCAAACTCCTGGGCAAAGGCCCGATCAAGGGTCTGATCAAGGACTTCATCTACATCAACCAGAAATGGCCCGCCCCCCAGGAGCAGATGCGTATCCTCGGGTCGAAACTTGAGATCAGGCAGGACGATCTCTACGGTGATTATGACATCGAGATCGACATCGGTGTCGGCCCGGCGGAGAAACAAGCGGCGGCGAACCAGTTAGACCTCCTTATTCAATGGCAGATGCAGGCCGGGCTGAACCTCGGAGTATGCACACCCGTCCATGTACTCCGTGCTCAGAGGAAAAAGTACAGACTGCTCAATGTGGCCGTCGATGATCTCCTGATGACCGAGGAAGAATTCACCAAAGAGCAGGAGAGAAGGGCCCAGGAACCCAAGAAACCCCAGATCAAGGAGATCGTGGATGTGGATCGTCTGTATCCATTGCTTTCAAGGATGGAGCAGATGCAAGTTCTCCAGTTAATCGGCATTCACCCAGACCCCAATGCCCGGGCGACGGGCCTTCCTAACGCTCAGTCGTTGCTGAAAGCGGAGCAGGAGAAGGCAAATCTCCAGGCCGACATGATGAAATTCAACGCCCAACAGCAATTCGACATTATGAGCAGAATGCATGATGCAAAGGAGTCCCAAGCAGACCGAAAAGTCGAGTTTCTGGGCAAACTGATGGATCATCATGCCACCAAGAGGGAACAGCAAAACCAACTTGCGATGGCACACCTCAAAAATAACCAGAGTGCGGAAGCACAGAAAGGAAAATGATGGACGAGCAGACGCTCAAGAAGGTAATTGAAGTGGGTCGGCAGGCCCAGGAGACCAAGCAGTACCTGGAAACCAACCCGTACATCAAACAGGCCATTGAACGAATTCAGTTCAACCTACTCAAGGGCATTATGAGTCTCAAGTCAGACCAGAAAGACGAGTTTAGTGCCATGAAGGCGGCCTACGACATGGCCTGGGAGCCGCTCAACTACATGGAGATGGACATCATCGAGGGCCAGAGGGCATCGGAGACCCTGACTGGCAAGGCCGAGAGCGGTGGAATCTTATGATCGTAGGGCAAAGCACACAAGACCTCTTCAATAAACTCAAGAAGTACGAGGCAAGGATTAAAGAACTTGAGGCAGTCGTCAAGGCCCAGGACGAACTGATCCTCCGCCAGGGTGCATTGATCGCAGGGAATGAAGCGGAGATCGGCAAGATGAAGTGCAGGATCTCAGACCTCAGACTCGCAATGAGGGGAAAGGCCGGCGCCACCAAGGATGAAGATTAGTGCTGTTACGATGGTCTTCGATGAAGAACTCATCCTCCCGTACTTCCTCTCCCATTATCGACACCTTGATCAAATCGTTGTTCTCTACGAAACGGACACTACGGACGGATCGCTTGACCTTCTCCATCATGCTGAGAATGTTAGTGTCGTGCCTGTCCATGTCACCGGGGGGATCGACGATCTTCAAAAGGTGGCGTTGATCAACGAGTGGATCGGGCGGATTCAAACCGATTGGCTCTATGTGCTCGACTCCGACGAGTTCATCTTCCCAGAGGGAGGCATAAATGATCACACCTTCCTGGAAAAGGTGGTGCCATCGGGCGACGATGTCCTCCTTGCCATGATGTATCAGGTGTACCGGCACAAGGACGACAGGGATCTGGATCCGACCAGGCCGCCGGTTCCCCAGAGACTGCACGGTGACCCTGACAGATTCTCCAGAATACAGACCCCGACCAGGGACTGCAATGCCCACTACATCAAGCCCATTGTGATCAGACCTCGGGCGGGCATCCGGTTCTCACCCGGCAACCACATCCTCCACCAAGACGCAAGCACGGATTACAAGATCTCAAACTTCACATTCTCCGGTGTCCATTGGCAGATGGCCGATCCAACCCTAGCACTCTACCGGCGGATGAGAAGGAAGGCCAGGATCAGCGAAGTCAACAAGAGAAACGGTTACGGGTTTCAGCATTGGAATGTGACCGAGGAAGGAATTTTGGACGAATGCCAGAAGCATTTGAACGACCCTTTGATTCCCGAGTTAGCGGCGCTCTTCAGCGACTAAAGTACCTCGCCTTTGAAATTAACGACCTGTGCCCGCTGACGGGTGTGCATAAGGAATGCCCCCGCAACGCCGATCCCCCACGGTGGGCCGAGCACTCCCAGGAGCACCCGATTGATAACGACCTGATCGAGTCGTATCTGGGCTTTGCCCTTGAATACGGGTTCGACGGAATGGTGAATCTCCACTACTACAACGAACCGATGGCGACCCCCCACAGGATCATCGATCTCATGGATCGGCTCGATGCCAAGTGGTCGATATGGACAAACGGGGTATGTGTTGATCGGGCCAAAGAGATCTTCAGCCGGTGTGCGGATGTGATGATCACGATCTACCCCGAGACCAAGGTTGGCTCCCTGCAAGACCTTGGCATCCTCGAGATGCCGAATGTCCGAGTGCAGAGGGCTAATCTGGACGGCAGGATCCGAGAGGACATCGAACCTCGGTGGCACCCAAGGATCACCCGGTGCAACCGGCTCGATTGGGAACTCATCATCGACTACTACGGCAACGGACACATATGTTGCGGTGACTGGAGAGCCGAGATCTGGATCGGCAATGCCAACCTCCTGGCACCGGAAACCTTCTTCGACTCGTGGGTGTGGCAGAAAGAGAAACTGGACAGGATGCTCACCAACATCACCAAGGAATCTTTTGATACCATCCCCCATGTCTGCCAGTTGTGCCTTACCCGCTCACCGTGGATCTCCCAGGTATGAAGATCCTCTTCCTGCTCAAGCAGGCTCCCAAGATAGAGCCCCTCGGCATCATGTATTTGTCGGCCGCCCTCAAGAAGGAGGGGCATGAGGTCCAGGTTGCCTGGGACGATCATTGTGCCAAGATGGTGACCGTTAAGCCCGACATCGTGGCTTACTCGGTAATGACCGGGGACAGAGAGTATTTCCTGGGCCTCAACAGGATACTCAAGGACCGCTACGAATTTCAATCTGTTTTCGGGGGCCCGGACCCGACTTTCTTTCCCGAGGGCTATCGGGATGAGCCAGGCGTCGACGCCTTCGTTCGGGGCGAAGGAGAGGACGCCTTCCCGGCCCTCATCAGGGAGAACCTGGACGGCGAGATCATCGGCTACCCGGTGAATATCGACGAAATCCCAAGGCCCGACAGGACCCTTTTCCCGACAAAGATACATCACTTCATGGCGTCCCGCGGCTGTCCCTATTCTTGCACATACTGTTATAATTCTCAGTGGAAAAGACTTTTTGGCGACCGCAAGGTCCGTTACCGCAACGTGACCGACCTTTGCGCCGAGATTAACAACACAAACCCCGCTTTCGTCTATTTCCAGGACGATTGCTTCGGGGCCTCGACGAAGTGGCTGGCCCGCTTCGCCCGCGAATATGAAGGATACCCCTACCATTGTCACCTTCGGGCCGACATCATCGACGATGATATGGCCCATCTCTTAGCCGAATCAAATTGTTACAGCGTTCACGTCGCCCTGGAAACGGCCAATGAGGAATATCGAAAGAAGATGCTGGGCCGGCGAATGTCGAATGACACGATCATCAATGGCATTAACCGGCTCAAGAGCAAGGGCATCAAGATCATGCTCCAGAACATGATTGGCCTTCCGGGAACAACGATAGACGATGACCTGGAAACCCTGGCGATGAACATTCGCATTGCCCCCGAATATGCTTGGTGCAGTATCTACCAGCCTTATCCGGGAACGGTCCTGGGGGACAAGTGCTATGCGCAAGGAATAGTGACCAGGAAAATTGAGCCAAAGTTTTTCAATGAATCGCCGCTTAACTTCAACTCGGACCACCTCATACAGTTAAGCGTCTTACAAAAGGAATTTGCCTGCGCCGTCAAATATCGATACTTACCGGAGACCCTCACGCCAGAAGCCGCTTTAAAGCGGATGTATGACCGGGAGCGGGCCGCGGCCGACAAAATACTCTACCGAGGTCTTATCTAATGCCAATTTACGAAAAGGAATGGTTTAAACGGGCCGTGGACTTTCTAAGAAGGAAGTGGTCCTTTTTCGACAAATACGTATATGGCCATTCGAAGAACTACGAGGACTTTTACCGCAACCCCTTCGAAACCCTCTATGAAACGGTATGGCCCTTTTGGGTCCCAGGCGCAGAGCCACACGTTCTTTTTGTTCTCCGGGCCGGCTACATCACATATCCGGCCACAGACTACCCGGGGACACCCGGGACCCACGTCCCCATGCTGAAGGGGACCCCGGCAATCCGCGGTAAGCGCTGGACCTATCTTAACTTTGCCTGGCGCCCGCCGTGGCAGACGAAGTATTACAACGCCGCCTTTGCCTTCCAGGTGGGGGCCATGAAGCGCGGCTGGGCCCTCTATCCATACGTTACGATGGTCATTCGCCCCACTAATACCCTCTGTTTTCACGCCGGTATCGGCTGGGGGTATGAAGCAAACGATTCCGGCCTCGGCGGGTCCTTCTTCGCTAAATTCAGGCTCGGGCATTACGCAAAAGAAAAGGAATGGAACCCGACTGAGATATACGGATTCTATGAAGGGGTAAGTTAGCCACGGAAAGGATAGATATGATTGAAATGTCCCCTGGCGAAATCGCCGACCGTTACACCATCCTACGGATGAAGATCGCTAAAGCACCAGAGTTAAGGGATGAATTTAAAAGATACTCAGACGAAATCGTCGCCCTCAACGACAAGCATCATATTTGGCCCTTTCTCTTAACCCTGATGGAAATGAACGCGAAGATATGGATGCTCGAGGCCGACATTCGAAACGGCGCCGAAATGCCGCTCGAGGAAGTGGGCCGGCGGGCCCTGGCTATCCGGGACCTGAACAAGGTCCGGGTCCAGGCTAAAGCAGAGATAGATAAAATCTTCGGTTTCACCCCCGATGTCAAAGTCGACCACGCCAGTCAGTAAAACCCCCACTACAACTTGAGCGCACCCGCGCCGGAAAGGACGGATTATGCCGCTAACGAGCATTATTATTCCATGCTTTAACGGATTGGAATACACCCGACAGCTTCTCGAGAGCATTGAGGCCTACACCCCGGAAGAACACGAAATTATTTTTGTCGACAACGGCTCCACGGACGGGACAGGAGAATTTCTCAAGGAGTATGTCGAAAAAAACGGCAACACAAAACTTATCTCAAACCCGACGAACCTGGGCTTCCCAAAAGCCTGCAACCAGGCCTTTGCCGAGGCGGGGGGCGAGTATTTTTGCATCGTCAACACCGACGTTATCGTTACACCGGGCTGGCTTACGGGGCTCATCGAGTGCATAGAACACCGCGAGGGGATCGGAATAGTCGGCCCCATGACCAATTCGATTTCGGGTCCCCAGCAATTTTCAGAAGGAAAATACAACAGCCTGTTTAAGATGATCGAATTTTCTCGGACCTTCCGGGAATCATTCAAAAAGAATTACGTTCCCTGGTATCGTATCGTTTTCTTTTGCGTGCTCATTAAGCGCGAAGTCTACGAAAAGATCGGCGGCCTGGACGAGCGCTTCACGCCGGGGAACTTCGAGGACGACGACTATTGCATCCGGGCGATACACGCTGGCTTCAGGAACTATTTTGCGCACGACGTTTTTGTCCACCACCACGGGAGCAAGAGTCACGACCAGGTCAGCTATCAAAAACTGCTTCATATCAACAAACTTAAATTTGAAAACAAGTGGCGGGAGTGGCTGAAGAAGCACAGCCGCATATCGGTCTGCACCATATTCCGGGATGAGGAGAAGAACATTGGCCTTTTTCTTGACCGCCACCTTCCGATGTTTGACGAGATCGTCCTGGTCGACACCGGCTCGACGGACCGAAGTGTTGAGATCATCAAAGAGAAGATGAAGGCCTGGCCTGGCCGGATCAAGCTCCACTTTTTCGAATGGTGCGACGACTTCTCGAAGGCCAGGAATTACGCCCAGGCCCAGGCCAGCGGCGACTTCATCCTGTCCCTGGACGTCGACGAGTGGATTCC
>Ga0116145_1004953_pt1 | contig 10394 bp, 10 predicted proteins | sample AD_JPNHG1_MetaG_FD_89747 | JGI IMG/M metagenome (GOLD analysis project Ga0116145, IMG submission 89747) | Active sludge microbial communities of municipal wastewater-treating anaerobic digesters from Japan - AD_JPNHG1_MetaG | ecosystem: Engineered > Bioreactor > Anaerobic > Digestate | place... | reverse complement strand
GCCCCCGGTGTCGGGGGTTCGGGTCGGTGGCCCCGACCACCACCCGCCGGATGCCTGCGGCGACAATGGCGTCCGTGCAGGGCGGAGTCCGCCCGCGCGTGCAACACGGCTCGAGCGTGACGTAAAGCGTCGCGCCGGCGGGGCGCGCGCCGCGCCGTTCCGCGTCACGAATCGCTTCAATCTCCGCGTGGGGCAGCCCCGCGCGATGGTGCCAGCCGCGGCCGATGACTTTGCCATTCCTGACCAGCACCGCCCCCACCATGGGATTGGGCGACGTCAGGCCGTACCCGCGGCGGGCCAGCCGGAGGGCGTCGCGCAGAAAGCGTTCATCGGTCCCGGAGCTCGAGGGGGTGGCGGTCATTGCCCGGCGCGGCTGGTCAGTCCTTGAACAAGGCCTCGGCGAACTGCTGCGGGTCGAACGGTTGCAGATCGTCCGGCTGTTCGCCCAAGCCGACAAACTTGATCGGGATGCCGAGCTCCTTCTGGATCGCCACCACCATGCCGCCCTTGCTGGTGCCGTCGAGTTTCGTGACGACCAGGCCGGTGAGCGGCACCGCCTTGTGAAACTCGCGCGCCTGGTTCAAGGCGTTCATCCCGGTTGTCGCATCCAGCACCAGCAACACCTCGTGGGGCGCGCCGGCCAGTTGCCGTGCCATGACCCGATGCACCTTCTGCAGCTCCTGCATCAGGTTGTGCTTGGTGTGCAGCCGGCCGGCGGTGTCCACGAACAAATAGGCCGTGTTCCGCGCCAGCGCCGCCGCCACCGCATCATGCGCCACCGCGGCGGGGTCGGCCCCATACGCGCCCGCGATCACTTCCACGTTGAGCCGCTGTCCCCAGAGCTTGAGTTGCTCGATGGCTGCCGCGCGAAACGTGTCGCAAGCCGCCAGACAGGCTGTGTCGCCGCGGTTCCGCACCCAGTACGCCAGTTTTGCCGCCGTGGTGGTTTTGCCGGTGCCGTTGACCCCCACGATCGAAACCACCGTGGTCGAGCCGGGCTGCCGCCGCAGCCCGTCGCCGGCCTTGCCAAGGCTTTCCCTCACCTCGCGGGCGGCGATGCCGAAAATGTCCAGACCGGCCTTGCCCTGCGATTCGTACGCCGTGCGGACCGCCTCGACAATCCGCGTGGTCATTTCCATGCCCAGGTCCGCGCCGATCAGCGCCGCCTCCAGCTCCTCGAGGTCCGCCGCCTCAAGCCGCGGCGAGCGCGTGAGGATGCGCTTGATTTCGTGCGTGAGGCGTTGATGCGTCTTTAGCAGTCCGCTTTTGAATTTGTCGAACAAGCCCATGATGAAAAATTCTCGGAGAGTCGGCGGGGGGAGAGGATTGAAGGCAGGCTCAGGCTGGCCGGGGCAGGGGCCGCAGCCCGGCCGCCGCGCGGCGTTGGACCGCGCGCTGCCGGAGCGCCACGACGTGTTCGTAATGCAGGCGGATGGTGCCGATCAAAGGCCGCCCCTTGCTCAGGCCGTGACAATCCGAGCCGCCCGTCACCAGCAAATGGTATTGGTCGGCCAGTTCCAAATAATGCTCGGCCATCGCCGTCGAGTGCTTGGTGTGAAAGCACTCCAGACCGTCCAGCCCCGCCCCCACCATCTCCGGAATCAATTCGTCCGAATGGTTCAGCCCCGGATGCGCCATCACCGCCACCCCGCCCGCCTGATGCACCAGCTCAATGGCTCGAGCCGCCGACATCTTGAACTTCGGCACCCACGCCGGCCGGTTCTGCTTCAGGAACCGTTCGAAGGCCTCGTCCAGCGTCCCGCACAGCCCGGCTCGCACCAGCGCCCGGGCCACATGCGGACGCCCGGGCGCCCGACAGTTGGCCAGGGCAAACACCTGCTCGGCCTGGAGCGGGACTTGGAGGCGGTTCAACCGCGCCACGATCTCCCGGATGCGGTCCTGCCGCACGGCCTGGAACCGGCGGATCTCCGCCAGCAGCGGCTGGTGCTCAACGTCAATATAATAGCCCAGAATATGCAGCTCATGCCCGTCCTTCTCGGCCGTGAGCTCGGTGCCGGGAACAAACTCCAGGCCCGCGGCCGCACACGCCGCGGCCGCCGGCGCGCAGCCTTCCACCGTGTCATGGTCCGTGAGGGCGATCACCCCAAGGCCATGCCGGCGGGCTTCCGCCACCAACTGCCCGGGCTCGTAGGTCCCGTCCGAGTAGCGACTGTGAAGATGGAGGTCGGCAAACATCCGATGGACTGACAGCAGGCTCGTTCCCCCTATTTGACTTCCCGCGCCGGGCGGGGCAATTCCGTTTTGACTTTGTCCAGGATGCCATTCACGAACTTGCCGCTGTCCTGCGTCGAGAACTTCTTGGCGATATCCACCGCTTCATTGATGCTGACCACCGGGGGAATGTCCTCCCGGTGCAGCATTTCATAAATGGCCAGCCGCAGAATATTCCGGTCCACCGCCGCGATCCGATGCAGTTCCCAGTTTTTGGCGTGCCGGCGGATCAGCTCGTCGGCCTGGTCCCGATGCTGGATTGTGCCCCGAATCAGCGGATCGGCGAAAAGCCGCACCGCCACCTCGTCGGCCGAGGGCGGCGGCAGCTCCACGGCCTGACCCCACGTCGCCCGCCCTTTCTCCTCCGCGATGGCCGCCGCCCGCTGCGACTTCCAAAACTCATCCAATGCCGCCTCGAGATCGTCGGGCGGGTTCATCTCATATTGAAATAAAAACTGAACGGCGCGCTCCCGCGCCTCGCGTCGTTTACCCATGCTCCCACCATGCCGCAGTTTGGCCTCCGATGAAATCAAAATCTTCGCCGGTCCAGGCGCGCGGCCGGGTCGCCACCGGTGGCCCGCGGGGGCGGAAGACACTCGTTTCTGCCTTTGGGCTCCGGCGCGGTTTGTCCCCCAAGCCGGCCTGCAAACCTCGCGCCCTGGGAAGGGCGCCCCGCTTTGCGCTGTTGGCGCCCGGAGGTCACCGTTTCTGGAGCACCTTTTGGAACATCTTCAGCCAAAACTCCTCAGGAGGGTCCGCGGCGTGATCGAGAATGATGTGGCTCACAGCCGTGGACAACCGGTACCCGGCCTGAGGCTGGCCGCTCTCGATCAAGTTGGGGTTGCCGCCTTTCCGGCGGAGTTTCTTGCGTATTCGGCACACATGGCGGTACACGTCCGCCTCTACCGGGTCGGACCAGCAGCCGGCCAGCAGTGACCCCTCCTGGGTCAGCTCGATTACGATGGCCACAATCGCGCTCACCGGAAGAAATTGCGGCAGGGGGGGTGCGCCGGCTTCGGCCGCGCGGCGGGCACACTTCGGCAGCCAGGCGAGGATTAGCAGTATCAGGTGGAGCTGCCGCCCGAGCTGAAGACTCAGATGGCCGTTGATCCGCAACTCCCGTTGATCTTTGGTTCCGAGCCGCCCCGTTATTTCAACTGTGTCAACGGTGAGAAACCGCCCTGCCGCGCCTTCAACTTTCGCGGCAGGCGCTTCTGCGGAGGAGGGCGGAGCCGGTTCCGCCGCGGCGGCGCCGGAGGGCATTTCCGCTTCGCGGCCAGGTGCCTCGGCGGTGCCGGCCAGGCCGGAAACGCCGTTCAGCATCTTGTCCGCCAGCTCGGCCGTCTTCGCATCCTCGCTGCGGATTTGCTTCATGAGAATTTTCATTGCCAGGTAAATGTGCCACAATGCCTGGAATGCCAATGATTTGTTTTGCAGGGGGTATAACATAACTCTCGCTCCTGGGTTGGGAGGTTCTTGATGATGGGACCGGGTTCAATCTGGCCCTACGACCGGAATGCAACAGATCGTAATTGATGGCTGTTGAACTCATGCCGTAAGTAAGGCTACAGCTCCCACCGCTGTCCACTCGCGGAGAGGAGCATCAGGGGGCTCCAACGCAAATATGTATGCCAGTGGCCCCATGAATATTCCAAGCCCAGGCATCGGGCAGACTTGTTTCGGCGCTGCCGCGGAATTATCCTGAAGAAGTAATCTAGAACCTTCTCAAACTATGCCCCGACCCGCCCGTCAGCCCAACAAGGAATACCGCTTGGAGGCCATCGCCGCCGCGCGCTTGCGAAGCCTCGGATTCACCCAGTCGCAGATTGCGCAGCGGATTGGCCGCAGCCAGCCGGAAGTTTCGCGCTTGATCGCCTTTGCCCAGAAAGAGAACTACCTGGCGCGGTGGCCAGGCTTCTTGAGGCACAAGGTCAGCGCGGACGACCTGCAGGAGGTGGACCGCCGCTACTTTGTCAGTCAAGACCTGAGCCGGAAGTTGCGGCTTCGCGCGCCACAGGGGTGGCATCTCGAGGTGCGGGTTATGCCCGATGGCGATGACGCCTTTTCGAACGCCGCCGCCCGAAGCCTTGCGGATTTGCTAGGACGGGCCCGGATTATTGGCATTCTGTGGGGGCGAAGCGTGCAGCGCGCCGTTTCCCAGCTCCCCGGCTGCCTGGATGCGGCCGCTTCCGAAGTGGCGCAACCGCCCCAGGTTATTCCACTGTGCGGCGATCCCGTCCATCTCATGAACCTGGGTCAGGTGCCTTACTCGGCCTCGAGCCTGGCCGCGGACCTTGGCAAAGCCATCAACCCTGAGAATCACTCCGACCAGCCCTGTTTGGTCGGCGTGCCGGCCTACCTGCCGCGGTTTTTTTTCGCGAACTCGAATATCGCCGCCGCCTGGCAGGACTTCCTCCAAGGCATCCCCGGCTACCGCGAGATTTTTTGTCAAGGGAACGGGGCCCAACTTCCCTGGGTCGAGCGGGTTGACACCATCATCAGCGGCACGGGCATCATCGTTGCCGACGGCACCCCTCCCAACCGCCGCATGCCGCCCCCCGGCAGCGCGGCTTATCTGAAAACGGGCGACTTCATTCTCGAACGCATTATCCAGGAGGATGGGCTTACCGAAGCCGAACTGGCCCGGCTTGTCCACGGCGACATCGGCGGCTGGCTCGTGGCGCGGCGCAACCTGGATGCCCCAAGCCAGCGGCTGGTCCAAAGTTTGAACGCGGGATGGACAGGCCTCAACGACACACATTTGGCGCGAGTCGCGCGCGCCGCCAAGCCGAACGGCGCGCCCGGCGTGATTGTGCTCGCAGCAGGGGCGGCCAAAGCCGACATGATCCTCGAAATCGTCAGGCTTGGCCTGGTCAATGAACTGTTGATAGACGCTACGTTGGCGGCCGCGTTGGGGGACTTTCTGCCTGAGCCTCCCAACCCCCCGGGGGCTCATTTGCGCCCCGGCACTGAGGGCGGCGGGATGCAGAGCGGGCCAGGCGGGCGCGGGGCGCCTGGGAGAGGATGAGCGACCGCCGGGCCAGGTTTTTAATTACTTGACAACGCCCGCCCGCTCCCCGGCTCCCTCGTGAGCGCCTCACGTCGCGCGGAAAATTCAAGGTGGCGGACAAGCCAGCCAGGGAAGGTCCAGGCAAAGGGATCCCGCGCCCCGGCCCGCCCAACGCCGCCAAGTGACGCTCCATCAACACTTCGGGCGGTCCTGACAGCGGCCTCAGTGATTGAGGAGGTTGATGCCATGGGCTGGGGCTTTGTCGTCAGCTAGAATCTGGGGCGAAAATTGTGCGGTTCTCGGGGCGCGATTTGAGCCCCGAAACCGCGGTGAAGTATGGCCGAAGATCCTCTTGAACGGCTCAAGCGGCTGCTGGGCGAAATGCAGCTTGAAGTGCAGCGCCTTTCCCGGCGCCTCTACGCGGTGGGGGAACGGTTGGATGATTTGGCCTTTCAACTGTCCGAGTGCGTCAAAAAGCCGGCTTTGTTGTTGAACCCCGCCTCCGTTGGCCAGGTTCTGGCCAGCGTCAAGATAGAAAACTCCCTCGACAAGGCGCTCTTGGTTCTGAAGGCCGAGCGCGGAGTTCAACGGGTCGTGGTGTTCCCGCGGCCGGGCGGAGGCTTCAAAGCGCTGGTTGATGGTCAATGCGAGGTGGAGCTCAGCGGTCAAACGGGGGTCTTGCTTGAGCTGCTGATCGCGCCGGGCGGCCGGATTGAGGATCAGTTCGTCGGTTGGAAAACTGTTGCCGAAATCTGCAAGGCGCTCGGTGAGAAAGCCGGGAGGCCGGTCACCCGGGAAAACCTGGATACCATTGTTTGGCGCTTGCGCGAAGAGCTTTCTGCGGCGGGTTTGCCAAGGGAGCTCGTTCGCCGGCATCCACGAAAAGGCTTGCGCCTGGCTTTGCTCCGCTCCTGTCACGGCTCCGCGGCCGATGACCCGGCACTCCCCGGCACCCCTGCTTGAACAGCCGCTGCCATGGAAGAGGCTTCGCCCTCTCGGCCGGCGCCGTTCGGCCTTGGAATTCCGTTCAACACCAAGCAAGCCCTTCCGTTACCGCCAGTGGGCCGGGCCGCGCGGGGGAGTCATTGGATGACGGTGCGGCCGCGGCCCGGGACGATCTGGCCGATGAGCCAGCAACGATGGCCTTCGGTTTCAAGGAGGCGGTGAGCCTTTTCCGCGGCGTCGGCAGCGACCACGGCGATCATGCCGATCCCCATGTTAAAAACCTGGTACAACTCGGCTTCAGGCACCCGCCCGCGTTCCTGAAGGAGCGTGAAGATGGGGGGCACCTCCCAGGCGCCTTTGCGAATAACGGCGTCGCAATTCTTCGGGAGAATGCGCGGAACGTTGTCAATGAAACCGCCGCCGGTGATGTGGGCGAGGCCCTTGACGGCGGGCTGGCGGCGCCCTGTGCCCGCGGTCGCGGGGTTCAAGCGCCGGAGCAGCTTGAGAATGGCGCGCCCGTAGCTGACATGAACCTTGAGCAGCTCCTCGCCCACCGTGGATTTGAATCCGGGCAGGCGGCTGGTGGGCTTGAGCTTCAAGTCCTCGAAGAGGATTTTTCGGGCCAGCGAATAGCCGTTGGTGTGCAGGCCGCTCGAGGCCATGCCGAGAATCAGGTCCCCGGCCCGGATGAATCTGCCGTCGAGCATGCGGCTTTTTTCAACAACGCCGACGATGGTGCCGCAAACGTCATATTCGCCTGGCTGGTAAAACCCGGGCATTTGGGCCGTTTCGCCGCCGATGAGGGCGCAACGGTTTTCCGCGCAGGCCCTGGCAAAGCCGGCGATGATTTCAGTGAAAACGCGGGGCTCGAGCTTGCCGGTGCCAAGGTAATCCAGGAAAAAGAGCGGTTCGGCGCCCAACACCGCAATATCGTTGACGCAATGATTGACCAGGTCCTGGCCGATGGTGTCATGCCGGTCGAGGGCGAAGGCGATTTTGAGCTTGGTGCCGACGCCGTCCACGCTCGAAACGAGCACCGGCTGGCGGTACTTGCGGGTGTCGAGGGCGAACAGGCCGCCGAAACCACCGACTTTGCCGAGCACCTCCGGCCGGCGGGTGGCGGCCAGCAGGCGGGGAAGGGAGGCCTTGACCTGGTTGCCGAGGTCAATGTCCACGCCCGCGCGCGCATAAGCTTTTTGTTTCATCGGCGGGCAATTAAGCGGGAAGCCCGCCCGCAGGCCAAGGCTAAAATCCACGCAACTTTTTGCCCGGGCCGTTTTTCAATTTGCCGTGGGCCTGCAGAATGGGTACATAAGCAGTATGCGCTGGCGCATGGTGGCAGTGGTGTCGCTCGGCCTCAATCTCGCATTGATCGCCGCCTGGCTCCTTCGTCCAGCCCGGCCCGGCCGCCCCCCCCAGCACCCCGCGGGAACGATGGCAGGCGAGGTGGCTCCAGGAACCGTGCGGACCAACGTCGTCGTACGGCGCCAGTTTTTCTCCTGGCGCGAGGTCGAGTCGCCGGATTACGCCGTGTACATCGCCAACCTGCGGGATATCGGCTGTCCCGAGCAGACCATTCGAGACATCATTATTGCCGACGTCAACGCCCTTTACTCGAAACGGCTGGCGACCGAGGTGATTACCGCTGACCAGCAATGGTGGCGGAGCGAGCCGGACGCGGAGGTGCTGGCCGCGGCGGTCCAAAAGGCGCGAGAGTTGGATGAGGAACGCCGGGCGCTGCTGACCCGGTTGCTGGGGCCGAATTGGGAAGCGCGGGACCTTACCAACCTCGCCCGGCCCAGCCGCCAGGGCATCGCCCTGGATGGCCCGGTCCTCGGTTATTTGCCGGCGGAAACCAAAGAGGCCATTCAGGAGATCAGCGCGCGCTCGGAGGACCGTTTGCGGGCTTACCTCGAGGAACGGCAGCAGGCGGGGCTGGCGCCGGACCCGGTCGAGCTGGCCCGCCTCCGACAGCAAACGCGGGACGAGTTGAGCCGCGTCCTGGCGCCGCAGCAGCTCGAGGAGTTTTTGCTTCGCTATTCTCAAAACGCGAGCAATTGGCGCGCGCTGTTCGGCCAGCTTCAATTTTTCAACCCCACAGCCGACGAATTCCGCGCGGTCTTCCGGGCCACCGACAATTTGGACCAGAGAATCGATTTGCTTGGACCGGGCACGGACCCCAACACGGTCAGCGCCCGCAAGGCGCTCGAGGAGCAGCGCGAAAACGCGATCCGGCTCGCACTGGGCCCCAAACGCTATGAGGAGTATCGGCTGTTGCAGGACCCCCTCTATCGCGAGGCCGTGGCGGCGGCGCGCGAGGCTGGCGAGCCGGAAAGTGCCCGGAAGATTTACCTGGTTAACCTTGCGGCAGCCGAGCAACTCGCCAGCATCCAGGCCAACACCAACCTGACCGCCGCGCAAAAGCAGATCGAAATCAACCAGCTCGCCCTGGACCAGCTTAAAGCCACAACCGTGGCCACAGGGCAGGAATTGCCGCCGGAGCCGCCGCAGGTTACGACGCCCCCGCGCCGGATTTACACCCTCCGCCAAGGAGACACGCTTCCCGTTATTGCGCTCATCCACGGCGTGCCGGTGAGCGCGATTCAGGCGGCAAACCCCAACGTGAATTTCAGCCGGTTGAAGCCCGGCGACTCGATCACGATTCCCCGATCCGCCTTGGGGCCGGTTTCGACGCAATAGCTTCAGCCTGCGGGAGTTTGGAACGCAGCCTGCTGCCTTCGGGCGGCGTATGCTGACTTCGTTTCACTCGCTTGCACTCGCGGGCGCAATCGCATGGTTGGTGATGCTTTCCTTGACCTTGGTGGGATACCTGTTCCGCTTGCAAATCCAGGAGTGGCGCACCCAACGGCGTTTGAAAGCCAAACGCAGGCTATTGGAGCTGAGAATGCGCTTCCGCCGCCACGCAGAGGCCGCGGCCACCCGCAGCCCCCAGTGGGAACCGGGGGCTTGGCTTGTCTTGGGGCGTCGGCTGGGAGTGCTCCATCACAAGACAGTGCCAACTGTCCAGAATTTGGACGGTTGGTCCGCGTCGGCCAGCGTGGATTCCCACCCGGTTTGGCCGATGCAAAACGCTGTGGGGCAGGGCGCCGCCGCGGTCAACTGCTGACGCGGATTTGCCCCTGACGATGCCGCCGGAGCAGTTCGATGTCGGCATCCACCATGAGCTTGACCAGGTCCACAAACTTGGTCCGCGGCTCCCAGCCGAGCTGGCGTTTGGCTTTGCTGTAATCCCCGATGAGCAAATCCACTTCCGCGGGGCGGTAATAGCGCGGGTCAATTTCGACGTAGTCCCGCCAGTCCAGTCCCACGTGGCCGAACGCCACCTCGAGAAATTCCCGGACGGAATGGGTTTCGTTGGTGGCGATGACGTAGTCGTCGGGTTTGTCCTGCTGGAGCATGAGCCACATCGCTTCCACATATTCCTTGGCGTAGCCCCAGTCGCGTTTGGCATCGAGGTTGCCCAGATAAAGTTTCTGCTGCAGCCCGGCTTTGATGTGGGCAACCGCCCGGGTGATTTTGCGCGTGACGAACGTTTCGCCCCGACGTGGAGACTCGTGGTTGAACAGGATGCCGTTGCTGCAATGCATGTTGTAGGACTCCCGATAATTGACGGTAATCCAGTAGGAGAAAACTTTCGCGCAACCGTAGGGGCTGCGGGGGTAGAAGGGGGTCTTTTCCGTCTGCGGCACCTCGCGAACCATTCCATACATTTCACTGGAGGAGGCCTGGTAAAACCGCGGACGGATGCCGCTTTCGCGAATCGCCTCCAGCAGGCGAACCGTCCCCGTGCCCGTAATGTCCGAGGTGTACTCCGGACTGTCGAAGCTGACCCGCACATGGCTTTGGGCGGCTAGGTTGTAGATTTCCTCCGGCCCGATCCGACCCAGCAGGCGGGCCAGGGCGCTGGCATCGCTCAAGTCTCCGTAGTGCAGAAACAACCGGCTCTTGCCCGAGTGAGGATCGTCATAGATGGCGTCCAGACGGCCCGTGTTGAACGTGCTGGCGCGACGGATGATCCCGTGCACCTCGTAGCCTTTGGACAGGAGCAACTCGGCCAGATAGGAGCCGTCCTGGCCCGTGATTCCGGTAATTAACGCTTTCTTCGCCATATTTTGGGAGCGACAGATTCAACCAGTCCCAAGGCCGATGCAAGTCTTGAACCACGCCGCCGCGCTCGCGGATTCTC
>Ga0116145_1004941_pt1 | contig 10400 bp, 7 predicted proteins | sample AD_JPNHG1_MetaG_FD_89747 | JGI IMG/M metagenome (GOLD analysis project Ga0116145, IMG submission 89747) | Active sludge microbial communities of municipal wastewater-treating anaerobic digesters from Japan - AD_JPNHG1_MetaG | ecosystem: Engineered > Bioreactor > Anaerobic > Digestate | place... | reverse complement strand
TGGAGCCCCGTCGCGGCCCTGCTGGTCAGCCGCCCCGTGGGCGGCCTGATCGGATTTGCGGGCAATCGGTGGTGGACGTGGCCGCACCGTCGGTCGCTGACGTGGCAGCGGCAATTCACCCGTTTCTGGCTCGTCTGGCTGGCGCTGTACGCCATCGCCGCGGGCATCATGGAAATTCTCGCGCGGGCCCTGCCGAACGACCGCACCCTGGCCTGGGGGCTAACGGGCCTCGCCGCCGCGCTGATCGGCTTCCTGCTGCAGCGCGCCGTCGCGTTCCGGTGACGCGGCCGCGCCGCGCGTTCCTGCGCGGCCGCCATCAAAGCCGATTGGACACGGCGCGCGCGGTTCGCTATCTTCCGCGCCCATGACTGCAACGCATGCGTTCCGCATTTTCGTGGATCTGAAGCTGACGCCGCCCGCGCTCGCGTTGCTGCGCGAACGGACCGCCGGACATCATCTGTTGTTCGCCCGCACGCCGGCCGCCTCGAACCTGGCGCCCGCGCCCGGGGGCGATCCCGCCTTCGGCGCCGCCGATATCGCCTTCGGCCAGCCGGACCCCGCCGCGGTGCTGGCCTCCGAGCGGCTGCGCTGGATGCACGTCAGCTCGTCGGGCATTACGCGCTACGACACGCCCGAGTTCCGCGCGGCGCTGGCGCGGAAGAAGATCGCGTTCACCCACAGCCCCAGCGTGTACGCGGAACCGTGCGCCGACCACATTTTATCCTTTATGCTCGCGCAGTCGCGCCTGCTGCCGCAGGCGCTCGCGACGCGCGCGCCCGGCGGTTCGCCCGAATGGCTCGCGCTGCGCGACGGCGCCGTGCCGCTGCGCGACAGCCACGCGGTCATCATCGGCTTCGGCGCGATCGCCCGCCGGTTGGTCGAGCTGCTGAAGCCCTATCATATGGCCATCGCCGCCTACCGCCGGCATCCGCGCGGCGACGAGGGCGTGCCGGTCGTCCCCGCCGCGCGGCTTGACGCCGCGCTCGGGGCGGCCGACCACGTCATCAACATCCTGCCCGACAGCGCCGAGACCCGCGGCTTCTTCAGTGCCGCCCGCTTCGCCGCGATGAAGCCCGGCGCGATCTACTACAATATCGGGCGCGGGGCGACGACCGACCAGGAGGCGCTGCTCGCGGCGCTGCGCTCCGGCCGGCTGCGCGCGGCATGGCTCGACGTCAGCGAACCGGAACCGCTGCCGGACGACCACCCATTATGGGCGGAGCCGAACTGCCATATCACCCCGCACATCGCCGGCGGGCACGCCGGGGAATCCGAATCGCTCGTGCGGCACTTCCTCGCCAACCTGCACCGCTTCCTCGCCGGCGAACCGCTGCTCGACCGGGTCGTCTGACCGCCCCTCCCGCGACCGGCGTCCAAGGCTTGGAACCCGAATGCCGAAGTCTTCCAGGCATTGGAACTGCAAGAGACGCGCCGGTCTCGAGGGACGCGCGTCAGCTCGTCTCCGTGCGCCAGCGGCCGCGGAGGCGGTCGCGCCAGCGTCGCGCTTCGTTATGAGCCAGATCGAGCAGGCTCACGTTGCGGGTGCGTTCCTCGAATCGGCGCAGCTCGTCGGCGCGCCAGGCGTACCCGACCAGCTCGGTGAACGCGGAACCCGATACCGCGCGCCCATCCACCGTTCCCTCGACTTCGGCAGGGCCCTCCCAGTACGTGATATTGGTCGTTCCGGGGGTGGCGATTTCTGAACAACGCAGCAGCGGCGTGATGCGCAGTTCCGCTTTCCAATCCGGAACGCGCAACCGCCAACGAAGAGGGTAACGAACGCCCGTGCGGGGACTCGCCCATCCATCAAGCGGCGTTGCCTCGAATCCGCGGCCATCCACCCGCGCAACGCTGCCGTCCGCGGCGATGCGCACGGCGGCGGAATACGGCGTCGGTCGGTTCGCTCCGTCGCGCACGCGCGAAATCATGAATTCGCAGCCGTCGCGCAACTGGATGCCAAACCAGTCCCATCCCGCCAGATCCGGGCCGAATCGCAGTTCGCCCCACTCGCGGTCCATCCAGGCCGTTCCGGTCACGCGAATCCAGCGCCCGCCGATCCGCAGGCGACCCCGGGCGGCCAGGCGCGGGCAGGAGAAATAGCGCGTCGCGGAACGGGCTGAGCGCGCGAACGGCGCGCCGCCGAGATCCACGACCGGTGTTTCCGGGCGCAACGCGATCAGCAGTTGCAGCGGTCCGCAGGCGGCCCGCAGCCGGTGTGCGCCACGCCCCGCGCGAACCTCGGTCGCGCCGAGCCATACCCGGCGCCGCTCCGCATCCGCTCCGCCGGTATGCCGGAAGAAGGCCCGGTCGTGCGCGTAGTGAAAACACCCGGCATCGAGCTCGCCGAGGGCGAAATGCGCAAACCAGGCGTGGTCGCCAAACCGCGTCGCGGGTATCCGGCGCGCGATGCGGACATTCCGCGCGCTTCGCCGGAAAAACGCCAGGTGAAAGGCATATCGTCCGCCGCCCCCCACCAGCCGCCCATGGTAATACCACCACTCGCCGTCCGTCTCCCCGACCGGCGCGACGAGGTCGCAAAAGTCAACGGTGGGGCTGTAAAACGCGCAGATCACACCGCCGTCCCGTTCGCCTGCAGGATCAACCCGCGCAGAAGGTCGGCTTCGGGGCCCCGATCGGCGATCCGCGACAGCGCGGAATCCCGGTAGGCTCGCGCTCGGCGTTTCGTTTCCTTCAAACCCCAGAGAGCAACGGACGTGGGCTTGCCGGCGTCGAGACCCATCGTCTTGCCGGTTTGAGACTCCGCCGCAACGACATCGGCGATGTCGTCCTGAAACTGGTAGGACAGGCCGATATCTTCGCCGCACGCGCACAGGCGCTCCGCCGCCGCGACATCGGCGCCCGCCAGCAGCGCGCCCGCGCGCGCCGCGACCCCGTAAAGCGCCGCGCTCTTATTCCGGTAACATCGCAGAAGACGCTGATCGCGGTCTTCATGACCTTCCGACGGCATCAGGTCGCGTTCCTGACCGTCCGCCATGGCGCAGCCGACCGCGCCGAGCGCGAGGGCGGTGCGCATTCTCGCGGCGACCGATGGCCGCTCGTCAGCCAGTAAGAGCGAATAGGCCGAATTGACCAGGTAGGCGGGAGTCATAGCGATCACCCATTCCGGAAAGGCCAGATGCGCGCAAGGCTTGCCGCGTCGAATCCGGGCATTGTCCATACAGGGCAGGTCATCCAGCACGAGGGAGGCCGCATGGGCCATTTCGAGGGCGCACGCGCCGTCGAGCACGAATTCGAGGGCATCGTCCCGAAACAGGCGTCCGACGGCCGCAACGACCAGCGCCCGCCAGCGGTGGCCGCCACCGAGCGTCGCATAGCGCGCGGCATTCCGCGCTGCGCAGGGCGGCTGCGCATCGAAGGCGCGTTCCAGGCGGACCTCGACGGCCTCGCGAACCGACCGTTTGAAGTCCTTGAAGGCGGGTACGCTGCTCATGGCGTGAATTCCGGTTGGGGCGTTGCGGCGCCAAGGCCGCCGGCGACGTCGCCGACGCTGATCTTCAATGGCACCGCCTCGATGCGCCGGAATTCCTCCTCTTCGCCGGGCCGGAAATCGCGCCGGCCGCAGAGCACGATGCGGAACTCATAGTTGCCTCTCGGCAGATCTTCGATCTTGGAGATCTGCAGGCCGAAGCGGTGCGCGCTATCGCTCGCGCCGCCGTCCCCGCCGGCGCCGGGCTGAAAGAAGAAGCGGCGCGCAATGCCGGACTGTGTGAATCGGGCGTCTTCGCGATAGCGGATGAACAGGCCGCCGAAAGCGCCGAGCAGCGTGAACTCGTGCTCCGAACTTTCGGGCAGGTCCTGCTGGAACGGCGCCGCGCCGGATTCGATGCGCAAGGGGGTCTCCAAGGCGGCATGCCGGATCTCGCCTCCCTCGGCCGCCGCGGTCAACTCGATGACCAAATCGGCTGTCGCCCGGGTGATCACCACACCGGGCCGCAACGGCACATGCGCGCGAGTGGGGATCTCGACGCGCGTCGGGTAATTCACCAGCAGGCGCTCGACCCAGTCGCCGCGGATCAGCAGGACGCCGGCGATGCGCGATTCCTGGCGGAGCAGCACGCGAATGGAACCGTCGGTGTAACCCCGCAATCGCGTCTCCACGTCGTTCTCGTCGCGATTTATCCCCACCGCGCCAAATACCGCCGTGATGCGCACCGGCGTGTGCAGGCCGCGCAGCAGGTTCTCGCCATCGCCGACCGCGAGATAGTTGACCACCGCCGGATGCTTCGGATCGGTGCGGCCATAGGCCAGTTCGCGGGAGCGCACGACGCGGGTTTCGGGATTGTACGCGACGTAGTCGGTGTCGGACGCCGGAGCGTCCGTCGCGCGACGGACTAGGTAGGCGTAGGCGCGGGCACCGTCCAGGGGATCGAGCGCCTCGATCTCGACGGCCTCGCGGTCGGGCAGCGCATCGGACGGCAGGCGGGGGCCGAGGTCACGCGCCAACAGCACGATTTCGTCGCGATCCTCCAGATTCGGATGGGCCGCGCGCGCGGGATTGGCCGTCCAGGGCCTTCCCTCGCGTTCCCGCACCCATTCCAGCAACGGCGCTCCTGTGGCATCGCAAGGGTCAATCTGGAAGGGAATTGGGACGGGCGCGCCGTCGCGCACCGCGAGCATCCGCAGCGCACGGAGCGGAGCGCCCCGAAACGTCGCGGCATCCGCTCCCCGCAGAACGATGGGGTCCTCCCGACGAGAAAACGGCGGACCCATCTCGGCCTTGACGCCGGTCGCCAACGCCAGGCCCAACAGCGTGAAACTCGCCCAGCCGCGCGCCAGATGCGTGGGAAAACGTACCACGCGCGGATTTGCCGTTGCGGCCTGTTTCACGGGCTCTGCTCCGTCACGGCAAGGTAGTCGCTCAAGGCCTCCAGCGGCAAGACCTGGTTGAGAAAATAGTAGGATACATACAGCGCCCGCGCCAGAATCGTGAAAACCGGCCGCCGGTCGTCCCATCCACCGTTCGCGGCACGCGTTTCGAGCAAATAGGCCATGGCGCGTTCGGCCGCCGCAACCCCCTCCGGCGCGCCAAAACGCAACAGGGTCGAGGCGAGATGGGCCGAAAGCAGCGGCACACTCTCCCCGCGGCCCGCGTGCTGGGGATCCACGTCGGCGCGAATCGTTTCGCCCCAGCCGCCATCGGCATTCTGGCTGCGGAGGATGAACGCGAGCGCCGATCGGGCCGCCGGACCGCAGCGCAACTCGGGATGCGCATAGGCGCGCAGCGCAAAACTGGCGCCGGGGAGATAACCGGTCCACCAGCGCGACCACCAGCCGATCCGCCGTCGGCGCGCACGGGCGAGAAATGACAACGCTCCGCGCACGGAGGGATGATCCCCGCGATATCCGCATGCCGCCAGGGCCGCCGCGATGCGAGCGGCCACGTCGGCGGTCGGCAGATCGAGCAGCAGTTGCTTCGTGGCGCCCATGGGCCGCCCGCGCCCTCCGAAGAAAGGTCGGCTCCAACATCCAAAACCGCCTCCCCGATGTTGAAAAGAAAGCAAGAATTCCGCGCCCCGCCGAAGGGCATCGTCCGTGCGCGGTTGAAACGCCGCGTCCATGCGAGGGCGGGCGCGCGCGAGCGCTTGCAGCGCGTGCGCCGTGGTGTCGGCATCCGGATCGGCGGAAATGGCCGCGGTGAAAGTATAACCACCAGAGGGCAACTGCGAACGCAGCAAGAATTCGATCGCGGCGTGTTCCACATCGTGGGTTTTACCGGCAGCGCCGACAAGGGCTTCCAGCCCGACGGCGGTGAACAGGGTGTCCCCGTTGTAAGCGGAGAGTACGGCGGTGGCGCCCCGCTCGGTCCATCCGTCGCGGAGAACGGCGGCGTGCCCGCGGCGAAATGCGGGGTCCGTGATGGACGCGCCGCTTCTGAACAGCGCCATTAGGCACAATAGGGTCGAAAAATGCATGGCGCACCATCCGCCACCCTCGCTTTGCAATCGGCGAATTTCATCCGCAAATGCGGACAGACGCGGCGCTCCGTCAGGCAGCCGCAGTGCATTCAACGTCGGCCAGGCCTGGCGTAAGTGAAAATTGAATAACGGCCCGACCCGGCGCGGCAGCGGAACGCGCGCCAGAACTGCGGGATGGGGTCGGGTCGAATCAGCATAGGCCTCCATCAACGGCGCCAAAAACCAAATTTCGGCGTCCAGTGCGCTGGGTATCGCACGAGAGGCGCCCGCGAGAAATCCCCGCATGCGGTCGAGCGCCCTCGTTATTTCAGAAAGCTCGGCGGCGGCCAAAAAGGGATTCGGCCGGAACCACGCCGTGGGACGCGAGCCGGGCGCGACTTCGCCGATCGCCAGACGAAGCGCGAGCGTCCAGATGCGTGTGAGCGCTCGACTCGATTGGCCGTCCGGCGTTCTCCAGCAACCGCCATCGGGATTAATCCATCGCGCGGGCTCGCGCACCAGTTTTGCCTCGCGCTCGAAAGCGCAAGGTTCTTCACAGAGGCCCGTGGCACGCAGCATCACTATGTAAAGGGCGCCGGCCAGTATGTCGGTTTCAATCGGCTCTCGCCAGGCGCCGTCCGAGGATTGCGCGGCAACGAGGCGCTGCCGCGCGAGATCGCGCGCCTCGCGAACTGCGTTCAGATCCGGACGCGGCATGGGCGGGACTTTGGCAAAACAAAAAACTCGAATCAAGGCGGATCAGCCGCCTGCAACGACAATGTCGGCGCCGGCCAAAGGGCGAGGATTCCGGGGTCGGGCCGTGGGCAGGTTGCGGCCATGAACGCCACCGCGCCGAGCAGGAAAATAGATGGCGATCGCGATCGGCGGCGACGAACCGTCGGTCCGTGCCCCGCCGCCTTTCGACGTCGGGGAAGTCAACTCGGCTTCGGCCTTATCCCGGCGTTGGAACCTCTCCGAAGGGGCGTTTCCAACACATCTGAGGTGATCTGGAAGCAGATTTTTTCATGTTATGCACAGCCTTCCGGGGAGAGCTTGGGGCGGCTCTCCCCGAAGTCTGATGAATAACTCCAGATGAGCTATAACGTCTGGAAAAACGGTTTCCGCTGGGGATCGCCGGGCTATCGGCGGTTCAAAACGATCGTGTCGCCTTCCGCCACGATCGTGAGCATATTGCCGGCGAGCGTGTAGGGGATGTTGACGGTATCCCCGCCCTCGACGACGACCAATACGCCAGCGCCTTTGCTCCAAGAAAAGTTAAAAGTGACCGACTCGCCCCGATTGGTCATGGTCCGGACTCCCGTGCCGTTCTTGTTCAGAACCACGGTCATCGAAACGCCGTCCGGCAACGCCCGCCCGTCAATCGTTGCCACATCCCACGTGCCGACGAGCGGATCATCGTCGTTGTCCTCGCACCCTGTAACCACGAACCCCAGCGCCAGCACGACCGCCAGGGCGCCCAACATATGCAGCCATTTCATGGTCCCGCCCTCCCGCAAACCCGGCCGCCAGGGACACCAGCACCCGCCGATTGAAATCACCCGGCCCGGCCGGATTCGATTTCAAGCTTCACTTCGCATTTTACAAGAAGGCCGCAAAGAAATGTGAAGTTTTTTGTTCGCAATTCGCGGGCGGCGGCGTGGCGATAGCGAAGGCAGGTGTTTGGGGGCTTTGTCCCGTTCATCGCGCCCCGTGCGGGTGTTCTTTCGCCTTACAGAAACTGCGCCGGGAACAGCAGCGCCGGCACAAGGACGAGGAAGCCGGGGGTCGGGCCGAAGAGCACGGCAATCAGCACCGCCGCCCCGAGCAGCGTCAGCCAGGCGATCCACTGCAATCGGGGCGCGCGGGTTGGGCGCATTGCGGCGCGCCGTCGCCAGCGGCGCAGGGAGCACCATTCGGAGGCAGCAAACAGCGCGCCGAGCAGAAAATAGGCGGCGCTGCCGGCGACGGCGACCGGCGGCAGCGACCCGCCGGTCTGCGCCGCCATGCCCGGCGCCGCGCGGCGGGTGAGGTTGTAGAGGATGCAGGCCTCGCCGAGGTACGGCGCGTGCGCCGCGTTCGAGAGGAGGCGCGCGGTCAGCAGCGTGCCGTCCGGCAGCGGCCAGCCGAAGACGAGGGTCTGCGCGGCCAGCGGCCACGCGCGATCGAATCGCCCCATCGTGCGCGCCGCCGCCAGGCCGAACGCGCTGGCGGAAACGCCGACGCCGCCGATGACCGGGCCGGAATCCACGTCAAAATACCATGAGCCTTCGGACGCGCCGCGCGGGAACTCGCGGAACCCGTGAAGCCCGTGGCGTTCCTGCCAGAAATGCTCCTCGTAGCGCTCGAACCAGTCGCGGGCACGGTCCGGCCAGAGATACGGCGCGCTCATGCCCGCGTAGGAAAGCCCGCAGCCCCGCGCCGGTCCGGCGACACCGCGCCGGGCGTCGGCGTCGTACGGCGGCAACCCTAGCCGGTCGAGCCGCCCGCCCTCGAAACCCCGGATGGCCCGTTCCGCGAACGCGGAGTAGTCGCGCCCGACCGCCGGCCCGGCGCGGCGGATGAGGGCGACGGCCATCATCACGTCCGTCGGATAGCACTGGCCCGGATAGTCGTCGAGGAGTCCGAAGGGAGAGCGATCGAGTTCGTTGGCGAGCGCGTCGGCCATCGCCCGCAGCCGCGGGAGATGACAGGGATTGCCCGTGAGCCGATAATGGCTGTCCATCGCCGCAATCAACAGCGCGCGGTAGAAGACGTTTTCGCGTTCGAGATAGTTCTCGCCCCAATGATCCCGGACCCACTTTGCGTGCGCCGGATCCAATACCAGCGCGACCGCCGCCTCGATGGCGCCGCGCGCGGTGTCGCGCGGCGCGGGCCCGCGCGGCGCCGGCGACCGCTCCCATTCCGCCTGCAATTCCTCCACGGCCCACAGGTAAAAGACCGAGCCGAAGAGCGGCCACTCGGTGGCGGCGATTTGTTCCGGGGTCAGGCCGGCGGCGCGCCCGCGGGCGACCCGCGCTTCCGCCCAGCGGCGATACCGCGGGGTCAGCGCGTGGAACAGGCGCCGCGCCGCGCGCGGCACTGTGTCAGACCGCAACGCGGGGTCGGTCAGGTCGCGCAGCACCGTGAGGCCCGGCAGGAAAAAGAACCAGGCGGCGATCCCGCCCGCCAGCCCCAGGTTCACGCGCTTTGCGAGCCACAGACGATCCGACTTCATGGCGCCGACTCCTCCCGGTCCCCGTCGTTTTCCGATGTTCGCGGCGCTGTGGATGGCCGCGCCGTTTTCATGGGCAGGGCTCTCCCGCCTGCAGGGCCGCGGCAGCCGGCGCCGCCGCAGTGTTCCGGCCGGCGCGCGCGGGGGGGTAGGCCAACGCCTTGGCGAACTTCGCCAGCCGCCGCATCCCGAACAGCCGGCCCAGCCCGCAGGTGAGCTTGCCGTACTTGCGGTACAGCAGGTTGAACTCCAGATAGGCGATCCGCGCGTGCCGCTCCGACGGCATCCGGCGCAGGATGTTGGGCCAGGAATAGAACTGCCGGTACATCCAGCGATGGCCCCGCTCCAGCGCCGCCGCGGACATGCCGCGCGGCGTGAAGACCACGTGGGCCGTATCGTAGCGGCGCAAGTCGCGATCCACCATCCGCCCCGTCCGCCCGAGCTGCGCGTGCAGCCGCGTGCCGGGGTACGGCGTCAGGATGTGCGCGGTCATCGTGGCGACGCGGTTGCGCACGAGCCAGTCGAGCGTGGCCGGAAAGACGGACTCGTCGTCGCCGTCGAATCCGAAAACGAGGCTCGCGTTGACCATCAGGCCGCGCTCCTGAATGCGCGCAATGGTCGCCTCGTAGTCCGCGACCCGGTTCCGCGTCTTGCGGCAGCGGCGCAGGTTTTCCGAGTTGATGGTCTCGAAGCCGATGAAGAGACTCTTGCAACCCGTTTCCGCCATCCGGTCGAGCAGGTCCTCGCGCCGGCCGATGTCGGCCGATGCCGCGCAGTGCCACGTGAGCCGCAGCGGCGCAAGCGCCGCCATCAGCGCCCGCGCGCCGTCGGGGTCGCCGATGAAGTTGTCGTCTATGAACATCACGTGCGGCGCGTCGAGCGACCGGATTTCTGCGAGGATGTTCGCGACCGGCTTCATCCGGTGACGCGCGTCCACGTTCGGGGAGCTGTTGTAGCAGAAGTCGCACCGCCACGGGCAACCGCGGCCGGCGATGATCGTGTTCGTGAAGAGATAGCGCCCCGCACGCAGCAGATCCCAGCGCGGCACGGGCGAGCGCGCCAGGTCCACCGGACCGCCGTTTCGATACTCGCGCCGGAGGCGTCCGCCACGCACATCCTCGAGCAGCCGCGGCCAGATCGTCTCGGCCTCGCCGATCACGACGGCGTCGGCGTGGGCCGCGCAGTCGTCTGGGCAAGCCGTCGGATAAATGCCGCCCCAGACCACGGGAACGCCGCGCGCGCGGTAGCCGCGCGAGATTTCAACGGCGCGGTGG
>Ga0116145_1004934_pt1 | contig 10413 bp, 7 predicted proteins | sample AD_JPNHG1_MetaG_FD_89747 | JGI IMG/M metagenome (GOLD analysis project Ga0116145, IMG submission 89747) | Active sludge microbial communities of municipal wastewater-treating anaerobic digesters from Japan - AD_JPNHG1_MetaG | ecosystem: Engineered > Bioreactor > Anaerobic > Digestate | place... | reverse complement strand
GTACTTGTAAGGTACACTCCGATTCCAGACGATTGGATTGGTGGAATAGTAATTGTGTTTCTAATATTGGGGATCGTGGCACAAGCTGTAAATTATTGGAAGCGGTTGAGACGGGGTTATTAAAATGTGGGATCGTGCTCTAACATATAACTGATAATCGATCATAGGAGTCGAAGCCGAATCGCATCCGAAGGGATGTGAGCGCGCATGCGTTCGCCGGTGCTCCACCCTACCAACCCGATACGCACCCGATGGTTGTGTATGCCACACAATTACCTGTTGTGGTGCCGCCATCTGGCCATTGGGCGTGCCGCAGGCTAGTCCATTTTATGTGATGGGAGCCTATGGCTCGGTATTCAACCGATACGTATGGTGAGGTGAGTTCCCGTGATAACCCCGTTGCTACCACGACCTTCAAACGGTAGGAGCCGAAGAAAGGCTATGTTGCGCCCTACACCCGACTGCCGTGGCGGTATAAGCGTCGGTTGATCGGGATGCCGGTGGCCATCTATGAGACTGAGTATGGCTACGCACTCGTGACGGATTTCGAGAGGTTTAACCGCGTCGTCAATTCGGAAATCCACCCAAAACCTAAAACCAGAATATTCATTATCCGTAAGGATATAAATCACATTTAGAGCCACGAGAATTCTCCTTCGAGAACGAGGATTGGAAGAAAATGCTTGAATATATGGGAGTGTAAAAAATGAAACGAGAACCAGATTTAATCAGAAAGATTCTCTTTAAGCTCGAAGACGATAATGAAGCATTTTATTCATTTGGCTATAAAGATGTCCCTATTGAAGGTTATTCTCCCGAAGAGGTGTATTACCATCTCAATCTTATGATGGATGCAGGCTTAGTCCACACAGAGAGCTTCAGAATAGGGAAATTTCCTTCGAGACACGTTGTAGGGTTATCATGGAGAGGACAGGATTTGTTAGATTACGCTCGTGACGACGCTCTCTGGAGTCAAGCGGTTGAAATTGCCACTACCGTTGGTAGTGGGAGCATGAAAGAAATAATTAGAGCACTCGAAAATCTGTCGGAAGAGAGAATTGATAGGCACACCCAAAATGAAGATACATGTGGCAAAAACGGATCAAGTATACCAGTCATTGTAGAGTTGAGAAAAAGAAATTTTTGGTAACTATTCATTCAGGAGGTCAGCATGCCCACCAATCAACCGATACTATCAGGTGGTTATGCCCAGATAAAACCCAGTATCTATGAAAACACCGCGGGTCGAGGATTTGGAACTGCGTGTATGGGATATACCAAGAACCATTCAAGGAAGGTAAATATATTATGAAAAGGCCCCGACAGCACGATGCCAACAATTTCTGGTGAAGCACCACCAAAAAAATTGGCTCTGTTGAATTCCTTCCAGACAACGACAATCACGACTGTTTGTACTGCCTTCGTTAGGTTATGGAGGATCACTTTGATCTTGATCTCTTTGACCTGGTACCAGTATTTTCGTGCCTTTAGTTCCTCGCCGAATCTTCTTTTGAGCACGGAGAAGGCTGTTTCGACCTTGTTTCGCTCCCGATATCGTTCATCGTCGAAGTTGGCGTACATTTCCTGGCGATAGGTCCCGGATCGGATCCTTCCCTGCCAGGTTCTGACCGGGATGACCGAATCAGCACCCAGTTCTTCCCGAATCTGGCGATGCAAGGTCTCCGCATCGTATCCTTTATCCATGACATAGCATGCAGTTTTTCTGACCCGTTGGCACTGTCTCAACAGTGGTACGGCATGATTGACATCGTGTACGGGGTGTTGGGAGATTTTGACACACAAGATCACCTGCTTGTGGGTGTCCACAGCAATCGAGGTTTTCAGGAAGTTCTTTCGCGTTTTACCCGTTCTCCAGGAGTAGTAGTGACTGGCATACGCGCTGGTGAACCCTGAAGCATCGATGGCCGTTAGGGGGATTATATCTCCTGTTGAATAAAAAAGTAAAAGGGTCTTCTTGAGCATTCTCGTGAAGATTACAGAGGGAATCCGGGTCATGAACTTGTGGATGGTCGAATAGTGGGGTACCCGCTCGAGCTGAAGCAGGTCTCTGATCGGTTCCAGCAGTTCAACGAGATCCACTGTGTCCCGATAATTGGTGCCCAGAACCTCACGCACGAGCAGGATTGTCATAAGTTGGTGCTGAGTATACGTTTTCCGGGAGTATTTACAGGAATAGAGCGGTAAATGTGAAGATCGTACGGTGGTGAGGATCGCTTTGGTAAGGTTGATATAGCCATTCGTCGACACTAACTCTGCTCCTTGTTGTTGGTTTCGTCATTAACACAAGGAGCAACGGTTTTATAGATCTTTCCCCTCAGATGGAGCCGACCCTCGACTAGAGGGTTTCAACAGAGCCGTAACATCACTTCCGACATAATTCACGGGAACGGAATAACGGTTCCGCTCAAAGCGAACAGTGGCAAAATGGTTCACCTTCGCTATGACCTGCCGGATTGGTTCCATATGTCTTTTGGGTAATGCTGTAAGTCTGCTCTTTTCAATTTCAAATTCCTGGCCCACGCTGCGGCTGCGGCCTCTGATGGTGTGGCTTTGGTAATTCAGGCATCTTTTGCGCAGCAGGTCATTTAGCTCTTGAAGGGAATTAACCCTTGGCACCGGTACGAATATATTGTTCCTGCTCCAACCCACAAGGTTCTCAACAAGCCCTTTTTCATTAGCCTGGCCGGGATTGCAGAATGTGGACTTAAATGCATAATGAGCTTTCAGCTGGACAAAGTCCTTTTGCTCGCTGGCTACATGTTTTCCCCAACCCTCTTTCACAATAGTACGCACATTGTCATAGATAGCTCGCTGAGGAACTCCGTTAAAAAACTTAAACGCTTCGATGTGTCCCTCTAATAGGGCCTCGAGCCGCTCAAAGGGGAACGCTATTACGAACGGCATCGCACTAAAACACAGCCTTGCGCAGAAAACGTGAACAGTAGTTTTTTTACCGCCCATTAAGACCGTAGCTTCTCCCCAATCGACTTGCATTGCTTCACCTGGGTCGAATTCTAGCGGCACAAAAGCTTCAGCAGACTTGTTCTTAAGCTTTCTAACGTACTGTCTAACTGTGGACTCTCCACCGGTAAAACCTTTTTCTTCCACGAGCCGATCGTAAATCCGCTTGGCGGTATGCCTCTGTTTACTTGGGGCTTCCTCATCTGCCTCAAAACACTGTCGAATGAACTCTTCTACTTCCGGGGTCATAACAGAAGGCTTGCGTTGCCGTGTTGATTTCTCGAATGGTAGAAACTCGCCCTGGCAGTATTTCCTTACCGTATTCCGAGAAATCCCAAGTCTTCGGGCAATTTCTCGTTGCGACAGCCCTTTCACTGCATACAGTTCTCTGATAAGCTGATATTGATCCACTTTGATCATCTCCCTGCCCCCTGTTATCTGAAGTCGATGATAACTCCAATATAACAGGGTAGTATGGTCGGTCAAAGTGGATCACTTGGTAGCGTTTTGCTCCAAAGTGGATCACTTTTATCTTAGCGAATCCAATACGACCCAAGGAAGCACTTAGCCTCACGGTTGATGACGTAGATCTGGATAAGTTGATTGTGCACGTCCGCAAAGAGTATTCCAAAGTGAAGAAAGCGAGGATTCTTCCAATATCCCCTGTTACGGCTGCTGCCATAGGCGAAGTGATTAACATGACTCCTGAAGAATGGGGCAATATGATATTCTACTCCACTACCGGCCTTCCAATGACAACCCATATGTGGACTAAACGGTTGTACATGTACAGCAAAAAGATAGGCGTTAAAGTGACACCATATTCTCTACGCCATACATTTGCCATCATGTTTCTTAGAAACGGCGGTAACCAGTTTGCCCTAAAGTACGAAATGGGACATAGTACGATGGCTATGACGTCGCGTTATGTAAAACTAGCACAAATGGATATAGAAAATCAGCATAGGATTGCTTCACCTGTAATCAAACTGGTCAGACGAAGTATAAGGCCTGGCAAAAGAGGCTCAACCAAAAAGTCATAAGCATTAATCTCCACTTAATAGTAAAAGGCCCAGGGAGTATTTCCCAAGGGCCTTTTATACTACCGATATCTGTCTAAGTACGCTTTAAGAAGAGCTTTGAATAACAGGTTATGGTTTGGCACTTTAAGGTGCAGCAGTTCATGCACAATTACTTTAGCCCTGAAATCTGCCGGTTGGTGCAATAGCCATCGAAGATTTTACAGAGATAGTCATAGTCCTGATTCCGTTCCTGGAACAAGATATGATGTTTAGCAAACTTGTCTCGGTCCCAACTGCCATCATCGTAGCGCTTGTATAAGTCATCGTAGGGCGTAGCTGAGATAATGAATGAATCTAGCGTAATATCCTGTCGACCGCTTCTTCGCCCTACCTCCTTTCCTAGCTCGCGTAAGCGCTCCCACAGACTGGCTTTTTCATCGTGCTCGTAAGCCTTAGCGTGTAACATGCCGTGCGGCTCGATAAAGACGATGCGCTGTTTTTTCTCATCCACAATCCACAAGATAAAGTCAGGGTAGAAACCGCTCTCTTCAAAGAAACCCACGCCCTTTCCTCTGCTCAAGTTTCGCAGGAGGAAGATTTCCTTTCCCGCCAGCGACTTATCCTTTTCAGCCTCCCAGTAGTCCTTCAGGTCACGGACGAAGCGTTCTTCACTCTCTTCCAGCAGCGGTGGGTCAGCAGTGAGCACACTGCCTTTTTTGAGAAACAGAGGCAGATAGATGCTCCGGTCGAAGTAGAGGCGCGGCAAGCCGCTGTTTTCTTCTTTGATAAGTTTATCCATATCTTCGCACAGTTTTTTGATGGCGGTAACTAGGTCGCTGTGTGAACGCGGTACGCGCACGATGTAGGCGGCTTTCTTTTCCTGCACGCTCGGACGGTTGAAAGCCAGGTTAGGATCATCAAGGTCGAGGGGGCGATAGATCAAGTTTTGGCTGTCCCAGCGCTCGTGAGCTCGGCGGTAGAAGATGTCCAGGTACTTGCGCAGAATGGCTGTGACCGCTTCTTGCAAACGGGTGCGGTCAGTGAAGGTACGAGGACGGAACACGGCTTCACTTGCCTTCAGAGTATAGGGAACTTTTTCTAGGATAGCGCGCAGGGTTTCGGGACGAATGACCAGGTTGCTCCAGCCCTTGCGCGCCTTGTAGTCTAGCAGCTCGAGGTAGGCCTGTTCCCAATCCACCAATGTCAGACTTTCTGACGGGATAGTGGTCGCCTTATATTCGCTTTGGGCGCGAGCGTCCTGCAGGCCCACCGCGCCGCTTTCCAGTACCTGCACTTTGACCGATAAATCCACCCTCAGGCGGATGTTTTCATCAGGGGTGAGCAGGAGTATCGTCTCGGTAGCAAAGTCACGGCCGCTCTCAGGACGCGGTAGCACCAGCCCGCGCTGAAGCATCTGTTCGTTGGTCCATATAGGGAGCGGTAGTTCAACCAGCGGCTCGGTCTCTACCCCTTCTCGTTCAAGATAATCACGGAATTGAGCCATATAATTAGCGCGCACAGCAAAGATGTTGAGTGTCTCCAGCAGTTTGATATACGGTGGATGATTGCCCGGAAGGGCAGCACTACGCTTTAGAGAATGGTTTTTCCCGCGCAAGCGTACACCGCGCCCGAAGAGTTGGATGATTTGTGAACCTTCCCGTCGTCCAATGTTGAGAAGTCCCATGTTGGAGACGCGCCAGGAATTCCAGCCTTCCATGAATTTCTTGGCACCAATAAGAATATTAATCGGCGTGTCGGGGTGGTTGATATCCGTAAAGAGCGAGGAGGCGATAGCGTCTTCCTCCAGTGTGATGCCGGCGCCATCGGCTTCCACCAGTTTTTTGAATTCCGCGGTGTCGCCAATGTAGATGAGACCGAAATACTCCTCGGCGCCGGATGCCCTTAACCCCAGCTCGCCAGCGGCACTTTTAATGTCGCACACGTGCAGACCGCCACCGGCCGGGGAGTGAAAGACCCGCCGCAGGATGTCATCGTATAGGGCTTCGGCGGTAAGGCCAGTTTCACGCACGTACGGGAAGCGCCCGGCGAACAGGTCTATCCCATCTGGCGTAACGAGACCGCTTTTTCCCGCCAGGAGTTCTTCGATGCCTTTGACCGCCCAGTCGCGGTTTGCCAGCACTCGATGGAGAAAACGCACCACAGTTAGCACATCGCTGCGCTTCTGTTTGTTCTCGCTATAGACAGCGTTGACCGTGCTACCGACAAACACCCAGAGCGGCTTTTCCAAATTGTATGGACGCAGGATCTCGGCTTGTTCATCAAACAGGCACTGTTGCTCATAGAAGGAGAGCAGGTTGCCCAGAAGGAGCAGATCGGTTTTGGCCTCGTCGGTCTCATCCTGCAGGTTGAGGATACGAAAGTCCTTGCCGTAGCCATCCCCGTAAAAGTACCGGTAGGAGTAATCAAAGACGATGGCCTTGCCGTATTCGGCAGTAAGCGGATCGTTGCGCGCCGCCGAGAGAGCTTGCCCAAAGGTTGCGCTGTATTCAAAGGTGAAACCTGTTTCGCCAAGTGCATCGCGGTACTTGCGCCAAGCTTCGCCGCCGGAGCCTTTGTGCCCTTCGTCCACAAAGATCAGATTACGGCCCTCGAATGCCTCTACCGGCACGCTAACCCCACCACCGCGCTTTTCTTCAACAAGTTTAGTGATTTCGATAACCTGCACGGTGTGTTTACTGTCGCTCCACAAGCCGCCGTGGTTGAGATCGAAGCGGCGGGCGGGAATACCGGAAGCGGCAAGTTCGGCCAGGTGCTGCTCACTCAGGCCCTCGTTGGGCGTGACCAGAAGGATGTTATCGAGCGGCTCCTTGTTGTAGTGCAGGAATTGATAGTAGTTAAGATGCAGAATCAGCGTCTTGCCGCTACCTGTAGCCATCCAGTAAGCCAGCTTGGTCAGGTCGGTTTCGGTGAAGGGCTCGTCCTGCGGCTCGCTGGGCAATTTCTTTGCGTTGCGCTGGCACACAAAGGCGTTCAGATCAGCCAGGAGTTGCGCTTTGTGGTTGAACAGGCGGTCGAGGACGATTTCCGTGTACAGCGCTGCCAGGTATTGAAAATAGCGGAGGGTAATGGGCTGGGTGCGGCAGGCGTTAATGACTGCTAGGTGCGCGCGAATATTGTCGTCATAGCGTGCAAGGTCATCGGCAGAGATTTTGAGCTTGCTGCCGCGCGAGATGAGGCGGTAGTAAATATGGCTGCGCCCCTGCGCATCAAAACCTTCCTCAGCCTGTTTCATGTCCTCCAGCAGTTCACGGTTTTTCTCATAACCCAACAGGCTGTTGAGCCAGGAAAGCAGGAGGAGGCGGTTTTCGAGTTTTTGGTATTGGGTTGACCCGTTGCTCATGCGCCAACCACCAACCTCTCAAAACCGAATTTTATAATAAGCGCAATTCGTCTCCTTCGTTCCTTGAGGAAATCCTCGTAATCAAGTTCGTACCAGTTTGAAGGCAATCCATGCCAATCATACATCTGTTGAAGTTCATCGGAAGCAAATCGTTTTTCTAATTCCGGCACATAGTCCCTGGGAGCTCTGTCGGAAATCTTGATATTGTCGCTCCATTCCACTAAAGCATAGTTTGCTACCTGGTTAATGAGACGCTTTTCTCGAACCCCTATTCGTTGCAAGTATTTGCGGGGGAAGAGATGATGACGTTCCAAAGCAGTCTTTTTGGCCTTCGTGGTAGGATCCAGTAACTCGGACACCTTCATCTTCGAATACAAGACCCGCGCTTCCAACAGACAAAGCGTGGCATAGTAGGCAAATTGTGCAGTGTTCCTGGCAGCAGCGGTTTCCAATTCGTTGGGTAAAGTTACTTCCCAATAGTCTTTTGTCAAGACGGCGCTAATTTGCTCATCTAGAATGCGGACAAAGTCATCGGCTCTGTTTGCGCCGCGCAGTAGGGCCATATCCTGTTCAAACCGCGCTTCGGGCGAACCTGTATAACGCCCCGTGAGCGTTGCCATAAAGAACCAGCGCGCCATCACTTCACGCAAGCGGTACAAATTTACTTTGAAGTCTCGCTTTCCTATGAGCCACAATGCATAGGTGTAAAGAACAGCCATTTGCGAGGAGATGAGTTGATCGGAGGGGTATCCTGCCCTTTTCAGCACCTTAAAGAACTCATGCCAGTTTTGAAGGTCCAAAGCGTATACCTGAGCCTCTTGCAATAAGGCAAACTGCTTCACGCGCTGTTCATCTGAGAATTGCCGCGTTTCCAGGTCCTTCCCTCGAAGCAGGGAATAAACATGCTCTAAGCGTGCGCGGCGAAACCCCAGTGCCACGCTTACGCGCAGCAGCTGGTCAGGATTTGGGCGCAAATAATGATTAAAAGGTGAAGGACTGCCATCCGGGGAGGGTGCTTTGCTGCGCCGACAAAATTCTTCCAGCTCTTTGCGACCCTCGTCCCAGAATACGGACATCAAGGTAAGAATAAAATTGGCCTGGTTAAGCGCTTCCCCTTTACTATTGATACGCACGAATATCTCTGAGACCTTGTCTTCATCGACAGAAGAAGAAATCTCCAGCGCGGTGAGTGGATATTCTTCGAGTTTGATCAGTCGGTCAATTCTCTCATGAATTATATCTTCTTCTTCGGCGGTCAAGGGGCGCCGTTTTCCTAACTTCTCAAGGAATTTTCTCTTGAAAGCATGCGGTTTCGTATCGGGCTGCCATAAAATGCTAATGTCCGGGATCCACTCTGCGTCCTTCTCAATCGCTGCATTAGAGACTTCAAATTTCTCACTCAGCGGATGAAAAGCTATTTTTATCCGCTGGGACTTGAAGTTTTTTGTAATCACGGGCACGGCTTTCATGACTGCGTATAATGAGGTCAACCGTTGCTGGCCATCTACGATGAGCAGACGCGCCACCTTTTGTTTCGGACCAGCACCAATCGTTCGGTGGGTATCAGAAGAACCATTTTCCCAGAAGAGAAGATAGCCAATGGGAAAGCCGCGATACATCGAGTCAAACAAATCGCGTACCTTGGTCATCGACCAAACAAAGGGACGCTGAATGTCAGGAAGCCCGATTTCTCCCATAGATATATCTTCAACCAGTTTCTTAAGGATATAATCAACCTTCTTGAAGAGTACTTCTGCCATACCTATCCCTCCACGCCTGCAAACATTTTTGCCTTGAACACACCTTCCAGCGCCTGAGCACCGGGGATGAGCGAATCGCCGTTAACATAGATAACGTCCGCACCCTCGGTAAATTTGTGCTTGGCCACAAAGTCACGGTCGCGTTTGTAATCTTCCTCTGTCCAGCCTGCGGTTTCGCGCCAGATGACCACGGTGCTCTTGCCTTCGCGCGTCGCGCCGCGATAAATCAGGTAGTAACGGCCGTTATTGTCCAGCACCTGCCGCTTTGCCACGTCCAGCCCGATGAGATAGTTGAAGGTCTCGGGAAGGTCCACTTTCTGGACACGAGTCTCGCCATCGCGGTATATGTGCAAGCAGTAGTCAAAGGGCTTGCTAATTTTTTCCACATTCAGCAGGGTTTCGCTTTTGCGCGTCTCCCACTGGAGCATGTACTTGAGTAAATAGTCCTCAAACTGCAGCGCCACCTGTCCACTGCTTTCTTCGGAAGGTAATAGATTGTTGAGGGCGTCTTCATAGGATTCCAGGCGGATTACTTTGATGATAAGCGGACCCCGTTCGGCTTCTTCTGCCGTGGCCACGCGTTTGGGCTTGCCGTCCTTCCACTCCGGCGAGAAGGTGACTTTCTTCAAACGCGGCAGGAGCACGGTATCAAAGTAATCTGCCATCTCTACCAGGATAAACTTCCGCCGCCCGCCGTCCTCGCGATTGAGGTTAATGACGGCGTGGCCGGTGGTGCCGGAGCCGGCGAAGTAGTCGAGGATTAGGTCACTATCTTCAGGGGCTGCTGCAGCTACCAGTTCTTCATAAAGAGAGACAGGATGGCAATAAGGGAAATCTAGCCTCAGGGGCTCCAAGTCTCCTTTTCCTCTCTTTGCATCCTGTATAACCGAGCGCATCTGCATCTGGGAATCCTGAGTTAAGAAGCGTTTTTGTTGAGGCTGAGTTGTCTCATCCGGGCCAAAGAGAATTTCTCCTCGTTCGACCATTTCCCGGAGGGTTTCTGGTGTGCGGGAGAACCCATTGGGAGGAACCGGACACGGCTTACCTGTAATTGGATGGATTAGTGGTTGAAAAAACTTAGGGTCTGTACGAGGCTCTGGTGCTCTCAAGCTAACACCTCGGTAAATCCTTCCCTGCTCATCAAGGTAACAATAGGCTTTTTCACCACCAGTAAGTCTTGGATTCTTCCGCACCCACTCTGTATACTCCCGGCGAGCTTCGTCTGTGACTCCACCATGCTTCGCGATGATTGATTGTGCTGTGCGCAGCATTGCTTGGATGCTGACAT
>Ga0116145_1004900_pt1 | contig 10454 bp, 10 predicted proteins | sample AD_JPNHG1_MetaG_FD_89747 | JGI IMG/M metagenome (GOLD analysis project Ga0116145, IMG submission 89747) | Active sludge microbial communities of municipal wastewater-treating anaerobic digesters from Japan - AD_JPNHG1_MetaG | ecosystem: Engineered > Bioreactor > Anaerobic > Digestate | place... | reverse complement strand
GGAGATTATATCACTGCGGCGGAAGAGCTCCTCCAGCTCCACATATTCTATGCCGCTATCCTTAGCCGGGAACTTGTCATATGCTATGACATTCATTCCGAAGCCACGGCAGATATCTATAAATATCCGTCCGATCTTACCTGTTCCCACAACGCCTACAGTCTTTCCGTGAAGGTCGAAGCCGGTGAGGCCGTTAAGGGAGAAGTTGAAGTCACGGGTGCGTATATAGGCCTTGTGGATACGTCTTATGGAGGTGAGAAGAAGCGCCATAGCGTGCTCAGCTACAGCGTAGGGAGAGTATGCCGGCACTCTTACAACAGCTATCTTGTCCTTTGCATACTCAATATCCACGTTATTGTATCCTGCACAGCGCAGAGCGATTATCTTTATGCCCAGGCCGCAGAGCTTGTCGATAACGTTCTTGTCAACGGTATCATTTACGAAAACGCATACAGCCTCGCAGCCCTTTGCAAGAGCGGCTGTATCCTCATTGAGCTTAGTCTCATAGAACTTGAATTTCATTCCGTTCTTTTTTCCGTACTCCTCAAAACCCGGGATATCATAATTCTTTGTGTCAAAAAATGCTACCTTCATGCGTTTTCGCCCTTCTTTCTTGACATCTCTGCCATTTTATCGAGAATGATATTTGCTGCATCGAATTTGCTCATCATTTCAAGCTCGTCACAGCGGTCATCAGTGATTATGGTTATGACATTGGTATCAGTACCGAAGCCTGCTCCGGACTGCTTTATGGAATTGGCGCAGATCATGTCGCACTTCTTTGAGGCAAGCTTCTTCTTTGAATTGCCGATAACGTTATCCGTCTCCATGGAGAAGCCGCAGACTATCTGACCGTAGTGACGATGCTCGCCGATGTACTTGAGGATATCCTCTGTCCTCTTAAGGGAGATGCTCATATCGTCATCGGATTTCTTGATCTTTGAATCCACATATTCTGCGGGAGTATAATCTGCTACGGCGGCTGCCTTCACTACGAAATCGCACTCGTCAAGGCGCTCCTTTACTGCATTGAACATATCCTCAGCCGACTTAACAGGAACTACATTCACGAACATGGGAGGAGCCACATCAGTATGAGCTGCCACAACAGTTACCTCTGCTCCACGGAGCATAGCTGCCCTTGCAACGGCAAAACCCATTTTGCCGCTTGAATGATTGGTTATGAAGCGTACAGGATCTATGCTCTCACGGGTAGCGCCTGCTGTAACGAGCACCTTCTTTCCGGCAAGATCCTTTTCAAAGGCAGCTTCACGAACGATATACTCCAGGAGAGTCTCCTCGTCCGGCAGCTTTCCGTCACCGATATCACGGTTGGCAAGCATTCCCTTCACAGGCTCAATTATCTCATAGCCATACTTTTTAAGCTTTGCGATATTCTCCTGTACAATAGGGTTATGGAACATATTATGGTTCATAGCCGGAGCAATGATCTTCTTGCAGGTACAGGCCATTACAGTTGTAGTCAGCATATCATCGGCAATGCCGTTGGCTATCTTGCCGATAACATTTGCAGAAGCCGGAGCTATCATTACAACATCAGCTTTTTTTGCTATGGAAACGTGCTCAACACTGTACTCGAAATTACGGTCGAAGGTATCTATAAGGCACTTGTTCTGTGTAAGTGTCTCAAAGGTGAGCGGGTGTACGAAATTTAGTGAATTCGGAGTCATTGCAACATGAACGTCAGCTCCGAGCTTAGTGAGCATACGTGCGAGGTTGCAGATCTTATAGACTGCAATAGAGCCGGTGACTCCAAGAAGAATTGTTTTACCTTTAAGCATGACGGTACCTCCCCGATAAAATATTTCAGGATTATTATACCACATATTTATAAAAAAATCTATAGCTTTTCTCATAAAAATATGCTATAATAGTTTGCAGAGATGCCTAAATGAATCTATAACATATATCATACTTGAACTCAGGAGGTAAAAAATAATGCTTTTAGCTGTAGATATCGGAAATACGAATATTGTTTTCGGATGTGTGGATGAAAATGACGAGGTAGTGCTCTTTGAGCGCATATCCACCAACCACAATGCAACTGCCGCAGAATATGCTTCTGTCATAAAGAATATATTTGAAATGAACAGTTTCAATATCGGTGACATAAACGATGCAATAATGTCATCAGTAGTTCCGTCTGTGACAAATACTGTCCGTGAGGCAGTCCGCAAGCTCTTCCATGTTGAAGTAATGCTGGCAGGCCCCGGTGTAAAGACCGGACTGAATATACTCATAGATAACCCCGCACAGCTCGGCAGCGATCAGGCTGTTGACGCTGTTGCAGCTATAAACCAGTATCCTGTGCCGCTCATAATAATAGATATGGGAACAGCAACAACTGTCTCCGTTGTTGACAAGAACAAGAATTACCGTGGCGGACTTATCATGACAGGTATGGCTGTAGCCGCAGATGCGCTCATCACCAGGACAGCCCAGCTTCCGAAGGTAAATTTTGAAGCACCGTCACATATAATCGGAACGAATACCATCGACTGCATGAAGAGCGGCTTCCTGTACTCCAACGCCTGCGCCCTTGACGGAATAATTGAGCGCATCGAGGAGGAGCTCGGAGATAAGTGTACTGCTGTAGCAACAGGCGGCCTCTCCGAGTTGGTAGTTCCCCTTTGTAAAAAAGACGTCATCCTCGACAGCAACCTGCTTATAAAGGGACTGGGTATAATCTATAATAAGAATAAGAAGAAATAACGCCGAAAGTATCATTTCTTCCATGTAAAAAGGAGACCTTATGAGGTCTCCTTTATTTTTATCTTATCTTCAGAAACTCCTTGAAGTTCTCCGCAAGGATCATCTGGTTCTCCTTCTCTGTGAAGCCCAGTGCAAGAAAGTGCTCAAACTCCTCATCATGTCCCCACATAGGGTAATCCACGCCGAAGAAGCAGTTCTCCACGCCGTACTTTCTTACCATATGTGCTGCTTTCTCCGGACTTAAAAATGCCAGAGAGCTGCTGACGTCAAAGCGCACGTTCTGAAGTCCTGCAAGGATCTCCTCAGCCTCATCCCAACGCTGATAGCCGCCAAGATGTGCAGCAAGGAGCTGAAGTCTCGGGAAATTATCATGGATCGCCCTTATCCTCTTCGGAGCTGAATAATCATACCTGTTGTCTCCGCAGTGTATCAGCAGAGGCAGCCGGCCCTGTATTATCTCATATATCTTGAACGCCTCCGGTGAATCCGCATCAAACTTCTGGAAGTCAGGATGCAGCTTTACTCCGTTAAGGCCAAGCTCTTCTATCTGGAGGATATCAGCCTCGATATCATCGGAATCCGCATGAGTTGTACCAAAGCCGTAAAACTCCGGGTGTGCCTTGCACTCCCCGGCAATAAAGCTGTTGATAGAGCTTATCTGTCTTGGAGATGTGGCGGTAGAGCAGACCAGATAGCGTGATACCCCTATCTTTTTTCCGCTCTCTATAAGCTTATTGCTCATGCCGCAGCCTGTCATAGGCAGCTCATAGAAATGGCCGATATTGACAGTTGCATTTTCAGCTATCTTCTCCGGAAAAATGTGTGCATGAGCATCGATTATCTCATATTTCTTGTATTCTTCGGATATCATTATATTATCCTCCTGTATTCTCTTATGATCCAAGTATCAATTATATATCATCTTTCCGGATTTGTCAAATCATAGCTTATATTGTTGCATAAGGGAAATATATGTCGCAGTGACAATAATCTGTAATCAAAATTTATCCGCTTTGCTATGGACAAATTTCACAAATTATGTTATAATTATTGTGAAACTACATGGGAAGTCCTGAGGGCTTCCATCATTATGCCGTATATGCGGCAAGAAAGGATATCTTATGCTTCACGAGAAATCATGCGGTGCAATAGTGTACCGTAAATTTCATGGGAACACCGAGATCCTCCTCATAAAGCATATCAACAGTGGACACTGGTCCTTCCCGAAAGGCCACGTAGAGGCAGGCGAGACTGAGGTCGAGACCGCTCGCCGTGAGATAATGGAGGAAACTTCCATCGATGTTATCATAGATCCCACATTCCGTGAGACCGTCACCTATTCCCCTAAAAAGGACACTATGAAAGTAGTGGTCTACTTCCTTGCAAAAGCTAAAAATGTGGATTTTGTCCCACAGGAGGATGAGATCGCTGAGATACGCTGGGTGGATATATCCTACGCAGCAAATATACTCTCATACGAAAATGACAAAACCATAGTCGCAAAAGCCAAAAACGCCATAAAAGAAGCTCTTTGACGGCAGCGCTGACTTCCTCTGAGAGCTGCGAACCATAACTTTTCCCTTTTTGTTAAAGGAGGAGTACCAATGAACATGCTGAAGAGGCTTGCCCTCACTCTTATAAGCTGCATCATGCTTGCAGGATGCGGAAGAACTGCTGACAGCGACGAAAGTATGCCGGACGGCATAGTTGAAGTCGCCCCTACCACCCAGTCCGAAGATCTTCAGGACAAGGACAATGACTATGAGGAAGAAGAAACTGTCACGACCAGGATCATATACGAACCGGAACTGTACACGCAAACTACCACTGCCGTCAGAAGAGGCAGGGTATATGTTGCTTCAGCAGCTCCTGCTCCGCCGGCGATACGCACGGTGACTACTGCCGCAGAGCATACAACTGCACCGCTCCAGACCAGGATGATCATCCGCACCACTGCGGCTGCCCCGGCTGAGACCAGTACCTCAGTTCACACAGCACCGGTCACTACTGCCACCAGTACCTCGGAGCATACCTCAACTTCCACTACGACAAAGCGGACTGCGCCTCCGGCAGTGACTACTACCGCTATAACTACTACTTATGCTGGCATATCCCCGGAAAAACAGCTCAGCAAGCTCACTCTGAGGCAGAAAGCATCTCAGCTGTTCATCGCTTCCCCGGATCAGCTTGCAGGCGTAAAGAACGCCACCGATGCCAATACCACTATGAAACGCACTATCGCTGATACACCCGTAGGAGGAGTGATATTCAGCGCCGGCAACCTCTCTTCCAAAAAGCAGCTTTCAGCTATGCTGATAAATATGACGGTATACTTTGAGCAGTCCTGCGGTATAGGAACTATGATATCAGTCAGTGAACAGGGCGGCGAAAAAACATCCCCGGTATCGGAGAAGCTCCTGACAACAGGCTTCTATGAGCCGTCAGTCTATGGAAAGGAAAACGATCCGGAACACGTTTACGATATAGGAAAGACAATGGGCAAAGAGCTGCTAAAGCTGGGCTTCAAGCTGAACCTTGCACCGCCCGCCGACATAAGCGGCGGCTACAGCTCAGACGAGCATATCGCTGCTGAGCTTGTCAAGAGCATGGTAAGCGGGCTGAAGGATTCGGGAGTATATTCTGCCGTCGGAAATTTCCCCGGCACAGATCAGCGCTCCGGCAGGACGCTAAAACAGCTGAGAGCCGTAGAATTTGTCCCATTCAAAGCAGCCGTAGATGAAGGCGTCAGCTTCATCTGCATGGGACACCAGAGAGTCTCCGGATTCGGCGACGGACTTCCGGCAGACCTGTCTCAGAAGGCCGTAGGATGCATCAGAAGCGATCTTGGCTTCGGCGGTGTCATTATAAGCGGAGCCATGAATGACGAGGCTATAACCAGCAAATACGCCTCCGGAGAAGCCGCTGTAGCTTCAATCAAAGCCGGAGTAGATATGGTGCTCCTTCCGGAAGACCTCGACGAAGCAGTCGATGCAGTGTGCAAGGCTGTGGAAAGCGGAGAGATCCCCGAGGAGCGTCTGGACGAAAGCGTACTCCGGGTGCTGACTGTCAAAAAAGCAATGGGACTTTATTGAATCAAAGCAACTCAGCATCCTTTCCCTGTATAAAACAAAGAGCCTTTAAGTCAGAAGCTTAAAGGCTCTTTTTAATATAACGGCCATACCGGAAGATTCCTCACCAAAAAGAATACCACCAGAAGGACTATGGATATGACCTCTGTCACGAATATAAATCGTTCTCCCCTGTCGAAAAGCCACAGACATATATCTATCATCCACAAGGGCAGCAGACAGAATATGACCGGATTCCAGTAGAAGGCCTTTTCAAAATCGAATCCGGCAATACTCATGCACATCCTCGAAACGCCGCAGCCGGGACAGTGTATATGGCCATGACTAAGCCTTCTCAGCGGACACGGAACAGATATCCCTGTCAGCATCACAAAAAAGAAATAGCATATACCAAGTGCCAGTATCCTGAGCACTTTTTTCAGTTTAACTTTGTTTATCTTCATAAGCAATAAATAAGAACTGCCCTGAAGGGCAGTTCATGTCGTTATCAAGCAAGTGTGTTGATCTCGTTCTGCATAAGTGCATATGCAACAATGGATAAGCCGAATAAATTGAGAACGAGGTAGAGTATCGGAAGACTTCCCGGTGCAAGGCCTCTTGAAGCACGTACACGCTCAAGTCTTTCACCCTGCTTATATGCCCAGTAAAGGCCATAAATACCGCAGGTTATAAGTGTAAGAACGAAAGCTGTTCCGCCTGAAGTAGCTGAAGGCTCCTGAGAGATCCTGTTTGTATCATCTGTAAGATTTATGAACCATATTATTGCATAAATTCCACAAGTAACAAAACAAAGAATAATACAGGTAACTATTGAACGTACCTGAACGCCGGACATACCAGCGCCGCCCATGCCAGAGTTAGGATATCCGTAGCCGCCATACTGCTGCTGGCCGTAGCCCTGCTGACCGTACTGCTGCTGACCATAGCCCTGCTGGCCGTACTGCTGCTGTCCATAGCCCTGCTGGTTGTACTGCTGAGGCTGTCCGTAAGGATTCGGAGTATTTGGAGAATAATTCTCCGCAGGTGAACCGCAGTTAGGACAGAATTTTCCATCGAATTCGCTTCCGCAATTATGACAAATCATGTGATTACCCCCAATAAAGTATTTTTCAACATTATACCATAATTTTCCCCTCATTTCAATATGCGAATCATACAATTACGGCTTGTTCAAACTGAACTATTTGCATAATCTGTCGATAAAGCCATGTTTTCAGTAATAAACGGCATATCCATCGGCGGATGAGCCTTCAACAAGGCTGATCTGACGGCTGATAACGGTGTCATCCTCTATCCATTCCAGCTCGCCTGCCTCTCCTGCCCAGGCGTCCTCACGTCCTTCCTTGTAGCCCGCAAGACCTATCACAAGGGAAACTCCGCTGTCGCCTCGAAGTGTCTCCCACTCACGCAGAGTTGCCTCAAAGGGAGAAGTCTCATTGTGGAAACCGTAATATATCTGCGGAACTATATAATCGCAGTAACCGCTGCTGCCAGCCCAGAGCCTCACATCTGCGAACTGAGTATCATAATTTGCAGAAATCTTTCCCTGGGGGCTGATACCGAAGAGCAGACGGCTGTCCCTGCTCTTAACAGCATCATATATCGACTTTACCATAGCGGAGACATTGTCCAGACGCCACTGCGAAAGGTCGGTGCTGTCGGAAGCCGCAAAGGCCTCGCTGTCAAAATCCGGAGATGTGGTCGGATAAAAGTAGTCGTCAATATGGATACCGTCAACCGGGTATTTCTCCAGTATCTCCGTAACCTCGTCAGCTATGAGCTTTCTTACCTCCTCATAAGCAGGCACAAGGTACCAGCGGCCGTTTACCAGCTTTGCATACTTCCCCTGATCCGCCCATTGTCTTGTGATATAGCTGTCAGAGACGCTCTGCATCTGTTCAGCGGTCTGAAGTCTAAGAGGATTTATCCATGCGTGTATGGACATACCGAAGGCATGAGCCTCATCGGTCATTATCATCAGCGGGTCATACTCTCCGTCAAGAGCTGCACCACGGGGGAATATGAATGAATCATAATATGCATCTCCTGTAGGACGAACATGGACATAAAGAGTATTCACTCCCTCAGCAAGAGCCTGTGAAAAGATATTTCTTATCTCACTGCGGAACTGCTCTTCATTTTTTTCGCCCATCAGCTCAGGATATTGCAGATACGTTATCCAGCGGCCGTTCTGCTTACGGAAGTTCACCGGTGCTCTGCCCTCCGGAAGAGCAGGATCAGTCAGAGCCTCTGCTAAACAGGCTGTTGAAGTCTGAACAGGCTCCTGAGAGGAGATATCCTGCACGGCACATGAACAGAGTAATGGCAGACACAGTAATAATATCATTCGTTTCATATTTTCACCTCGTCCAATCATATGCGATCCCGTTGAAAGGTATTCTGCTATGAACGCCGGATGATACATAAAATGACATTGAACAGCCTTGATTTTTTTTACGGGATGATGTATAATAGTATGGCACTTACATTGTCATGGAAAGCGATATGATATTCCGGAGCTTCATCGACAGTGCTGAAAGGAGATACATATGAATAAGAAAGAAACAGCCGAGATAAAGAAGAATTTTTCAGATAAAAGCGGATTTTTCATCATGGAGCGTGTGCTCACAGCTTTCATCGACGCAGAGAAGAACCTGAGATATCACCATACAAATTCCTGTCTCACCATGCCAGTTGAAGAGCATGACGTATACGATGAGACACTGAAAAAGGTGCTCAATACAAACGTGGGAAAGTCATTTGTTGAATATGAATTTCCGAATGAGGCTTACGAAGAGGGACAGCCGCAGAACATCCTCTATACACTCCTTACATCAGAGCTAAAGGATGACCTTGTCTGTGAGGACTTCCTCAATCACATCGCAAACCGTATCGCTATTGAAGGCCCTATTGCAGTGATAACAGCCTACTGCACATACACTGTCCGCAAGAAGGATAAAAATGACGTATTTGCTGAGGGTGAGGACGAGATCTACCGCTATCTGCTTACAGCGATCTGTCCGGTAAATACATCAAGTGACGGATTTGTTTTTGACTCCTTCAACAATGAGATAACGAAGAAGCTTAACACCGAGCTTATAATCAGCAAATCCCCTTCAGACGGATTCCTTTTCCCAGTTTTCAGCAATCGCAGCAGCGACATAAACCACGTTATGTACTATTCAAAAAACGCAAAGCAGCCAAATATTTCAATAATCGAAGAGGTGCTGGGATGTAATTTCGTAATGTCAGCCGAGAACGAAAAATCCAGCTTCCAGAACATTCTCAAATCGGTTGTTGGAGACGACCTTGATTATACTCTCATAAGAACCGTTAATGAGAAGATTCAGGAGGTCGTTGAAGACAGCAAGGACGATACAGACAATGCCATTATAGAGCCGCTTCAGATCAAGGAAATATTAAGTGATATCGGTCTGCCTGAGGAGAGAGTCAACATGGTTGAGCCGGTCTACGAGAAGGTTTGCGGAAAGGCTCCTCTCACAGCATCAAATCTGGTGGAGACAAAGACTGTTCTTGCATCTCAAGGAATCACTGTGAATATCAAGGCTTCAGCCGCAGACAAGGTAAGGACAAGCGTCATTGACGGCAGGAGATGCCTACTTATCGACATAGATGATCCGACGATCGAGATAAACGGCCTGCCGGTAACTTTAAACTGATAATACATAAAAATCCCGGAAGCAAAGACAGATACACATATAAAAGTTTTGCCCCTGAGTGTTTCAAAGCGCTCAGGGGCATTGTGTTTATTATGTTGCTAAGATACATCAGAATTGCAGCCGAAGGCTGCGCTTTTCACGTTGTCGCTCGTAAACTCGCTTACTCTGTACAACTTACATAGTCTGCTTTCGCTTACGGCAATATTAACATAAATCATAATTTATATTTCCATCTTTACAAGATACTCTGTAGTTCCTTCTTCAAACTTTTTTATACTCGTTAGATGGAATCCGTGCGCCTCATAGAAGCGGATGGCATCAATGTTTTTTTCTATTGCCCACAGAAAAGTAATCGGAAAATGCTCTTTGGCATATTCGATCAATGAAGATCCAATGCCCTGGTCTTGGAAAAAGTGATCGACATATAACTCGACAATTTCGTTTCCCTCAATGTGAATAAGTCCTTTTAAAATACCATCATCATACACGAACATATTGTCAATTATACCTGCTTCAATATATTTCTTTGCTACAGGAAGCACCTGTAGCTCCACGAATGAATAGACATCATCCTGAAATATAGGACGGAATTTCATTCGCTTCACAAATACAAGTATTTCCGCAATTCTTGAAGCTTCTTCTTCTGTTGCTTTTCTAATCATGTGTATGTCATTCACCTCCTGATTTATATTAGTAAAAATTATAGCACAGCATTGAAATCCTGTCAATAGAAACGCCATAGCACTTCTGAATGGATATCAAAAATACTATGGCTTAAAACTTCTATATAAGCATCAGGCTAACTGCCTCCGTACTTTTTTCTACAAAAATAAAAATCGGAAGCCAAAAGACTTCCGATAATTGAAAGAGTACCGGCGCTGATCTACTTTTCCAGGCCGTCACCAGCCAAGTATCATCGACGTGAGTGAGCTTAACTTCCGTGTTCGGAATG
>Ga0116145_1004893_pt1 | contig 10465 bp, 8 predicted proteins | sample AD_JPNHG1_MetaG_FD_89747 | JGI IMG/M metagenome (GOLD analysis project Ga0116145, IMG submission 89747) | Active sludge microbial communities of municipal wastewater-treating anaerobic digesters from Japan - AD_JPNHG1_MetaG | ecosystem: Engineered > Bioreactor > Anaerobic > Digestate | place... | reverse complement strand
CATTCCCTGGCCCGGGACAGTGTTATACGACGCATTGAGTCGCAGCCGCATCTTCCAGGAGCACTATCGTCTGTTGGCCGAGGATATCGCCGCCCATTGCCGGCAAGGAAGCATACTGGACATCGGTACCGGCCCAGGCCGGTTGCTGTTGAGTCTTCACGAACTCCGTCCGGACCGCCGCTTAATAGGAGTCGACGTGAGCACGGCAATGGCGCGCCAGGCGCAGGAGAACGTGCGCCGTGCAGGACTGTCCAATGTGATTCAGATTCTTGCCGCGCCGGCGCAGCGTTTGCCGTTCGCCGATCAATCATTTGATGTCGTCGTCAGCAGCGGCGCGCTTCATCACTGGAAGAATGCGACGGCCGGACTCAACGAAGTGTACCGGGTCTTACGAACAGGCGGTTGGGCGCTCATGTATGATCTCGTGAAAGACACGCCGCCAAAAATCCTCCAAGGACTGACAAAAGCCCATGGTCGGTTCCGCGTGCGCCTTCTTCAACTTCACTCCCTTGAAGAGCCGTTTCACACTGTCGGTGATCTGGCGTCACTGGCCGAGGCCACGCCGTTCAGGACCGAACAGGTGCGGTTTGTCGGAGCCTTGTGCTGCCTGGCGCTCACCAAGCCGGCGCCTAAGTCAGGGGAACTGTAAGACCGGCAATGACGACGTTGCCTGTCCGGCTGGGCGGATGCCAGACCCGCTCAGGCGACAGATTCTTTGAGATTCAGGCTTTTTCTGTGGCGGCTGTCTGACTAAAATGAGCCTCGTCGTCCTATCCGTCGTCGGCGTGGTCTCTGGGGAGGAACCGCGACGAGGCAGCGACTCCAAAAAGATTCCGGGCGGTGACGCATGTCCAGACATAGCCTGAGAGCGCGTGTGAGAAGCAACGGGGCCGACCGGGCGGTAGGGCAGCGTCGAGGTCGCCACGGCGACCGAGACCTGCCGTATCTGCCGGCCCCAGGCCGAGCGGAAGGTCACCGCCGCCGTCGGCGGCTCCGGCCATGCCCTACTCTCCTCGCACACGCTCTGAGTCGAATCCTGACCGGTCTTGTGCTTGTTTGCATGATCAGCCCTGCCGGGGCGGCTTCCCCGAAGAACGTCATTTTCATGATCGGTGACGGGATGGGTTTCGAGCATGTGAAGGCCGGCGGCATGTATCTCAATGGCCAGCCCGGAACTCTTTGCTTCGAGTCGCTGCCTTATCGGGCCCAGGTTACGACCTACTCGGCCGACAACTCAGTTACGGACTCCGCCGCAGCCGGCACCGCCATGGCCACCGGCCACAAGGTCAACAATGGCGTGGTTTCCATGGCCTACCCGGGTGATGGAAGAGAGCTGCAGACGCTCCTCGAACTCTACAAGGCCCGTGGAACACGCACCGGTTTGGTTACCTCGGATGCGATGACCGGTGCAACACCCGCCGCTTTCGGGGCCCACGAGTACAACCGGGACAACAGAGCACAGATTGCCGGTGATTACCTTAACCAGACCCGGCCCAACGTCTTGCTCGGCGGAGGTGGCAACGGCATCACGACCTCGGCGGCCTCCGCGGCCGGTTACACCGTCGTAACGGATCGCGCCGGCATGCAGGCTGTTGACACCAATCTCATCAGCTTCCTCTCGGGCCAGTTTGGCACCGCTGAGTACATGCCGTACGAGTACGACGGTCTCGGCAACCTGCCGCACCTTTCCCAGATGATCGTCACGGCCTTGGATATCCTCGACAATGAGCCGAATGGCTTCTTGCTCATGGTCGAAGGGGGAAACATAGACCATGCTGCGCACGCGAACCATATCGCACGCGTCGTATACGAGGTCGTTGAGTTCCACAACACCGTCCAGATTGCTCTCAACTGGGCCGCGGGCCGGACTGATACGCTGATTCTCGTCACCGCCGACCACGAAACCGGCGGGCTGACCGTCACGCAGAACAATGGTCAGGGCAACCTCCCCACCGTTTCCTGGTCCTCGACAGGTCATACCGCCGCTCAGGTTGGGGCGTGGGCCTGGGGCGTGAATGCCCAGTACGTTACCGGCACGCTGAACAACACCGCGTTCTTTGAGATCATCGCGGGTCCCGAACCGGTTATGTTGCTCTCGCCGAAGGATATTTCGAGAAGCGTCGCCTGGGCTCACAACCCGCCGCCCCAGACCGATTCGTTTACGCTGAGCAACGCCCGCCTGGGAACCTACAACTACACGATAACCAGCGACGCGAGCTGGGTCTGGGCCGATCCTGCATCCGGAGACTGCTCGACCGAGACGGACACCATCTGGCTGGTCTACGATGTCGGTTTGCTGCTGCCCGGTGACTATGTCGCCCACCTGGAGATCCGAAGTGATGAGGCAATCAACGCACCCCAGATACTCACGGTCACCCTGACCGTCCGGCCGGCACCAGGCGATTTCAACAGGGACAACGATGTTGATCAGGAGGACTTCGGCTATCTTCAGGGATGTTTGACGCCCGTCGGCGCTTCCCTCCCGCCCGAGTGCCGGAACGCGGATCTCACCTCAGACGGTCGTGTCGACGCATCGGATATTGTCGTCTTCCGAGCCTGCCTGAGCGGACCCGACGTCCAGCCGGACCCCTATTGCGCAGACTGAATGCGCCCGCTTACCGTTCTGTCACCCGACCGGCTCCGAATCCTTTGTCGGCCGGACTGCCGGTTTGGCATCTTAAGAAACTCGCCGGACAAACGCTGCGATGGTGTTGAGAGGTTCTTTTACAACCGCGACCGCAGGTGAGCACCCCGATTGTCGTGTGCCCGCGTTGCGGTCCGGCCCATTGTGCGCTCGGAGGTTCTGAAAGAGCCGTCCAGAGAGCCACAAGCCCTCGACAAGGCCGGCCCGGAAAGCGTGCTTGACCGAACCATCGGACGCTGAGATAGTAGACTGATCGGTGAGCGGGCCGCTCGATAAGAGCGGCCCCAATCGTTGCGTCCGGTCCGACGAGGAAGCCGAAGCCGCGTTGACTTTTGAAGGCCTGATGATCGGTCTGGCGAAATGAGTATCGCGAGGCTGAGGAGAGCTAAGGCGTGCCTGCTCTGGACAACACGACCGCGCAGCGAGAGAAGCAATGGGCGGCCGGCAGTTCTGTCCTGGCTGCGATTGCGCTTACCCTACTTAAAGTTGTCGTAGGCCTGATGACCGGCAGTCTGGGCATTCTGGCCGAGGCGGCTCACTCGGCGCTCGATCTGGTCACCGCCCTGGTGACGCTGTTCGCCGTTCGGGCTTCCGACAAGCCGGCCGATCAAGAGCATCTCTACGGCCACGGGAAGATCGAGAACGTATCTGCTCTCTTCGAGACCATTCTGTTGCTGCTGACCTGCGGATGGATTGCCTACGAAGCCGTGCATCGACTGATCGCCAAGCACGTGCACGTGGATGCCTCGATCTGGGCATTCGGCGTCATGGCCGTTTCCATCTTGGTGGACGTGTCGCGGAGCAGGGTCCTGCACAGGACCGCTCGCAAATACGGAAGTCAGGCTCTTGAAGCCGACGCCCTGCATTTCAGCACGGATGTCTGGAGCTCTTCGGTGGTGATCCTCGGCCTGATTGGAGTTCGACTTGGAGACGTTTATCCCCGGCACGGCGCCTGGCTTTCAAGGGCGGACTCGGTTGCGGCCCTTGGGGTGTCGCTGATTGTCATTTGGGTCAGCCTTCGACTCGGCAAACGTACCCTGCAGGCCCTGCTCGACACGGCCCCGGCCGGTCTGTCGGAGCAGATACGCACGGCGGTGGACGGCGTTCCCGGAGCCAGCGGCTGTCACCGCGTTCGCGTGCGACCATCCGGTCCCGGTCTCTTTGTCGACATCCACGTCTATGTGGACGGCAGCACGACGTTGGCCAGTGCTCATGACCTCACCGAGGCAATCGAGAAACGAATTGGTGAAGTCGTTCCCGGTGCCGATGTGACCGTACACCCCGAGCCCAGGCCGACCGACGAAAACGACGAAAAAGAACCCTTGCCCGGGACGATTCGTCCGTTGCAGGATGGGGAGTGACAGACTCCCCGCCGGACCGTAGCATGTCGGCTGTGGAGGACGCGGCAATGCCTGAGGAAAAGCTTGGCGCGCCGGCGCCGGTAGCGCTGGCCATGATTGTCTGTGATGCTATTTATCAGGATCCTGCGACCAAGAAGTGCACGTTGCTCGGCACTTTCTCGACCATTACGGCTCGCCGCTTTCCGGTGGTACATCCCCAGTTGGCCGTGCATGTCGTCCTGACCGACGGTCGAGGCAATGTGCGGATCAAGCTCGCCCTGGTGGGGGACAACGAGACCCATCCGCCGTTGTTCGCCGGCGAAGGCGTGATTCACTTTGCCGACCCGCGGGTGGTGGCCGAGCTGAATTTCCAGTTGAGCAACGTGACGTTTCCCCAGCCCGGCGCCTATCGCTTTCAGCTCTTTGCCAACAACGAACTGCTGATGGAACGGCGGCTGTTGGTGTTGCAGGGAGGACCGCCCCCTTCCGAGCCGCCAATCTGACCATGCGTGCCTCATTGCGCCGAGCGAAATCAGGTCAACTTGCGGAGTCCGCCATCCGTTTCGGCGATCGATTCGTAGGCGGATCCGTGGATTAAACCGTCGACGGTGGTAGGCGCATCATCCGTTTTGAACAAAACTTAGAGGCATTCGATGCTGCAACGGGCTGATGCAAATGCCAGGGCGCAAAGAACTCCCCAAGACGGTAATGCGTCGCCTTGGCACTCAAGCAAGTTCGGTTTTTGTACAGACGCTGGGAACCTGCCTTTCGGTTTGATGGCTCAATAGTCTCCGCAGGCCAGACTTGGACAGCTCAAGCCCGAGTCCAATGCGACCGACTCCGCGACGTGTTGGGCGCGGAAGAAGTCGCGATCTCGGCCGATCCAGCCGAAGATCAAATCGCTCCGTGAGACGACATCCGGGTTTCCACCCATTCGCGGGCGTGGCAGATTGTTCCCGCGCGCGCCCCCACTTTCTACCACGTTCAGGGGTTTACTCCCGACGTCTCGATCACCCCAGGCCGCGCACAACCGCTCTCTGATCGCCATCTCCGGTCGCGGGCGCGTTCATGGCATTGTGTTCATGGCATTTGAACCAATGCGGCTGAGCCTGAACACGGCGCACTTTTTGCGCATGGGGTTTCTGCAGGCACGATTCATTTGCTGACCAAGATCGCCGAGCCCCATCTGTGGGGCGAACAAATCCCGAAAGAAAAAAAGAAAAAAAACGCGCGATTATTCTCCAAAAAGGACTTGCAATCGAGTGGGTCCATGTGTTATGTATTCCCATCATTGAGCATCGAAATGGATTGATGTGGGTGACGAGTACATCGCGGGTTTCATGATTTTCACCGGGACCTACGAGCTTGTGGTTGATCCGAAAAACCGTCTGTCGATCCCTGCCAGTATTCGATCCCAAATGGACCCCGAGAAGGACGGAACGCGTTTCTATCTGGTGCCTGGCAGTCGCCGAGGAACGTTGGCCTTATACGCTGATCGCTACTTTGAGCAGTATGCCGAGACCTACCACGCTTCATTGACGGCCAACGATGAGAAGGAGGATTTCGAGCAGGTCTTCTACGCAATGGCCACCCTGCTAGACATCGACAGGCAAGGTCGGGTGGTCTTGCCCCAAAGGGCTCTGGAATACACGGGCCTTGGGAGGAAAGTCACGCTGGCCGGTCAGCGGGATCACTTGGTGATCTGGAATCGGGAGCAGTTTGGACGCTTTATTGAAGAGAACTGGAGTCGCTACCCCGATCTGCTGCGACAGGCAAGACTGAAAACAGAGGTAAGCAAGCTCAACGGTGCGCGTTGAGGATTGCGAACCTTGAAAGTAGGCCGGTCGAATGAAGGCCGGGTCATTGGCGAGAGCGAGGGAACGGTCAGGGAAGGGGGTTCGACAGGCGCGGATCGGATCCTCTTCCCGACCAGCCCATAATCATTAAAGACGGGGACGTCGGGATTTCCTGAACGAGGTCTCTGTGGGAGTCGCAGCGAGTGGAACAAGCGGCTGGATGGTTAGTGGGGGCGCGATCAGTCGTCGTGTGAGATGTGGGTCGCGCTTGAGCCTGAGGGATTCAGCAGCGGAAGCGAACGGAGTCGCCGGGCTGAGCACACTCCCTGATTGTCGGATCGGTTTCCACTGGCAGTTGCGGCTAGCGTCAGGGGGCGGGCATTGTTTTTCGCGGGGCCATCCAAGACCGGACCCGAGGACGCGGACGGGTCGGCGGTGGCCCAGAGATGCGAGAAACCTGTGCTCGCGCAACCCTCGGAAGACGCGGCCAATACCGTCAGCGATCAGGGAGTACGGGTACGGGTCGCCAGGGAGGTGTGACCGTGCCCTCTTGATGCAAGATTGGGAGGAATCAACCCATATCCGGCGTCGGGGTGCGGGCTGGTCGTGAATCGCGATCAGATCGAGCATGAACCCGTGTTATGTGGGCCCCTGATGGCATGGACGGCCCCCAGACCCGGCGAGATCGTTGTGGACGCCACCGTGGGCCATGGCGGCCATGCTTGCCTGCTGGCGCGGGCGATCGGTCCGGCCGGCCGGCTGATCGCACTGGACGTTGACGCCTACAACTTGGGCAGGGCCAAGGCCAGGCTCGAACGCGCGGGTTTGGCCGGGGGCGGCCCCCATATCGATCTGATCCGCGACAACTTCGCAAACCTGGGTGATGTGCTGGATCGGCTTGGCGTCGATAGAGTGGATGTCATCGTTGTCGACCTCGGTGTCAGTACTGATCAACTGCTCGGCGGGGGGCGCGGCCTGACCTTCGCGGAGTCGGAACCGTTGGACATGCGGCTGGATGATCGGCTGACCATCACCGCAGCCGACCTGATTAACTCGTTGAGCGAGCGCGAATTGGCCGATCTAATCTATAGTCACAGCCAGGAACGTCGTAGCCGACGAATAGCAAGGCGAATCTGTCAGGCGCGTCGCGACGGACCGATTCGGACCACCGCCGAGCTTGTGAGAATCGTCTGCTCGGCGCTGGGCGTGTCGGTGCACTCGCGCCCCGGAAGGCTGCACCCGGCAACGCGAACCTTCATGGCGTTACGGATGGCGGTGAATCGGGAGACCGAGAATCTCACAACCTTGTTGAAGCTGGCGCCGACGCGGCTGTCGCCCGGCGGAAGAATCGCCGTGATCAGTTTTCACAGCGGCGAAGACCGGCTGGTCAAGAGAGACTTTCTTGCACGGCAGCGACTTGGCGTGTATGAAGTAAGAACGAAGAAGCCGATCCGTCCTTCGGACGAAGAGGTAAACTTCAACCCCCGGTCGCGCAGCGCGAAACTTCGCGTCGCCGTGCGTACCGCAGATGTGCAGAACGTGGCCTGACTGAACGTCGCCGGCGCGGGCGGCTTGAGGTCGGCGTGGGGGAATGACGCCTGGGATATCGCTGTCTGTATCGTGGCCGGCCTGCATGCGTTGGCCGTGCCGCAACGACGAAGCGTGAGCGGTTTGCGACCGTTGCCGGCGCCTCGCAATCCGTTGTTCAAGGACGGGTTCTTCACGTTTGACACGGAGGTTTCGATGACTCGCGAGACGAAAATCGGGCTGCTGATGGGTCTGGGCTTCATCGTGGTCTTTGCGGTGTTGCTGTTGCAGACCGGCAATCATCCACCGAGCGGCGATCTCCAGATGATGTTGTCGCGGCACGGCAACTCGGCCGCCAGTCGGCCTGAGACGCTTGCTCGGCTGCCCGAACCGATCATTCCGCGAAGCACGGCCACGAGCCCGGCTGTGTCTACGGGGGAGCATGTTGCGGAGTCACTGACTCGGGCAACGGAACCGTGGAATAGGGGGCTGCCGAACCCCGCGGTCTTTAACGCCAAGCCGGACTATCGTGAGCTGGGGCCCGGCAGCTCTGAGCTGACCGAGGCTCTAATGCCCCAACCGCGGGTCGGGCCGGATGCCCCGACGGTCGCGCCGGTTCGCGTCGCTCCGACGAATGACGTGACACCTTTGTCCCGACCGGACGGGCCGAAACCATCGCCCGAGCCGGACCCGCCCAAAACGCCTCCCGAGGTGCAACGATCTCAAACATCGCCTTCGCTTCCGGTTGACCGTTTGCCTGTCACGAGTGAGTTGACCGTGCCTGCCACCTACGTGGTACAAAAGGGCGACAACCTCATGAGGATTGCCAGGAAGCACTACAACAGCCAGTCCACCGAGGTTGTGGACTTTCTTTTGAAATCGAACCGCGACAGGATCCGCGACCGGCACGTCGTGCAGACAGGCCAAACCCTCCTGATTCCCGTGCTACCCGTGAACCTCAGGAACGGCTCCATGGACAGCGATGTAACGGTCGGTCGCAGTCCGGTTCGCCCTGAGGACCCGGGCTCATCATCACCCGATTCGGAGGGCAGCACGGGGCTTCGGCTGCTTCACGCCGAACGGGTTGTTCCCCCGCCGGAGAAGCTGCTTGACGCCTACCAGAGGAAGGGCAACGCGGAGGTGATGGCGAAGGCACGCACGGTGCCGGATGCCGTGGACAAGCCGAAGGACGCTCGCAACACCGGTGACCACGATTCTCTGGCATCTGCAACGGGCAACAAGGCCAAATCCGAGCAGGGCAACGAGCCCAAAGCCTCCTCGGGGGAGAAACGGTCGATTTCCTCGGAGAAGTCGGATGATCGCAGTTATCGCTGGTACACCATTCGGCCGAGAGATACCCTGGCCCTGATTGCCAGCAAGGAACTGGGCGGATCGGCAAACTGGGAAGAAATCGTCAAACTCAACAAGAACATCAATCCGGCGAAGCTGAAAGTCGGCGACAGGATTCGCCTGCCTGAGCGCAAGCCGACCTCGGATTCGTCGAAACGGTCGTCGACATGACCATTCCCCGGATGATCGGTCTTCTGATCGGCCTGACCATGATCGGTCTGGCGGTGGTGAGTGCACGGGTCGAGCGAGCCCGGCACGATCGACGTCTTCAGGAGCTGCAAATCGAGCAGGCCCGGGTCAACGAACGTATTTCTCAGCAGGAAATGGATCTGGCCAGGCTGAAATCGCCCGAGATGATCCGCCAGCGGGCGGCAGAACTTGGTTTGCTCGAAGAAGCTCAGAAGAGCGGACAGAAAAACTCCGGCATGATGCCGGGAACACCGGGCCGACGCTGACGGAACGTAGGAGGTTGCTCCGTGGGATCGGCAGCCGCACAACGAATGCGGGTCGCACAGTGGATCATCTATCTGATCTGCGGGGCATTGGCGCTGCTGGTCGGGCGTCTGGTTCATCTGCGGGCCAAGGAAGCGCCTTTCTGGCAGCGATATGCTCAGGAACGGCAGATCAGCACCATTCCCATGCCTGCCCGACGGGGTTTCGTTTTCGACCGGCGATTTCGCGTGCTGGCCGGAAGCCAGGAGCTTCCAACGGTCTTTGCCGATCCACGACCCATGGAGGACAGAGGGGAGGCGGCTCAAGCCCTCAGCGGTATCCTGAACATGCCAGCCCGTGAGATTCGGGCACTTCTGGACGAGCCCACTGCACCCGGCTACGTCGTTCTCAAGCGGTCGGTGGATGCCAGGGTGGTGGAGGAGATCAAAAAAGCCAAGATCGTCGGCATCGGCGTCCACAATGAGCCTTTTCGCACCTACCCCATGGGTTCGCTGGCTTCTCACGTCGTCGGCTTTGTCGGAAAGGACGGCAATGGGCTGGAGGGCGTCGAGAAGTATTTTGAGGCCTATCTCCACGCGACGCCCGGCAAGCGGGACGTCTACCGCGACGTGCGACGGCGGGCGGTGCTTCCCGTGCCTGATTCTTCCGTTGCCCCGCGGGACGGTGACAACGTCGTGCTCTCCATCGACGTCGCTATTCAGGAAATGGTTGAGAAGGCGGTTGCGGAGCAGGTCGCACGTTTTCAGGCCGAGTGCGGCCTGGGCGTGGTCATGGATCCAAAGACCGGCGAGGTGCTCGCTATGACCAACCAGCCGACCTATGCGCCTTCCGAAGGTTCGGAGGTCCCGCCGGAACGGCGAAGAAACCGCGTACTCACCGATCCGGTGGAGCCGGGTAGTATCTTCAAGCCCTTCGTGATGGTGACCGCTCTGGCCGAAGGCGTGACGACGCCAACCGAGTCCATCTTCTGTGAAAACGGCTTGTATGCCGTCGGGGCTCGCCGCTTGCACGACCATCATCCTTACGGCTTTCTGACCACGGCAGAGGTTCTGGCCAAGTCCAGCAACATCGGCATGGCGAAACTGGGGGAACGTCTGGGCAACCAAAGGATGTACGAGGCGCTCTATGCGCTGGGCTTCGGCCACCCGACGGGTATCGACCTGCCGGGTGAGGACCCCGGCCTGCTCATGCCCTTGCGGAAATGGGACAAGTTCACGACGACCTCGGTTCCCATGGGGCAGGAAATCGCGGTGACACCCATGCAGATCTTGACGGCATTCTGCGCCTTGGTCAACGGAGGCCGTCTGATTCAGCCGCGCGTGGTTCTGGCTGTGATCGACCGCGACGGAAAGCTG
>Ga0116145_1004888_pt1 | contig 10472 bp, 16 predicted proteins | sample AD_JPNHG1_MetaG_FD_89747 | JGI IMG/M metagenome (GOLD analysis project Ga0116145, IMG submission 89747) | Active sludge microbial communities of municipal wastewater-treating anaerobic digesters from Japan - AD_JPNHG1_MetaG | ecosystem: Engineered > Bioreactor > Anaerobic > Digestate | place... | reverse complement strand
CCAGTACGTTCGGCACAGCCGAAAATTTCAATTCTTTTTGCATAAGCCCGCCATTCATCCACCCGCTAAAGCGGGGTGGTTTTCTGGCGAATTTTTTATAAAAAACGGAGTTTTTTATTGAAACCCCGTTAATTTTTATTCTATATAATTATATTAATTAATAATTATCAATCAACGGGGCATCCCTTACTCTCCCGGCTTTATCATTATCTACAGACCAGAAATTGAAAACGCTCATAATATTTAAAGAATTTAACATTGAAAGCTATCTATTTTTTTATATATTCATTTTTTTTCTTTTCCTTTTATATATACTGCTAAAGTAATAAAAAGATCTTAAAGTTAATTATAATTTTCGTTAAAAATTGTTAAAAAAATATTCTAATCTTCTGTATAAATAAATTCTTTCCCCTCATAATTTCTTAGATATATTTTGTTTCCCTCCCTTTTAATAAAATATTCGGGGAGTAAAGGTATCTTACCACCTCCTCCAGGAGCATCGATAACAAAATGAGGAACTGCATATCCAGTTGTCCGACCCCTTAAGCCTTCAATAATCTCAATCCCTTTACTAATTTTAGTTCTAAAATGACTAGTTCCGGGTACAAGATCACATGCATAGATATAATAAGGCCTTACTCTTATCTTTAGAAGACCCTGCATAAGTGACTTCATAGTATCTACATTATCATTAACCCCCTTAAGTAAAACTGTCTGTGATCCTAAAGGAATACCAGCATCTGCAAGTCTTTCGCATGCTTGTTTAACTTCAGGGGTTAATTCATCTGGATGGGTAAAATGTATACTAATAAAAAGAGGGTGATATTTTTTAAGCATAGAACATAATTTATCCGTTATTCTCTGAGGGAGAACTACTGGAATTTTAGTTCCAATTCTTATTATATCGACATGATCTATATTTCTAATAGATTTTAACAAATACTCTATAGAATTATCCTCCATTGTTAATAAATCCCCACCTGATAGAAGAACATCTCTAACTTCAGTATGATTTTTAATATACTCTATAGCATTATCCCACATTTTCTTATTAATTTTATAATGAGAGACCATGTGGGATCTTGTACAATATCTGCAATAAGAAGAACAAAAGTCTGTTGTTAAAAATAGAACTCTATCAGGGTATCTATGAACTAAATTTGGTAAAGGACTATCATCTTCTTCATGAAGAGAATCATATTCTTCACTACCAGAAATAAAAAATTCTTTACTCGATGGTATTACACAGCGACCAATAGAACCATTAGGGTCTTTTATAATACTAGCATAATAAGGAGTAATTCTAAGAGGTAAATTTAGATTTTCAGAAACTTCATAATCACCCGATCCAAAGATTCTAGTAAGATCATCATAAGAAGTAATACTATTTCTTATCTGCCACTTCCAATCATTCCACTCTTCTTGAGTAGAATTAGGATAAAATTTCTTTTTAAATATTTGGGATTGTTCTGAGCAAATAAGAGGGGGTTCTGAAGAATCAACTTGCTCTGATTGATTTCCCCCTTCTTTAGAGGATTCTTTTTCTTCCATATTTATATTCTAATTTCTATTTTACTTAATAAAATAATTTTAATTAAGTGATTTTAGAATTATATATCTAAGATCTATTAAGAAGAATATCATCTAATGATTTTAAAAAATTATTTCTTTCATCTTCATTATTATAAAAATATATCTCTCTTTTTGTATTATCTATAAAATATAGTTCAACAGAATAAGATTTTCCAATAAGAGAAGTTTTATTAACAGGAAGATATTCTTTAATAACTGATATATTTATTCTTTTATCACCTATTTTTATAAACATCTTAAATATTTATTTTCAAACTCTCGCATAATCATCTAAATTAATAGAATGATTAATTTCATTTATATATCTTATATATTCAAAAGTTACCTATTTAATAAATATTTAAGATTCTAAATAAGAATTATTAAAAATATCTTACCTATTATCTCCAGATCCGTGTTGAACCCCTCTAGCTTTTCTATCCCTTATCTTTTTTATATTTGTTTTTGCAACATCATCAAGAGATATATTTAACTTTTTAGCCATATTAGAAATATACCATAAAACATCACCAAGCTCTTTCTTTAAAGACTCTCTTCTTTCTTCTGTAAGCTTCCCCCCATCATCCCTAAACATTTTCTTGATACTATCTGCTATTTCCCCTGCTTCTCCTGTAATACCTAAAGCATTATAAACTAGATCATCTTTCTCATAAAATGCTTCTTTTATAGCTATCTCTTGATATTCATTTAGTGTCATTTGATCTATTTTTTATTATTTTTTATTTCTTCTAATTTCTTTTTAAGAATTTCAGCTTTTTCTTCTAATTTCTTTTTAAGAATTTCAACTTTTTCAAAATCATCATTTTTAATAGCTTCTTTAAAATCTGGCTCTACATAAAAAGCCCATCCATCCTCACAAAGTTCTAATGGGATCTGAAATACTATTTCATCATTACCTAAGAAAAAAGATGTAATAAAATCAGCTTTTTTAGATAGATAAACAGATGCATTTGCAATACCCAAAAATTTAATTTTCTTTCCAATAAGGCTATAATCTTTATCAACATTATTAAGCCCGTAATTTCCTAAAATGGGCTTAATTCTAGTTATAATATCACCTTTCTTGAAATTATATACAGATTTTTCTTCTTGATTCATAAAATAAATATATTATTTTTTAATCTTATACCAAATTATAAGCATCTAATTCCCAACTTTCAATAAAATTTACTTTATTCTCTTTAAATTTTTTAAGGATATTATTAATATTTAGATCAAAAGAACATGTTGCATCTTCAATCACACATGTTTTAAATCCCTCTTTGACAGAATCTATAGCTGTTGAAGACACACTATAATCTAGAGTTAGTCCACAAATATAATTTTCAATTACTCCTCTCTTCTTTAAAAATTCCTTAAGCCCGGTTGAATTTTTTCTATTAATATCATAAAATGCAGAATATGAGTCTACCTCTGGATCTGTTCCTTTCTTAAAGATATAGAAATCACCATAAATTCTACCTAAATGTATATCTTTGTGGATATCAGCTCCGGGGGTATTCTTGATACAATGATCCGGCCACAATACTTGATAAAAACCATTAAGATCTATTATATCAAAATCAGATCTATTATTATGTTGGGATGCAAATGATTTATGATTTTCCGGATGCCAATCTTTTGTAAATATGACAAGACTAAATTTTGGCAATAAGGAATTTATAACAGGTATAATTTTATCAGATCCTTGAATACCTAAAGCCCCTCCGGGCATAAAATCATTTTGGACATCAACAACAATTAAGGCTTTTTTTCCTTTCTCTTCCATATTATCACTATTTAAATTATTTTATCATTCGCAAATATAAAAATTCCATCCAAATAAAAAATATCTTATATGTTAAATTAGTGATAAAATTATTAAGAGTATAATTATACCTATATAGAAACAAAAAACAACTTTATACTCAAATTTTTTTTCTTTATTATAATAATCCATCATATAAAAAGGATTTATTTATATTCTTGTCTTATCCTTTTAAGTTCCTCAAATAGCTCATTTTCATTAAAGAATATATTAGTAGCAAAACTTACCATTACATCCCATCTCTCTGGCTCTTTATCAAAAAGAATATATCCTCTTTTACCAGATCCGATCATATATCCTAATTCTAGATGAGCACTCTTACCACATGGCATATAGAGAACCCCTATTTGTGATCTATCAATATGAAATTTATCAAATTCAAAAATATGTCTAGCAGCATAATTATTTAATGCCTCTCTATATGTGCTACCTCTAATTTTTTCATATTTTCTCCAGAAATCATCTGCTTCAGGCCCCGGAGAAAACCAGTCATCAAACACTTCATAATCTAAATTTAACTGTCTAATTTTCTTTGCAAGTTCTGGGATCTTTTCATTTCTCAGACTCCCTATTAAATAAATTACAGGTTTATTCTTTTCCATTATCTCCCTTGTTTTGGTACGTATAGTAAATTATTCTTTTCAACCCATTTCTTTATCTCTTCTGCTCCAGGCACTTCCTTAACATTAATCACTTTTAATAATTCTGGATTTAGAGCCTCCTTATCATAGAGATACAAATAATAGATATTCTTTATTCCCGTCATAGAGAGGTTCTTCAGACAATCATTACATGGAGAAAGTGTTACATACATATCTGCACCTTCAGTCTCGATATTAGTTTTAGCTGCAAAAGCCAATGCATTCATTTCAGCGTGGATTTCATTATCTTTGGACCATTTATGATGAGCTTCCCTATCAAAACCATCTTTATTAAAAACCTCACAGCAATTTGGAAGTCCAGGAGGAGATCCATTATAGCCTATAGATATAATTCTTTTGTCTTTAACTATAACTGCTCCTACGTGATGCGATACACATTTACTCTCACTAGCAAAGAGAAAAGCAGCCTTCATAAATTTATCATGCATTTCAGCCATAATTTCCTATTTAAAATTTTTTCTTTCTTCACTGGTTCTAGAAAGATATTATAATTTACTTTATTCTCGATAAACTTATGATCAATATTATCAAATGTTCCTAAATATGGAGTTTCATTATTTCTAGGATTTTCATACCATCCTGTCTTCTATTTTTTTAATAATAAGATTATATGTTTGTATAAAGTAATCCAAATATTTCTTTTCAACCAGAACCCATAGATATAGATCTCCTTTGATATCGATTTTTGTAGTCTCTAATTTATTTTTTCTTCCTAAAGTGCAGAATCCTATTTCCAAGAACCATTCATTGCTGTCTTTCAGTTTATTTTCTTCCCAACCTCTTCTATAGATTATTGTAAAATGAACAGGTTTCTCAACATATAGATATTTAATAACCTCATCAAAAGGCATATCAATTCTTTGTCTCTGGAAACTTGGCAAATGATCTACCCACCATTTAAATGATTTTTCTTTTGCATCTCGAATAATTTTCTCCTGCAATTCAGGAGGGAAATTATTTTCCTTATTAGTATAAAAAATATCCGGAAAATACTGTTCTTTCATATGATTAAGTTTTATTTTTTACTTATTTTTTTATTCTACATTCTCTCAAATTCATTATTCTACACGATCACATCCATCGGAAAACCATTGATACATTTCTTTTTTAAAAAAATCTTTACAATTAAGTAATTCTTTCATATGTTAGATATTATAGAGTTAATATAAAGAAAAAACCCGAGATTAAAAAATCTCGGGTGTTAAAATCGTGTTAAAAAATTCCCTTGCGGGATGCTATGCGACCCTAGGATTGCATTGCATTCTTATATCAATTCGACATTTACTGCATTAAGACCTTTTTTACCTTCAACGAGATCGAAAGATACATCGTCATCCGGATTTAGAGCTTCACCACCTTTAACACCAGAAATGTGTACGAAATACTCTTTTCCTCTTTGAGCTTCCTTGATAAAACCAAATCCTTTGGTCTCATTGAAAAATTTTACTTTACCTTCCATTTTAATTTAATTTATTTATATAATAAAAGACCCAGAGATGGTCTCTGGGTCTCAGTATCCTTAGATTTCTATTGCATTTATTTCTGCAATAACAGCTTCAGGGTCGATTTCCGTTTTCTTAGCTGTCTCATATATATCCGCAGTGTAACCGAAGATACGGTGTATCTTAGTATTCTGATTTATCATCGTTGGGCCATAACCACAAAGATTAATAACATATACATGAGGAGTTCCGAACTGCTGACAGTATTTCCTGTAAGAAGTTTCTACCTCATCTGCTCCCTGCTCGTCAGACATAATGAACACACGGTCGTATGCTCCATTCTTAGATAGAACTGGGAAGATACTTGACCAGTAGGTACCTCCACCATCAGCTTCACTAATGAACTTCTGCTTGATAGAGTTAACTGAATCAAGAGGATTGAAAGAGAGCTTCTTACACCTGTTTGCAAATTGGTATACATCAGCATCAAGACCCTTTGCAAGAGTTGCTGCAATAAGAGTTGCCTTATCAAGAGCACCTGCCCTACCTCTCTTCTTGTCGGCCATTCTTACAGGAGCACTCATAGACCATGAAGAGTCGAATACAACTGCTGTCCTTCCGTAAGAGAAAAGCTCCTTAAGGTTAGGTATAGAGAGTTCATAAGCATCGTTAAGAGCCTTAACAACCTTAGTCATCTTAGACCCGCTGAATTCATCAAGCATTACTTCAAGAGCAAGGTCTATCTGGTGTGGCCAAACAAGAGACTTACGTATGAAGTCCTTGTTAACAAGGAGTTCGCAAGCCATATCAAGAACCTCAGTGCTATTGGTCTTGATGATGTTTCTCATATTCCTTAGAAGAGCAAGGTAACCAATTTTCTTGGTCTTAATAAGCTCGACATAGTTTTCAGTCTTAGCTTCATTAAGTTCCTTTACAGCTTCTTCTTTGGAGATAACTCCGGTCTTAACCCTTTCAGCTACAGACTTTCCTGCTTCAGTGTTCTTATCTTCAACCGTATTGAACTGCTTAAGTAATCCAAGAACAAGTGCATGAAGTGCTGGGATATCAATGTTTCCTTCTACATCCTTTGCTTCGGCATCAGAAATAAACTTGTGTTCCCATTTAGTCCCCTTAACAGCCTTAAGATATTCAGCAACTGAAACCTTTATAGTTCCCTGCTTTTCAGTCTGAGCTGGATGAACAAGATTAACAATATCTACAAGAGATACGCTCTTTCCCTTCATCTGGTACTTAGCCATTTCATATGCATCAGAATTTTCAATGGCTTCTTTAAACCCCCTTTTAATAGCATTTGGTATAGGAGCATTTTTTCCGTTCTTTGCAAAATAAGCAGCAAGTATTTCTGACATGTCATCCAAACGATAAACAATACCTCCTTTATTTTCCCTTCTATCTCTTTTTGAAAAAAATCTTTTACCTAAATTATCCCCACTAAGAAAAGGAGCTAATTCAACAGCACCAAAGTGAGTTACAGACCTTTGTCCATAAACAGTACGTGCATAGACAAGTGCTTTAGCAACAAATTCTTTATCTTTTGATGCTATATTAGAGATGAGATTTTTAAATCTTTCTTCCCTTTCACTTTCATTTTCATAAAAGGTATTTTCTAGACCATATGCAAGAATTCCAACTAATTCATGCTCTGGTTTTTGAGTATATCCAACCCCACCTTGATGAGTTACAGTTTTTTGAATTAGAGGTTGAGTTTTTTTATTATATTTAGCCATAATTTATATTATTAAATTTTTTCTACTTTTGTTATTTGAACCGGTTTAATTCCGTTGAATTTAATATAATATTTATACCATTTTTTCCCCGATGATCTAATTTCATCTAGACTAATCTCATCTTCATGATAGCACTCTTTCCAAAAATCTGCATTAGAAACATCTTTGCCAGAATAATGAATAGGCGATAAAACGATTTCGTTTGTCATTTTTTTAATTTTTAAATTGTTAAAAAAATAAAAGCCTAATTAAACAATAGTTTTCTCGGGCTTTGCATAATATTAAATTAGTAAATGTGAACTACCCACCCACGCCAAAGGCGATGGATTGGGCTTCGGACTTCGCAGATAGTTGAGTATTGCTACTTCTTACACCATCTCCATCCGTGTAATCGCCAGTTCCTGACGATATTATTTTTAATCCTTCTTTTAAAATGCAAATATGTTGAGAAAACCAAGTTGGATATTCATTGATCTATTTTTGATTTGCTATTCGAAAATAAAAACGAAGTAATCCAAACTTTTACTACAACATATATTTTTCATCTTTATTAATTTTTAATATAAAAGTAATAAAAAGTTTTTATTAAAAATATATTTTTTTAGTTAAATTTTGTTAAAATTATGTTGAGAAAATTGAAAAGGGTGATTTTTCATATATTGAAAAGAGCAATTTTTCATATCTAAAATCGAAGTATCCCTTTTCTTACTTCAACATAATTATGTAATTTTTTCTTATTCTATAGATCAAAAATAATAAAAAGTTCTTTATTAAAAAAATCTCTTTTGTTAAAAATATGTTAATTTATAGTATTTGCTTTAGATAAAATAAATAATTTTATATTATCGGGCAAATAAACCCATAAGTAATTAGAAACCCCTTCCCAAAAATCTCCTTCTATTAAAATAATTTTTCTATCTTCTAATGATAAGGAAGCCCAATATCTTTCGCCTCTTTCCATTTTCTCTTCTATTTATTTTATATATTCTACCATAAAAAAAACTTTTTTAAATATTAAATATATAAATTGAGTAATAACCTTGTTCTTGAGGGTTTAGTGTCATTTAGACATTTGAGTTGGGGAAATACCAACAAATAAATTCTCAAATATAAAAAAAAATAAGGAGTTATGAATCAGAAAGTAAAAATTCAAAGGGTAACTGAACCCACTGCGTTTATTACTAAAAATAAACAGCGAGTAAAACAGTACGGTAATATCGTTTATCTAAATGATGGGGATGAGTTTGAAATAGAACTCTTTAATCCTTTAACCCAAAAAATTTTAGCCAAAATTAAACTTAATGGAAATTATCTAGAATCGGGGATCGTTTTACGCCCTGGTGAGAGAGTATTTCTAGAAAGGTATATAAATGAGGCTAAAAAATTTGTTTTTCAAACATATAGGATAGATAAAAATGATCCTGATGCACAAAGAGCAATAGAAAATAACGGGGATGTAGAAGTCGAATTCTTTTCTGAGATGATCAATTACCCCTTTATCTTAACAAACCCATATAATACACCAATAATAACAACAACCAGAAATGATATATTTTATACATATACTAGCGGAAATAATGTAAATTCGGGGGTTCAATATATTCCTGTATCAAATACAATAGAAACAGGAAGAATCGAAAAGGGTGATTATTCTAGCCAAACATTAGAATATGATTTCTCTTCTTTTAATTTTTTCCCAACATATAAAATGCATTGGAAAATATTACCAATGTCTATGAAAACATATGTAAAAGAGGAAATTGTTACCTATTGCACAAATTGTGGAGCTAAAAGAAAGAAAGATAGTTTTAAATACTGCCCATATTGCGGAAATAAATTTTAATAATTAAAAAGATACAAGGTTATTACTAAAATAAAAGAGGGTTTTTAAAACCCTCTTTTTTATTCTTCATCATCTTCATATTCTTCTTTATACATATCAATAAAATCATCAACGTTAGGTTTCATCCATTTAATTTGATATTCTATAGGAGTATGTTTTAAAACATCAAGAAATTCATCTCCTATATTATATAGGTCTTCATATTTAGTATCAAATGCATTATAAAAATATTCCCAAAACGAATCCATCAAATCTTTCATAGATTTATTAGGAAATTCATCCTTAAGCCTTTTAAGAATATATTCTCTAAAATTTTTAACATTATTTTTATAATCATTATCAGGTCTATTAACTTTTTTAGCTCTCATATTAATGAATTATTTTAAGATTAAAAAAAATTATTTTTTCTGAAAGGGCCATTTTCCATTAATATTTCTCCCTATTAAAATAGGAATCATGATAAAAATAGATATTAAAACTCCTAAAACAATAAATGGCTCCATAATTTTTTTTATTATTTATCTATACTATATATTTTAATAAAATTTACAATAAATCAAAAAAATATTCGATATCATATCCATATTTAAAAAGGACATCATCCGGATTTTCTCCTTTAGCTACTTGATCTTTCATTTTATTAACTATCTTATCCGCTTCTTTAAAATCTATATCTTCCCTATTCATAATAGCTAAATGCAATTCTGTCAATTCCATTTTTTTAATTTATTTTATATATTATTTTTTTGTATTACCCCTTTTAAATTTATGGTGTTACTTGGACTACCCCAATATTCAATACTCTTTACTCTCTTAAACCCCATCTTTTCAAAAAAATTTACAAGATAATGTGTTGCTAATGATACTTGAACTTCTGTTCCAGAAGGGAACTTGCTAAAAAGATCTAAGACCATTCTCTTAAAAGCCCCCTTTCCCCTATATTTTTTATAAACAAGACTACCTAAAAAAATAAGAATTCCATTAGGATACTCTGGTTCTATAGAATAGTGATAATCAATAAATCCAAACTCCGTATCAAATGTCTTTCTTTCTATTTTCATTCTTAAATTATCCATATTGTAGTCGATACGGGATTTGAACCCGTGTTATTGCCGTGAAAGAGCAACGTCCTAACCTGACTAGACGAATCGACCATATTAAATATTTTAAATCATTGTGGCCGAGAAGGGAGTCGAACCCTCACGAGCATAAAGCTCAAAGGTTTTTAAGACCTTTGCGTATACCAATTTCGCCACTCGGCCGTTATTTATATCAGTTTACTCAAAAAGTGGCCAAAGTGGGACTCGAACCCACACACTCTTTGAGCGCTGGTTCCTAAAACCAGTCTGTCTACCAATTTCAGCATTTGGCCTAATT
>Ga0116145_1004870_pt1 | contig 10498 bp, 8 predicted proteins | sample AD_JPNHG1_MetaG_FD_89747 | JGI IMG/M metagenome (GOLD analysis project Ga0116145, IMG submission 89747) | Active sludge microbial communities of municipal wastewater-treating anaerobic digesters from Japan - AD_JPNHG1_MetaG | ecosystem: Engineered > Bioreactor > Anaerobic > Digestate | place... | reverse complement strand
TAAATTTTTTCAGGAAGAGGTAAATTAACACCCATAAGCATAGCAGGCCAGATTAAACAATGGAACCTTGTTATATCTTTTCCAATTAAATGTAAATCAGCAGGCCAATATTTTTTGAAATATTCATCATCTTTTAAAAAGCCAGCAACTGTTACATAATTGATTAAAGCATCAAACCAAACATATATTGTTGAATTTTCTTCACCTGGGACTGGAATTCCCCAACCAATTCCTTTTCTTGTTATTGATACATCTTTAAGACCACTTTTAATTAAAGATAACATTTCATTGTACCTTGATTCTGGTTCAACAAATTTTGGATTATTAAGATAGTGGTTTAAAAGTTTATCTTGAAACGATGAGAGTTTAAAGAAATAATTCTCTTCTTTAATTTTTTCTACTGACCTTTTACATTGTGGACAAAGATTTCCTGGGAGAAGTTCATCCTCACTAAAAAATGTTTCATCATATACACAATACCAACCCTCATACAAACCTTTATATATAAATCCATTCTCATATAATTTTCTAAAAAAATATTTTACAACCTCTTCATGATTTTTTTCTGTTGTTCTTATAAATCTATCAAATGATATATTAAAATCTAAAAAAGTTTTTTTAAAACTTTCTGATAAATTATCAACAAAAATTTTTGTATCAATCCCTTTTTCATCAGCTACTCTTTTTACTTTATCAGCATTTTCATCAGTTCCAGTTGAAAATAGAACATCATAACCCATCTTTCTTTTTGCTCTTGCGATTATATCTGCAATTGTAGTTGTATAAAGATGACCTATATGTGGTTCATCATTCACATAATATATTGGAGTAGTAACATAAAACTTATTCACTTTTTCCTCCTTAATCTTATCTTTTAGTAAATTTTATCTTTATCCTTCCCTAATTTCAAGATATGAGACAAAAGTGAGACAAAGGTGCCAGACACCTTTGTCTCATTTTATTGGTAAGGTAAAAAAAACTCTGACCCAATGAGTGGTTAAAGATAAAGAGAAAAACTATTTGGAAAAATCTTTAAGCCACTATGGGTTGGAGTTTTTATTTTAAAAAGGTAAATATTTTGATTATATAATTTTAAACATTTTTTAGGAGGTGAACATTTAATTGGAGATTAATTTAGATAAACTCATTCAATACATCTCACAAGTTGGATTTCCAATAGTTGTTGCAACCTTTCTTCTTTTAAGAACTAATGGAAAGATAGATAAACTAAAAGATGCAATCTATGACCTTAAAAACTCTATCGACCTATTGAAAGAAGAATTAATAAAATATAAGTAATTCAATTTTCATTAATAAACCACAAATTCTCTTTTAATATTTTTCAATTTATCAATTACTTTATAATTCAATTTTATTTAAAATAATTTCTAAATTTTTTATCTCCTTTTTATGATCGGTTTCTGGTATATAAGTTTCCTTAATATCCTTAATAAATTCATCAATTAAATTTTAAAAAATAACTTTTATAAAATTTATTTAACAACTTTTCTAATTTTTGATATTTAATTCTACTAAGAGTTATTAAAAAGTTATTAATAATGTAAAGATCATCACAACCTTTTATTTTTTAAAAAATCCTACATTATCCTTTCTATTAACTCATTCAACTTAGAATACCCAATTTTTTTGAGTGTTTCAAGAAGATCAGCAATATCCCTTGGATCCTTCAATCCCCTTATCTTCTTTTCAAAAAACTTTACTTCAAATTTTTCTATTAACTCATTAAACCCAGAATACCCAATATTATGAAGTGTTTCAAGAAGATTAGCAATACCTATTGGATCCTTCCACCACCTTATCTTCTCTTCAAAAAACTTTACTTCAAATTTTTCTATTAACTCATTCAACTTAGAATACATAATATCTTCGAGTGTTTTAATAAGATCAGCAATAGCCCATGGATAATCTAACCCCCTTATCTTCTCTTCAAAAAACTTTACTTCAAATTTTTCTATTAACTCATTCAACTTAGAATACATAATATCTTCGAGTGTTTTAATAAGATAAGCAATACCCATTGGATTCTCCCACCCCCTTATCTTCTCTTCAAAAAACTTTACTTCAAATTTTTCTATTAACTCAGTAAACCCAGAATAATCAATATTATGAAGTGTTTCAAGAAGATAAGCAATACCACTTGGATCCTCTAACCCTCTTATCTTCTCTTCAAAAAACTTTACTTCAAATTTTTCTATTAACTCAGTATACCCAGAATACCCAATTTTTTTGACTGTTTCAAGAAGATTAGCAATATTCCATGAATATTCCGATGCCCTTATCTTCTCTTCAAAAAACTTTACTTCAAATATTTCTATTAACTCATTCAACTTAGAATACCCAATATTATGAAGTGTTTCAAGAAGATCAGCAATATCACTTGAATCCTCTAACCCTCTTATCTTCTCTTCAAATATAGATTTATTAATTTCATTCAATTTAGAATACCCAATATTATGTAATGTTTCAAGAAGATAAGCAATACTACTTGAATCCTCCAGCTCCCTTATCTTTTCTTCCAAAATAGATACATTAATTTCATTCAAATTAGAATACCCAATTTTATGAAGTTTTTCAAGAAAATCAGCAATATCCCTTGGATTCTCCCACCCCCTTATCTTCTCTTCAAAAAACTTTACTTCAAATTTTTCTATTAACTCAGTAAACCCAGAATATCCAATTTTATGAAGTGTTTTAACAAGAGTAGCAATATCCATTGGATCCTCTAACCCCCTTATCTTCTCTTCAAAAATAGATTTATTAATTTCATTCAACTTAGAATACCCAATTTTATCAAGTGTTTTAAGAAGATAAGCAATATCCCTTGGATCCTCCCACCCCATTATCTTCTCTTCAAAAAACTTTACTTCAAATTTTTTTATTAACTCAGTAAACCCAGAATACCTATTTTTATAAAGTGTTTCAAGAAGATCAGCAATACCCCTTGGATCCTCTGACCCCCTTATCTTCTCTTCAAAAAACTTTGTTTCAGACATTTCTTTTAACTTATTCAACTTAGAATACCCAATATTATGAAGTGTATTAAGAAGATAAGCAATAGCCCTTGGATCCTCTGACCCCCTTATCTTCTCTTCAAAAAACTTAACTTTAAATTTTTTTATTAACTCAGTATACCCAGAATATCCAATTTTATGAAGTGTTTCAAGAAGATCAGCAATATCACTTGGATTCTCTGACACCCTTATCTTCTCTTCAAAAATAGATAAATTAATTTCATTCAACTTAGAATACCCAATATTATGAAGTGTTTCAAGAAGATTAGCAATATTCCATAGATCCTTCCACCCCCTTATCTTCTCTTCAAAAAACTTTACTTCAAATTTTTCTATTAACTCAGTAAACCCAGAATACCTAATTTTATGAAGTGTAAAAAGAAGTATACCAATATCCCTTGGATCCTCTAACTCCCTTATCTTCTCTTCAAAAATAGATACATTAAGTTCATTCAACTTAGAATACCCAATATTATGAAATGTTTCAAGAAGATCAGCAATATCACTTGGATCCTCTAACCCCCTTATCTTCTCTTCAAAAAACTTTACTTCAAATATTTCTATTAACTCATTCAACTTAGAATACATAATATTTTCGAGTGTTTTAATAAAATAAGCAATACCCAATGGATCCTCTAACCCCCTTATCTTCTCTTCAAAAAACTTTATTTCAAATTTTTCTATTAACTCATCCAACTTAGAATACCCAATTACTCCAAGTGTTGCAAGAAGAAAAGTAATACCCAATGGATCCTTCCACCCCCTTATCTTCTCTTCAAAAAACTTTATTTCAAATATTTCTATTAACTCATTCAACTTAGAATACATAATATTTTCGAGTGTTGCAAGAAGAAAAGTAATGCTGAATAGATCCTCTAACCCCCTTATCTTCTCTTCAAAAAACTTTATTTCAAATTTCTCTATTAACTCATTCAACTTAGAATACCCAATTTCATGAAGTGTTTCAAGGAGACAAGCAATATCGTCTACCTTCTTCCATTCCTTTATTTTCTTCTCAAAATTAGAGATTTCGATTTTGTTTATATTATTTTTTAAATTGCTATTATCTTTTATTAATTTAATTAATTTAATTTCATAGATAAAATAAAAACATTCAAAATTAAATGATTCAATATTTTTGAATATATTGGATATATTTTCTTGAAATTTTTCATTTTTTATCAATTCATCTTGCAAATTTTCATCAATCAAATAAATCCAATTATTAAATTTTTCAGGATATTTTATTGTATAGTCAATTAAGAAAAAGAGTTCGTGTTTATAATCAGAATCTGTATTAATTTTATAATCTTCTAATTTATACTCTATTTTGTTTTTTATATCACAACCAAAATCATTAAATTTTTTGAATGTGTTGAAAAATATTTTTGCAACTTCAGAGTGATGAAATGCTAAGTATTCATCGTCATCTTCTATATAAGACACAATCTCATTTAAAGCTATCAAATCATTAATAATCTCTAATGAACAAAATTCTATTAAATATGATTTCTTTATTTGCATTTCATAAGAATAGAAGAATGATAAAGGCATTAAAGCATTTTCAACTATATTCTTTTTACTTATATTTTCTATGTAATCTTTAATAGTTTTATAAAAAATATTTTCTTCTACATTACTATTTTTTTCATAAGTCTTTAACTGCCAAACAAGTATCCAAAGATTATTTTTATTTAGTTCTTGTTTTATTTCATCATTTATTTCTATCTTCTTTTTTTCTTCAAATATTTTTATCAACTCATCTGTATAATTTTTTGCTTCTATCTCAATAGCACTCTTTAAATATTCAGAAAAGATACTTAGAAAAATTAGACCTTTTATCTTTTCAATGTCTATATCTCTACTTCCTATAATTAACTTTGCTTTAGGTCTATTTTTTAATATATCTTCAATAAGCTCTATTTTTAAATTGGCATCATCAATTATAATCAAACCATGACTTAATTTATTTATTTCTAACAATCTTTCATTTTGAAATGTTTTTAACTCTATGTAATATACATCCCAATTATTTTTAAACAACTCATATCCAATATATCTTAATATAGATGTTTTACCACTTGCTGGTTTTCCCTTTATTACAATTAAATTTTCATTTTCTAATCTTTTGATTATTTCTTCAACTTCAGGTGGTTTATAGACAAATCCATTCTCAAAATCAACCCATAAGGGTCCTTGATTTCTAAATAATTCTGGTGTAGTAAAAGGCTCTATTCCCCTTTGTAAAGCATCATCTATTTTTGGAAGTTTTATTTCTTCTATTTTATTTGTTTCATTTTGTATCTCCAAAATATTTTGCAACGCTTCATTTTTTAAATTTTCTATATCTATCCTAAGTTTTCCAAATAATTCAATAATAAAAGATTCTTCTTTTAAGATTTTTTCAACAAATTCATTTATTTTTTTATCAATTTCTATATTTTGATTTGCCATTTTCTCAATTTTTCTATGAATTTCTTCAAGCTCTTTTGTTAACTTTTCTTCATCAAACTTTTCTTTTTTTAAAAATTTTTTAATGTTATCAGATACAATACTTGTTAATACACCTTTTGAAATATCCTCTATTATTGTTAGTGTAGAAAAGTCAGGAAAAGCCATTAAAGAAATCATAGAGGAAATATAAATTAAATAAGGATTTAATTTAATAGATATTCTATTTATATAACTGATTAATTTTTCAAAAGCCTCTGTTACATTTAAATTTTTGAAAAGTTCACCCATAATTTTTTAATATTATAATTTAATATTATGAATAAGTCAATATTTTTTCCATACATTAAGTGTTTTAAAAAGTATTTAATGTTATTTTATTGTAAAAAAATAAGAGAGTTATCTTTCCAAATTATATTTAAACCTTATTATTGTAATGTAAATATTTAATTTCTTTATGATAAAATTGAAGTAAGATTTTTTTAAATTTTATATAAAGATAATTAAGAGGGATAGTATGAAATCAAATATGGTAATTTGTTTAGATGAAGTTAAATTTTTAGAAACAAAATTTGAAAATGAAGATGAACTTGAGAAAGTTGTAAAGAATAATTCGAAACTATTTTTTGGGAAAAACACAATTTACTTTGATATAAAAAATAAAATTGACACAAAATCCTTAGGTTCAGCAATTCCAGATGCTTTTTTGTTTGATTTTAGCGATTTGGAAAATCCTGAATTTTATATGGTAGAAAATGAGATTTAAAAACACGATTTTTATACACACATATTCCCTCAAATTACAAAATTTTTTGCTTTTTTTAAGAATTATAAAAGTATGAATGATTTGATAGAAAAATTATACCAATACATAAAAGAGAATAAAGAGCTTGAGGATGAGTTTAAAAAATATATAGGAAAAAAAGAAATATTCAAAGCTTTAAAAGATATAATAGAAAATAGCCAAAATATTTTAATAATTTTTGACGATGAAAAGGAAGAGTTTCAAGAAGTCTATTATACATACACAGATACATGGGGTAAAATGGTAAGATTAGAGATTTTAAAAAGATTCAAAGGAGATAACAAAACGATTTTCACACTAAACCCTGATTTTGAAAACATTAACTTTATTGAACCAGTTACATCAGAGAAGGAAGAGTTTTCGGAAAAATACACAGAAGAATTTCATTTAGAGGGTGTAGAACCTAAAATAAAATTAATATATGAGAAGATTAAAAATTATATTATATCTTTTGATTCAAATATAAAAATAAATCCGCAGAAATATTATATATCATTGAGAAAAAACAAAAACTTTGCTTTTATGAAAATTAGAAAAAAGAAGATACAGATAATTATTATGTTGCCTGTTGAAACAGTTAATAATTCAATTAAATATTATAAAATTACAAAATTAAGTGAAGGAGTTCAAAATTTCTATAATGGTCCCTGCTTTAGGGTTACCTTAGATGATGATAGATATTTAAGTGAAATTTATAATCTCCTTCAAGAAGCCTACAAATCTCAAAATCAATTGAACTAAAATTCGAGTTATGTGTCAAAATATATGAGAAGGTTTAAGGTTAAAAGTTTTTTTGATTTTTTAAAGGAAAATGGAATTATCATAACTTTTTCAATCATATTGATTGTTGACTTAACCATTTATTTCAAGTTTTTTCTAAAAAGAGAACCTATAAAATCAAAATATGAAGAAATAATTTTAACTAAACCAGAAGAAGTTAGAGACAAATAAATTTAGAAGAGTATTTGGTGAAAAGGAAAATGATGATTAGCAACTTTTGTTGATGAGACTTAGGATGGTGGATATACAGTAATTGTAAACTCTGGAGGTTTTATCAAAGGAAATACGATGAGAATTAATACATAATTAAACTTGACAAGGAACGAAATAGATAGACGAAATAATATACAAAGAAGAAGAGTCAATCAATATAACATCTATCCAAAAGACCTCTAACCTTGGATAAATTGCTTCAAGTACTATAACATCAAATGATTTAAAGAAAACAGAATTTTACATAATAAGATTTGATAAATTTTTTAATAAAGTCTGGGTAAAAAAGTATAGAGATAAAATATTGATGAGCTTACCCACTCTATCACCAAAATATCTGATGGGGGGTATCTCATTATTGGAGAACCTACAACTTATGATTTTAAAAAGAATTATCCTTTGGGTGATGTTATATAATAAAACTTAACAACAAGGGAAACAAAATTTGGGAAAAGATATTTGGAGATAAAGAAAATTTTGAAACAGCTACTTCCATTCGAAATATAAGCTATTCTAACTACATTATGGTAGGATATAAAGCTCCTTATAATGGAAATTACAAGGATATTTACATAATTAAGCTTGATATTAATGGAAACATTTATGAAGAAAAGTCATAACCCTCTTTAAATTTTCCTTGTCGAGGGAAAAGGATTTTTATTAATTTTTGAGCATTATCACACTTTAAACTTTCACTCTTCACCAAAATTTTTTTCTATTCAAATTGATATATTAATCTAATATAATTAATAGATGAGGGAAATATGAAAAAGAAATTTTTATTTTTATTAATTTGTTTAATAGGTTTCCTATTTTCATATTCTATTGGTTATTGTGAGTGGAGTAATAAAAAAATAGATGTTTTGTTTAGAGATATTAGAATATATGTAAATGGTGTTAAATTAAAGACTGATGCTGAGCCATTTATCTATAATGGAAGAGTCTTTGTTCCTGTAAGATTTGTTTCTGAAGCTTTAAACCAAAAGGTTGAATGGGATGCTAAAAATTGGATTGTATATATAGGAGAAAAAACAGTTACATCAAGTAATGAAAATGATATTAATCAAACTATAGTTTATATTACTAAAACAGGAACTAAATATCATAAGGCTGGTTGCAAATATTTGAGTAAAAGTGCAATACCAATAACATGGGGAGAGGCAATAAAAAAAGGATACACTCCATGCTCAGTTTGTAATCCACCTTAAAAATTTATTTGAAAATAATTTTTTAAAAACTTTTTTAATCATTTTAAAACTTTTTATTAAATTTTTTTAATTCTGATCAGACAATATTATTAAGAGTTCAAACAAAAGATGATTGATTAGATAAATCATCTTCTTTTTCCATAATTTTCTCTAAAACAGATATATCAATTTTGTTCAACCCAGAATACCCAATTTTATTAAGTGTTTTAAGAAGAGGTGAGATATCAGGTAAATTATCTTTTTACTTATTTTATCATTCATCTTAATCCTCTTTGCTTATAGTTTAACCAATATTTACTTCAAACTATTGCTACAACTCCATTCATATCTTTTGCATCTTTAAAACACTCCTCAAGTAATTTTCTTCCTAATCCTTGTTTTTTTATTTTCCCAATAACCCAGAGACAATGTATAACCATCCAGCCATTTGCATAAACTCCTCTAAAAGAATTTTACCCTGGTATGTATTCTATAAACCCACTTGAACGATAATCTTTTTTTTCACCTTCATAAGCTAAAAGAAGTTTAATTCTTAAACCTTCTTTATACCTATCAAAAAACCTTTTTAGTTTATTTTTATAACCTTGTTCTTTAAACTTAGATTTATGACAAAGTAAAGCATATTCATCAACATTTTTATCATTAATATCGATTATTTTATAATCAGTATTTATCAAAAAGGTCTCCTTTTAGTAAAAAATTTATTAAAATTTAACCAATAATTCTTTATAGATAAATTCATATTTATTCTACTATAAAGGTTTTAAGGTTAATCCATAAAGAATCCCGAGTATAAGCGTTTCGCTAAATCCAGTAAGAAGTAGATAAAGTATATTAACAACAGGGACTTTAAACATTATCCATTGAGAAGTTATATACATAACAACACGGAAAAACCAGATTATAAAAGCATAACTAATACCTTTTATAAAACTGGTTGAACCTGGTAAACTTTTATAAAAAATTAAAAAAACTCCTGCCATTAAAAATCCATATATAAGGTTTGTCAATAGTTCTGTAAAAATGTTTATTGATTTTTTTGTAATTGGTCTATAAAAAGCATAAAATTTTTTAAGAAAGAGGATTGGAATTTATAAAACCATCCATAATACCAAATAATATCCCGCTTATGATGCTTATAATTATATATCTGGTAAATTTCTTCTTCCTTTATCACAAAATTTATCAAAAAACAATTTGTTTTTTATTTTATTTTTTATTCCTCTATATTTTGCAGTTAAAAATTTAAAAATCTCTCCTTTTTCAAAATTTAATTTTTTCAATATTTCTAAATCTTTTTCCCTCTCACTCTTTTCCTCGCCTTCAATTAAAATAACATATTCACCCTTAATCTCACTTTTTTCAATTTCATCATAAAGTTCTTTAATTGTTCCTCTATAAACATTTTCATAAATTTTTGTTAACTCTTTAACTACTGCTCCTTTTCTTTCAGGAAATGTATCTTTAAGAAAAGACAATGTTTCTAAAATTCTATGTGGAGATTCATAAAAAATAAGAGTTGCTTTTATGTAAAAATATTTATCAATTAAATTTTCAATTTCAATTTTCTTCTTAGGAAAAAAACCTAAAAATATGAAAGGAGTTGTTTTAAGTCCTGATACAACAAGTGAATTTATTATTGCTGATGGTCCTGGTATAACTTCAATATCAATTTCATTTTCAATTGCCTCTTTAACAATTAATTCTCCTGGGTCAGAGATACAGGGTGTTCCTGCATCTGAAACAAGCCCAACACCTTTTCCAGATTTTAATATTTCTATTATTTCTTTTCTAACTTTTTTCTCATTTCATGAATGGTATGATATTAATTTCTTTTTTATCTTATATCTATTCAATAATTTTAAGGTCACCCTTGTATCTTCATGAGCAATATAATCAACACTTTTTAATGTTTCAATACCTCTTAATGTAATATCTTTAAGGTTACCGATTGGAGTTGATATTATAAAAAGTTTGCCTTTCAAAATTTAGATATATTCTCTTAATTT
>Ga0116145_1004869_pt1 | contig 10500 bp, 9 predicted proteins | sample AD_JPNHG1_MetaG_FD_89747 | JGI IMG/M metagenome (GOLD analysis project Ga0116145, IMG submission 89747) | Active sludge microbial communities of municipal wastewater-treating anaerobic digesters from Japan - AD_JPNHG1_MetaG | ecosystem: Engineered > Bioreactor > Anaerobic > Digestate | place... | reverse complement strand
GTATAATCTAATTGCGCGGTGCGCGCTAGGCACCGCACAGGTGGTTGGTTAGGTTTTATGAAGGCAGCACAAGCGACGGATACCGTCAACATGGCTTTGTTCTGCGATTTCGAGAACATCGCCCTCGGAGTGCGGGAAGCGAACTACCCCGCGTTCGATATCGAGAAGGTTCTGGAGCGACTCCTCCTCAAGGGGAACATCGTGGTGAAGAAGGCCTACTGTGACTGGGCGCGCTACAAGGAGTTCAAGGCGCCCATGCACGAGGCGTCGTTCGAGCTGATCGAGATCCCCCATGTGAGCCAGTCCGGGAAGAACTCCGCCGACATCCGGATGGTGGTCGACGCCCTCGACCTCTGCTACACGAAGCAGCACGTGGACACGTTCGTGATCATCAGCGGCGATTCCGACTTCTCGCCCTTGGTGAGCAAGCTGCGCGAGAACAACCGGACCGTGATTGGGGTTGGGGTCAAGAACTCCACCTCCGACCTCCTCATCGCCAACTGCGACGAGTTCATCTTCTACGATGACCTCGTCCGCGCGGCGCGGCCGGCCGTAAAGGACCAGCCCAAGTCGGGCGGTCGCAAGCCAGCGGCGAAGAAGAGCCACCAGCCGGCGCTCCCCCCCGTGGATCCCAAGAAGCAGGAGGCGTGGAACCTCGTCGTGGAGACGTACAAGGCCCTCCTCAAGGAGCGGGGGGAAGGGGAGAACATCTGGGGGTCCATGGTCAAGCAGACCCTCAAGAGGCGGCGCCCAGGGTTCAGCGAGTCCTACCACGGGTTCAGCTCGTTCGGGCAACTCCTCGAGGAGGCCGGGGCGCGGGGGATCCTCGACCTCGAACGGGACGAGAAGTCCGGCGGGTACATCATCAAGGGCTGCCACGCTTCGTAGCGGCCGCCCTTCCCCGCACGGCCGGCGGGGATAGTCTGCGACGGGATCCGTCCACCACGGGCGAGGCCGCAGAACTCACCCGACGTGGCGCTCGATCGCCCAGCCCCGCGCCGGGGCGGCGGAGAGGAACCGGTCCCCCGAGAGAGCGCGCTCGATCGGGGTCGCCCCCGGGGGGATCTCCCCGCGCACAGCGAGGGAGAGGACAAGCGCGGCGTGCCATCCCGTGAGCTTCTCCATCGCCCGGAACCCGGTCTTGGGGTCGTAGCGGTCCAGGAGGCCCACCCGGGCCTCGGCCGGGCGACCGCCCACCTTCCCCCGCGCCCGCACGTGGATCACGCACACGTCGCGCGCCTCCGGGTCGGCCAGGGCCCGGTCAAAAAGGGAGATCAGCACATCCCGCGGCGCTACCAAGTTGTTCCCGACCTGAATCGCCTCGCGCCCAAACAGCCCCAAGGCGCGGAGGCCGTGGAGGAGGTGGGCGTGGCCGGGGTAGCGGAGGGTCTTGTTCTCCAGGGTGCGCAGCCTCCCCTCGAACGTCCACGGCATGGTGGACAGGCCGCCCGAGGTGACGAATGCCTCGAGCTCCCCGAGCGGCGGGATCTCCAGCTTCTCGAGCTCAGCTAGGGCAGGGACGGGGGTGACCACTCCCCCGCGGAGGAAGTACGCCTCACCTTCGTACTCGTTCACCAGCCCCTAGGCGCTGAAGAACAGGGCGTAGTTCCACGGCGGTTGGGGGTCCTCCGGAAGGCCTCCGTCGTAGATCCGTACTTCTTCGGCCTCGTCGAGGAGATCCATCGCGACCAGGGCGAGGGTCACGTTCATCCCCGGGCCCATCCCGCAGTCGGGGACGAGGGCGACCCCCGCCTTCTTCGCTTCCCGACTGAGGGCGAGCTCGTCGCGGACGATCCCCGTGTGGCCGCCGAGATCCACCATGTGCGTCTTCGTCCCGATCGCTACCCGGGCGAGGCCGAGGTTGAACCGGTACGAGGCGGCGGAGAGGAGCCCATCGGCCTCCGCGAGGAGCGGGACGAGCGTCTGCGGTTGGGACGCATCCCCCACCGCCGCCTCGGCCACCTGCTGGCCGAGGAGCCCGTTCAGCCGCTCCGCCCCCGCGCGCGCGATCGCAGCATTGCGGTCAAGGAGCGCGATCCGCTCCGCCTCGCCATGACGGGCGAGGTCGTAGGCCGCCGCCACGCCCTGCCGTCCGGCCCCGATCACCACGTACCGGTAACCCATCACGACCTCCTCCCTATCGTGCAATGGTTGCGGATAGTTCGCGCCTGAGCCAGCCCCGGAGAGGCTCCCCCACCGCCTTCTCCCACCCCGGGGTCTCGAAGAAGTCCTCGTAACGGCACACCGTGACTTCATCGAGCGCGTGGGGCCGCCGGGCGAGAGGATACCGCTCGTGGAGGTGGAGGGGGTAGTTCGCCCACGGCGGGAGCTCCTCGATACCCTCACGCTCGAGGGACGAGAGGACTACCCCTGCGAGCAGGGCCTGGTGGGCAAAGATTGCGTACCTCTCGTCCTCCCGGTAGAACGCCGCGAGCCGAGGATCGCGGTACAGCCACGGGAACATCGTCGCCCACCGGCCGAGAACGCCTCGCTCCGGGCGCACCACGAGGAGCCCGGCGTTGAAGTAGGGCCGGATCGCGACCTCGTCCACGGACGATTCCATCGGAAACAGGCGGTCCGCGGGGACCGCGCACGTGCGGTAGATGAGGTCCCAGAACGGGGACACCGGATCGGCGAGGCGCGAGCCAATGAGCGCGAGGTCTACCGGCCGGGCCCCCAACGCCACCCCCGGCGGGAGGTGGAGTTCGTCCGGCTCGCGGAGGATGAGGGTCCCCGCGTCCATCCAGACGAGGGTCGAGCGGGTGGCGGCCGCGCGGGCTTCCGCCACCCCGGCGGCGAGGACCTTCGCCCCAAACGGGAACCCGGCTCCGCTGCGGTCGGTTGCGAGCGGAACGAGGTCAGCCCCCGCCGCCCGAAGGCCATCGCGGACCGACTCCGGGAGGGGCATCGCCTGCGGAGCGAGGACCCAGACTGAGCTCCCTGCCAGCCGCCCGCCGAAGGCGCGGAGGCTTCGGGTGAGGAGGAGCGCCCTCCGTCCCGCGGGCTCATCCTCGGCAAGGCACGCGAACACGAGATCGGCCATCTTCAATCCTGGTTGATCCTACCCTGGAGCGCTCGCGCCAGTTCCCGGGCCTCGGTGCGGAGCTGGTCCTCCCCTAGTTTCCGCGTCACGATCTCCCCGAGGAACGTAACCTCGACGCGCTTCCCGGCGAGGGAGTTCCGGATCATCTCCCGCGCCCGGCCCGTTTTCCCTCCGCCGGTGGTGAACAGGACGGCGAGCTTTTTCCCCTCGAGCTGCGCCTCCTTGAGGAACGTCCGCACCGGAACGGCAGGCTTCCCCGCCCAGATCGGCGTGCAGAGGACGATCCGCTCCACTCCGGCGAAGTCGAGGTCCATCGGACGAATCCCCATCGGGATCCCGCAGACTGCCCGGAGCCCCATCCCGAGGAACCCGCGTTCGCGCACGGCCTTGATCTCCCGCACCTCGGCCTGCAGTTCCGCGGCGAGCGTTTGGGCGATCGTGCGCGTGGTCCCGTACCGGCTGTAGTAGACGACGACGGTCTTCATCGCTCCTCCTCTAGCGCGGCAGGGTTGGACCACGCTGGTCCTGGTAGGCCCCGCCTGCCTCCTTCTCCCCGTACGTGCGCGCGGGGCGCTCCCCGCGGGCGAACACGATCTGGGCGATCCCCTGCCCGATGTGGAGCCGCAGCGGGAGAGGGGAGGCGTTGATGAGGGACAGCGTGAGCTTGCCCCGCCACCCTGGTTCGAGCGGGGTCACGTTCACGATGAGCCCACACCGGGCGTAGGTGGACTTTCCGAACACAAGACTCATTACGTCATCCGGCATATCCAACACCTCGACGCTCTCTGCGAGGACGTTGGCGTGGGGGGCGAGGTCGAACGTCTCCTCGGCCACCACCTCCCGGAACTGGTCCTGGGGAAGATTCACCGGGTCAAGGAGCGCGTCCACCCCGCCCAAGGGGACGAGGAACCGCGATCCGAGCCGGATATCGTACCCGAACGAACCCAAGCCGTAGGAGGGTTTCCCCTCTTGGCGGGGCACGAACGGGGCGATAAGCGGCGGGTCGGCGTTCGCCAGGGCCGCGATCTCCCGATCCGAGAGCAGCCCCTGGAGCGGGTGGTGCTGCGGTTCACTCACAGCAGCTCCTCCGTCTCGGCGGTGCCGTCCTTCGGTCCCCTGGACTTACCCCGGCGACGGTGGGCGACGGCGGGCGGTTTGCGGGCGCTCTCCGGAACGGGCGGGAGCTCGTCGGCGGAGAAGAGCTCGCCCTGTAGGACTTCATCGAGGAGCCGCGCCTGTTCGGGGTAGGTAGCGAGCGTCGCTTCGAGGACCCATAGGAGCTTGAGGAGTTCTGTGGTGAATTCGGGCGTCCACCTTTCCGGGCGGATGTCGTCGAGCGGCGAGGACTTCTTGCCCTTGGGGTGCTTCATCCGGTACCCGAGCCACGACTGGACGACCTTCAGCCCCGACACCTCGAACTCGTACACCTCACGAGCCACAGGGTGGAACTCGCCATCGCCCACGTGGAGGGTCTGCGTTGCCTCCGAATACCAGTAACGCTCCGGATAATTCTCAGGAGCGTCGGGCACGGGCTTTGTGCAGCGGGCTTTTCCCCTTGGGATCTGCCCTGGAGCGTACCCGTTGGGGACGAATCGCTCGCCGTAGGTGTGAAGCCAGAGGAGCCTCGCGCCCACGTCGGACTGCGCGGAATAGGTCACAATCCTTTGTGAGGGGGACGCGCAGCTCGCGCGTCTCCAGCTCTTCGGCGAAACGCTCCGTGAACGCGGGCTGGGCCAACATGCTGTACACGTAGGCCACGAAGTCCTCCGGCGTGACCTTACAATCGTATGCTTGACCTAACGTATCCAGCAAACCAGGTAGTATGTTTACATGCCGGGCCGCAGCGTCACGGAATAGGGGTATGGCAGCTTTCGCACCGTATGACCCTCGGAAGTGATCAAGGTCAGGGATGTGAGCGCACACAGTCAGTGCGGGACCATGTCCCAAAGGTTGGGAGAACAGACTGGAAATGAAAACCTGCCTATCGCTGTGGGCAGCCCAGAGATCGGGCCGAAGGAAATCACCCAGGCGGTTGTCGGCTAAGGTCCACTGGCGATCGAATGAACGATAGGCATAGCGCATGATGGGGGGGACAGGTGCGTCTGCAGGCAGGTCAGCAATTGGCTCACCTTGCATCTGACCAGGGAGAGGCGGGTAGGTTACTCGTATTTTCCGGTCCCGTGTCTCCTTGGACCGCTTTGCCCGGTTTTCTCGATCTTGATCGGTGATACCCTTCTTCTCATCCACGATCTCTAGCAGCTTCTTCCAGCGAATTTGGAGTACAGCCGCACTGGGGGAGATTGGCCACGTTCTCTTGAACTGGGCTCCCGAGTGTTGCCATGGGAAAAGGTTCGTGAGAAGGGGCCAGGCGAAGTAATCCCCCCGACGTGCTGGACGAAACGGCGCCTGCCACTCCTTCGGGCAATCCTTCCATGTGAGGGAATCGAGGCTCTCGATTACGTTAAGGGCTCGGAGCTTCCCCGCTCGGGTCCCCTCGATCCTGGCATAGTGCACCTTCGCCGGTCCGCGCTTCTTTGACTTCCCGTAGCGGACGGCCACCGCGATCGCCACCGGCGTCTGGATGGCGAAGACGTTTTCGCTCTTCCTTGTGCCGCGGCCTTCGCCGCCCAGGTCAAGGATCCAAATCTCATCGCACAACCGGCGCATGTGCTCGCGCATCCCGGAAAACGCATCGCCCTCCAGGTAGCTTGACGCGCTGATGAAGCTCACCACGCCCGGCCCTGCTGCGGTCTTGGACTCGAACACCTTCCACAGCGCCCACCGCCAGAAGTAGACGTACACGTTGTAGAGGTTCTTGATGTGCACCCCGTGTCCTGCTGCGATCGCTGGCTTCAGAAAGTCTTTCAGGATTGCATCTGTCCCCTTACCGTCGTCGCCCCAGCGCACCCAGCCGCCAGTGCGGGCCTTGTTCGATTCGTCGGCGGCCTCATGGCGGTCGTAGGGAGGATTGCCGAGGCACACGATCACCGGGACCTTGCTCTTCACTTGGAGGGCCTTTGCGTGTTGATCGGCGATCGGCTTCAGGAAGAGCGGGAGTTGCAGCGGCTCGGCGTTTGGGCTCTCCAAGGTGTCGGTAAGGTAGATATGGGTCCCGCCCGGGGGCAGCTTCGCCCCCTTGTCTTGCAGGGCTCGGCTCACACGCAGCTCGCACACCGCGAACGGCCCAACCATGATCTCGAATCCGTACACGTTCTCCGCGAGCTGGGTCGCGCGGCCACTCACAGCGCCGATGCCCTCTGCTTGCTCCACGCGGGTCAACGCTGTCGCGATAACCTTCAACAAGTAGGTCCCTGTCCCTGCTGCCGGATCCAACGTCACCACGCCTGGGTCGGCGAATCCCAGTTCTCTTTGGAGACAGTTCCTCAGGATGTCGTCAACCAGTTGGACCTGGGCGTGGACCACCTCCACCGGTGTGTAGTAGGCGCCGGCGTCCTTGCGCAGCTTGGGATCGTAGACGGCAAGGAAGTGCTCGTAGAAGTGGAGCCATGGGTCCTCTGGGCCGGAGAGGGCGGCTGGAGGTACCGCGCCGATCACCCGGAGGAGCACGTTGAGCGACGCGAAGATTTCGTCTTGCGCATGGGGGTCGGTGAGGACTTGCAGAGCGCGGGCGAGCAGGTTGTGGTCGGCGGAAAGCGCGGCCTCAGCATCGGCAAGAGTGAGCGGATCAGCCCCTAGGCTCCGGGCGAGGAGGAGGGCAAAGGTGACGGTTTGCGCGTAGGCGTCGGCGAACTGCTCGTCGGAAGCGTCTGGGAAGAGGAGTTTTCTCCAATCCTTCGCGAGCTGGACGAGGGGCGAGAGGGGATCCTTGAGCGCGTCGGTGACGTTTTGGCGCAGCATCCGGCAGTAGGCAGCGAGATCGGTCACGAACCGCTTGAGATCGAGCCGCCCTCGGCGATCGAAGGGGAGGATCGGCTGCCAGGTGAGGAAATCCCGGAGGAGGGCTTCCAGGGCGCTGGCATTTTCCGGAGTGACGGCCCTGCGCCCCTGTGTGACTACATCGCCGGAGAGGCGGACGATCTCCCGAAAACGTTCTCCATGGCGGTACACGGCCCACGCGTTTCCGTCGGTGTAGAGGAGGTTGGGGAGGGACTGGAACCGCTTCCACTGCTCGCGGTTGTGGCCGGTGAACCGCCTGGGGTCCGCGCCGAGCCCAGGAGCCTTGAGCTCCGCATAGCCCGCAAGCAGTTTGTTGAGGGAGATGGCGAAATCAGGCTTCCCCAGCCGGTCTGGTAAGAGGGTCTCACCCTTGCAGACAAGATCCCAACCCAAAGCGCGCCCGACAGCGGTCATGAAGTTCTCAAAGGGGTTACGGAGCTGATTCTCCGGCTCTCCCCCAGCCAAGGCAGCCATTTTCGCCGCCACGGCATCGGCGAAATCCCTCAACGGTTGCAGAACCACGCTCTCATTCATCCTTGACCTGCCTAGCTAGGGTACCACGAACCGGTTTCCGCGCCACATGGCCGTGCTGGCTGTAGGTACCTGCTTCCTCTTCTCCCTCGTATCCCCCCACCCGGTAGCTCAGGGGAGGGTGGCCGGCAGCCCTACATCAAGGGGTAACGTCGAGACATATCCCCGACGGCCTTTACAGCCGTTCGGGAACAGCCCCCGCACCTCCTCCCAAAGGAGGAGAGGGACCCAGGGAGAGCGGCCGTGTACGGAGATGCTCGGAGGCTCCCGAGGGTGTAGTCGCAGCCGAATGTCGTCGCCGACAACCTGCCACGCTACGTGATCTCGCCGGCCACCGTGCCAGGCACGAATCCGCAGCCGGTGCGTGGTGTGCAGCGGAAGTTCGCGCGCCGCGGGCCCGCGTGCCCCAGGTCCACGGATTTGGGTTCCTACCGGACGATCACGGTGAGGGTGAAGGTGTTCTCAGGAGGCGCGGTCTCCCACGAACGGCGGTAGGCGAAGGAGAGGTTCCCCTCGCCGGTCTCAGTCGCCTGGTAGCGGAAGTAGAACACCCCGCCCGCCCCGATGAGGCGGGAGTCCGCGCGGTAGGGGAGGCCCTCCAGCCGCGCCAGGAACGCCGGTTCCTCCACGGCCTCCCACCCGTAGCCGGTGGTGGGGTTCCCGGGCAGGGCGATCAACAGCCGCTCCCCCACGTTCAGGGAGGCCGTGGTCCCCTCGTCCCGTTCGTCCACCCAGCGGTAGAGCGCGAGGCCGATCCCGCACACTGTGGCCTCGGCCATGCTCCATCCGGCGCGGGGGGCCGCATCGGGCGCGGTGACCTGGAGCTCAGCCTGGAAGTCCCCGATCGAGGTCACGACGAGGAGGGTATACTCCCCCTCGGCCACGGGTTCTCCCTCTAGGGTGGTCAGGTCCCAGTGCCCAAGCCACTCGTCCGACGGGAGGGGGTAGGCTGTCGCCTCATCGGCGTAGACCACGGCCCCGCTGGGATCGAGGACGAGGAAGGCGGACACGAAGATGGTCCCGCACGTGCAGGGGCACGGATCATCGCCCGTGAGCTCCACGGCGAGCCCCTGCCCTTGCGAAAAGGTGAACACCCCGGTCGTCACCCTCACCTCTTCGGGGGAAATCGAGCTCGTCGCCGTCCCCAACGCCTGCCCGAAGGATCCAATCGCCAGTCCAGCCACGAGGAGCAATGCCAAGCGAACCGTGCGCATGATCAGCACCTCCGTGGAAAGTATACGTAGCTGGGCCCCTGGGGGTGGGTGACGAGATCTTCGTTCAGCCGTATCATCTCTTTCGAGGGCCATGCCTCGGGACGGGTATTGGGCATGAGGATCGTGTTCGTGACAACCTTTCCCACCGCCAACACCGGGGGGGGGATGGGACGGGTGGCCCACGAGTTGGCCGCGGCGAGCGCCCGGACCCACGACGTCTTCCTCGTGACCCCGGGCGAGCGCACGGAATGGACCGCTTCTCCCCCGGGCGAACCGACCCGGGTTCGGGTGGCGGCGCGCGGGAAAGGGGATGTTCAGCTCCCCGATCTCCGGGCGCGGCATGGGCTGGAGAGGTTGCTTCATGATTTCCGGCCGGACGTCGTCCATGCCCACGACTTCAGCCCCCTTTCCCTGTGGTTTCAGGATTGGGCTCACCGGAATGGGCGGCCGTTTGTGGTGACCCTCCACTGCCTGCCCTCGCAGGCGCAGGCGTTTGGTTCCGTGGAGAAGCCGCGGTTCACCCGGTGGATGGGGGAGAGCCCCCTTTTCCCCATGTTCGTCCGCCTCTTCCTCCACCGCTGCGACGGGGTGATCGCCCTCAACGCGGCGATGGTGGAGGATCTGCGGCAGTTCGGGTACCGGGGGCCTCTGTACCGGGTGCCCAACGGCCGGGATCTCGCGGCGTACCGCGACCTCCCTCCGGCGGACATCACGCAGCCGGTGAAGGAGCTCCTGTTCGTGGGGTCGTTCGCCCGGCGCAAGAACCAGCGCTACCTCCTGGAGATGATGGCGCACCTCACCGTCCCCGCTCGGCTCGTGCTCGTCGGGGAGACGCTCGAACCGGGGTATCTGGAGGAGGTCCGGGCGGACGTCCGCGACCGGGCCCTGGAGAACGTGGACATCGTCGGTTCTGTCCCGTACACGGAGATCCCACACCTCCTCCGCGCGGCCCACGTCTTCGTGTCGGCGTCGAAGCTCGAGGTTCAGAGCCTGGCCGTGATCGAGGCCCTCGCGTCCGGGACGCCGGTCGTCGGGCTGACGAACGAGACGGTCGCTGAGCTCGTGGACGATGCGGTGGGGAGAAGGCTCCCTGCCGATGCGAGCCCGGCGGAGTTCGCCCGGGAGGTGGAGGCAATCTGCCGGATGCCGCCCGAGCGGTACGTGGCCCTGTGCCGGGCTGGTCAGGAGCGGGTTCGCTCGCTCGACTGGCAGGCGGTGGTGGAGCAGAACGCCCGGGTGTACGCGGAGCTCGCGGCGGCCTCCGCCGGCGCGGGGCGAAGGCGGGCCCCCCTGTGGACGCCGTGGCTGGTGGCAGCGAGTTCGCTGCGCTACGGGATCCACGGCCTGACCCCCTCTCCCCAAGGGGCGGCGCCGGTGGCCGGCGTCCCTACAGGAGGATCAGGGTCAAGGCCATCGTCGCCATCCCCCCCACGAGCCCGATGACGCTCTCGTGCCCGCGGCCGTAGGCGCGGCTGGTGGGCAGGAGCTCGTCCAGGCTCACGTAAACCATGATCCCCGCCACCCCCGCGAACAGGATCCCCATCACCGGCGGGGGGAACCCTGCCCCGGTCCCGCTGAACGCAAGCCGGAGCCCGAGGAACGCAATCCCAGCCCCGATCGGCTCAGCCAGCCCACTTAGGAACGAGTACAGGAAGGCTTTCGTGCGGCTCCCGGTCGCGTAGTAGATTGGGACAGCAACGCTGATCCCCTCCGGGATGTTGTGCAGGGCAAGGGCGAGGGCGATCGCGCCGCCCAGCGTCGGGTCGTGGAGGGCGGCGAGGAAGGTCGCCAGGCCCTCCGGGAAGTTGTGGAGTG
>Ga0116145_1004865_pt1 | contig 10512 bp, 7 predicted proteins | sample AD_JPNHG1_MetaG_FD_89747 | JGI IMG/M metagenome (GOLD analysis project Ga0116145, IMG submission 89747) | Active sludge microbial communities of municipal wastewater-treating anaerobic digesters from Japan - AD_JPNHG1_MetaG | ecosystem: Engineered > Bioreactor > Anaerobic > Digestate | place... | reverse complement strand
CGTTCCGGTCCGCTGCGCGGTAGGGGCGACTCCTCCGGGCGCACCGCGTCCGGCGGCGGATTCACGGTGAATCCGTTCGCCGGGTTGTAGGATGCGTAATCTGTGTCATCTGTGGATGAAAAATGCTATAGCACCCATGTGATCGCGGCCATCGCCACCGCTGCGGGGCCGGCGGGCGTGAGCATCGTGCGGGTTTCCGGGGCCGGTGTGCTGGAGGTCGGCGACCGTCTGGTGCCGGGGCTGCGTTGTCCGCCCAGCCAGCGCGCGGCGGGCACCTTTTTCCATGCGCGCGTGACCCATCCGGTGACCGGTGCCGGTGTCGATGATGCTGTGTTTCTGATCTACCGCGCACCGCACAGTTATACCGGCGAAGATACGCTGGAGATTCAGGGGCACGGCGGCGCGTTGCCTTCGCGCCGTCTGCTGGAGGCGGTGCTGGCGGCAGGTGCGCGTCTGGCCGAACCCGGCGAGTTCACACGCCGCGCCTTTCTCAACGGACGCATGGATTTAACGCAGGCCGAGGCGGTGTGCGACTTGATCCAATCCCGCACCGAACGCGCCGCGCATGTGGCCCGCGCCCAGCTCGACGGCGCACTGGGGGGGCGCGTAGCGTCGCTTTACGATGCGGTTACGGCGGTCTGCGCCGAGGTGGAGCATCTGCTGGATTTCGACGAGGGCGAACTGCCGCCCCTTTTTACAGAGCGCGCAAGCGAGCGGTTGACGGCGTGCATGACCGAGATGGAGCAGTTGGCGGCGTCGTGGCACGAGGGGCATCTGATCCGCGAGGGTGCGCTGGTGGTTCTGGCCGGACGTCCCAACGTCGGCAAGTCTTCGCTGATGAATGCCTTGCTGGGCACCCGCCGCGCCATCGTACACGACCTGCCGGGCACCACACGCGATGCGATCGAAGAGTCGCTCGTGCTGTACGGGGTGCCGCTGCGGCTGGTCGACACCGCCGGCCTGCGCGACGCGCAGGACGGCGTCGAGCGCGAAGGCGTCGAGCGAGCGCGCGCCGTGATCCATCAGGCGGACCTGATCCTTTATCTGGTGGATGGGTCGGTGCCGCAGTCTGAAACGCTGGATGAGGTTTGTGCGGCGTTCCCGGCTGGGCGCGTGATGGTGGTTGTTACGAAATGCGACCTACCGGCGGCGGCGCCCTTGGAGATACCGCCGGAGCTGGCTTACATGCGTGTCTCCGCGAAGAGCGGCGAGGGGCTGGAAGCGTTGAAGCGGATGGTGGCCGAGACCTTGGGCGTGACAGAAGAAACTTACGGGCAGCCGATTGTCTCGCTGCGGCATATCACTGAGTTGCGCACGGCGCTTGAACAAAGTCAGGAAGCGCGCGCCGCGCTGGACGCCGGTGAAAGCGGACTGGTGCTTGCGGCCGGTCATCTGCGCGGCGCGGCCGAAGCGCTCGGACGCATGATCGGGCGCGTCTACACTGAAGATCTGCTCGACACCATCTTCAGCCGCTTCTGTGTCGGCAAGTGAGGATGACGGCTTGACTTTTATGGGGTCACAGGAATATAACCAAACACGGAAGCGAACGTGCGTTCTTGAAACGGAAGGAGTTGTTTCATGAGAGAATCCCGGTGCCTTAGTCGGCCTGATTGCCGGATGTTCTTTGGAGCCGTGTGCGCCGCCGTGAGGCGGGGTATCTATACTCATCGCTCTCGGGCGCTCGGCTGACCACTGGGACCGGGACGTTGGCGCCCTTCACGCTCGCGCCGCTCCATGCGTTCTTTGAGGCGGCGCCGGCCCTCGGCTGTGATGAGTTCGTTGGCCTTCGCACGCTGCGCTTCGGTCAGGTTGTCGCGGATCACCACCAGAATCTGCGTGGAAAGCTTGGCTTGTTCTGTCCGCATCGTGCCGATGCGCTCGACCAGTTTCATGAGTTCTTCTGTTGATTGGCCGGGTTCAGCCAGAACTTTTTTTGCGATGTCCGCCTGTTGAAGCGCGGCCATGTGGATTTCCTCATCCAGCGTCCTGAGCCGCGTATCAATCCTGTCCATCTCCTCCTTAAGCTTCTGTGCCTGCTCCGAGTGGATGCCGACCTTCTCCATAAATTCTGGATTCATAACCTGTTTGCCCACCCAGTTTCCATAATTCAAAGAGCGCGACATCATACGTGGACGTTCGCGGTTCGCCGCCGCATCGGGTTGCTGCGCAAAGAGAGAGGCGCTGACAAGCGCAAAAATGAGTGCCAGAGTGAGATTTTGCATGGGTTATTTCCTCGATGTAAGACAAAAACCAAGAAAGAAAACGGTTTTCTCATCGCTTTTATTGTCGGTTGTTCATAAAATTTACAGACTGTGCGAAAATGCACAACCGCTTGTCGTCCCAAAAAACGCATGTTTTCTGCTCATCCGTAGTGATTTTCTGTCGTTTTCGACGCATCGCGTGATAAATCCAGAAAAACGAAAAATAAATCCGAAATGGTAAAAAAATATTTTTTAATCATAACATACTTATTGTGAACAGGTTACAACTTTTCCACTATTTCACTTTACAGGTTTTCCCGAGGTTTCTCCCTTCGCCCTCCCTGTTAACAACTTTTGTCCATCTTCCGTGTCCGCACCCGGGTTCACGGTTCGGGATCGACATAACTACTTCAATTTGGCTGGGTTAGAGGCCTGATCCATCCTGTTGATAACCTGTTGATCGATTGATTATTCTTTCCCCTTGAACGGAAAAGACAAATATGGTTCAACAGTGTTGTTACCACGGGTTCTCTTTTCCGTTTTTACCTTCTCACCTTGACCTGTTTTTGTGTGTCCTATGAATGCTCTCGAATTATGGGAAAAAGCGTGTGCGCACTTAAGGTGCGCTCTGAACGATGACGTCTACCTGCGTTGGATCGAGGGTATCAAACCCTCCTCCATCCGCGGTAATCTGTTTGTCCTGTACGCTGATAATGAATGTCATCAGGCCTGGCTGGAAGACAACTATCAGCAGGTCATCAAGGAGGCGTTACTTCTGGCCGGTGCGCCGCAGGATCTTTCGGTCCGTTTCGAGGTCGAGGCCCGCGATCCAGCGGTCCTGAGAGCGGAACTTGAAGCGGCAAAACCCAAGCTGGATCCCAAGCAGACTCCTTCAGGGAGACGCCGGAGCAGACAACCGATCGCCAATGGGAACGGCAGTCCGCTGAACAGTGCTTTCACGTTTGAAAATTTTGTCACCGGCCCTTCGAACAGTTTTGCGCACGCGGCGGCGCTGGGTGTCTCGCAATCACCCGGACGTGCCTACAACCCGCTTTTTATTTACGGACAAACCGGAATCGGAAAAACCCACCTCATGCAGGCCATCGGCCATCGCGCCTTGCAACTGCCCGGCACAAGCGTGAGTTATGTTTCGACCGAGACTCTGCTCAACGAGTATATTGAGTCGCTGGCCAAGCGAACAACGACGAATTTCCGCAATAAGTACCGTAAGACGGATGTCCTGCTTGTGGACGACATTCAGTTCCTTGCCGGCAAGGAGCGGTTGCAGGAGGAGTTTTTCCATACTTTCAACGTCCTGTATGACGCACGTAAACAGATCATCATGACCAGCGACCTGCCGCCGCGGGAGTTATCCGGGCTTGAGCCGCGTTTGGTCTCACGCTTCGAGTGGGGACTTGTCACGGAGATCGAGTCGCCCGATTTCGAGACCCGTCTGGCTATTCTGCGCTACAAGCAGACATTGACCAAAGTCGGCTTGCACGATGACTTGCTCACTTTCATTGCCGACAATATCAAATCTAACGTTCGCAGCCTCGAAGGTGCATTGACGCGCGCGGTCTCCTTCTCGTCTCTTAACCCAGAAATTCCGATGACGCTGGATGTTTTACGCAATCTGCTTAAGGACCAGTTGAGTGACGAACGCCAGAAAGAACTCTCTTTTGAGGATATCCAGCGCATGGTAGCCGATTATTTCGACCTGCGCCTAGCCGACATGACCAGCAAGCGCCGTCCTCGCTCGGTCGCCGCACCACGCCAAGTGGCCATGTTCCTCTGCCGGAAACTGACACGCTCATCCCTTCCTGAAATCGCCAAGGCATTCGACAAAACGCACGCCACCGTCGTACACGCCTGCAAGACCATCCAAGACCGTATCCAAGTCGAAGACGAGTTGCGCAACTCCGTGCATGAAATCACGCGGAAACTGGGGCGCGATCCTCTCGCCTCGCAAATCTGACCCTCTTGATAACCTGTCGATATCCTTATGGCATGACGTTCATCACTTTTCAATTTCTTCCGACTTATCACCACGCGCTTTTTTCGTATCCTCCCCGCTGTTCATATCCCGCCCTCTTGTCAACAAGTTACCGTTGGTATAGAGATTGACATAACCTTTTAAAAATCAGGATGTTATGACGTTTTTAACAGAACTTTTATCGCTTACTGTTACTTCTAATCATTCTTTACTTTAATACCCCTATTCCGCTACACTAGGGGCTTCACGTCACGAAAAGCGGAAAAAGTCGGGACGGTTTTAAGGAGTTTAGGAAATGAAGTTTTCCATTGTCCGGTCCAAGTTTCTTGATGGTTTGCAGAGAATCCAGAATGTGGTTTCTGGCAGAGGAACGTTGCAGATCTTGCAAAATGCGATGATTGAAGCAGCAGACGGTCGTCTTTGTATGACCACGACGGATCTCGATATTTCTGAGCGTTGCTATGTCGAATGTCAGATCGAAGAGTCTGGGAGCACAACACTGCCGATCCGTCGGTTGGCCAGCATCATCCGCGAACTGGATGAAGGCCAGATCATGGTCGAGGTCAACGAGGACGACGTGGCGACCGTGCAGTCTGGATCATCCTACTTCAAGATCATCGGTATGTCCGTCCGCGATTTTCCGCCGGTGCCGGTTACCGAGGGTAAGTTCTGTTACCGCATTGATCAGGGCGTGTTGCGCGAGATGTTGCGCAAAACCAGCTATGCGATCTCGCAGGACGAGACCCGCCGTGTGCTGAACGGTGTGCTGATGGCGTTCAAAGATAACAAACTGACGATGGTCGCAACCGACGGTCGTCGCTTGGCTCTGGTTGAGCAAGAGATTGAGTTTCCGCCGGAGGCGGAAGCCGAGTTGATCCTGCCCAATAAGGCCGTGACCGAACTCATGCGCCTGCTCAGCAACGAGGGCGACCTCAAGGTGTACGCACAGAAAAATCAGGCGGTCTTCGAGATCGGAACGACGATGATGAGCAGCAAGCTGATTGACGGTGTTTATCCCAACTACCGTCAGGTCATTCCGGGGGCGTGCGATGAGCGCGTCGTGATCGAGCGCGAGGCGCTACTGTCGGCATTGCGCCGCGTGTCAGTCGTGACAACGGACAAGTCTAATGCCACGCGCCTGACCTTTTCGGCCAATCAATTGACCATCAGCATCAATACGCCGGACGTTGGCGAAGGACGCGACACGCTCCCCGTTAAATATGCCGGCAAAGAGATCTCGATCATCTTCAATCCTGAGTATGTTATGGATCCGTTGAAGAACATCGACGACGACGAAGTCTATCTCGAGATGAATGACGGTCACAGTCCAGCGTTGCTCAAATGCAATGTGCCTTTCTTGTACGTCTTGATGCCATTGCGCATTAGTTGAAAAAACGGGGTTGATTTTATCGGTCTAGCTCGGGTATGATCCTCCCCGCCTCTTTTTTAGAAGGCTGTCTTTTTTGCCTCATGGTGTAACGGTAGCACAGCAGACTCTGGATCTGCTTGTTTAGGTTCGAATCCTAATGAGGCAACCATTCCAACACGGGCGGAGCCCGCGTTTAGTGCGTTAGTGCATGGGGGCACGGGTTTTCCAACCCGTGCCACGGACAGGAATGTCCGTACTCCTGTTCTTTGGAGGTTTATGTAAGACAACGACTTTGGCGAAAAAAAAACGCAAAAACCTGTTTTTTGGCTTGCAAGGTCTGCCCCGTTTAGGTTAATCTGTGCCATACAACGAAAGAATGGTCTCGATTGGCGGCGCGGAAGGCGGGTGCCTTCTCTCTGTTCGTCGGGATTTTGAAGGATTACAGTCAATTAACGCACTTATAGGAGGGTTTCTTAAATGAACCTGACTTCAAAGCGTATGCTACAGTTTTTGTCGGTGTGCGCGGGCGCTTTTGCGCTCACGGCAGCGGCACAAAACTTTAATGTCCAAAACGTTTGGGTCTCGGATAACTTCGAGGCCGAAGGGGACGGCTACACGAATGCAACGCCTGGTTTGGCAGCCGGGATGTACAAGGCATGCGTGTGGGGCGGTAACATGGGAACGGATTACACGAACGTGGCGTGGGGAGCCGGGGCAGGCGATGCGTCGACCATCGTCGGACTGGCTGAAGGTGACTCCTACGGCGGGGCGCTTCCGATCACCAACACCAATGCTCGTGCGCAGGCGCTCAAGCTCGAGACCGAAGGTCAGACGCTGACGCGCTACGTCGCCTTCGAGAACATCGACGACGGTTCGACCACGGGAGGTATTCCTCGGACCCGGCCGAAAGCGATCGATTTCTATGGTGCGCCGGTCTACGTGGATACGTTGATCAAGTTCACGCCGAGCGAAGATGATCCCGATCCCGAGAGTACCGACCCCCTCATCAAGGTCGCGGTCTTCGTGAACGCTAATTCCAATCTGGTGGTCCGCCACCTAAAGTTCGATGGGAGTAATCAAATCCCCACAAACAGCGTGATTGAAACATTGGAAACGGGAGCCGGTTCCGTTCCGCTGGTGATCAATCCCGAGGCATGGTACCGTCTCACGCTCAAGTTGGAAAATGATGGAGTTCAGACGGGCTGGTCGTATATCGAGATCTGGTTGGATGGGACCAAACTGACCCACGCTAACGCAGCTCTCAATGCGACTACCTTCTCCGGTGGATCGTGGTTCTTCTCGCTTCGTACGTCGGAGGGCTCGTTCAGCCAGGTTTCCTTCCAGGGCACTGGTTATGTGGACGATCTGGTCATCGCTGATGGTATCACGCCCTTCAGCACAACGGCAGGTACAACCCTTACGCTGGTCTTCAACGACAATCTGCTGAACGTGTTTGACATAGACAATGTGAGTGTCTCGTCGAACGCGACCATCACCAGCGGTGCCACACTGAAGATCTATACCGAAGACTGGTACCAGATCAACAGCATCACCGGCGATGGCATTACGTGGACTGGCGATACGCCAGGCGAGTTGGTTACCAACGTGACCGGTACGATTTCGGCGGATGTCGCCGGCCGTACGGCCACGATCGAAGCTGGCCTGTACACCGGCACCATCCAGACCGGTCTGACCGGGACGTATGCGACGGTTCCGGCTGACAAGTTGGCTTCATGGGCCGTCGCCAACAGCCTGACCTTGGCGGATGTCGTTGCGAATGCCGCAGACTATCTCGACAACTACCTGATGAACGTTGGTGTGGGTGTCGACACGGGGATTGAAATCACTTCAATCGTCTATGATCCGACCACTGAGAAGGCGAAGATCACAGTCGAAGCGACCGACCCGAATGTGAACTTCAATGGTTTGAACGGTACGCTGACGGTGTGGACCAGTGACGATCTGACCACGCTGGGCTCGACTACGGGGTTCTCCCGTCAAATCAATGAGGCTGGCACGGTGGCTACGTTTGTAGTAGACGAGGTAGCCGGCAAGTTTATCCGGGCGCGCGTGGAGTAAGCACGATACCCCGATAACGACTGTCTGATTTAAGACGACATGCGGAGCCTGCGGCATTGCCGCGGGCTCTGCTGTTTTTTCTCTCGCTTGTCTCATTCAGACCGACGTGATACGATACCCCTGAACTCAATTCATCTTTTACTTTCACTCATCAGGGGAGAAATCATGAGCACGATCAACGTTTCACGGCGTCACTTTCTAGCCGGAACGGGCGCCGCGCTGGCCGTTCCGACCATTCTGTCATCCGGATGTGTCAGCGCCAAAGGCGTGACCGCGCGTCGTCCGCTGCCGTCCGAACGCCTCAACGTTGGCTTTATCGGTTACGGCACGATGGCGCACGACAACATCGGCAACTTCCTGAATAACGACCGGGTGCAGGTCGTCGCGATCGCCGACTGCAATAAGGAATCCGGCCTGTACGGTTACCGCGCTGAGCGGCAGGGCGGTCGCGAGCCGGGCCGCCGTCGCGTCAATGAGTTCTATGCCAAGAAGCTGAACCGTCCGGATTACAACGGTTGCGCGGTGTATGGTGACTTCCGCGAGATGCTGAATATGGACGGCCTGGACGCCGTGGTAATCAGCACGCCCGACCACTGGCACGCGATTCAGGCGATCTGGGCCGCGCGCAAAGGCAAGCACATCTACTGCCAGAAACCGATGACCCTCTGCATTGCCGAGGGGCGTGCGATGGCCAATGAGGTCGCGAAGGCAGGTATCACATTCCAAACCGGCTCGCAGCAACGCTCGGACAACTACTTCCGCATGGCGTGCGAGTTTATCCGCAACGGCCGCATCGGCAAGTTGCAAAAGATCATTGTGGGGCTACCGGGCGGTCACAGCCTTTTCGGCAAGACCGGCGCGGATGCGAGTCTGGATCCGCTGCCCCAGCCGCCGCCGCACGTTGATTTCGACATGTGGCTCGGTCCGGCCAAGAAGCGCCCGTTTATTCCTGGCTTGCACAATCCCCTATCTTGGCGCGCTAACCTCGACTACTCCGGGGGCATGATTACCGACTGGGGCGCGCACCATCTCGACATCGTACAGTGGGCGCTCGGTAAAGACGATAGCGGTCCAGTGGCGATCGAGAACCTCGAGAGTGATCTACCGCCGGTCGATGCGGTCTTCAACACTGCCGCGAACTACAGCTTCGAGGTGGTTTATGCTGAGGGTACACGCGTCTTTGTCTCGAACAAGAATCCCAACGGCGTGCGTTTCATCGGCGAGGGCGGCAAGGAGATCTTCGTAACACGCGGCAAGCTGGAAATGAAGCCGCAAGAGCTGATCCGCGAGAAGATCCAAGAGCACGAGATTAACCTCTACAAGAGCGGTCAGCACGAGCGCAACTTCATCGATTGTGTGTACAGCGGCGAGCCGACTATCACGACCTGTGAGATTGGGCACCGTTCCATCTCTATCGCCCACTTGGCCAATATCGGCCTGCGTTTGGGACGCAAGCAAGTCAAGTGGAATCCCAAGACTGAGCGTTTCGTGAACGACGCCGAGGCTGACAAACTGCTCTCTGCACCGATGCGCGGTGCATGGACGCTGAACATGAAGGTGTAAATGGCACAAGAGTGGAACATCCGCCCGCGTGGCCATGTTTGTTCGGTCTGCGCGCAGCCGTTTGCCGATGAGACGCCTTGCGTCTCGGTGCTGCGCGAGGCCGAAAACACCTATGAGCGGCTGGACTACCACCCTGTCTGCTGGCAGGAATTGGTACGCGACTGGGAGCCTTTCAGCATCTGGGAGGGTGTTTACGAAGCGCCTCCCCCACCGCCGGAGAAAGACGAGCCGCTCAAGAAAGAGACGGCTGAAAGCCTATTGCGTCGCCTGATCACACTCGAAGATCCAGCGATGCAGAATGTCATGTACGTGCTGGCCGTGATGCTGGAGCGCGGCAAACAGTTGGTCGAACGGGACGCCAAACCCCACGAGAGCGGCGGCATCTTGCGCGTGTACGAACACAAGAAGAGCGGTGATACTTTCGTGGTGCTCGATCCGCGCTTGCGGCTCGACCGTCTCGACGAAGTTCAGCAGCAAGTGGTCGCTCTATTGAGTGGAACACAGCACTTGTAGGCGACGGGTGCAAAGGGCTGATAAGGTTTCGAGTTTCATTACTTGCGGAGCGCCGGGAGGGGCTAGCGTCTGCTTGCCCGGCGGCGTAAACACCGCCCACAGAACCGGACGCGCATTTTGTATAGGGGCCGAAGATGCAAATCGATATTCTGTTGAAGGGCGGCACGGTCATAGACGGCACAGGCGTGCCGTCGCACGTGGCGGATGTCGGAATACAACGCGACCGCATCGCGGCGATCGGCGATCTGGCTGCGGCCAAGGCGGATCGGTGTATCGACGCCACCGGAATGGTTGTCGCGCCGGGCTTTATCGACGCGCACGCGCACTCGGACGCCTATCTGCTACTGGAGCCTGACGCGCCCAGCAAGCTCGCGCAGGGTATCACCACCGAAATCAACGGCCAGTGCGGCGGCTCGGCTGTGCCACGTCTGGGGCGTGCGCGTCTCTCGTCCGATTGGGCCTCACACCTCTATCCGCACTTCGACGCCGCTACACAGACGCTCAGCCCCACCCCTACTGCGCCCGCTTGGACCACCGTGGCCAGCTATCGTTCGCTTTTTGATGCAGTTCGCCCAGCTCTTAACACCGTTCAGTTCATCGGCCATAATACGCTGCGCGCTGGCGTGATGGGCTATGAGCCACGTCCGGCCACTCTGGATGACCTACAGGCAATGTGTCGCAATTTAGAACAAGCGCTTGATGAGGGTGGATGGGGACTCTCTACGGGACTACTCTACCAGCCCGGCAAATACGCCGAGCCGGAGGAGATAACCACACTCGCTCGCACCGCCGCT
>Ga0116145_1004864_pt1 | contig 10513 bp, 5 predicted proteins | sample AD_JPNHG1_MetaG_FD_89747 | JGI IMG/M metagenome (GOLD analysis project Ga0116145, IMG submission 89747) | Active sludge microbial communities of municipal wastewater-treating anaerobic digesters from Japan - AD_JPNHG1_MetaG | ecosystem: Engineered > Bioreactor > Anaerobic > Digestate | place... | reverse complement strand
GGAATAATTCAAAACGCCCGTCGTTTTTTCTTTCAGTCGGTGGCCGCTTCGCTTTATTCTATCGGGCAGGCTTCGGTAGCCCTTGAACTTTGCCTTTACGCGCCCGAAAAAGTTCAATATGATAGTTTTCAACGCTTCGCCCTCCGCGGCCTGAAAGGTCTGATTAAATCCTTGTCACGCCTTGCCGAAAGCCTAAGGTAAACCACCGTCAGCGCGATTATGATAAACGATAAAATGACGCCCACCGCCGCGCTCGCCGAGGCATCGAATTTTTGAAAGGCGTATTGATAGCTGAGGAGCAGAAGCGAAACCGAGGCGCCGTTGGGGCCGCCGCCCTTAGTCATAACCAGCGGCTCGTAGAAAACCTGAAAAACCGATATAATCTGCAGAATGAAAAGCATCCGAACGGTGGGGCGAAGATGGGGTAATGTTATATGCCGCATTCTCTGCCAGGCGTTTGCACCGTCGATTCGGGCCGCCTCGTATTGGGCGGTGTCGACATTTTGAAGCGCCGAAAGATATATTAGCGCCGTCGCGCCCATGCCCCGCCACGTCATAGTGAGCACGATGAGGGGAATGGACGCTTTGGGATTGTCCAAAAACTTAAACGGCCCCAGCCTGAATATGCGCGCGGCGGCGTTCAGCACGGCGCCCGGGTTGGGATTGAAAAGATAAGACCACATGATGACGACGGCTATTCCCGAAATGATGGAGGGAAAATAGAGCCCGATTCTAAACAAACTCTTGAAATGCACAACTTCACTCAATAGCAACCCTAAAAAAATCGGAATAATAAAACCGATCGCAAGCGAATAGAGAACATATTTAAAGGTGTTCTTGAAAGCTTGGATGAAAATGGGGTCGCCGAAGACTCGGACGTAGTTGGCAAAGCCGACAAACTCCGCTCTTTCAAAACCAACCGTGCGGTAAAAGGACAGCGAGATGTTTTGAACAAGCGGCGCCCAGACAAAAAATGAAAAAAGCGCGACACCCGGCAGCATTATAAGCCAGCCCGCCAAATTCTTTTTAATAAATATTTTGGCGCGGTAAGAAATTGAGGAACGGTCCACAACTTTTTCGGGTTTTTTTACCGATTTTTCCTTCTTCATCAAAATCAATTTCATATTACTGAAATATCTTGCTCAACTTCGTTTATTTGCACAATCAGGCTTTGTCGAGCGCTTTCGGTTAATTAAAATATTGTTTTTGCAATTTTTGCATTTCATAAATCAAGAAAACAATTGTCTGTTTGTTGCTACTGTTATCTTGAATGATTTGTCATTTGACTTTGCTCATAAAATTTATTTGGAATTGGTTATCGGCCGTTGTCAAAAGATTTGCAGGCACCGCGGTATAGGGATTGGCAAGAACGGCTTGAATGGCGTTGTCCAAAAGCGCATACATGTCCTGCGCAAAATAGGGCTCTTCCGGCTTTTTCATTTCGTCTATCGAATTGAAGAAATCTTGAAAATAATAGAGGTTGACGTTGACGAACTCCTCCTCGAGCGCCCTCGCAATGTTGAGGTAGTCGGAATTTATCCAAGGCTTTATTGTGGGAAGAATGGGCATTCCCTTTGCTTGCGCCACGGTGTGGCCCGTCCGCATCGCCGACACCGATATCTCGTCGGTTTCGGGCGAGCGTCCCATATATTTCAAAAACCTGAGTGCGCCTTCCACCTGTTCGTCGCTCGCTTTAGCCGAAAAAACGAAGGGCGTGCCGCCGTAAAGCGAATAGCGGTGGACGCCGTCACCGGTGGGCATGGGCACGAATGCGATGTTATCCTTGTCGAAATTGAAATTGGTGACGGGAAGCGCGATAACGTCGCTGCCGGCAAACGCCATCGCGACTTGGCGCGAGCCTATTTTGTTATACCATTGAGCATAGGAAAGGGATGTGTCGGGAGTTATCAGCTCATCCTGCTTCATCCGCTGTATCCACTCGAGGGCGGCGACGGCGCCGGCGTCGTTGAGGTTAGCCGACCAGCTGTTGTCAGAGTTTTTAACCTGCAATGCCGTTGCGCCGAAATTCCACGCCATATTGCTGAACTGCCAGCCGCCGTTTTTGTCGGCGGACAAAATGACTATGCCGTAGGTGTCGACGTAGTTTTCGGTTATCAGGCGGGAAACATTGTAGATGTCCTCGAAAGTGGTGGGATAGAGCGGCTCGCCGAACTCGTCGTGGAGGACGTAGCTTCCATCGTCGTCTTTGTCGATTACGCCGACGCTGTAAAGCATATCGAGGTTCAAAAACAGCCCCAGCCCGTAGCCGTCACGGGGAACGCCGTAGATTCTGCCGCTGCGGCTGACCGCCGCCTTCATGTCGGCGTCCATCTTATCCGCCCAGCCCAGCATGTTGAGCTTGTCGGTAATATCCTTGATAAATCCGTTGTCGATAAGCTTCTGCGGTTCGGTAAAATAAGTTTGAAAGACTGTGGGCAGCGTGCCCGAAACCGCCTTGGCGACAAAGGTATCGGGGCTGTAGGTGTAGCTGTCGGCGACTATTTCATACTGCGGGTAGTCCTTTTCGAAAGCTTCCTTCCATTTGGTGAACATGGCGACGTCCTGAGCCAGCGAGCTGTCCGGCCACATTCCGATTGAAACCTTGATATTTCCGCCGCCCTTTTTGCAGCCGAAAAAACTAAGCGCAATAAGCATAAAAAGAAGCGTCAGTAAAACTAAAATCGGCTTTTTTTTCATAAATTCTCCTAAACTTATTATGTTTAATAATGTGATAATTATAAAAAATTCCAAGACGCCAAAAAGCCCTCGCGAGCGAGGGCTTTCGGGCTACTTAGGTTTAATCAGCTGATTTCTTCTTCGCGTCTTTTTTTCAGCTTTTTGATAAGGAAATAGATGCCGACTCCGATTGCTGCCGCCGCGACTGCCGAGCCCACCGCAATTCCTACAATGGCGCCTGTCGTGAGCTTATTTTTGGCAGGCTTTCCGCCGCCGTCGCCATCAGGCGCGGCCGTCACGGTGATTTGACGCACGGCGGGCACCGCTTCGTTGCCTGCCTCGTCGGCGGCGTTGACGGTGACGGTGTAGACTCCCGCCGAGGCCACGAAGGTGTTGCCGGTGAGATTTACCGTTTCGCCATCCAGCGTCACCGATATTGTGACATCAATATTTTCGGGCGCGCTGACGTTGTCGGTCACCACGGGATTTATTGTGATGGTGTCGCCCGCTTTGGCTGTTTCGGCAAGCGCCAGCTCGATTATCGGCTTGCCGTTATCGGGAATGCTTTCGGCGATTTGCGCCAGCGAATCCGAAGGTGCCGGCCCGAAGGATGCAAAGCGGATGTTGCCGAAGGTCAGCGTGCCGCCGACGTCGGTGCCTCCCGTGTGGATGTGGAAGCCGGTGACGGCGGCCGCGTCGATGCCCGAAGCGGCAAGGTCGATGACGAAGGTCTTTTTAGTGGTTCCGATGGCGTTCAAGGACTCGCCGAAGCGTCCTTTCAGCGTGCCCGCTTCATTTTCCGAAAACCATTTGACGCCGAGCGCGGCTGGCGGCGTGCCCGCGCCGATAAACTCAAATCTCAGCGTATCGAGGGAAGCTCCGCCGCCGCCCGTGATGTCAAGTAGGAGATATTGATAGCCCGCGGGGTTGGCTGCGGGAACAAAGGTGAAATATTGATAGCCGGGCGCGGTGGGCGTGAAAGTGGTTTCATCAAAAGCGACTGCCGTTTGGGCATAGGGTTTTTCGTCGTAATATTTTATGCTTTCAATAGTTATTTGCCCGCCGATTTCCGACAGCGCGCCGCCGTGGAAGTGCATGCTTTCAAAAGCTAAGTTGTCAAGGCCGCTCGCCATAAGGTCGATGACGATGCTTGCGGTATCCGTAAAGTCGGTGGCAAGCGCCGCGCCCTTTATGCCGCGGAATCGGGATTCGTTGTCGCCGAAATAGAAAGTGCCTACGTCGACAAACTCAACCCGCACCGTTTCCAAAGATATTGCGCCGTCGGCCGAGAGCTCCAGCTTCATATAGCGCTGCGAGTTTACGTTGGGAGCGTAGACGAAGCCGAGATAGTTGTAGCCCGTTTCCGCGGGCGCGTTGAGCTCTATCGGGAACTCGCCCGTCACCGTCTCGTCCTCGAACTCGGCTCCGACGTAAGCGTTGGCAAAGAATATCTCGTCAATCAAGAGCTTGCCTGCGCCCGAATAATAAAAATCCATTGTCGCGACGCCCGTCGGGGGCACGTCGAGCCCGCTTTCGGCGATGTCGATTATGAGATACTTAAATCCCGCCGCGTTGGTAAAGGGGTAATCCGCCGCGCTCAAGGCGGGAATGGGCAGGCCTGCCGCGCTCAAAAGCTGGTTTTGGTTGAAATATTTGAGGTTGACGCCCGTGCCCATCCTAAAGCCGTCGAGTGTGGCGCCGTCAATGCCCTTGACCTTCATGACGATATAGGCGTAAGAGGTGTTGGGCGTGTTGGTTTCGCACTTGAAGTTGATATAGTCGTCGCCGAGGTCAGTCGCATCGAAAACCAGCATGCCGTTTTCTATTCTCACCTTGCCGCCGTTTCTATAGGACAACCGATACTGCATGCCGGCCTGTGCCGCCTCGGGCTTGGCCGCCATCTCGTCGTAATTGTCGGTAAATCCCGATTGCGAAACGCTGAAATCGTCAAAAAGCTGGATGTCGGTGCCGTCGAGATTGGGAAGCTTGCCCACGACGTCCTGAGTCAGGCTTGTAAAGAATACTCGCCTGAGCGTCACAGAGCCCGAGTTTAGCGCGAGCTTGACGCCGCTGATTTCTCCGGCAAGGGGCATGACTTTGGCGTAGGTCGCGGGTGTGCCGAAAGTCGTGCCGTCGGCGGTGGTCGATACGGTCAGGTTTTCGGTGTCGCCGTCGGCTTCGATGACAACATAGTCGAAATCACCCGATTTTTTGGCCTCGTTGACTATGGTGACTTCGCCGCCGTCCGAGAGCGTCAGCGTCCTTTTAGTCACTACGCCCGTCGCGCTGCCGCACCACCAAGTGTCGGGATTGGCGGCTTTGGCGGTCGCGAACACGTCGTCGCCGCCGATAAAGCTGTTGAGCATCGTCCTTTCGGCGGGGCTTGCGTCTTCGTTATCGGTGGTGAAGTAAATCGAGTCGATTTCGATTTTGCCCTCGGCGTCTGCCGCGCTCATTAAGTGGATGCCGAGCAAAAGCCCCGAATTGACCTTAACCTCGGAAGGGGTGTCGTCGGGATTGAGGTATACTTCGCTGTCCTCATAGCTGTTGGCGAAGTTGATGATATATTTCTGATACTCCGCGGTAAGCTCGGGAAGCGCATCCAAAACGGGATCGGCAAGCGCGTCAAACATCTTGGTATAGACTTTGTAATTGTCGTTCCGCCGCGTGCCTAGTACGAGCTCGGAAAGCTTTCCGCTTAAATCCGACGACTTCATGACGATGACGAGGTTGCCGCGCGAGGCGGTATCTCCGGGCAGCGCCTGCTTATATATCGCGTCGTCGGGCGTAGTCGTTTCCTCGCCGTATTCGACCGCAAGATAGGCCTTGCCGGAATCGGCCACGTTTTCATTGACAGTTACGCCGGTGCCGAGGTCGGCACGGTCGAAGTCCTCAAATACCATGTCGTATTTGGGGTTGAACACCCGCTCCAACGGTTCGTTCTGCGCCGAAGCGAGGCCGGCTGCGCACGACGCCATCGTTAAAATAACGAGAAAGGCGGCGAGAAGCATTGAGCCTTTTTTGATTTTTTCCATATTGAAATATCCTCCTAATTATTCTCCGTAAACATATATTTCGGACAGCTGTGCGCCGTATCCGCCGAGAGAGGTGTTTTCCGACCAAACCAGCTTGACATACCGGGCCTCGGCCGCACCCGCTACCGCAAGCGATATTTTGTTGCCCGTCATGGGGTCGAAAAGGTAGCTTGCCGCGGCAAAGAGCGTGGTGAAGTCGGTGCCGTTTTGGGAAATTTGTATTTCGATTGTTTGATAGCGCGGCTCCCAGGTAAGCAGGGCGGGCAAATGAAGGTTGATGTGCTGGAGGGTGTAGACCGCGCCCAAATCGATTTTCATATAGGCGTCGACGGTCTTGGCCTCGAAATAGGTGTTGTCGTTGCCGTCCACCGCGAATTCGGGCACGTAGACGTCGTTATGCTCCGAGCTTTCGACGGGCGCTCGTGTCGACAGACTGTTGGGATAAAACTCGATTTCGTTTATCGCCAGAACGGCGGGAGCGGCCGCGCCGACGCGCCTGAAAATTCTAAGCTGCAGCTCATAGCACTCGAGAGCGGAGGAAAGCTTAATGTCGAAATAGTTGCCCGTCGCGGGCGAGCTCGTAAAATATTGCGGCGAAAGCGCCGAAGGAAAGCTCGACATGCCGGCGTTGATTCGGGCGCGGACACCGAGGTAGTATTCGTTGTAGAACGTGGCGTTTTCGGCGAACTTGACGCGAATGACGCCCGGCTTGACCTTTCGGTTGAAGTTGAAGGTAATGGCGGCAAATTCGTCGGCCTCGCCCGTCCACGGCTTTGCAACCCAGCTTGTGGCGCGGTTGCCGTCAATCAGGTTGGCAGCGGGACTTCCCGCCGTTTCAAATGCGCCGCTGCCGTCGTCCCATGGTGCGGTGAGTCCGGCTCCCACGCCGTGCGTCGCCGAAATTTCTACGCCCGCGATGTCAATTTTGGCGCCCATATAGCTTTCGGGCAGGTCGAGTATGGCAAAGTCGGGAACCTCGAGGCCTTGCTGGATTTTGCCCGGGACGCTCACTTTTTCCACGCTTTCGCTTGTAAGCGCCAGAATATAGGGCAATATTTTTTTGGCGCCCGTCGCCGCGCCCGCGCTCATGACCGAAATATCGGAAGTCTGATTGTTGGTAGCGAGTTTTAAATCCTCTTTGGAAGTTATGTTCTTTCCTTCGATAGTGAGGTGGAGAATATCGACGCCGGAAACCATGGCGCCGCTGTCCTCGCCCTGAATTCTCGACACCACGGTATCGGCAAGGTTTATTACTTTTATGTTTCTGAAAGTCACGCCCGTGACCGGCCCGCGCTTGGGCGTTTTGCTCCATTCTGCGCTGTATCCGATGTTTATATCAATAAAATAGTCGTTTAAACCGTCGTTTCGGTTATCGCCCAGCATTTGGCCGTCTTCGAGCGTTATGTTTTTATATGTGATGTTTGAAATGGCGGCGTCGTCGGCGTTATGAATGCTAAGCGCGGCTTTGTGAAAATTATGAATGATATTTATGTTTTTGAAGGTGATTGAGTCCATCGTCGCGCCGTTTGTCTCAAAGCCTATTTCGCAGCTTTGGGCGAGGTCGGTCCAAACGGTGACGCCGTTGAACACTATATTTGATGTGGTGCCGCGGTCGACGTTTTTTACAACTAGGCTGTCGTCCCAGCTTCGGACAAATCCGCCCGATACGGTCACGTTTTTGCTGCTTTGAAGCGAAATGCCGTCGCCGTTGGCGCGTGCCGTAATGATTTTGAGATTGTCGATGTTGACGCCGTCGCATTTATAGATTGTTACCGCCCAGCCCGCGGGGTCGAGTATTGCGATATCGCGGATAGTAACATTATTGGAACTTCTGATTTCAATCGGCAGCGTATATTCGGGCGCCGACTGGCGGCGGAATATTGCGCCCGAGATTATGCCGCGGCCGCAGATTGTCAAATTCTCCACCAGCTCGGCGCGGATTTGGCCGTAGACGAAGGCGCCGCCGGCAAGATATACCGTGGTGTTGGACTTGACGGGAATGGCGCCCGCCATATAGACGCCCGGTCCGATATAAACTGTGTTTTCGGGAATGTTTTCGGCGTCGACAGGCTCGGTTTCGAGGGGATTGGCGAAAATGTGAAGCGCGTTTTTATAGGCGGGTTCGCCGCCGTCGTCGAGATATTCAAGGGTATAACTAGCGGGGTAGTCGAGCGTAAAGCTGATTTTATTGCCGACTACCGCGGGCGTCACGCCCATGACAAACGGCCGAACCACGGCCTCCGATACCGCCGCCGCGCCGTTTACCTCGACCTCGACTTTGACGCGCCCCTCGAAGTCGAAAACCACAACTTGCGCCGTTGTATTCGGAGATGCGTAGCTGAACATTCTGTCATGGTTAACCCTTGTTTCGTAGACGAAGAGCGGCGTGCCCTCAACCTTGACGCTAACCTTATCGGATGCATCGAGAAGGTTAGGTCCATCATAAGTGACGAGCTTGGTCGCAGTCACCGTCTTTTCCGGCATAACGTCGGGCTCGTCGTCAATTATATCGGCATCGGGCTTGCCGTTATCGTCTTTGTTGCAGGCGGCAAACGCCGAAAAAGCCGCCAGCGCAATGAGCGCGGCAAGCAAAATTTTTATGAGGATGCGGCGTTTTTTCATAGCTTTTCTCGGCCTTATGTAGCTTTAATAAACGCCTTTGGCCTAATTCTCGCGAGGCTACACATCAATGTTTAATTCGCTTTAAGCCCATCTCAAGGTCACGGCCTCGGCTGCAATTTCGGGGCTGCAGACGATGTGTCCTGCGCTTCGGCAATCACCGTCTTAATCCGCGAACACCACTTGGGCGGCCGTGGTGTAGGCCGCGGCGTCGGATTTTGCCACTTTGGGCTTATAATTTGCGCCCGAAGCCGTCCCTGACGATACAGTTATCCCCTCGGTATAGTTTCCGTAAGAAAGATAATCATATTCGTCCGAAATCACTTTACCTTTGATTTCTATATCGGTGAGCGCTATATTTCTGACCCAGTGCTCGCTTTGATAGGCCGGGCGGCTGTCGAAAGTGCCCGCTATTTTAATGGGAATTATCTTGTTTCCCGCAACAACTTTAATTTTTTTCACGGTGACCGATTCAATGCTACCGAGCGAGGTGACGGCGTGGCTTTCCGACCAGATGGGGCTGAAAATATTGACGATTTCGATGAGCTGGTTGTTTTGACCGGCGTCGCCCAAGCCCATCGAGGCGTCCTCAACCGTAATGTTTTCAAAGGCTACGTCTTTGATTTCGGCGTTGTTTCCGTTGTGAACGGAGATAACGGGTTTGTGCAGGGCGTGCAGCACCGTGATATTTTTAAAGCTCACGCCCTCGAGTTTTTCGCCCACCGTTTCATAGCCGATTTCCATCGACTGGGCGAGGTCTGTCCAAATGATGCAGTCCGAAAACTCGATGTTTTGGGTGGCGCCGTGAACGCTGCGGTCTTGCCAAAGCGGATAGTTTTTCACGACAAGGCTGTCGTCCCAGCTTCGGACAAAACAGTTTTTGACGGCGATATTTTTGCAGGACTGAAGCGAAATGCCGTCACCGTTGCTCCTTGAGGAAATAATTTTAATGCCGTCGATGACGGAGTCGGTGTTAAAGTAAAAATTGACGCACCAGCCGGCGGGGTCGAGCGCCGAAAAATCGGAAAGCGTGACGCGCGAGGAGTGGTTTATGTCTATCGGCACCGTCACCTCGCCCGTCGTCGCGTTTCTTGGGAAAACCGAGCCGTCCAAAATGCCGTGTCCTGCCACTTTGATGTCGGAAGCGTTCGCCGCTGTTATCTTGGCTCTCACCACGGCGCCCCGTGCCAGATATACCGTCTTTCCCGAAGTCAAAAATATGCGGTTGTGTTCGTCGATAAGTTCCGAATTTTGGGCGGTGTGAAGGCCGCTCCCGAAATATACGACGTTTTCCGAGCTTTCGCGGTATTCTTCGTCCTTGAGCTCGGAAACAAACAGATGAACGGCCTCAAAGCGGCTACCGTTGGGCTCCAACACATAGTCGCCCGGCGAATAGATGACGGCTCTAAGCGTCCGATTTTCTTTGTCGGCTACGGGCGTTATGCCTGCGGCCAGCGGTCGGAGTTTGGAACTATAATCAATGTCGTAAGGAAGTTTAACAATAAGCTCGCAACGGCCGCGAAGCTCGAAATATCCCACTGCCGAAGCGCGGCGCACCGGTGCAATAGGCGACCACACCTGCGAGCGGTTGGTTTGAACGGAGTATAGAGGCAGCTTTTCGCCCGAAATAGTGATTTCAATATCATTAAAGGTTTCCACGCCTTGCGGTATCGGCGTGATTCTGACGGTGCTCGGCAGAAGCTCGGGGGCGGTGTCATTTTTTTTGCCGCCGTCACTCTCTTTTCCGCAGGCGGAAAGAGTGGTTACCGTAAGCGCGGCGAGCAAAAAGATAAAAAACAATGCCGCCCTTTTCATTTAGGCCAGCCTTATTGACAGCTCTTTGTCGAAGACGGAAATATTTTCAAGGTCGGGGAAAAACAAAAAGCTTTCGGAGCCGGGGTCTTTAATTATAATTCGGCGCCCGTCTACGGTTGCGGCCGCATATTTTTTTACGCAGAAATCTAAGCTTTCTTCGGTCTTGGCGGCTATTCCTTCGCCGAAAACCACGTCTTCGGTGGAAAACCTCAGCTCAACCTTGCGGCCGAACGGCTTTTTTTCGGCGGAAGCAAGCTTTTTTGCGATAATGTCGGGCAGGCGGCGCGTCACGCCCGCAACGCTTATGTCGACGGCAAGGCCGCTGCCTTTAACCTTTTTTAAAACGGCATCCAGCGCGTTTTGGGCGG
>Ga0116145_1004861_pt1 | contig 10515 bp, 6 predicted proteins | sample AD_JPNHG1_MetaG_FD_89747 | JGI IMG/M metagenome (GOLD analysis project Ga0116145, IMG submission 89747) | Active sludge microbial communities of municipal wastewater-treating anaerobic digesters from Japan - AD_JPNHG1_MetaG | ecosystem: Engineered > Bioreactor > Anaerobic > Digestate | place... | reverse complement strand
CCGCTGAAGTCCTCAAGGCCGACTTGGCTGCTCGTTTTCGCATCGACCTTGTGGGCGAGGCGTTCGGCGTGATCAAGCTTCACCATCTTCCCATAGATGTTTCCATCCCTCGCAGGGAGTCAAAGGCAGGTCTGGGCCACAAAGGCTTTGATATTCTCTCCGATCCGAACATGACCGTTGAAGAGGCCGCGAGTCGCCGGGACTTCACGATCAACGCCATGGCCTACGACCCTAGGAATGACCGTCTGCATGATTACTTCAACGGCGCGGCCGACCTGCGTCATCGCGTCTTACGGCACACGTCACACAAGTTCGTCGAGGATCCCCTTCGTGTTTTGCGGGGGATGCAGTTTGCGGCACGGTTCCAGTTGTCGGCCGCCCCTGAGACGTTGAAACTGTGTGCATCCATCGACAGCGAAGGACTCGCGCGGGAACGCATTTTTGAGGAATGGAAGAAACTTATTCTCAGGGGCGTGAAGCCGTCGCTGGGCCTCCGCTTTCTCCGAGAGAGCCAATGGCTTCGCTTCTATCCGGAACTCGCTGCGCTGGTCAATTGCCCGCAAGACCCGGAATGGCATCCAGAGGGCGACGTGTGGAACCACACGCTGCTCTGCATGGACGCCTTTGCCGAGGAGCGGATTGGAGTCGAACGCGAGGACCTAATCGTCGGCCTTGCAGTTCTGTGCCATGACTTCGGGAAGCCGCTTACAACCGAGCACCATGAAGACCACATCCGTTCTCTCGGCCACGCGGAAGCCGGGGAAGCGCCCACACGTGCCTTCTTATCCGGCATGACCAATGAGTCTGATCTTGTCGAAGCCGTTGTGCCCCTTGTGAGGGAACACCTGCGGCCCAAAGAGTTTTTCGATGCGCAAGCCTCGCCATCGGCGATCCGGCGACTGGCGTGTCGGGTCAAGCGGATTGACCGTCTTGTGCGTGTGGCCTGGGCAGACCAAAACGGGCGATTGGGGTTTCACGCCGATCGATTTCCAGCCGGGGAATGGCTTCTGAAAAAGGCCGAAGAGTTGAGCGTGAAGAGTGCGGCGCCGCGTCCGATCGTCATGGGTCGCCATCTCATTGAACTGGGCCTAAAACCCGGCCCCGCCTTCAAACCCATTTTGGACGCCTGCTACGAAGCGCAGCTCGACGGCAAGCTCACATGCTTGAAAGACGGAATCGCGATGGCGAAGGAAATGCGGGACACTAGGTAATAGGTAACGGGTAATAGGTAAGTTGTCAATTTAAGAAGCGTCGGTCAGCAGGAATTGATGCGCCGGTACAACATCGATGGTCATGTCGTCAACCAGTATGATGCGACCTGCTCGATTTCCGACAGCTTCATCACTTGCTCCAACCAGAATGAGACACCTATTCCATTGGCGATGGCATTGTTGTTTCATTTCGGATGGATTATGTCAACCGCTTGTACGCGGTTGGTGTAGGGGGGCATGCGAAGACAATGCGTTTCTGGTGAAAGTTGGGATGCGTTTTTTGGACATGATTTCCCGCTGCGCGGGCGCATAAACGACAAGATTGATTTCCCGCTGCGTGGGCGCATAAAGGTTGTGCCGCGCGTGGCGCGGCGGAAAATTTGGAGTGCGGTGGCAAGAGCCGCGCTGTGCGCGGGTCGCGGCACCGCTTTTGCGCGCCACCCCACCACCGTAATCGTGCATCGAGTAGGGGAGTTTTTCTCTCCCCTCTCACACCACCGTACGTGCCGTTCGGCATACGGCGGTTCAACATAACTTCAAAGCATGGCGTTCGTTATAGTAATCTAAACAACTTACAAGTCCCCTCTTTGACAGCTTCTCTTTGGTGATTGCCCTTACTACACACGTCTTTGTTGCAATCCACTGGTATCGGTTTCCTGTGTATGATGTAAGTCTTGCAAGGTCTTTGTGTATACCAAGCTTCTGCAATCCCCATTGCCGTTTAGAAGGCACTTTCCATTGCTTCCAGATGATTACTCGAAGCCGTGTACGCAAATGAGCGATTTTTCAGCTTGTTTATCTACACACAATAAGGCATAATAGCGGTCAATCTTCATTTTGGGGGCTGTATTGACAGCTAAGCGCCCCTGCGGGTTTGACAAGAAAGTTTCTTCTGTCAACAAAAATGGACCTCAACTAAGGAATGAACTATGGGCAAGAAAAAAACGTACGCTGAGCACGAGGTTGCGCTGAGAGTGGGTGCGCGGATCCGTAAGTTGCGCGAGATTCAAGGCATCACTCAAATCACGCTGGCGACGGACATCGGCATCAGAGCGGGACCGCTGGGCTGGATTGAAAAGGGTAAGCATCTGCCCTCAGGGCGCGTACTCTATCGTCTGGCCAAACGGTTGAATGTGCGGATTGATGACCTGTTCCAAGAGAAGAACGTATGGGACGATAGCACAACGCCGACGGATACGCAGACCTCGGTTGTCCTGCCGCCCTTGGATGCGGCGGCATGCCCGAATGCGGAGGCGCTAAAGGCGACGCACATCATCTGTCAGACCGTGGCGGAAACACTCCCCAAACTTGAAGAACTGGCGGGCGTGGCGCCTCGTCTGGACTTCTCGCTGAGCATTCCCTTCACAGCCGATGATGACGGCGCCAAGCAGGTCGCCGCCTATGTGCGGCAGGGGCTCGGCATCGGGAACGCCATGCTGGCCGACTACTTGGAGTTGCTTGAGAACGCCGGATTGCGCGTCGTCTTTATGGATATGCCTGAAGGGTGTACGGCGTTCAGCGGCTATGATCCGCTCAATCAGAACGGCTTCATCTTTATCAATAGCAACCTCAAGAAACAGCCCGAGGTGCAGATGGCCCATGCGGTCCTCGAACTCGGGCGGATCTTCTGGTACGTGCGTAAACAAAGTGGGCAAGCGAACACAGAGGATGATGCGCTGAGCGAGGAGGCGTTTGCACGCCGCTTCGCGTCGCACTTCCTCATGCCGGTCACCTCGCTCCGTAGGACGGTTCTGCAGACGGGCGTGGCGCCGGAGAGTTGGACGTTCGATCTGCTGCTGCGCATGAAGAAGCGCTACGGCGTCTCTGCCCGGTGCTTCGCGATGCGGCTACAGGAGCTTGGCCTGAGCTGGAGTGACGAGCAGAAACGTAATCCGAGCGCATTCCTCTTCGAGGATGAGTTGGAAGCGTTTCAGGCAGAGAAAGGGACCGCGACCGAGCCAGGTGGCAACCGTCCGCCTTGCTCCATGAACGGCCGGATCGGCGACCTTCTGCTTGTGGCAGAGCAAAAAGCCGGCAAGGACATGAAACCGGTCAACTCGACAAAACGCGTGCTCCGGCAATCCGGTGTACGGTTCGACATGTAACCCGGGAGAAGTAAATGAAACGCGCATGGCCGGTGTTTTTGGTTTTTCTGGCAATGGGCTTCGGGGATGTCGTGGGGCCTCTGGTCACCTTGGTCAAAGAGACCTTCAATGTTTCCAACTTAACGGCGCAACTGGTGCCCCTGACCGGGTTCCTGATGTTCGGCCTGCTCTCTGTCCCGATGGGGCTGGTTCAAGACCGCAAAGGGAAGAAGTTCGTTTTGATACTCGGACTGACGGTCGCCCTGGCAGGTGCCTTGTTGCCGATCTTCGCCGGCATGTACGGCCGACAGGTGGAGATTGCCGCGGGTGACCTGACGAAATTTTACGTCATACTGGCTTCCATCCTGCTGCTGTGCGCGGGTGCGACGATCCTGCAAGTCTGCGGCAATCCCGTAATGCGCGATGTCTCGCCCCCAGGCAAGTTCTCGAGCAATCTGTCTTTGGCGCAATCCGTCAAAGCGGTGGGCTCATCCATGGGCTTTCTGCTGCTGCCGCTGGTAGCGAAACCCTTGGGTTTATCATGGTCGATCCAATACCCGATCTTTGCGGCAACGTTGGTGATCGCGCTGTGCGCCTGTCTGCCGCTGCGGTTGACGGTGGAGCGCGACGAGCAGCGCCAACCGGCGACGCTCCGCTCCTGCTTCACGCTTTTCGGAAAAAACCGCTTTGTGCTGACGATGGTTCTCGGCATCTTCTTTTATGTCGGCGCCGAGGTGTGCTTCAACTCCGGCGTGCCGCTGTTGTTGAAAGAGCGGTTCGGTCTGGTTCTAGAAAACAGCCTCTGGGTGAGTTGGTCGCTGTTCTTCCTGCCCATCCTGGTGGGACGCTTCGCGGGCGCGGCCATCCTGCGCGTGCTGCAACCGGCGCTCTTCCTGAAGCTGACCGCCGTGCTGTCGCTCATCGGAATCGCGGCCGTCTTCAGTGGCGTCAAGAGCCTGACATACGTCGGCATCGTGGTGACGGCACTGGGGTTCGCGAACATCTTCCCGTTGATCTTTTCCATCACGGTTGACGCCCTGCCCGAGCGCTCTAACGAAATCTCCGGATTGATGATTTCCGCGATCGCGGGCGGTGCCATCCTGCCTCCGGTCATGGGGTGGGTCGTGGACCTTGCAAACAAAAACCAGATCGTCGGCTTCATTGTGCCGTTCGCGGCACTGCTCTACATCCTCTGGGTGGCGCTGACCCAAACCACGCGCCAAAAGACGGCCTAACGGCGACCGAAGCGACTCCCGCTCCGCTCACGCCCACGGCACCCTCTGCACGGTGCGCGAGGGCGGCGTGTAACCCGGCACCATCAGCCGCGTGATGCGCGGCGTGATGTCCGTGAGGCTGTTGGCGTTGGCCTTGAGTTCATCCGCGCCAGGGCCTATCGCCGCGAGCGGCACCGGATTGCGTGTGTGGCCTCGGCTCCCCATCTCTTCGATATTGCCATGATCGCTGGTCAGGATCAAAAGCAGGCCGGTCGTCTTGCTCAACTTGACCACCGTATCCAGAAACAGATCAAGCGTCTTGAGAGTCTCGCAGGCGAGGTCATAATTTCTGGAATGTCCGGCCAGATCGGTCAGAAAGAACTCAAAGAGCGTAAAGTCGTGCGCCAACGCCACCTGAACTAGGTGTTCGGCGGCCTTCTGGGGCGTCACCGACGGAATAGCATACCCCTTTTCCCGAAAACTGAGGCGCGTGATGTCATGCGAGACCGCACGGTTAGCCAACAGATCGTCTTGAATCGAGATCGTTTCAGGCTGCGTCAGCGCCATCACCGTAGTGACGGATTTGAAACGGCGGGTCCTTAAGTCATCGACGCTGTCGACCAGATACGCGTCAGCAAACCGGCAACGCAACCCCTTCTGTGTCAGCTCCATAAAGAGATTGTCCTCTTCGATCAGTTTCCGCAGGGTGGGCCCCGGGAAACCCTCGCAATGACGCCCCATGACCTGTGAAGCGTTGACCCCCGTGAACATCGTGGCCTGCCCCGTGGCACTCTGCGGCAACCCATCGATACCGAGACAAGCGTCAATCGTGACCGAGTGCTTTTCAATGAGTTGGCAGAGGGCCGGACAGATCCCCGCATGCACCGGATTGTCGGTCGCGGGCTTGCGTAGGCCGACGCCATCGATAAACAGGAAGAGCACCTTCATTTTCGATATTATTGCACCGATACCGCTCCGCGACAAGACAGAACGTGTTGCGATTTAGTTTCGCCGAAACTGAATCACACACGGTAGTTCGTTAGTGCGGTAGTGCCTTGCGGCTCGACAAGCGCGACAAATCCTAAATCCTAAATTTTAACTCCTAAGTCTATGGTGCGACCTCAAAGAAGTTAAGGCTGCACCTCCGTCAGCACCTGTCGGCAGCAAAGTACCTTTTCCAGCAGATCTTGCGGGATGTAGAAGTAGTGGTTTGAAGACTCGTACCCGATCCGCGAGTCGGCCTTGACGAACGGCAGGAGTTGCTTGGCGACCGCCAACTCAGCACGCGCGGCAGCCCGCATTTCGCCTCGGCAGATGGCGCGTTCGGGGTCGGTCGTGGCGGTCTGCAGGCGGTCGCGTGCGGCGACAAAGCGCGCTTGGTTGACGCAGGCAGAGAAGTGCAGTTCCGCAGCGCGGAAGAGTCCTAACTCACGTCCGGCTTCGGTGCGCGTGGACTCCTGCACCTGCGGTAACAGACTGCCCCACAACCCGCACCCGTGCGCGAAACCGGCGCGCACCTTATCCATCTGCGCGATCCAGACCTCAGCCGGATACACCGACCGCCACCTCGCGAGATCGTCGTACGGGAGGCCGACCATGGTGGCGCGGTAGCCGGTGGGCTTGAGATAGAGCGGGTTGGCTGGCCCCATGTGCTGCGGGCCGTTGTAGACCGTGCCGATGTGGTAGGGATATTCGCGGAAACCCTGCGAAAATGCGGTCCAGGCCTGCCGCACGAGCGGCGCGGCATCAGCGCCGTACCGCCGGACAGCCACACGGTCGAGCACTGGGCCGATCGCGTCCGTTCCCTTGGTGAAAGCTTGGAAGACCTCCAGATTGGGCGAAGGGTAACACCCCAAGCTCCAACTCAGCATCACGCCGTCCACGCCGGCCGAGGCCAGATTGCATGCGTGTTCGGCCACCAAGTCGAGCGTCGGCAGATACGGGATGGAACAGAACTCCCACGTCGCGCCGACCTGCACCTTCGCCGATGTTTTCAGTCCCGCCGCGCGCGCCAGCGACCAATGCTTCTTGGCACGCGGCCCCGGCCCAACGGAGGAGATGGAGTATTCGCCGACCGTGGATGCGACGCCGCCCCGGGTAATCGGCAGCGACCATTCGCTGACCGACTGCAACCAGCAGTTCTTGGGTAGGCGCGCGATGATCTCGCCGACTTGCGTGTCATCCCAGCTCCAATCCCACACCAGAACCTTGGCATCAGGGTTGCCGCGTGCCACACCCTGCGCGATCGTCGCGTTCACCTCGGCAATGATCTCGGCATACGACCGCCCTTTGCAACGCTCGCACTGCGCCTGCTGCCGATGTGAAGCGCAACTGGTGGGGTTTTCCGAAGCGGTAATGGTAAAGACACCGCCCAGCCCCGGCACTTGGGTAAACACGGAAGCTACGGCATCAGACATCCAGCGCCGCACCTCCGGGTGCGACGTGCAAAGCCGCGCGGTGTCACCGGCGGCGGCGACCCCGCGCATGGCGGCGCGTTCCGGTCGCGCCTCAAAAAATGAGTGGTGCATCGTACGCGGTTCGTTCATGTAGAGATAGATCTTCAAGCCGTACTTTTCGGCGCGCGCCACCAGCTTACGCAATCCCGCAATCCGCCGCTCACACCCCTCGCCGAACTCCGGGAAGGCGGTATCTTTCGCCAGCGTGCGCAGCACGGTATGGACCCATACGCCATTCACGCCAGCCGCCGCCAGACGCTGCAAAAGTCCCTCAGGATAGGAGGCAACTTCGGTATCGAAAAGCGGGTCGCCATACTCGGCAAAATACGAGAAAATAAAACGCAGACCGAAAGGCGAACTGTCCGATGACGGCGCGACCACGATGGCCGGATCAGGTCGCGAGAGGCGATCAATAAAGGCGAAGCGCGGCTCTTCAGGCTGGCGCAGACTATCCGCAACGCCCTCCTCGCGCAGCCAGGCGGCGAGTTGTTCGGCAGCCGCGCGCTCAGCCTCGGAAGGCGGCGTGTAGCGCAGCGGCGGACAGGCGGGTTTGACGCTACCCAGTTTGATGAAGAGGAAGTCATCCTCCATCAGCGCATAGCGCAACTGCTCGCGCGTGAAACCGGTAAGCGTCAGAAGCTGGTCATAGGGCAGCAGATGCCAGTTACGCCGCACCACGGTGATATAGCCCTTGTCCTGCCACGCCGGCAAGATCGCATCCTGCGGCGGCAGCCCCATCGAGGCCGCAACCTGCGCCACATTTTCAGGCGTCGTGCCCACGACCTCGGCCAGCTTCGTCTGCGGCACCACGGTCCAGTTGCGCCACACAAACTGATGCAACCGGCTAGGGAACGGTTCACACCCCAGCGGCGCCTTTTTACCGGCCTCGTCCGGCAGCGGCGTTTCCGCGCCGTACACGGTACGCGCCACGATCAACCCCGCCATCATGAAACCTGCCACCAAACGCCGTGTCATCGTCATTGAGCACCCCTTTCTTTTTTAAAGAATCTCTGCTCAGTATCCCACACTCGCCACGCATTGACAACCGCTTCCGGTTTTTGATTTTTTTGCTTCCGAAGTTGACTCTTCCGCTTCCCTCCGCATAATAGGGTTAACCGTGTGAGTCGGTGTCCATCCTTGACAGTGCCTATCTCTAACCAGAAAAGGATCAAACATGAAAGAAGCGGATCGATCAACTCGAAGCTTACGTCTGGCGAGCACGGCTCTCGCCGCGTTTGCCATCTTTGCACCGTTCAACGTAACGGCTGCGCGTGTCGCACGCGCGATCACGACCGTTATGGGTGGTTCGGCCACACTCTACAATGTGGATGAGAACGGCACGTGGACTTCCGTACGGACGATCTACTCGACCGGTTCCCCGTACATGCTGAGAGCCGTGCGCTGCGTCTACCGTGACGGCGTCGTCTATGCAGCCGACATGATCAAGGATCCGAACAAGGACGGCACGGGCGGCTACATCCGGAAGTTCACCCTCGATGGCACGTACCTCGGCGATCTCGGCCACTTTCCCGGCCAAGCGGAAGGTTTATGCTTTTCGTCGGACGGTAACTACCTCTACATCGGTTACGCCTTTCAACTCCTTGCCGGTCAGATCGATCGAATGTCGCTTGCAGATGGTACGGTGGAAACGTTCAAGACAGGGCTTGGGCCGATCCGTCAGATCTGTACGGATGGTAAGGGACGCCTCTATGCGGCCGCACGGATCAACGGCCCCATCACGATTATCGACGAAGCGGCAGGAGGTACGCTGAAGAGCGTCGCGAAGGCTGCGCAGGGGATCGCCTATGACCCCAAGAATGATGTCCTCTGGTGGTGCCAGAGCGGTTCCTCCTACGGCACGATGGATCGCGACGGAAACAACCCCGTCACCTATTCGGGTGGTCCGATAGGCAACAACTGTTTTGCTGCGGCGGTTCTCGACGGGCTCCCGCATTTCGCCGGTTATGGGGAAAAAGTTTATCGCCGCGAAACAGACGGTACGTTCACGACGGTCGTGAATACCACTGCGAACTACTCCGATCTTACGATGCTCCCGGCCTACGACATGACGGCGCACTGGACGTTCAACGAGTCCGCGAACGCCCCCGCCTTCACGAATGCGATTAGCCCCGTACTATATCCGATCTATCCGAGCGGTCTCCTGCAAAGTGGCGCAACAGGCGTCGCGGGCGGATGCGCTTACTTTGGCGGTACGGCCGCGCGCGGTATGATCGAGGGTTCGCGTGCGCTCATCCCCGCCACCGGCGACTTCACCCTCGCGTTCTGGGCGGGTGTTCCCGCAACTACGCAGCCGCAGGAACAGTACATCTTCTCCAACCACGGTATCATCAATGGGCGTCTCAACATCATGGCCAACCTTGATGGTACCACGAATACGCTCTGCTTTTTCTTCGGACCGCAGGGCACCGAGACTTACAAGATATTCTCCACTAACACGTTTGCGGACGGTGCATGGCACCATGTCGCACTGACGCGTGCGAACGGTGAGTTCTCGCTGTGGATGGATGGCGCACTCGAGGGGAGTGTGGCGTGTCATGCAACGAATCGAATCGGGCAGTTCCTCGACTGGTGTCTCGGTTGTTCGTCCAGCGAAGTGCGGGGGCAGACGGCGCCGGGCGCGTTCGTGGACGACTTGCGTATTTACGATGGCGCGATGTCGGCGAATCAAATCGCGGAACTCGCCGCATCCGTGACGCCCGGCGCGGCTCCGACGTGCCCGGCGGCACCCTCCGGCGCGACGGCGCTGCCGTCTGCTCTCGGGACGGAAGTGGCGCATGCCTACGCTTGCGACGCACCAATCGGCGCACCCTCGCTCCTCGCGACACCAGACGGCTCCTGCTATCTCGCGGCGAGTCGCGGAAACCGCCCGTTTGCGCATGATCAGAAGACGACTGTCTACAAGTCGACGGACGGCGGTGTTACATGGACGTCTCTCGCCGAAGTCGCACTTGGTAACGGGGCGCTCTTCGCGCTGGACGGAGCGATTGGCCTCATGGGGAACGCCCCAGGCAGCCTAACCGATGTGCAGATTTTCCTCTCGTTCAACGGAGGGACGACATGGGCTGAATACATGCGTACGGGTACATCCCGATTCTTACCGAACCCCTCGACGACACCGCCAGTGTTTGCACAGGGACGCCTCTGGCAAGGCTTGACACATATCGACAACACCTCGCATCGACCGTATCCCGGAGCCATCAGTTTCGCCGTGAACGGCACGACATTCTCAGATATGAAGTTCGTGAACATCGGCTATACGGATCACGGAGTGTTTCTGAACAATCCCGCTTATGACCTAATCTGCGGCTACCTGCCGGGACCTGTTGCATCTGTGGGTGACGCTGTGCGTGCAATCTATCCGATCGATGACCGTCATCCGGCGTCTGTGGATGCTGTGCTTGGTGTGGAACGTTATGCGTGTACGGACATTACAAGCACTGATTTTCGTATGTACCCGTTCTTCGGTGTTCCGGGAGCATCCAAGCGCTTCTCAGTGGCGTACGACGCCGTAAGCGGTCTCTATTGGGCT
>Ga0116145_1004859_pt1 | contig 10517 bp, 8 predicted proteins | sample AD_JPNHG1_MetaG_FD_89747 | JGI IMG/M metagenome (GOLD analysis project Ga0116145, IMG submission 89747) | Active sludge microbial communities of municipal wastewater-treating anaerobic digesters from Japan - AD_JPNHG1_MetaG | ecosystem: Engineered > Bioreactor > Anaerobic > Digestate | place... | reverse complement strand
TGAAAAGTTGCAATAAAAAGATACAGGTTTACCAATTCTACCTTCTTCAATTGCTTTTTTTGTTTCTCTATAGTGGATTCTATATCTCATGTGATGACCAATCTGAAGAATAGAACCACCTTTTTTTGCATAATTTACAAGTTCTACAGCTTCTTTCACAAAATTTGTCACAGGCTTTTCAAGAAAAATATGTTTTTTCTTATCAACAGCTTTTTTAACCTGCTCAAAATGTAAATGATTAGGAGTAACTAATATTACAGCATCAATATTTGGGTCATTAACAATTTCATCATAATCATTTACTGCTTTACAACCACTTTGAGAAGCAAATTTTTCTAGTTCTTCTCTATTTATATCGTAAGCTGATACAACATTAATTTTATTACACTTCAATGCTGCATTTCTTATTGTTACTCCATGATTAGCAATACCTGCAATTCCAACATTAATTTTATCTTTCATCATAAATCCCAAAATAATTATTGATTTCTTTCATTTATCTTCTTTTTTCTATATTCTGATTTGCGATAAACTTCTATAGGGTTTATTGCACCATCAGATTTATAACGAGCCATTTTTAAAATAGCAGTAACATCAAAATCATAAGCTTCTTTCAGTAATCTTAATGACATTAAAGCATCATTCTTTTCTTGATATTCATTAAGTTTTTCTCTATCGATAATTAATGCTTTCGCATAAGCTTTTTGAATTTCTTCGTAGCTATTAATTAGTGATTCAATTGGATCAGTAACATTATGACTTTCATCAATCATATAACATGGATTAAAACCATCTATCTTATAATATTCAGCATCAACCAGTTCATTGAAAATTAAAAATAGCTGATATGGATTAATTGAGCCACAATCCAAATCATCATCTCCATATTTACTATCATTAAAATGGAAACCTGCAAGCTTACCTACTTGAATTAATCTTGATACTATCATTTCAATATTTGTATTTGGTGCATGATGACCAAGATCTACAAGGCATAAAGCTTTATCTCCTAATATTTGAGCAGCAATATATGAAGAACCCCAATCATTTAATACAGTTGAATAGAAAGCCGGTTCAAATAATTTATGTTCAATAAACATTTTCCAATCGTTAGGCAACTCTTTATAAATAACTTTAAGACTATTGATATATCTCTCAAAAGATTTTCTAAAATGTATTTGACCAGGGAAATTACCTCCATCACCAATCCATATTGATAAAGCTTTCGAACCAATTTTTTTACCAATTTCAATACACTCAATATTATGTTCTATTGCCTGCTTCCTTACACTTTCATCAGTTGCACTCAAGCTACCAAATTTATAGCTGTATTTTTGATTTTTCTGATCTTGAAAAGTATTCGAATTCATTGCATCTATACCAATATCAAGAGTCTTTTTAAATTCATTAAACTCGTTAATATCTTCTACTTTATCCCATGGTATATGAAGTGAAACTTTATTGTTGACACCAGTAAGAGTATTCACTGTTTTACAATCAACTAGTTTTTCATATACATTCCTTGGATCACCACCAATTGGAAATGTTCCAAATCTAGTACCTCCCGTAGAAGTTGCCCATGATGGTAGAGCAACATAAAATGTTTTTACTTTTTCTACAATTTCATCTGCATCAAAACCTTTTTTATTCAATTTCTCTTTTACGAAATCGTAATCTTTATTCAATTCTTCAATATCTTTTTTATTTGATTCTTGAATCAACTCTTTTGGAATTAAATATCCTGTTTCTTTCATAACATTTTCTCCTAAATAAGGGGTTTTTATTTAATAATCTTTAAAACTTAACCCATATCCTCAATAACACTTTGAATAACTTCTAATGCTTCATTTGCTTCATCTTCTTTAATTACTAATGGTGGAGCAACCCTGATTACATTACCATACCAACCTACTCTTCCAAAAATTACTCCTTTTTCAGCACACCTATTAATAAATTCAACTGTTTTTTCAGGTGAAGGTTCTTTACTCTTTTTATCATTCACAAATTCAATACCCATTACCAATCCTTTACCTCTTACATCTCCGATATATGATGATTTTTCCGCTAGATTTACTAATCTGTTTTTCATTAATTCACCTATCTTAGCAGAATTCTCAACAAGATTTTCCTTTTCAATAATATTCAGGACAGCTAAACCTGCAGCACAAGACACAGGATTTCCTCCAGTAGTGCTACTCATTTCACCCGGAGCTAAAGAATCAAATAATCGTGCCTCACCCATAACAGCAGAAGTTGGAATACCAGAACCTATACCTTTTCCTAAACATAATAAATTTGGTTTTAAATTTTCCCATTCTATTGCAAAAAACTTTCCAGTTCTCCCAAAAGATGCTTGAACTTCATCAACAATAAATATTATATCTCTGCTTTTACACCATTCTTCTAACTTTTTCAAATAACCATCAAGAGGGAAAATAAAACCACTACCCCCTTGATATGGTTCAATAATTAAAGCTGCTATTTCACCAGTTGATTGAGCACTTAAAGCATAATCAATATATTCTAAACAGTAAAAATCACAGGTTTCTTTTTTCATCTTAAATGGACAACGATAGCAATATGGATATGGTACTTGAATAGCACCAGGCATTGTAGGTCCAAAAGATTTTTTTGTACTCATTTTACCAGCCATAGACATAGCACCATAAGTACGACCATGAAACGCCCCATAAAATGAAATAATTTCAAATTTGCCTGTAAATCTTTTTGCTATTCTCATTGCACTTTCAGTAGCTTCACTACCAGTAGTAAGCAAAAAAGCTCTATCTAAATTTTCTGGTGTCTTTTCAACTAATTTTTTCGAAAATTCTATTCTTTGAGGGGTTGGGAAATCATAACAATTCATTAATCTACCAACTTGTTCTCTAATAGATTCTACATGTTCAGGATGAGAATGTCCTACATTTGTAACCAGAACACCCGAAGTCATATCAACAAATGTATTACCATCAACATCGGTAACAGAAACACCGGAAGCTCTATCCCATACAAGAGGAAACTGCTGCGTCATACATTTCGGTTCATACTCATCAGAAATTTTTAAATATTCTAATGATTTGGGTCCAGGGATTTTTGTTTTTATACTTATTAGCATATTATCCTCAGTTGTTTACAATAAATCTAGGTTTTTCACCTTTATAAAATCTTAATATATCTTCAACAATTTTAAATCTTATTGTCCAACCTGCTTCTTCACTATACCAACTTATATGTGGTGATAAAATAATATTCTCGAACTGAAACAAAGGAGAATTAATTGGAGGCGGCTCTTTACCAGTATATACATCTATCCCAGCGCCAGAAATAACCTTTTCTTCAATAGCTCTAATTAAGTCTTCCGTTTTAACAATACCACCACGAGCAGTATTAACAAAAAAAGCAGTAGGTTTCATTAACTTAAACTGTTCATATTTGAACATTTCTTTTGTCTCTTCATTTAACAAGCAGTGAACAGTAATAATATCAGATTCTTTTAAAATAGTATTTAAGTCTTCGTGTACTATATTAAGTTCTTTTTTTCTTTCTTCAGTTAAGTATGGGTCGCAAACCCTTACATTCATACCCATACCTCTCATCATTCTTAAAACAGTACTACCAATACGACCGCATCCAACAATACCTAATGTTTTACCATGTAACTTAAAAATGGGATATAAATCTGAAAAATCCCATTCCCCTTTTTTAGCTGATTCAACCAATACTTTTTTTTGATAATAAATTTTTCTTGAACAAGCAAATATAAGCATAACAGCTTGTTCAGCTACTTCTTCAACACAATAATCTGGTATATTAGCAAGAGTAATACCAAACTCAGTACAAGCGCTTACGTCAACATTATCATAACCAATACCATGTCTGATTATTAACTTACATTTTTTTAATTTTTTTAATATTTCTCTATCCATTGGAACCATATTAACAACAATCACATCAGCATCAGAAATTACCGATAATATTTCTTCTTTTGATTTATATTTTAGTTGATAATATGAAAAATCTATACCAGGATATTTGGATAATTCTTTTTCTTCCCACTTAAGATCAGGCTCAATATAATCTGTAACTACTACTTTTATTTTATTCATATTTATCCTTACAAACTTACTCCAACACCTTTTTCAGCAGATTTATTTAAAGCTTCTGCTATTTCAATTACTTCTACAGCTTCTTTAATAGAAATAAGAGGTTGTTTATTACTTTTTACACACTCAACAAAATGCTTAACAAATTCAAAACCCATCATCCCAACATAACCTTTTGCGACCTTTTGTATCATCTTTATAGTTCTATTAGGTGCAGCAGAAATTTCAGGATGATCACTACATAAAAATATCTCATCTTCAGTACCTTCAAATGCAGGATTCCAAGTAATGGAACCGAGAGTTCCACGAATATTAATATGTAAATCTCTTCCGTAAGGGAAAGATGGTGGAGAGCTATAACCAACATTTAATGTAGCAACAGCATCATTATCAAATCTTATTATACCAAAAGAATTTTCTTCAATATCAATATTTTCAGTAATATTGGAATATTCGGCATAAACTCTTTTTACCTTTGGAAAGTTCATAAAATATCTAAAAAGATCAATCCAGTGAACTCCAAGGTTCCACATAGGTCCTCCACCAGATTTGCTTTTCTCAAGCATCCAAGAAGAATTCCCTTCAATATATCTACTTATTCTACCAGCGATACATCTTCCCTCAAGAGCTTTTATTTCACCTAAATAACCAAAGTCTATAATTTTTTTAATATTTTTTGCTGCTGCATGAAATCTCCACGCATAAGGTACAGATGCTATTATGTCATTACTCTCACAAGCTTTTAGAATTCTTAATGCACCTTCGTATGAAGCAGCTATAGGTTTTTCTACTACAATATTAATCTTCTTTGAAGCCGCATATTCTACTACGTCAGGGCATAAATAATGAGGTGAAAAAATAAAAACTATGTCTAATTTTTCATTGTCAATTAATTTTTTATAATCTGTATAAAACTTAACATTAGAAGGAAATTCATTACTAAGTTTTTTAAACAAAGATTCATCATCATCTGATATTGAAGTGAGTTCTAAATTATTATTAATAATATGGGGTAAATAAGATACCGGATGTAAATGCTGTAACCCAATAATTGCTACTTTTAATTTTTCCATAAATCACCCGCTTTTTCCTTTATTTTCTTGTATTCTATGTATGCACTATCCCAAATATTTTTATCTTGTGGAATAAAAGATTTTAGTTCGAATGAGTTTCTAACAATTTCCCTTGCTTCTTCTAAACCAGAAATTAGACCATTAGCTTTTGCTTGTAATAAAATATTACCCAAAGCAGTTGCTTCAGATGGACCAGCAATTACTTGTAACCCTGTTGAATCTGCTGTCATCTGATTTAACAACATATTTTTTGAACCACCACCAATTATATGAAGAATTTTTAATTTTTTATTTAAAATTTTATCTAATACTTCAATTACTTCTCTGTATTTAAAAGCTAAACCTTCTAAAATAACTCTTACCATTAAGAAATGATCACTGATTTTATTTTGACTAGTTCTCTCTAAAAATTCATTAATTGCTTGTGGCATATTATCAGGTTTTAAAAAAATATCAGCATCTGTATTAATAAAGCCTGAAAAAGGTTTAGCTTTTGAAGCATTACTTATTAATTCGTCATAAGTATATTTAAATCCACTTTCTTCCCATATTCTTTTTGATTCTTGTAGCAACCAGAGTCCAGAAACATTTTTTAGAAAACGAATTTTATTAAAAGCACCGCCTTCATTAGTATAATTGTTAAGATAACTGTCTTCATTTATTAATGGTTGATCCAATTCTACTCCCAATAAACTCCACGTACCTGAACTTAAATAAGCCCAATCTTCTCCTTTAGAAGGAACAGCAACAATTGCAGATGCAGTATCGTGACTTGCTACTTGAAATACTTCAATATTTTCTATAGATAGCTCTTCTCTTACTTTAGAATCTAAATTACCAATTTTGTTTCCAGGTTCATTAACCTCTGAGAATAATGAACTTTTAATTCCTATTCCCTTTAATATTTTATCAGACCATTTTTTTGTATCAGCTCTTAGCATCTGAGAAGTTGATGAAATCGTATATTCATTTAGTTTTTCACCTGTAAGTAAATAATTTAAGTAATCAGGTAAAAATAAAATTCTATCTACATAATTAAACATTTCAGGATAATCTAGTTTGAATGAATAGATTTGATACAAAGAATTCAATTTTAAAAATTGAATACCTGTCTCTTTATATATTTCCTCTTTTGGAATTATTTTATAAAATTTTTCTGGGATACCATCTACTCTACTATCACGATACATGTTAGGTAAACCAATAAGATTACCATATCTATCAAGAAAAACAAAATCCACACCCCATGAATCAATTCCAATCCCATCTAATTTATTATACTTAATGAAAGCTTTTTTAATTGAATCTTTAATCTTCTCGTAAAGGTCATAAATATTCCAATAATCATGCCCAAATAGAGTAATAACCTGATTATCGAAACGGTTTACTTCCTCTAACTCTACCTTTTTGTTATCAAATTTCCCTATTATTCCCCTACCGCTTCCGGCACCTAGATCAATTGCTAAAAAAATTTTTTCAGGTCTCATACAATTAATTTTTTTATTATTGTTTAATATTAATTAAAAGTTAGTAAATAAAAAACTCTTATTCAATATAATTATTAGTAATTAAACGGCTTTTCACTAATAAAACAAAAAAATTTATATAGCTTTTTTAATTATTTATCAAATTTTAAAAAGAATTATAATGAACCATTTCTTCAAGAGATTTTCTTGTATTATGCCTTGATAAATCAGGATTATCTTCAGGATACCCAAGAGGAAGTAATACTAAAGGTTCAATATTATTAGGAGTATTTAATACTTCCGCAACTTTAATTTTATCAAATGCACAAACCCAGCAAGTACCTAAACCCAATTCAGCTGCAGCCAATGTCATATGATCTGTTACTATAGCTACATCAATATTGTGATAACTTGTACCATCTTTATGTTTCCAAGCTTTAGCCTTATCACCACATACTGCAATTATCAATGGGGCTGTTTTTATCCACTCCCGGGGATATGCTTCATAAATTTTCTGTAAAACGCTTTTATCATTAATCACAATAAAATGTACAGGCTGAGCATTTGTCGCAGAAGGTGCTAACCTTCCAGCTTCTAATATTTGCAACAATTTTTCTTTTTCTACTTCAATATTTTTATAACTTCTAACTGAGTAACGTTTTTTTGCTAACTCAATAAATGTCATACCACACCTCTAATCAAAAATTATTATATTTATAACTATTGAATATAATTTTTTCTAACCTTTAAAGAATTTGCATGACCAAAAAGTCCTTCTGTTTCAGCAAGAGTAATTGCAATATCGGCAATCTCGTTAAAATTCTCTTTTTTACAATATAATGTTGTTTGTATTTTAATAAAATCTTTTACACTTAAACCACCTGTATACCGAGCAGCAAAATTTGTTGGTAATGTATGATTTATTCCGCTACTATAATCACCTAAAGATTCTGCTGAAAAACTTCCAATAAATAATGAACCATAATTACGTAATTTAGATACAAAGTAACTAATGTTTTTCACATCTATTTCAAGGTGTTCTGGTGCTTTTTTATTAGAAATATATATTACTTCATCATAATCTTTTGCAATTATAATTAATCCATTATTCTTTATCGATTTTTCGGCAATTTCTTTTGTGGGAATAGTATCTAATTGTGTCTCAATTTCTTCAATAACCCTTTCAACTAAATCTTTATTTGTCGTAATGAGAATAGGTTGTGCATCTGGATCATGCTCTGCTTGAGCAATTAAATCAGAAGCAATAAATTTTGGATTTGCACATTCATCTGCAATTATTAATACTTCAGTTGGTCCAGCAATAAAATCAATTCCAGTTATACCATATACTTCTTTTTTTGCAAGAGCTACAAACTTATTTCCGGGACCTACAATTTTATCTACTTTTTTAATAGATTCTGTACCATAAGCCATCGCACCAATTGCCGGGACTCCACCAATTTTATAAATTTCTTTTACTCCTACTAAATCACATGCTACAAGAATAGCAGGATGAATTTTTCCATTAAATGTAGGTGGAGAAAAAATAGCAATTTCATTTACATTAGCAACTTTTGCAGGAACTACACACATTAATACTGTAGAAACCAAAGGGAATCTACCACCGGGTATATAGACTCCAATTCTTTCAATAGGAATTACTCTTTGACCAGTAATTACTCCTGGAGAAATTTCATATTCGAAATCTTTAAATGATTCGAGTTGTTTAACTGAAAATTTTTCAATATTTTCAATAGATTTTTTAATTGAGGGTATGAGTTCCTTATTAATTTCGGAATAGGAACTTTTAATTTCTTCTTCTGTAACTACAAAACTATCTAACTTTACTTTATCAAATTCATTTGTATAATGTTTTATTGCTATATCACCTTTTGTTTTTACTTCATAGAGAATTTCTCTCACAATTGGGAAATACTGTGTATCTTTGAAAGAAAAAAATTCTTGAGGTAATTCATAAGAATTTATCACTTTCATTTTTTTCTCCTTCGATTCAACTCTGCTAATACTTCGTCAATTTGAATCCCTTTTTTGGCTAATAATACAGTTAAAAAATATAAGACATCTGCAGCTTCCCAAATAATATGGTCCCTATCTTTAGCTTCTACGACTTCTTGAGCTTCTTCAAGAATTTTTTCAGCAAGTTTATCATCAGTTAAGCTTGCAGTATAAGATTTTGGAGAAGGATTTTGTATTCTATCTTGAATAACTTCATATAACTCATAAAGAGAAAATTTTCTATCCCCAAAACAAGTAAAAGAACCAGTATGACAAGCATAATTATCTTGTATTACTAAAGCAAGAATAGCATCACGATCGCAATCAGCTCTTAATTGAATTAGATTCTGAAAATTTTGTGAAGTTTCTCCTTTCAACCATAGTTTGTTTCGAGATCTCGAAAAATACCAAATTTTTCCAGTTTCAAAAGTTTTTCTGATTGATTCTTTATTACTATAACCAACCATTAAAACTTCACCAGAATAATTTTGTGCTATAGTCGGTAACAACTCACTTTTCCAATTCAAAGATTCAATAAAAGCATCTATAAGATTAATTTTACCTGTATATAAAGCCATACCCAATTGAACATCATAACCCAAATTGGCAATTTTTCTTATTTCATCGAGAGTTGTTACGCCACCTGCAACAGTTACTTTGTTGTGTGTTAAATCTCTAATTTTTGTGATTGTATCTATATCAATACCTTGAAGCATACCCTCTCTTTCAACACAAGTAAATAAAAATTCAGAACAATAATTCTCAATCTTTGGTAAAGTCTCAAAAATATTTAAACCAGTATTATGTTTCCAACCTTTAGTAACAATTTCTCCATTTATAGAATCAACCGCAATAATGACGTGTTGTTTCCCTATTGATGAAATTAATTCTAATAAGAATTGGTGATTGATTTCATTATTTTCAAATGCACTTGTACTTATAATAATCTTTTTAGCTCCAAAAGAAATTAGTTCTTTTGCTTTTTGTACAGTTCTAATGCCACCACCAACTCTACATTCAGCAACTTTTAAAATCTGTTTAATAATATTAATATTGTCATCTTTTCCAAAAGCAGCATCTAGATCTATAACTGCTATTTCTCCATATTTATTAAATTCTTTTGCTAAACTAATAGGGTCATCTTTTTCTAATACTAATTCTTTTCCTTGTCTCAACTGGACTGCTTTTCCATTCATCAAATCTATTGAAGAAATTACCATCTTACTATTACTCCATTTTCTTGTAAAAAATACTTTATATCCGTAATTGTATACTCTCCAAAATGTAAAAGAGAAGCCAACAAAACAGCATCTGCCTTCCCAAATTTTATGGCATCTAATACTTGTTGAAGTGTGCCAGCACCACCCGAAGCAATTACTGGAATACTTACAGCTTCTGATACTTTATTAGTTAATTCAATATCATATCCAGATTTTGTTCCATCCATATCAATCGAGTTTAGTAATATTTCACCTGCTCCTAATTTTTCTCCTTCCTTTGCCCATTCAATAGCATCTAATCCAGAATTTTTCCTTCCACCGTGAGTGAATGCGAACCATGAATTCCCATCTTTTTTTGCATCTATAGAAAGTACAATACATTGAGATCCAAAAGCTTTTGCTCCATCAGAAATTAATTCAGGATTTTGAATTGCAGAAGTACATATTGCAACTTTATCAGCACCAGCTAATAACACTTTTCTCATGTCATCAATAGATCTTATACCTCCACCCACTGTTAAAGGAATAAAAACCTCCTTAGAAACAGCTTCTACTACATTGGATAAGATTTCTCTACTTTTATAAGAAGCTCCTATATCAAGAAATACTAATTCATCTGCACCTTGTGAATTATATTCT
>Ga0116145_1004851_pt1 | contig 10532 bp, 4 predicted proteins | sample AD_JPNHG1_MetaG_FD_89747 | JGI IMG/M metagenome (GOLD analysis project Ga0116145, IMG submission 89747) | Active sludge microbial communities of municipal wastewater-treating anaerobic digesters from Japan - AD_JPNHG1_MetaG | ecosystem: Engineered > Bioreactor > Anaerobic > Digestate | place... | reverse complement strand
TGGCTGTTGCCGCCGCGCATGCCTTCGCCGCCGAACCGACGCTGTTCGCGAAACTCGAACTGGCGGACGCCCCGCTCGCGTGGGCAGAGGTGATCCGCCGCGCCGATCGCTTCAACTTCGCGCTGTGCGTGCAGAACGCGCTCCGCTTCTACGATTGGACCGATCTCTGCACGCCCGCTTCCGCGCTCCGCGCGGAGTGAGCAGTGAGGAGTTAGGAGTGAGGATTTAGGATTTAGGATTTTTTCTCACACAAAGGCACAAAGGCCACGAAGGTTTTTTTAGGGGGGCAGGGCTGGCCACAAGTCGCGGGTCGCGGGTCAACCTTTCTTATTGCGACCACGCAGTGGCTCGCAATGATGAGTGCAAAAGGGGCGGCGAGCCGCCCCGCCCTTCGCAAAACTCCTAAATCCTAAATCCTAAATTCCAACTAGCTCAATGCCAGCTCGCCATCTGCGGCGGTGACGTGGATCGTCGCGCCGGGCGCGTAGTCGCCGCCAACGATCTTGCGGGCGATCGGCGTTTCGAGCGCACGTTGGATGGCACGTTTGACTGGGCGCGCGCCGTAGACCGGATCGAAGCCCTTGTCGGCCAGCCACGCCAGCGCGGCGTCGTCGATCTCCAGCGCGAGATCCTGCTCCGCCAGACGGGCGCGCAGGTCTTCGAGCTGCAAGCGCACGATCGCGGCGATTTCGGCTTGTCCGAGCGGCTTGAAGAGCACGGTCTCGTCCAAGCGGTTCAGAAACTCTGGGCGGAAGGAGGTCTTGAGTAGATTCATCACCTTCTCGCGGATCTCGGGCGAGATCTCCGGCGATTCCGTCCCGTCCCATTGATCCAGCGCCAGGAACTCCGAGCCGATGTTGCTGGTCATGATGATCACGGCATTGCGGAAGCTGACGGTGCGTCCGTGGCTGTCGGTGAGGCGTCCGTCGTCAAGCACCTGCAAGAGGATGTTGAAGACGTCGGGGTGAGCCTTTTCGATCTCGTCGAGCAGCACCACGCTGTACGGTTTGCGGCGCACGGCTTCGGTGAGCTGTCCGCCCTCCTCGTAACCGATGTAGCCGGGAGGTGCGCCGACCAGACGAGAGACCGCGTGCTTCTCCATGTACTCCGACATGTCGATGCGCACCATGGCGGCTTCGGAATCGAACAGCTCTGCGGCGAGCGTCTTCGCCAGTTCGGTTTTGCCGACGCCGGTGGGGCCGAGGAAGAGGAATGCGCCGATCGGCCGCTGGCGGTTCTTGATGCCGGCGCGCGCGCGCAACACGGCGTCCGCCACGGTGTCGACCGCCTCGTCCTGTCCAACCACGCGGCGATGCAGCACGCCGGCCAGATTCAGCAGCTTCTCGCGCTCACCTTCCAGTAGGCGCGTCACGGGAATGCCGGCCCAGCGCGAGACGGCTTCGGCGATTTCTTCGGAGGTGACCTCCTCGCGTAGCATGACGGTGCCGTCGGCGGCGTGCAGCCGGTCCTGGGCCTCCTTGAGGCGTTTCTCCAAATCAGGGATGATGCCGTACTTGAGTTCGGCCGCGCGGTTGTTGTCGTAGGCACGCTCCGCCTGATCGTAAGCGGTACGGGCCTCCTCGAGTTTCTCGCGCAGTACGCGCGTTTCATCAAGCACCTTTTTTTCGGATTGCCAACGCGCGGTCATGGCGTCGGCCTGCGTTTTTAGTTCAGCCAACTCTTTGCGCAACTCTTCGAGGCGCACCTTGGAGGCGTTGTCCTTCTCCTTCTTGAGCGCGGTCTCCTCGATCTGCAGGCGGGTCACGCGGCGCGTGATCTCGTCCAGTTCGGCCGGCATGGAATCCATCTCGGTACGGATCGAGGCGCAGGCCTCATCCAGCAGGTCGATGGCTTTGTCCGGCAGAAAACGATCCTGCACGTAACGGTCAGAGAGTACAGCGGCCGAGACCAACGCGGCATCTTGGATGCGGACGTTGTGGTGGCTTTCGAAACGCTCCTTGAGGCCGCGCAGGATCGAGATCGTGTCCTCGACGCTGGGGGCGTCCACCAGCACTGGCTGGAAGCGCCGCTCCAACGCGGCATCTTTCTCCATGTGGGTGCGGTATTCATCCAGCGTGGTCGCGCCGATACAGTGCAACTCGCCGCGCGCCAACATGGGCTTGAGCATGTTACCCGCGTCGGTGGAGCCTTCGGTCTTGCCGGCGCCGACGATGGTGTGGATCTCGTCGATAAAGAGCAGGATGCGTCCGTCGGCGGCCTTGATCTCGTTGAGCACGGCCTTCAGCCGCTCCTCGAACTCGCCGCGGTACTTGGCACCGGCCATCAGGGCGGTCATGTCGAGCGCGAAGATCGTGCGGTCCTTGAGTCCCTCCGGTACGTCGCCGCGCACGATACGCTGGGCGAGCCCCTCGACGATCGCGGTCTTGCCCACGCCGGGCTCGCCGATCAGCACGGGGTTGTTCTTGGTCTTGCGCGAAAGGATGCGCACGACGTGGCGGATTTCGGTGTCGCGGCCGATAACCGGATCAAGCTTGCCGGCCTTGGCCAGTTCCACGAGATCGACGCCGTACTTCTTGAGCGCTTCGTACTGGCCCTCGGGGTTGTCGGTGGTGATGCGCTGGTTGCCGCGCACCTCTTTGAGCGCGGTCAACAGCTTGCGGGTATCGATGCCCGCCTCGGCCAGCAGACGGCCGGTCGGGGTCTTCGATTCCGTCATCGCGAGCAGCAGATGCTCGACCGAGAGGTACTCGTCTTTGAGCCGCTTCGCGTAGTCGCCGGCCTTCACCAGCATGGCGTTCAACGCCTGCGTGACGTAGATCTTGCCCTCTTCGGTATCGCCGGAAACGCGCGGCTTGCGCGACAGTTCCTCCTCTGTGCGGGCGCGGAGCTGCGGGATCGCGACACCCAGCCGCGTCAACAAAGACACGGCGAGTCCATCCGGCATCTCCAGCAGCGCGGCGAGCAGGTGCTCGCAGTCAAGCTGCTGATGTGAAAAACGAATGGCGAGTTGGCGCGCGTTCTGCAGCGCCTCCTGCGCTTTTTGGGTCCATTTGTTTAAATCGGTCATGGTGTGGTCTCCTTGTGGTACCTGATATAAGCACCCACCGTGCCACGACACGAAAAGGCACTGCTCGGGTTTTTTCTCACACAAAGGCACAAAGGCCACGAAGGGTTTTTTTGGGGGGCATGGTTGTGGTTTTTTTAACCACGAAACACACGGAATACACGAAAAGGCACCGCTCGGTTTTTTGGAACCGCCAAGACGCCAAGAACGCTAAGGGGAGTCCCTGTTTTTATGAAGTTTCAGGTGTTTCATGGTTCCATATATCCGCAAAACCAAATGAGTCATAATGGCGCTGTTTTGCAGGGTGAGACAAAATTGCCCACATCGCTTCCGGCGTCCAAGCCTCCACACAACGTCCACAACGTCCCCACACTTAGTCGTCTACACTTAGTCTCCACACTTAGTCGGTTGCGCCAGCGACGAAGTGTATTGCGACGAAGTGTAAAGCGACGAAGTGTGGGGACGAAGTGCCCCTGTTACTAACCGATTACCCCTGTCACCAACCGATTACCTGTTTGACAGGAGAAACGCACCTCTATACCCTATTGTCATGAAACACTTGGTTCTAGCGGTTCTGCTGTTGTCTACGGCTGGATGCGTGGTGATGTCTCGGGATGAGAAAGCGGCGTTTGAGCGGTCCGATCGCAGGCATGAGGAACTGACAGCCTTACACACAAGACGTCATAACCGTAGGGTCCACGCTGTGCGTGATGAATGGCTACGGCCCGTCAGCGGGGAAAACCCTGTGGATTCGCGTGGTGCCGCAACCCTGAAAACGCGCAACTCCCGCCTCACCGGATGATGACGCGCGGACTCGTCTCGCCCTCGATCATGACGTCTTCGAAGACGAGGTTGCGGAACGGTCGCGTCGGTGTGTCTTGGAAGATCGAGGGCTCGCGCACCTTGCCGCGCACATGCTTGAAGCGGATGTTGTCAAAGACCGAGTGCGTGGCGTGCTTGTAGTAAAACTTGCAGAAGCCCTTGGCGTCAATCGTCACGTTTTCGAACGAGATGTTCGAGATGTTCACGCCGGGTTCGGGGCGCGACCACGCCCCGACGGCGTTCACCGCGTAACGCGTGTTCTCGATCTTAATGTTTCTGAACTGCGCGTCGCGGATGTTGCCGTTGCCCACGCCGAGACGGATCGCGTTGCAGTCTGACGAGAATGTGCAGTCTTCGACAATCACGTCTGCCATATCGCCGTCCCTCTTCAGGCGGCTGCCGGCTGCCCGTAACGTGATCGAGTCGTCCGCCGTGAAAATCCGGCATCCCGTCACGCGCACGCGCCGCGAACTGTCAAGATCAAGCCCGTCGCCGTTGTACGTGTGCGGGCGGCGGATTGTGTGGATGTACGCATTGCGCACCTCCACATCCTCGCAGCCGTAAACGAAGCAACTCCAGTATGGCGCATCCGCCATTTCGATGTCCCGGATCACAATGTTCTTCGATTCGACGAACCATACCATTTGCGCCGGACGCCATGGGATCTGGAGCTTGTTCTTTGGATGGGAACCGTCCGGCATCTTCAGGAACGCGGGCGCGCTGCCGTCGATCTTGCCGGGGCCGCGCAACGTCACGTTCTCCTGCTCGATACAGAGAAGAAGGTGCCCGCCGCTTGTGTTGTCGCCCACCGAGGCGGCGTTCTGCGGACAGCAGTTCGACGCGCAGTAGTCCGCGCGGTCCGGGCTCCCCTTCAGCACTGCACCTTCCGCGAGGTGGAAGTCCACGCCGCTCTTTAGGTACACCGAGCCCGAAAGGTACGTGCCCGCAGGCAGCAGCACTTCGCCGCCGCCCGCGCTTGCCGCTGCGTCGACTGCCTTCTGGATCGCCACCGTGTCTTTGGTTGTGCCGTCGCCCTTCGCGCCGAAGTCCTTCACGTTCCACGTTGCGGCTTGCGCTGTGACTGCGGTCATCGCCATCATTAAGGCATACACTGTCTTCATGGGTTCTTCGCTCCTTACCGGATCCAGATCATTGTGCCGCCGACAGAAACGAGTGAAAGCGTTCCGCCCTCTGCCTTTAGAGTCCAGGTGCCGGGAAGCGGGTGCTTGAGCATAGGTATGCCCGTGATTGTGCCCGTGGCAGAGGCAAGGACGACGCCGTCCGTTTTGTACGCCTGAAGCGCTCCGGCATCCGCCAGCACGTCAATCTGGGCAGTCATCAGATCAAGATTACCGTCGACCGAAAGCAACGGTGCTTCGGCGGCAAGATTCGCTGCGGCAAATTCGAGTGTTCCCGCGAAAACGAGATCGCCGGTGACCTCAAGTTGGCCTCCACCGACCGCGTCAGAAACATCGCCGGACAGGGTGGCAGTTTTTTCGTTCCACACGGATATGTTCTGTGTTTTTCCGCCGAGCGCGATGCCGTTCGCGAATGTGAGCGCGCCATCTGCGTATTGACTCTGGAGTTGGATGATCGTGCCTTCCGGCAGGTAGTCGGAGCCGACCACAAGCTTTGCGCCTTCGCCCCCGAGGTTGACCGTGAGGTCGCCGCCCCATGCTGCGAAGCCGCCCCGCAATCCGTAGCTCGCCGGCATGGAGGCGTGCGCCTTCCAGCACAGTTCACCCTTGCCGGTTCCCGCAGGACGCGAGAACGAACCGGATGTCTCAATCACGCCGACGCCATTCGTACCGTCCGCAAGACAGATGCCCGCGTTCGCCGCAAAGACGGATGGTGGCGTGCGCATGTGGCCGAGCACGTAATAGTCGCCCGAAAACGACGAGTGGTCACCCGTGTAGGCCATATTGAAGCCGGGGCGGATGAAGTCGGCCGTCAGGAGGTCGCCCGAGCCCGACAGTGTCGAGGCAACGGTGTTGCCGACATCGCCGTAAACCGGACTGAACATCAGTGCCGAGTCGGGTAGGATTTCAATTGTGCGCGAACCCGAAATCGCGAACCTGCCGCCCCGCATGACGATGATGCAGTTGCCCTTCGCTTTCACAGGCGCACCGGCGGCGCCCAGGTTGTAGTCGCCCTCGATGACCACGCCGCCGTTTACGAGGTGGAGCCCGCCGGAGTACGTGTCACGGCCTTCGCTGTTGATGATCCAAGCGAGCGCACCGAAATCAGGACGGCTCTGATTAAAGCCGCCGATCGTGAGCGGCATCGGCGTGGAGGTGTCTGGATCGCAGAACGGGCCGACGATCAAGCGCCGCGGGTTGTCGCGGTCGAAGAACGGATTGTTGTCGTCGCTGCTGTTGGTTCCCCGAGAATTGGATCTGCCGCGCGCCGACCGCTCAAACACCACCATGCCGCCCTTGGCGCGTGTCGTGAGGGCGCAACCGGACGAGGCCGCACAGCGTACAACACCGAGGCCGCTTGCGGGGCGATAGATCATGCCGGACTGGATTTCGACCGGCGCGTCGTTGGTGAGATAAATTTCCGCGTATTCGAGCACGATGCCGTTCAGCTTCGCGCAGGTAAAGGTTCCGCCCGTCGAAAGCAGGACGGTGTCGTCGTTCTCCACCGTCGGGCTTGTTGCGGCCATCGTCACCGTGCCGTCCTGTGCCCGCTCCAGAAGTCCGCCATCCTGCCCGGAGTAAAAGATGCCGTTCAGGACGTTACGGTTGGCCGATGTCGAATTGTATTCGGTGGCTTGGATCGTGAGCGCGAGTCCGTTGCTGGAGGCAACACCCATGAGGCCGCCCGGTTCGCGGGAGAACGTCCCGATTGTCAGCGTCGCCGTTCCTGAACTGCCGGATGTCTGGATTTCTGAATAGCCCGCTTTCGCAACAACCGTTCCTAGCGCCGAGTTGGCGGGCGTTGCGATTCGCGGCACGGATAGGGTGGCCGGTTGGGTCATATTCACCGTGGCGGCCGGGAAGCCGCCGCCGTCCGCGAAGGCAAGCGTGCCCTCTTCGACGCAGAGGTCACCGTCGAACCCCGTGGCGATCCCCTTCTGCGTCCATGTGCCTGCCCCCGTCTTGCGCAGGGTAGGGCGCGTGTTCTCGGCGAGAAGCGCCGTTGCCGCTGCACCCGACCCGGTGGCTGACGTAAGCGAAACCGTCACGGTGTCACTCTGGGCATATCCCTCGCCGCGACAGGTCACCACGATCTTATCGATCGTGCGATCTTTGTTCAGGACGGCGTAGGCGGTGGCGTTTGAACCGCTGCCGCCGGTGATCGTCACCTGCGGTGCTGTCACGTAACCGGAACCGGCGTTGTTGAGCGTGATCGAAGAGATTCCCCAGCCGCCAGCCGAACGGAAAGCCGGAGACAGAGAGGCCGTCGTTCCAGAAGCCACATCCACGGTACCGCCATTCGGATAGACGACCGTCGGATAGTCGCCCAGCGAGCCGGTGTAGCCTGTGCGGCTGTCATAGAAAGGCGCGAACACGCCGCCGTCGAAATTGATCCACCGGTCGTTTCCTGTATTGCCGTAGGTCGAGACAGAACGGGCAAGTTCAAGCCGGCCACCATTCATATTGACGATCGACGTATTACCGCTTCCGTCTCTTCCGAGGACCAGCAGGTTGAAGGTCGCGCGGGCATCGCCGTCTAGCGTCAGCGTAGCGCGTCCGCCCGTCACGTCGCCCCAGTAGCCGAGACCGAAACGCTCGTTCCACATATCCAGATGGCCGCCGTCCACATAGATGTCAACCGCCGTGTTCGCGTCCAAGCCGATTTTGAAATAAACCTCGCTCGGGACCCCCGGCTTACGTGTCATGAACGTGCCGCCGGCGATGTGGATCGACGAGTAGGCCGCCGAACACCCGAGCCGGGCCGTGTCGTTAATCGTATCAGAGCGTAGTGAGACCGTGCCGCCGTTCTGGCGGAGGTAGCCCTCGAAAGAGCTGGCGCCCACGGTCAAGACACCGTTTGTGGCCGATACGACGCCCCCGTCCACCCACAGCGCACCGGGGCCCGAGGGGGCGACAACGAGATTCACGTTCGAGACTGTCAGCGCCGAGGGCTCCTCCATGAAAACGGCACCTGGGTTTGGCGTACCGCTCCAAGTGTTGCCGATACGGACGTGGTCTACCCTTGCCATGAACGAACCGCCGTTACGAAGGACAAGTTTCGCCGGTCCAGTGTAGCCGATATAGTTTTCGGTCGTTGCCGACGTCACCTTGTTCTCGAAAACGACGTTGCCTTTCATCATGCGGAAACCGCCGCCGGAGACCCTCAGTTCCGCGCCGGTGAAAATCTGCCACCAGTCGACGATGTCTGTCTGTCCGGGATAGAACGGGCCGAGAGCCGTGTGCGGCTGCTGCACGACCCAGGTCTGGTCGCCGGTCTGTCCGGTCGTCCGCGCGTCAACGCGCCCGCTTGCCGGGAGGTGGTCTTCCCAGTTATAGGTGCCGCCCGCCGTGGGAAGTGCATAGGATGTTGTTGCCGTCGCTGAAACAAGCGCGACCGTGCCGAGCATTATTACCTTACGGCTCAACAGACACGATAAAAAACAAGTTGTTTTCACCATCTCCCGCTGGGAGAGGGCCGGGGTGAGGGTTGCGGGCTGCGCCCGCGTTAGAAGTTTCTTTATCATTGGCCACCTCTCTTTTTGTCCGACTCCAGTAACGGAGGTAGATTACCAAACATCGCAAGGATAAACCATACGCAAATGCGCCAAATAAACCTTGCTTTTTGCGCCAAATCCGGCTTGCATCCATACTTACCCCGTGTTACCGTGAAACATGAGATGAAGCGGAGATTTTTAAAAACCATCCCGCGCGTTCTCGTGGTGATGCCGAATGTGGAGAAAGCCTGTCGTGACAAATTGCGCGGCATTCTGCGTTACGCCCGCCGGAACGGGCCTTGGGATGTGCAGACCTTTGACAGTCATCCGTTCAACACACAACTGGGTTCGTTACGGAACTGGAAGCCCGACGGAGTGATTTATGGCAACGACCCGAACCTGCCGCCTTTTCCACACCTTTGTGGCATTGCGGGTGTCCGGCTGGACAGCCCTCTAAAAGATGCGCTCTCGTCTGTCAGGCATAGTTCGCGCCTGATCGCGGAGGCGGCCGCCGAGCATCTGTTGCAACTTGGCCTGATTTATTTCGGTTTTGTTGGTTCGGTGCCTACTTTTGGCTGGTCCGAGACCCGCGCCGTTTCGTTCGCCGCCCATCTAGCTCAGGCCGGATACACCAGCCAGACCTATGCCTCCACCCATCCCGAGGACTGGGGGCTTGAACAGCCTTACATGCGGGCTTGGCTGGAGTCTCTGCCCAAGCCCTGTGGCCTCATGGTGGCCATGGACCTGCGCGCCAAGCAGGTCTTGGACACCTGCCTGGCTTCAGGCCTCCGAGTGCCGGAGGATATTTGCGTTGTCGGTGTCGATAACGATGAGACGGTTTGCGAGAACACGACGCCTACGCTTTCAAGCGTACTGCCGGACTTCGAAGAGGGCGGTTACCTAGCGGCTGAACTGCTCGATCGTCAGATGCGCGGTTTACTGGACAAGCCGTCTCACATACAGTACGGGGTGAAGCAGGTCGTCCAGCGCAGGTCATCTTTGTTTATCCTGCACTCTGGCCACCTGCTTTCATCCGCACTTGAGTTTATCCGTTTGAATGCCTGCGCTGGCATCCGGGTAGCGGATGTCGTTGCCCACATGAACGTTTCTCGGCGTCAGGCCGAGCGCCACTTCCGCACGATCCGCGGGTGCTCTATCTTGGATGAAATCCAGCGCCGACGGCTGGAGCAGGTCTGCAAACTACTGCGCGAAACCCGTATGGCGATCAGCGAGATCGGCACACGCTGCGGCTACGGGTCCGAGATCTACCTGAAAGTGCTTTTCAAAAAAAGACACGGCATGACCATGCGTGACTACCGCAAAGCTTACGGCAAAAAACTCACCGATAAGCGATGAAAAGTGCGCGGCACATTTCACAGACGAAATCGGTCTGCAAGACTGTCCCGTAAGACTCACCGTAGCCGCAGGTCATCTCGATCAGGAACCCGAAACGTCCCGCGGCTCCGTTGTTCATCAACCCCGGAATGCCGCTGTTGGGGATGAGAAAATCGAGCAGATATTGCGACGGCTCCTTTTCGTCGTTCTGTCGCAACAGGTGCCTGCCGCGCAACCGCAGGTTGGCGATCCGCTGCATCGCAAGTGCCCGGTCTTCGTTATCCGGATGTGCCGTTACAGGCAGGATGCCGAATTTGTTGGCCTTGACGCTGGTGTTGCCGTGAAAATCCAGAATGCAGTGCAAGGTCGGGTCGCTGATGATCCGCTTGTAAGCCACGGCTTCCGGTTCCGTGAACGGCGCCGCTCCCTTCCAGTCGTAATCGAACGGGCCGTATACGCCGTCATTGTTGCTGTCGCGCCCCTTGTAGCGTTCCCAGCGGTAGTCGCCTTGCCGGTTTAAATCCACCCCGTTGGCGTTTTGCCGCTGTCGTTTGTCATAGCCGGAGGGATTGATCAGCGGGATGATCTTGATCCGAACCGCGCTTAAATCAACCGCATCGCGCATCCGTCCCTCGGCAATGTGCCGCGCGAATGTCATCAACCCATACCCCGGTTCCCACTCACTGCCGTGCGCCGATGAGTAAAGGAAGTAGAACG
>Ga0116145_1004850_pt1 | contig 10532 bp, 10 predicted proteins | sample AD_JPNHG1_MetaG_FD_89747 | JGI IMG/M metagenome (GOLD analysis project Ga0116145, IMG submission 89747) | Active sludge microbial communities of municipal wastewater-treating anaerobic digesters from Japan - AD_JPNHG1_MetaG | ecosystem: Engineered > Bioreactor > Anaerobic > Digestate | place... | reverse complement strand
TATTTTGGGAGGAGTTACCGCATACGCCGCCGTCGGCGGCCGCACCCCCTGGGCCGCTGTCGTCGGCGTGCTGACCGGCATGGCGCCCGATCTGGATGTGTTCATTCGGCCCAACGGCGACCCCCTGGGTGGGATCAGCTATCACCGGTCTTTCACACATGCCTTGGTCGTCGTGCCACTCGGGGCGGCCTTATGCGCCCTGCCCTTTCTGCCTTGGCGGGCTTTCGCGGGCCGGGCCTGGCTTGTCCTAGTGGCCGCACTGGTCGCGTACGGCACGCACGGCCTACTGGACGCGTTCACCAGCTACGGCACGGAGCTGGGCTGGCCCTTCACACGCGCCCGCGTGGCGTTCGATACGATCAGCATCATCGATCCGCTCTTCACCGCGGTGCTGCTGGTGGGGCTGATCTCGGCTTTGGTCGCGGGCAAGCCTAATTTGGCACGCGCGGCTTTGGGGCTCGCGGCGCTATACCTGGCGTTGGGCGGCCTGCAGCACTTCCGCGCCGCCAGAGTGCAGCGAGACTTGGCCAACATCCGCGGCCACACGCTGGTGCGCGGCCGCGTGATGCCCACCCTCGGCAATCTCGTCATCTGGAACTCCGTGTACGAGTCCGATGGCCGGCTTTACACGGATTCGCTGCGTTTGCCGATCGTCGGCCAGCCGCAGGTGCGCGTCGGCTCATCGGGCGAGCGGGTGACGCTGGAAACGCTGCGCCAGCGCGGCCACGACTCGCCCGTCGTGACCGCGGCCTTCGAGCGGTTTAGCTGGTTTGCGGACGGCTACACGGCATTTGATCCGCGCTCTCAGCGGCTGATTGGCGACATGCGCTATCCGGCGGAACCCGAGAATTTCATAGCGCTGTGGGGCCTGGAGCTGCCGCAGCCGGCGCTTGACCCGCCGGCGCCGGACACAAATCAGGAAAAAGCCGTCGCGGCTGCTCGTGCCGACAGGGATTCTGCTCGCCCGCGGTTCGTTCATCTGTATCGGAACAGTCGGCGTAACGTTTTGTCGGAGATCTGGGAAGCGCTGCGCGGCCGCGACGCGCAGTTTCGCCCGCTGGTCGAAATTCGCCGCGCGGCGGCAGTCTCGTCGCCGCATGGCGCGCGCGCCGCGGAGAGCTAACGCAAGCGCCGACAATAAGCCTTGTTCTCCGGGGCGGCACGCCCCGGCTCTGCTCACTTCGCCCCGGCTCCGCTCGCCACCGATTGCTCCCCCGCCCCGCTGCAATTACCATCCGGCCGGCGCCGGCGGCCTGTTGCGCGGGCAGGCGCCGCTACGGTCGATCAGCGGAGTCAGACTATGGATCTGAACCAATTCTGGTTCGTGCTGCTGGGAGTGCTCTTGACCGGCTATGCCATCCTCGACGGCTTCGACCTGGGCGTCGGCATTCTGCACCCGTTCGCCCGGCGCGACGAGGAACGCCGCATTTTCCTGAACTCCATCGGGCCACTGTGGGACGGCAACGAGGTCTGGCTGGTGACTTTCGGCGGCGCGATGTTCGCCGCCTTCCCGCATGCCTACGCGACGATCTTCTCCGGCTTTTACCTGGCTTTCGTGCTGCTCCTGTTTGCGCTCATCAGCCGTGCCGTGTCGATCGAGTACCGCGGAAAGCGGGAATCCCCCCGCTGGCGGCACATTTTCGACTACACCTTCTTCGCCGGCAGCGCTATCGCCAGCCTGCTCTTCGGCGTGGGCGTCGGAAACGCCATGAGCGGGATGGCCGTCGACGCGGACATGAATTACACCGGCGGCTTCCTCAGCCTGCTGCGCCCCTACCCGCTGCTCGTGGGCCTCTTCACCGTCGCCACGTTCGCCATGCACGGCGCCATCTACCTGTACCTGAAAACCTCCGGCGACCTGCAAAAGCGCATTCACGGCTGGATGTGGCGCACGTTCGGCTTGTTCCTGGTGATGTACCTGCTCACCACGATATACACGCTAATCACGGTCAAGAACGCTACGCGCAATTTCGAGCAGCACCCCTGGGTTTGGATCGTCGTCCTGCTCAACGTCCTGGCCATCGCGAATATCCCGCGCGCCATTTACCAGGGGCGGCCGTTCTATGCCTTCGTGTCGTCGAGCTGCTCGATTGCCGCGTTCGTGTTCCTCTTTGGCGTGGCGCTGTTTCCGGATCTGGTGGTTTCCAGCACTGATCCGGCGTACAGCCTCAATATTTACAACGCCGCCTCGTCGCAAAAGACGCTGCAAATAATGCAGATTATCGCGATTATCGGCATGCCCTTCGTGCTGACCTATACCGCGATCATCTACTGGACGTTCCGCGGCAAGGTCGAGCTGGGCCGGTTCAGCTATTAACAGGAAAGGTGCGTGCCCAGGCCCGTGATAGGTGATAAGGTGATAAGGTGATAGAGTGATAAAGAGCGATCTGCGGAACCACTTTATCACTCTATCACTTTATCACTTTATCACCCCCTTGAAGCCGCAGCTTCAAGCAGTGCCCGGGGCCGTGCGGAGGTGTGCGTGTTACCATTCTTTGCACATCGAAAAGCACTCGTCGGCATGATCCACGTTCCCGCTCTGCCGGGCACGCCGCGTTACACGGGCTCCATGAAGGAAATAACCGCCCGCGCGGCCAACGAAGCCGGCCTGCTGACCGCCGGCGGCTGCGACGGCCTGTTGATCGAAAACATGCACGACGTGCCCTACCTCTGCGGAGCGGTCGGCCCGGAAATTGTGGCCGCCATGACCGCCGCGGCCCTGGCCGTGCGCCAGGTCAGCAAGCTACCCCTCGGCGTGCAGATACTGGCCGCGGCCAACCGCGAAGCCTTGGCCGTCGCCCATGCGTGCGATGCTCAATTCGTGCGCGTCGAAAACTTTGCCTTCGCCCACGTCGCCGATGAGGGTTTGATGCCGACCGCCGACGCCGGCCCGCTGCTGAGATACCGCCGCCTGATCAGTGCTGAGCGCGTATTGGTCTTCGCAGACATCAAGAAAAAGCACGCCAGCCACGCCATCACCGCCGACGTCTCAATCACCGAGGCCGCCCGCACGGCTGAGTTCTTCGGGGCCACGGCCGTAATCGTCACCGGCCCCGCCACGGGCCGGCCCCCGGCCATCGAGGATGTGATCGCGGTCCGCCGGGCCGTCGACATCCCCGTCGCGATCGGCTCCGGCCTCACGCCTGAAAACCTGCCGCAATACTGGCCGCATGCGGACGTTTTCATCGTGGGTTCATACATTAAATCAGGCGGGCTCTGGTCGAACGCAATCGACCAGAACCGGCTACGCGGCATTGTTGAGGCCGCCCGAAAGCTGCGGGAAGCGAACTGATGGCGCGCGGACGCCTCGAGATCATCTGCGGCTGCATGTTCGCCGGCAAAACTGGTCGGCTGATCGCGTTGCTCGAAGCCGCCGGCGCGCGCGGCCTGCGCGTCGTGGCCTTCAAGCATCAACTGGATGCGCGCTACGATCCCGCCAATCTGGCCACTCACGACGGCCGCCGCTTCGACGCACTCACTGCGGATAGTCCGGCGGGAATTCCCGGCCGCTGTTCCACAGCCGATGTTGTCGGAATCGACGAAGCCCAGTTCTTTGGGCGCGGGCTGGTAGCCGTTTGCGAGCACCTGCGCGCCCGCGGGCAGCGGGTGATAGTGGCCGGCATCGATCACGACGCCTGGGGCCGACCGTTTCCTCCGCTGCCGCAACTGCGGGAGATCGCGGACGCTGTCGAGATGATGCATGTAGGCTGCACCATCTGCGGCCGCCCGGCGCGCTTTTCGCAACGCGTGGTGCCGCTGAACGGCCCCGACATGGTGGGCGGGCCGGGCCAATACCAGCCGCGCTGCCAGGCCTGCTTCGTGCCGCTTCCGCCGCCGGCGCCGGAATACTAGCGGACTGATAAAGTGATAAAGTGATAGAGTGATAAGGTGATTCCGCGGATTGCCCTTTATCACCCTATCACTTTATCACCTTATCACCTTACCCTTCGGGCAGTGGCACACGCGTCGCCGCGATGTTCTCATATGCGGCATGAGTGACAAGCTGCGAATCGAAATGGGCTGGCGGCTCAGGCTCGACTGGCACGCACTCCCGCTCTTGCGGCGCGTGGCCCGGTTTGTGGCGCAGGCCGAGGGCTTCCGCTGCGGCAGGCTTTCCGTCAGCGTCGTCGGGCGCCGCGCTATGAGCGCGCTTCACCTCCGCAGCCTCGGCCTGGCTGAGCCCACCGACGTGCTTTCGTTCGATTACGGCACCGATCGCCGCCGCGCTCTGCTGGACGGCGAAGTGGTCCTGTGTGCCGATGTCGCCCTGCAACGAGCGCGTCACTTGGCGGAAAAGCACGCCCACAGCCGCTTGGCCGCACGTAGCCTGATGAAAACCGCCCGCGCCGAACTGGCCCTCTATCTGACGCATGGCATCCTCCACTTGTCCGGCTACGACGATCAGACCCCACGCCGATTTCAGCGCATGCACACCCGTGAGGATGAACTGCTTTGCGCTCTTGGTCTTGGCCCGCTGTTCAGCGCATCGGACTGAGAAACAAACATCCCCACGAGATGTCAGAATGAGAAACAAACATCCCAGACGAGGTGCGTGAGTCCGATCGCGCGCCCCCGCACGGCGAAACGCGGCCGTTCCGCTTCTGGGGGGGTGCGGCGCAGGATGAACACGTCCGCACGGCTACGGCGCAGGTTTATGCGCGGCTTCCGGCCGGCCGGCCTGTTCCTGCACAGAATTTGCCTGGCACACCCCGGCGCGGGCTCCAACCGCCCGCGCGCCCGCCTTGGCTTTCTTCAAGAGTTGCCGGGCAAAAACGAACTCCGTCCCAAGGATCGCGAGCCCGGCCACGATTCCCACCAACCCCGGGCCCGGCGTCACAAGCATAATGACGCCGAATAATAGAACCGTGCCGCCGACAATGGCTATCACGATCTTGCGAACGGTCTTAACCAGCATGTCTCGCCTTTTTGGCTCTGCTACGCATCTCCGCGCCCGTCATTCGACGCGAAGCACGCGCCGCCAGGCTCCGGCACTATAAGGCCGGCCGGATGCTGATGATAGGCGCGTTACCGGATACGGCACGTCGAAATCGTCCGGCTCTGCCCCCGGCTGACGGACTCCCTCCCGGCTGATCGCCGTTTTCGAGCCCAGGAGAGTTGGCACGCGGTCAGACGTTCGCGGTTGATGATCCTTGACTCCATCAATTGACCCGCTATGTGGACGAGAAGTGACGTTGGCAACGTTCACACCTGGCGCGATTCTGATCTCACAACAGATCAGTTTCTCTAGCTTCATTCCTGCCCGCGCGGTATGCGAATAGCCGCTTACCGAAATGCGAATAGCTGCTTACGTATCAGTAATCAGACTCAGCCTTGACCCGCCTGTTTGCGAAGTAATAGGATGAGGCAGCGTTCGGGTCCGCGTCAATAATTGACCAGTAATTGGGCGACACAATCCGCTCATCCCCGAGCAATGCCGTCTAGAATCGTCGTCGGCGGCCGGAGGACAACACCGGCTCTTGGGTGGCGCTCCGCACTCGCCCCGCTGCGCCGGAGAAAGCCAGATGTATGTACGCCCGCAGAAAAATCGCGGGCCTCATGATCCTGGTGGGCGTCCCCCTTCTGGCAGCCGTGCTGTGGCTCGCCAGCGGCCGCGAAACGTTCACCAAGTCCGGCCGCGCGGTGGAGGTCGCTGTGCGCGACCCGCTGTTCGGCGATATGGTGACCGAAACGCGCCTGGAACGCGGCCCAATCTTCGGCTATTACATTGGTCTGGACCTGCTGTTGCTGGCGCTGCTGCTGGCCGTGGTCGTGGGCGCCGTCTGGTGGTTGCTCGCGCGGCACCGGCGACGTTTGGACACTTCTGCCAAGGAAGCGACGCCATGAGACTCTCAGTATTTGCACTGCGGTTGATCGCTTTGACTGCGATCCTCACCACATCAGCTTTGCCACAGGTGTTCGCCACGGGACTGGACGTAAACGCTTCCGCCCCCAAAACCTTCTACGTTAACCCGCGCGCCGGCAATAGCCAGGTCACAGTCTTCAGTAGGTCCACCCTCGAGGATTTCACCACTGTCTGCAATCGCGTCAGTGGCGAATGGCAAGTGGACCCGAAAAACCTCGAAACCTTCCGTGGGCGGTTTTCGCTGCGCGTGGAAGACATGCACACCGGCATCGAGCTGCGCGACCGCGACATGCGCGGTGCGGAGTGGTTCGACGCCGCGCGTTATCCGGAAGTAGTTATAGAAATCAGCAGGGCCGAAAACGTGCGACCCGCCAGCGCCAACAGCGCCAGTATGAATCTCGTTGGCACTTGCACGATGCACGGCCAAACCAATCCGGTTTCCATTCCCGCTACACTGGCCTATATGGTAGAGTCGCCTCAGACGATGAAACTCGTCAAAGGCGACGTGATTCGCATTCGCGCCGAGTTCACGGTGAAACTGTCAGACTACGGAATCACCGGGCCGCGCGGTAGCGAAATCATCGGCGTCAAAGTATCCGACGAACAGGAGGTAAAGGTCACCATATTCGGCGCCACCGAAAAACCGCCTGAGGAACTGGCCGTGGATACGCAGCCGGCCGCCGGCGGAGGCGCTGTTCCACCGCCGCCGCCACCACCGCCACCGCCACCCAATTAGCGAAGATCAGCAGGTGACAAGGATTCGGCCAGCTTGCATGTGTAACCTTTTTCCGGCTCTGCGCGTCATGAGTCTACTAACGGTTGGACTCGTGGCATGGGGCGCGCCGCACGCGCTGGCGACAGCCCTGGACGTAAAGGCCTCGGGCGAGAAAGCGTTCTACCTCAATCCCCGTGCCGCCAACAGCCAGATTACGATCTTCAGCCGGGCGCCCCTCGAGGACTTCACTACCGTGTCCAATCGTGTCAGCGGCGAGTGGCGCGTCGATCCGAAGAACCTCGAAAGCACTCGCGGCTACTTCGCAATGCGCATAGAGGACTTGCGCACTGGCCTGGACGTCCGGGATCGCGACTTGCGCGGCCCGGACTGGTTCGACGCCGCGCGCTTTCCCGAAATAAAGATAGAGATCAGCAGGGTAACGGGGGTCAAGAAAACCGGCCCCAACACTGCCAGCATGACTCTGGTAGGCGTCTGTTCAATGCATGGGCATACGAACCCCGTGTCGATCCCGGCTACCCTGGCGTACCTCGACGAGTCGCCGTTAACAATGAAACTGGGCGGAGGCGACGTAATTCGCATCCGCGCCGAGTTCACCCTTCGATTGTCGGATTTCGGCGTCACCGGTCCGCCTGGGACAGAGATGATCGGATTCAGGGTGGCGAACGAACAGGAAGTCAAGGTTGCACTCGTCGGCGTCGCCGGAAAGCCGCCCGAAGAAGTCGAAGTGCATCAACCGCGAATTTCCGGCGCAGCGCCTGCGCCTGCTCCTCTGCCGCCGCCCAGGTAATAAAACAGCGAAGACAAAAGTGAAGACACCTTGGCTGCCCGCAACGCTAGTGCTCTGTACGTGCCTGTACGGCTGCTGTGGGCAAAAGCAGACGGTGGACTGCATACTGCCCCTTCCGCCCGCGCCCCTTCGCCCCGCCGACCATCTCTACACGCTGGACGAACTGGTCCAACTGGCGATTCTCCGCAATCCCGGCCTGGACGCCGCCCGCTACAGCGCCGAGGCCGTGGAGGGACTGGTCGACCAGGTCAAGTCCCTCTGGCTCCCCTCGCTGCGTTACGATTTCGCCGCCACGACCTACAACAACGATTTCAGCTATCCCGCGCGCCCGTTTGGTATTGCTACAGTCAACGTCCCGCTCACCGGCGCATATAACATCTTCAACAATATTGCACTCGGCCAGATTGTCGCTACCGGCGGCAAGCGTACCAGCGGCTTGAAGCAGGTCAAAATGCTGGCCGAGCTGGCCCGCCTCGACGTGCTCCGCAAGCAGGACTTCATTACTTTTGGCGTGGCGACCCTGTACCACCTGGTCTGCTTGAGCAATGACGTGGACGTCGTGCTGGAGGACACGCTGCGCCGCATGCGCGTCTACCGCCAGGTGGCGGAGGAGCTCACCGCCCGTGGCTCCCTCCGTTCCAACAGACTGAACAACCTGCAGGCCGATCTGGCCATCACTGCGTTGGAGCAATTGCAGATCGCCGTGCGCGGCGGCCGCCAGCAGGCCTACGCGGCACTCAAGCAGCTCGTGGGCCTCGACCCGAGCGAGCCCATGCTGCTGGCCAGCGCGTCGCTGCCGCCCGCCGTAACCCCAAGCGATCTGCTCAGCGCCGCGGAAGCGGTGGCCACGGGGTTCCTGCGACGCCCGGAAACCCGCGAAGTGGACCTGTTTGCCAAGATATTTGCCGAGCAAGTGAGGTTCGCTAAGGCGGCCTGGGCTCCCAACGTCGCGTTCGTCCTGGACGGGATCAACGTTACCGGCGATGGCAATACCATCCTTGATGCGCTGCACGGAGTGATAGTCGGAGTCATCGTGGATTTGCCCCTGTACCAGCCCGCACGCCGCGGGCGCTTGCGCCAGGCGCTCAACCTCGAGCAGGCTTCGCTCGCCATACAACGCGAGGTGGAACAAATCATTACCTTGGACATCCAGACCACGGTGATTCACGCCCAGCAGGCCCTGGCAATATGGCTGCACTCCGCCCGGGCCCGGCAAATCGCCGAAGAGCACTTCGAATCAGCCCGCGAGGCATACAGCCGCGAGCTCATTATGGCCCCAACGCTGGTCGTGGCTTTGGGCGTGGACGCGGCAGCCAAAATCGCCAACCTGACCGCGACCTTCAATTATCACGTCGCCCGTGCCAACCTCCGGCGCGCCACCGCCGAGCGGAGCATCCCATATGGCTATTGAGCCCAACCACAAATCCCAGCCCCAAGCGCACGAGCCTGAAGCGCACGAGCCCATTCCCAAAGCTGGGCGCTATGCCCAAAGCCGTAAGCGCGGGCATGCCCCCACCAGTACGCTCACAATCTCCGCCTGCATACTCCTGCTCTCCATCAGTCAGACCACGCTAGCGCAGTCCCCCACCCAACCCGCCGCGCTATCACCCGCCTCTCAACCGGCCGAAACTCAGCCCACCACCGCACCCACACAAACCCAGCCCACGACCAGCCCGACCCAAACGCAACCCACGAGCGCCCCGTCCACCGCGCCATCGACCGCCCCGGCCCTGCAGCCGGTCCAGCTATACGACACCACGCTCGCCCGCCCGATCTGCCCACGCGATTGGCTGGAAGAACACGCCTTGGAGCGCGGCCCGGACTTGCGCCTGGTCGACCGCCTCATGGACGAGCGCACCGAGCCTCCGCCCTTCTGCCGCGAGCCACTGCCGCTCTACCCGCCTGACGCGCGCATCGCCCCCGATGTGCCGATGCTCCCGGATACCGACCCCTTCGCCCCGCCCACGCCGCTGGCCCACAAGGAGCCGACCATGCACGTGGGTGTCGCCCGTTCGACGTTCCACACCCGGGAACCGGCGGAGGTCCTGGCGGCCGCTGCCCCGTTCATCGACCTCACGCAGCGCGACGTCGCAGTCCGCGGGGCCGCGGTCATCACCGAAACGGCCGGCGAAATCTTCTATGGTCTGCTCCAGCAGCGGATCCAAATGCAGATCAGCAACGTGTTCGATTACCTGCTCGTGCAGAGCTGGTTCGCCAACGTGCCTGACAACGGCACAATCCTGCTCTGCTGGGCTGCCCCCGCCCACACCTACCCGACTGAACTCGGGCGCGACCTGCCCGGCGTACCGGGCACGAGCATCATCCTGGTTGTTGACAAGAACTCCCCCTACCGCACGCCCGCCGACCTGCGTAACACTCGCCTGGCGCTGCCGCACAACTACGTCAACGCCCCCGGCGCCTTCCTGACACGCACGCTGGAGGACTTGGAAGTTCCGCCCGAACAGCAGTTCTTCTCAAAAGTGACCCTGCGCCGCTTTTCCAAGGACGCCGTAATCGACGTGCTCAAGGGCCATGCCGACGTAGCCTGCGTGGACGAGGGCACGCTCGCGGCGCTGGCTGACTTTTACGGCATAAACGTGCGCATCCGCCCGGTGGCTGTTTCGCCGCGCTACAACCTCGATGTCCTCTTTACCAGCAAGAACAACTTAGAGGACTACCGCACCGAGATCGAATTGACCCAGCGGCAACTGACTACTCTGGCCAAGGACCCCGAAGGCCAGGAAGTGCTGTTCTTTTTCGACGAATCCGGCTGGTTCAATTACCGCCGGGGCGACCTCGCCGTCCCTCGCGAACACTTTGGTGACTTCGTTCGCTTCTTGACACAGACTCCAGTTGACCTGAAACTGATGCTCGCTCCCAACCCGCCGGTCGATCGGCAAACGTATACGATCATCGGCGACGAATGACCTATAATAAGACGACAGCGGCGGGACGCCGCCTGGTGAGGGGCCGACGTCCCGTCGGGGAAAGAGGAACTTTGCCGGACGAGATGCCCTCGTAACGGAGGAAGCTCGAGCGAGCGATCAAGAGCACCTCGTCCGTTATCTCAAAACTGCACCACCTGCCTCCTCCGGATCGGCAGGCGGACACAGCGCAGCGCGCTCCTCTCACCCATAAATGTACGC
>Ga0116145_1004843_pt1 | contig 10544 bp, 6 predicted proteins | sample AD_JPNHG1_MetaG_FD_89747 | JGI IMG/M metagenome (GOLD analysis project Ga0116145, IMG submission 89747) | Active sludge microbial communities of municipal wastewater-treating anaerobic digesters from Japan - AD_JPNHG1_MetaG | ecosystem: Engineered > Bioreactor > Anaerobic > Digestate | place... | reverse complement strand
GGCGTTGCCGAAAAAATGTGATTGGATCAGTTGTTCGGGCTGACAAAAGTCATAGTTCGAGGGAAAAACCGAAAATTTTAACCTAAAACCGCAAAAATCCCGAAATGACAGTTCCTATCAGTTTATTTGGAGTTTACTTTGGTCAAATGTTCCAGTCTTTAAATTTTTCCGGTCTTTTAACAGATTTTCTATTGTTTTAATCCCACTAATTTTTTTTACTATTGCTATTAGTTACAAAAATCAGAAAAATACTAAAGCGGTGAATTATTTTTTAGTAATATCTCTGTTGTTGCTACTCATGGGCCGTATAAAAATAATGAACGGAGAGTTCGGCGGTTTTATACCAGTATATGAAATACCAAGAGAATATAGACAATTGAATAGTTATTTAAAAAATAACCGCGGGAGGGACTCGAAGATAGTGTCTTACCCTAAAACTGATTATGAGGTTTATATATGGAATAAAAATTCAAATTATACAGAATTTCGTCAAATATATTACTTAATAGAGGTTTTAACGGAAGGAAAGGTCTTACAGAATAAGGCTGCAAATCATTTATTAAATTCGGATCCGTTTTATAAAAATATTTTTGATCCCAACTATTGCTTGAGTTCGGAAAAATTCATAGAAGATTTAGCAAAAATAGATATAGATTATATTTTGCTCCAGAAAGATCTGATAAATATGAAAGGAGATATAGTTAGGTTCAGTGATTATAGAGATTGTTTACAAAACAATTATTTTTCTTTGTTGCTTGATAATGAGTACTTTGAACTTTACAAAATAAACTACGGACCTGAGTATGAAAAGAAATATAAAATAAATGAAATATATCCATTTTACTATGCAGTATCTTTTGATTTTAATGGTAAAGACAAAGCTGAACTGGTTTTTCCACAGAACTTTAATTCAGGATGGAAGTTATACCGTAACGATTCGTCAAATTCTAATTTTCTTCAAAGAAATCTAATACCCTTCTACAACCGGGAATTAAAAGTTCAAAATATTAATAACGAACCTGGAAACAAATGGGTTTTACGAAGAGAAGATTTTACTGAAGACAAAATTAATCTAAATTTATACTACTATCCGCAGATATATGTCTTCATTGGAAGCACAGTTACAATTATCACTCTCATAAGTCTCATAGGCTTTGGTATTTACTTGCTAGTTAAAAAAATGAGGTCTAAGAAGTATGTTCAGCAATCTAATATATAAATATAACGATAGTGTTTATTCGATACCTCATCACTATGCCAGTTATGTGAGAAGGTACAGTTTGGACTTTTTTTGGGGTAATAGGACATCCAAAATAGATAAGTTTACAGAAATTACTTATCAGATTTTAAATAATGTACTTCATCCAGTTCTTTTAAACAACTTAGTTGGTTTATTTAGCATAATAGCTTCTATTTTTATTTCTTATTCTTTATTATCAAAACTTTTAAAGAGTAAAATTTTAGGCGTCGTCGTTTCTGTCCTCTTTTCTCTCCCCATCTATTTTCTTTTCAGAATAATATCATTTACTCCTGCTTTATATTTTACGTTTGTATTCTCCTTTATCGTCCTTTTACTTCTCAAGAGTAAAAAACCGTGGGTTTGGGGCGTTCACACAGGGATTTATGAAAAGATTGTGTGACAGCTTCAAGCGGGGTAAAAAAGACCACACTTAAGGTAAAACTGTCTTAAGTGTGGTCTACTTTTATTTATGCCACCCAGTTATATCCGGTCATGGCTTGGTCAACGATATGGTTAAACACGATACTGCTCTTATTCTTTAGAGAGCACTCCTTTTATGTACCGTTGTTCTTCCTCAAATAGATGTTCCGTCACATGAAGCTTTTCACAGAAATCATCTTTCTGGGAACCACCAGCTATATTCGTCGATGATGTTACGGAAACGCTCCGCAAACTGTGTTCGGGTAACATTTCGGCGCAGCATTTTTCCGTTTTTCCTCCCTGCCCTATGTCACAAGCATTTGAATGTTAGCTTCCTTAACATACTGAGCTTTTGCATTGGGTTCTGCAGATTCCGCATCTACAACAAGGTACTTTTGCTCGTCTTCATCAACTGATACGATATAGACGGTTTTTCCATTTTTCAAAAGAACGATATTGCCTTCATGATATTTCATCAGATATTCCTCCCGTATTTCTATCTGTGGTATTATCCTGTTATCCCAGTAAACAACTTTTCAATGTAATCATTGTCGTCCATAAATAGAACATGATTTGTATTCCACTCTTCGATAGTTGCGTTTTTGTCTGCAAGTTCTGAATACTTTGTCGGAGAAAGAATGAACGAGTTTAACGCGACTGACGGCACTGTCAGCTTGCTCTCAACATCAACCTTCAAACGGTTATACAGCTGTACCTTGCTGGAAGAAATTGATTCTCTTCCCATTCCATGCGGATCAATGAAAGTAATATATTGTTTACCGTCAGCAATCATCCACAGAATGAAGTCTGGGTAAAACCCTGCGTCATCAAAAAAACCGATGCCTTTTTTACTGCGATTGCGGATTAAGTATAGTTCTTTATCCATAAAGTGATTAGCATGCGTGGTGATATGCTTTTGAAGCGTCTTAACAAATTTCAACTCGTTCTCGTTCAGTTTTACGGGAGATATCCCTATCTCCAAGTTCCCCTTTGCTAAATACAGAAGAGGATTATATAAGTGCGTAGGTACGCTGATTGCTTCCATATCTCCTTGACGCGGGATAGCGAAGGATGGCAGTCTCTTTTCCTTTTTTGCCTTCTCTACTTCCGCAATTACCTGACGAAGCCATAATATCGCAGTCTCATTTTCCCTTGTGTCATCAATGCTGATGCTATACTCATCCTTTTCTTCGTTTAGGAAATTCTCGCTATTGTCATCCATAGGAACGAGATCATATCCGACCACCTGTGATTCCCATCGGTTTTGCTTAGCATAATAAAATCTGTCGAAATACTTTGTAAGCAATGCTATGGCTATTCTTTCAAAACGCTTGTAATCCTCAAAACTCCGCACGATAAGATCATCCTCAGGGATTAGGAGCTTGTACCACTGGTTGTTTTGCAGCAAATCTCTTAGATCCTGTCGGGTGATATTTACATTGTAACGTGCTTTTTCAGTTTTGTACCTTTGTAGTTCAGAGTAAATTGCATCGTAGTCTAAAAACGCGAGATGCTCGTGGCAAAGTGTAGCCACGTTTTTTGTGACCTCGCCTTCACTCCGCTTTTGCGAGGATTCAAATTGAACCTTTGAATAGCAGTCAAGTATAACTATGGGCACCCCTGGTTCATAGCGCAAGAATGGTTTTTCTGCGGCTTTCTTAAAGTCAGCGCCACCCTTTACACGCAGAGAATAAAGCCCTCTGTTTCTATATTCAGTATTTCGAATCACAGGCATTTTCAGAGTTAAAGGCTGACCCTTTTCACTCGGCACGCCCTCGGCCTCGAGGAACTCTTTGAATTGTCTCATATAGTCGGCACGGACACCGAATATATTAAGAGTTTCTAAAATGCTGATATACTCCGGTATAACAGTCTCCGGAAAATCCTTTTTATAAAAACTGCTCCGTTTCAGCGACATTCCACGGCCTTTCAAGCGCACGCCACGGCCGAAAAGCTGGATAATTTCACTGCCTTCACTGCGTCCAACATTCATAAGCCCCATTGTTGATACACGCCAACAGTTCCATCCTTCAGTAAATTTTTTTGAACCGATAAGGATGTTGATTGTTGACTTAGGCTTTGTAATGCCTTGAAACAACGAATCGGAAAAATCGATGGAATCCGTATTGAATCCGTTCTCTGCGCATAAGTTCAGAAGCGCTGAATCGTCGCCAACGTTGATAACACCAAATGGTTCGTTATCGCCAAGACGCAAGCGGATTTCGCCACTGATACCTCGAAGATTTTCGACATGAAGAGTAGCTCCCACCGAGGCACAGTTGAATACTGTTTTCAAAATATCCACATATGTTTCAGCCGGAGTCATACCAGTTGCAGTTAGATAGGGAAAGCTATTTCTAAAGACATCTCGGTTTCTGCTATCGAGCAGACCTGTATTGCCGGAGAGAATACGGCCGATAGTTTCTGTTGAGTCTGCTACTTTAGTTAAAAAATCTCTAAAAAACAACAGGATATCCACCACATCAGAAACCTTGCGACCGCGTTCGGTTCGCACGGCATTGACGCTTGCTCCAACAAACACGAAGAGCGGGTTTTCAACATTGAATAGCGCATATTCACTTTCTTGTGTAAGAAACAGCCGTTTCTGTTGATAATATGTCATTAAGCATGCAGTTAGGTAAGTATTATGTTTAATCTCATCGCTATCGTCCGGTAGATTGATAATATTATAATCTTTGCCGTAGCCATCGCCATAGAAATGCTTATAGGAATAGTCAAAGATTATGCACTTGCCATAGCGCTCTGCAAGTGACTTATCACTAGAAGCTGCAATTGCTTGTCCAAAAGTTGCAGAATATTCAAAGGAGAACCCATTAAAGCATAGCTCATCCCTGTATTTTTGCCATTTACCTTCTTTTCCAGAGGATGAGCCTCGATGCCCTTCGTCCACAAATACAACATTGCGATTGCCAAACCGCTTAACAGAGACGATAGTATCTTGGTCCTTATCACCTAATTTTGTATTCTCAAGTACAATAATTTCATTAGCGTTTTGCATCCAACGACTGACCGACTTATCATAAACTCGTGCAGGAATTCCAGAAACGGCATAATCCTCTATGTGTTGGAGTGACAGGCCTTCCTTTGGTGTCAGCAAAATAAACGTTGCATCATCCGGTAATTTCTCATCGGAATAATGAAGATACTGAAGATAATTAATATGCATGATGAGCGTCTTTCCGCTTCCTGTTGCATTCCATATAGCGATTTTATTCAAATCCTTCGCTGTATACGGCTCATATGTATCATTCGGGAATTGCGCGTTAAAATCGGCAAGATAGGTATTCAAGCCGTCAATCAATGCTTCTCGATTATTAAAATATTGGTCAAGGTAGTATTCGACAAAAAGCAGAGACAGGTATTGGAAATACTTCAATACCATCGGCTCATCGCGATTATCGTTAATTTTTCTCATATGCGATACTATGTTTAGATCATAGCGAGCGAGCGATTCCTCACTTATCGCACACTTGCCACCAAACTGTGCTATCAACTGTTTATGAAAACCCGTAACACCTTCATCATCGATTTCTTCCAATGAAGGCTTTTTCATATTAAGAGAAAGTTCCTTTAATGTACTAACCCCAAACTGGGCAAGTATATAACGATTTAATATAAGTTTTTGATAGAATTTTAGTTGCGGCTCGTTAGCCGTTGTTCTTCTTGCCATTGTGCCGCCTCCTATTCTGCATTCTCGAACATACGCTTTTTCATCTCTTCATCGATGAGGACTACCTGCCAGCTCTCGCCCTTGTTACGCAGATTCAAAAGGTTGTTGTCGCAATTGACATATATCCTATTGAAACTCCGTGCGTTCGGTATCGATAGAAAATAAGCATCAAGCGCGGCATTGTCTTTTTCAATGTCGCCGGTCATTTCACGCCATATAACCAGTGTTTTGTCACCGTTCGGAGTGGTTCCCTCGATTGTTTTAAATTTATAAGTGTTTCCGGATTTAAGTGAGGCAGTAACAGCGCCGTATACACCTGGAGTAAAATCCGCATCATATGTGACAAGCGCATGACTTTTTGTTACCGTAAGCCCAATAAGATAATTGAAGGTTTCTGCGAGGTCAATAATGCGCTCATTGCTCTCAAGATTGCGGGTAATGAGCATCTTATAATTAAATGGCTTATCCAGTTTTTCAACATTTAGCAAGCTTGCGCTACCCGAAGATTCAGTGTTAAGCATATAGGAGAGCATGTAGCCTTCCCGCGCCGAACCAAGCAAATCATAATCGCCGCCACTCAAAACAATGTTATTTAATGTATCCTCGTAGGATTCAAGGCGCAGGTATTTGAAGGCGTGGGAGCTACCCTTGCGAGAGACTGGTTTCCCATCCTTCCATCCCTTTTGGCTATCCGTATCCGTTGAGTAGATTGCTTTTTGAATACGAGGTTTTGTTACAGTATCAAAATACTCGCCCATTTCAACAAGGATGTACTTGCGTGTTCCACTATCTTCACGATTCAAGTTAATGACAGCGTGGGCGGTTGTCCCAGAGCCAGCAAAATAATCAAGAACAATAGAGTCATCTTTTGTTGTCATATATATACACTCTTTGACCGCGTATATTGATTTAGGAAATGTAAATACTTTTTTACCGAACATATCATTTAAAAGCATTGTTCCGTATGTTTTAGCGCTATATAACGGATTAACCCAAACAGTTTTATAGTTAATTTCCTTTTTAGTACGAATGATTTCAAATAAATTGGTCTTTTTATTTTTTTGAACAGTAAGTTCATCAACAATATCTTCTACTGTTGCACGTTCAAAAAGCCACTTTCTCTCTACCCCCTCAGAATCTATTGGATATATTTCGATTGTGCCATCAGTCCTGATAAGATTGGCATGACCAGGATGAAAATCATCGTTACATACGTCGCCAAAACCAATTATTTCATCATTGGAAACATAAATAGGATAAAAACAATTTTTTCCTGTTGATCTTAAATAGTCACCACTTTCACCTTTAGATCCATTCATGAAATTACGCACATCTGCATCTTCATCAGAGCGATTTTCCTTTTTTAACATTTGTGGTATGTCATGATAATAGAAGTATAAATACTCATTAGTTGTCGAGAAATTCTTCCCCTGTTGGCCAGATGGATTGATTATAACAGAAATACAAGCTTTTCCATTGAAATCGGTAAAAATATTGTCTAGTAAAAGCCCAAGTTTATTATTTTCAATTTCGTCTATGGCAGTAATACTAATTCCATCATTACGTAATAATTTACGAGCAAGTGTAACCCTATTCTCCATTAACGAAATCCAAGAAGAATGTTTGTAATTATTTTTGTATAATATTTCGCTTGATTTTGCGTTATAGGGTGGATCAATATATATGCTTTTTATTTTATTATTGAATTTTCCCTGAAGGAAATTCAATGCTTGAAGATTTTCGCTATGTATCAACAAACCATCCAGCTTTTCATCTATATTGTCAATGCTGGCAATAAGCTTCTCTTTAAATTCAGTACTGAAAAAAGCCGTATCCAACACAAGATAAGGATTCTGCTTTAAAAATTCGACAGTGAGAGGTGCAGAGTAACCTACTGTGGCAGCATTGACTAGATCGCCATCGGTGGCTTCTATTTCGTCAATGGCAAATAGGCGCACCCATTCCTCACGCTGAGCATCATTCGCGGCGATTTCGGGATACATGGAGTCCGGAACACGATCAAGCGTAATGCAATAATTCGTCTCAACAACGAATTTCTTTTTCAGATATAATTTCTTTTGAAATTCCTCAATCTGCGCAAGAAAAGTGATAATCTTACACGCAATTTTGCGAATGACCTTTGCTTTTGTCAGGTATTCTTTCGTTTTTGCTTCTTCCTGCCCATCAATATCGTCAAGGTAAATCACTTCATTCTTAATGTAGAAGTCAAGCTCGCGGCGCAGGAATTTACCTAAATCCTTGTGTATGAAGTAGTCATATGTATTGCGTGCCGTGTAACGATTAAGGTGTCGTTCGAGCATTGTTTTATTGTCAGTAACCGTCATAATAGCAGCAAATGGTATATATTCCGGTCGCGTTTGCACAGACGCAAAAGCATCTACAATATCTGTTATGTGCCGTGCCTGCGCTGTTTTGCCGCTATATTCTGAAGCTTTGTATTCAACGTAAATAAAAAGTTCGCCATCAATCACTTCAAACGGTTTTTCAGTATAAAGCTGAAAGAAGCGTTTTTCTTTTGCTTTATTATTGTCCATCTCAGTTTCTGCTTCGATGAGCTTGAAGTGGACGGTTTCACCATACATTGTTTTAAAGGTATAATCTTTAAAATATTCGCTGGTCTTAACGTAATACTGATCAGCATTTGCCCAATGCAGTTTTACTTCCTCACCTTCGTAAGGAATAGCATACACACCATCTTTATAGCGACGCTGAGATATAAAATCGCCATCGTCGTAATAGCGGGAGAAGAAGTTTGTCAGGTGGTTATAAACATCAGCTTCAACAGCGGTAATATCGACGCTTCCAGCAAGCGACTTTTTCTGTTCTTCATATGCAGCAATTGCCGCAGCCTTAATAGCTTCGGGCAAGGTTCCACTTTTTGTTTCTGCAATTTGCCGATCAATTTCTGCGATACTGGCACTGGTATCCAATGCGGCAAGTTCACTCAAACCCACTGTAATTTGAGCGGGTAGTTCATCCTCAATGAATCTATTGATTTCATCGCGTTTCATACGCATAATGCGATAAATGCCAAAATCGAGATCTGCTTGGTCAAATTGAAACATCTCACGGAGTATATTCATTAATTTCTTTTGATTGTCTGTCATTTCGTAGTACCTTCCTCTCGTTTATCCTCACCAGAGACGAATTCCATTATATCTTCTACATTGACTCGTAGTGCTGAACATATTTTAAGAAGTACATCCATGCTGACATTCTGGTGTTTAGACAGTTTCGCCACGGAGGACGGGCTGATTTTTGCCAGCACCTGCAAATCCTGTTTATTCATATCGCGGTCTATCAATAATTTCCATAGCTTTTTATAGCTTACAACCAGCATTGTTGCCACCTCACAATTATATTGCACTCATTATAGCAGGAAATCTTCAAGTTTACAACAAATAACATGTGAATTCGAAAATAATTTTCAAATTATGCTTGATTCGCTTGGTTATATATCACTACGGCATCCGCAAAACAGCGGGCGCCGTATTTTTTTGTCTCTTTTCGGATTATGAGACTACGGTGGGTGCACTTTTTCTCTTGTTATCTGGAGAACGGTGCACTGAAACCATCCTTTCCCGCTGGAGAAAAAAGATTTTCAAATATGGGGTGTATAAAACAGCGTTTAAATCTCCGTATAGCGAGAAGCAGAAAATTACTATAGCACATAAGGAATATGCAAAACTCTCCATCAAACAACCTGTTTTTATCCGCATAGCGAGAGTCAACAAAAATACAAACCCCAGAAGGAAGTGAAAGAGTGCAATACGACAATCTGCCAAAGGAACTGCGCGACAACGGAAAATTCTGTGTGTGGAAATATGAACCGCGTAAAGGAAAGACAAAACCGGGTAAGGTGCCATATCAAATCAGTGGCAAGCGAGCGCAATCAAATAATGAACATACCTTTTCAAACTACTCCGACGCTGTCGCAGTAGTAAGCCATTACGACGGTCTGGGGCTTGGTATTTTCCGTGGTTTCAGTGCAGTGGACGTTGATCACTGTGTAAATACAGATGGTACTCTGACCGCTATCGGGCAATCCATCGCAGAAATATTTACAGGCTGCTACATCGAGATTAGTCCATCCGGCACTGGTCTGCGTGTCATCTTCAAGGCAAGCGGCTTTCAGTACGATAGCGCGAAATATTACATCAACAACAGTAAGCTCGGCGTTGAGGTGTATGTGTACGGTGCGACAAAAAAATTCGTTACTGTCACTGGGAATGTTTATCAGCAGGGCGATGTCATTGAAGCGGGGGCGCAGCTACAAACGCTCCTCGATACCTTTATGCTTCGTAATATAAAACCAAGGGACGAACAGCCCGCCGTGACAGCCTCCTACCTTTCAGATGACATTGTCATTGAGAAGGCGAAAGCGGCAAAAAACGGTGTAGCATTTGCAAAGCTCTGGGAGGGCGATATCAGCGGATACCCGTCACAGAGTGAAGCCGACCTTGCTTTCTGCTCCCACCTTGCGTTCTGGTGTGGTAGGGACATAGCACAAATGGACAGGCTATTCCGCCGCTCAGAGCTTTACCGTGATAAGTGGGACAGACCACAGAGCGGCTCGACCTACGGACAAATTACCCTTGAAAAAGCAGTATCTCTCTGTTCTTCCACATATCAGCCAGTCATGCACACCGATGCAAATGAGGACTTCGGTATTCTCGCACCGAGGTTGGCAGAACTGAAGCCGGACAGCAACCGGCGCTACGGCTGGTCGGACAATGGCGCAGGCAGGCTCTTCGCGGATGTCTACAGGTCATGCGCAAGATATGTACCGGAACGGAAGGTCTGGTACGTCTATGACGGCACCCGCTGGGTCACCGACATGGCGGCTCTCAAGGTGATGGAACTGTGCAAAGATCTCTCGGACGCTTTGATGACATACGCGCTCAGCATTCATGATGAACATAAGCGAAAAGACTACATTAAATATTGCGCTAAGTGGCAGCTTCGAAGCACAAGGATTACGGTTTTGAGTGATGCACAGAGCGTGTACCCCATTTCGATGGAGGAATTCGATACTGACCGATACCTATTCAGAAATCGCCGCAAGAAAGCGAGGAAACTGACCAAGCTCCCGATGCTTGGTCTAAGCTGCGGCGGCAAAGCTGGGCACGGTTGTTACAAAAAGTCTACGAGGTCGATCCTTTCGTGTGCCCG
>Ga0116145_1004838_pt1 | contig 10548 bp, 9 predicted proteins | sample AD_JPNHG1_MetaG_FD_89747 | JGI IMG/M metagenome (GOLD analysis project Ga0116145, IMG submission 89747) | Active sludge microbial communities of municipal wastewater-treating anaerobic digesters from Japan - AD_JPNHG1_MetaG | ecosystem: Engineered > Bioreactor > Anaerobic > Digestate | place... | reverse complement strand
GCGAAAGAACCATCTACATCGATTGCGACGTCATTCAGGCGGACGGCGGAACACGCACTGCATCCATTACCGGGGCGTTCGTCGCCCTGATCGATCTCCTGAAGGATATGAAGCAGCAGGGAATCGTGCGGGAAATCCCCGTTTCGGATTTTGTTTCCGCCGTGAGCGTCGGAATCGTGGAAAATCAGGCTCTGCTGGATCTGGAATATGCGGAAGACTCGCAGGCGGATGTGGACATGAATTTTGTCATGACCGGCGACGGCCTTTTTATCGAAGTCCAGGGCACGGCCGAGCGCGCTCCGTTCGGAAAAGACCGGCTGGATGCCATGACCGCGCTGGCCGTGGAGGGCATTCGGCAAATCATCGCCCGCCAGAAGCAAATCACGGGCGACTGGCGATCATGAAAATCGTGTTGGCGACGAAAAACGAGGGCAAAGTCCGGGAAATCGCGCAGATGATGAAAGGGACCGGCGTTGAACTGGTGTCTCTGAATCATTTTGAGGCGCTGCCCGAGATCGTAGAGGACGGGGCGACCTATCTGGAAAATGCTCTGAAAAAAGCAAGAACCGTTTCCGAATATTTGGGTGAAACCGTCCTGGCCGACGATTCCGGCTTGCGGGTGGACGCCCTCAAAGGGGAGCCGGGCGTTTACTCCGCGCGCTACGCGGGCGAGAACGCCACGGACGAAGAAAACAACGCCAAACTCCTGGGCAAATTAAAAGAGGTTCCGACGGAGAAAAGAACAGCCTCTTTTTTTTGCGCGCTGGTTCTGTACCGGCCAGAAGGCATTTACCATTCATTTGAAGCCGAATGGCGGGGTCGGATCATTGATGAGGGCCGGGGCACGAACGGCTTCGGTTATGATCCGATTTTCCTGGATCCGCGCCTGGGCAAAACAGCGGCGGAATTGCCTCCGGAAATCAAAAACAGGGTCAGCCACCGCGGCCAGGCGTTTGCGAAGTTCAAAGCCTGGCTGGAGGCAGGCCGGTTGGAATAAAAAACGGGGCGTAGCGCAGCCTGGTAGCGCGCTTGCTTTGGGAGCAAGATGTCGCAAGTTCAAATCTTGCCGCCCCGACCAGTCCCCTCAAGAGGTTATGCCTTCCCGCATAACCTCTTTGATTTCAACCGTTCTGCCGACAAACATCATTTTGCCCCATCTTGGTTTTGACGAGCCGGCGAATTTAAAAGGGTGTTTTCTCGATCTGAGCGATCCGTTGCCTGATCTCTTCGGTTTGAGCGTCTGTCCTTGAGATCAGAGCTTCGATCGTTGAGAGTTCTTCATGAATGTAGTTCATCGCCTGCCGCCGCATTTCTTCGATGGCGTTGTTCACGCTTTTTTCCCACTGATAGCCCAGGCGGGAAAGATTCATCGCAACCTCTTTGGGAACGTTGGCTATGAAATGACGTTCAAAAGCCTTCCCGAATAAAAACATGGGGATGAGGAACCAGATTAAGTCCAGATGAATATCAAAAGGTTTGGTAAATGAAATATCCGGATGGCCGGGTTCCGCGACATCCATTTTCCAGTGGACTTCCGCCATCTCCACGCCGAGCACGTTCCGAATGTTGTCGTTGAGAAGCCTGCAAAAGGAGTCCACCGTCCGGGAAAACGAAGCGTGAGCTTTTTTCATGGTGCCGAGACAATGGACATGTTCATTTTTGGAAATCATGCGCAGCTCTTCCGATAGGGTTTCGGAAACCCAGACTTCGTATCTTCGTGATAGCTTCCAGAGATTGCCTTTCCAGGAAGCGATGTCGGTTTTTAGTTGATGGACGGATTTCTTTGCCAGGGGAACGAGAAAATTTTCCAGGCGGGCTTCAATCATGGGGCGGGTTTGCCTCTGATGCTCCCGTGAAATCATTCCCAGCTCTTCCCGAAGGCTGTCTTCATGGATTTTTTCGTTCAGAATACGACCGCGAAGATGCTCCCGGTTCATGTCCGCCTGCAGCGATGACCGCAGGGCTATATTCAGATAGTCCAAACAGCTTTGAGACAGAAAACGGACTTTGTGACGGAGGATTCTCAGGAATTCCTCATCCCGGTTGCGGCACAGAGGTTTCAGGATATTATCCTGAAACTGATTTCTGTATTCTTCCGAATGTATCTTTGTTGAATAGAGGTAAACGGGAAGCGTCCGGTGAAGCTCCCGTTGGAGCGTGTCTTTGAAGAATGAAAGGACTTCCTGTTGCTGCTCCGGCGACAATAGATCGGCTTTGGTCAGCAGAAGAATGATGTGGGGGGTGTGAACGGTCAGTTCACGAATCAACTCCAGATCGTGCTCCGAAAGCGGACGGTCGGAGCTCACCGCCAGGATGGCCGTGCCGACGGAGGGAAGCCATTCTTCCGATGTGGACTGGTGGTATTGATATACACTGCCCAGTCCCGGCGTGTCCACGAGACGAAGGCCGGGATATTCCTTCATGGACGGAAGTTCTATATCCACCATCGCCACGTTTTTTTCGTTCCCGGGATTTTCCGCTTCGGACGTGAAGCGGACAACATCGGTAAGCGGAATTTCCGTGGTCTGTCCGTTGAAGTGCCGGATGAAAGCCCGTTCGCTGTTTCCATATTGCAGGCGGGTGATGGCCGTGGTTACCGGAATGGCGCCTACGGGCAGCACCTTGTAGCCGATCAGATTATTTAAAAAAGAACTTTTCCCCGCCTTGAACTGCCCCAAAACCGCAACGTCTATGGGAGGATTTTCTGAAAGGAGCGCCTGCGCAGCCTCCAGTTGCCGGGCAAGGGAAATGATCCGGAAGCGCCGGCACGTGTCCGCAATGATTTCTAAATGATCGCGGATTTCGGGAATCGACATTTGGATTGAAGCATTGTCCATCATAAAAAAACTCCCACAGATTACGGATCTGCAGGAGTTATCAGCAAAAATTGCGGTTCATGGGGGTGAACTCCATCACCCATTGGGAAAAGACATCCAATCGTGGAAGCGAACATATTTTAAAAATATCGGGTTGTCAACCGGATTATCGGCCCGATTTTTGATCGGCCCTGGGTGTCCGCTCTTCAAGCGAAAAAAATATACCGTTAGGCCTTGCCGCTGGGCGCAGATCTTAATTGCCGAAGAGGTCCTTGAAGCGCATGAGGGCCGTGAGGTCCCCCCGGGCGGAATACTTTTGTTCCATGAACAATTTCTGCCCGTCCGCTTTCCGGGTCATGATGTCCATCCAGACCTCGAAGGGCGATTCGATGATCAGGTCGGGATGGTCCGCCGCTCCCTTGCCGGTCCGGAAGGTTCCGTTCTCGACCATGAAATAACATTCTCCCGACGCCTGCCCCGAAAAATTGAACTGCACGGCCATCTTCGCGTCTCCGGCTTTGCGGGCTTTGAAGGCGAAGCGCATCATCATCAGGAAACTTTCGATGGAATCGGGGCGCGGAATCATTTTTTTCTTCTGGGCTTCGCCCAGGGTCACGCCCTCGTCGATGCAGGTCTGCCACATCAGGTTTCCCAGGGGCGCCATCTCTTCAAAGGTGGTGATCGGCTTGTGGATTCTTTTCAGGGTTTCCGGAGATATTTTCAAGGATTCAACCAGCTCCCGGCCGCCCTGAATCAGCGCTTCCCGAACCTCGGAGACTTTCCTGCTGCCGGTCGAATGCAAAAACATTTCGGAGGATGTCCGGTAAATTTCCGCCGCGAGGTGATCCCGAAACAGGAAGCGCGCGTAGAATTTCAGCGCGTCAAAGACGCTTTCTTCCGGGAATCCGGCGACGGAAAGGATGACGACGGGCGGCGCCTTGTGACGGTAGGGATGCCGGGTTGCTCCGTCTTGTTTCTCAAAGAAGGGGAGCGCGATGGGAAGCGTCCGCTCGATGAAGGTTTTCATGACGGCGTTCACGGTGTAATGGAAAAGGGGAGTGGCCAGAACCACCAGATCGCTGTCCCGGTATTTTGGAAAAATCTCCCGGGTCATATCGTCTTTGTGAATGCAGACCCCGGGGGTTTTGGTCCAGCAGGTAAAGCATCCGATGCAGTACCGGATTTTTTTTCGACGCAGTTCGACGACCTCCACCTCCGCGCCCGCTTCGCGCATGCCCTGGAGCAGATCCCCCAGAATGATTTCGGTCTTGCTGACGTCTCCCGTCCGGGAGCTGGAATTCAGAGCGAGAACTTTCATGAGTTTCTCCTTGCTTAATGGAATGTTTCTTCTATAGCATAAAGCGACAAAATGGAAAAGGAAGGTGATGAGGAAACCATACTCAGACGGCTTTTTATCCGGCTATTTTGCGTTGCCGGTCAGTTGAAATGACGCCCAATAGAACGGATGGTCATACTTTTTCTTCGTCAGCAATTGTGCCTGTCTGAGGGCTTCTTGTTTGTCGCCAACAAAACCGATTTTACTGGTTTCCGTATTGATGGTTGAACGTTGTTCTTCGATTCAATTTGGCGCTAGCCCCGAGCAGGGGATTCTTATTTGCCGTATCCTCCCTGTCGACATTACAGATGTCGCCCTTTTGAATATTATTCTCCAATTGGTTGCAACATTCAAAGAGACGATCGTAACGTTTGGTCTTTCCGTAGGATATGCACAGGGGCAGCAATACGGAGGTCTTCGCCGCTCCTGAACGACGGACTTCCTCCTCTGTGTGTTTTTGAAGTTCACCATAGCTGCCGGTGATGAGCAGACTGTCCCGCTTCGACAGCATGCTGTTTACGCAACCGATGAACAGAAAAAGCGTGATACAGATGAGCAAGCGTGAAATATTATTCATGCCCAGGGTTCCTGACATCATCAATAGTTATCGTTTGAACTTGAATCGGTTGACCACATATGATTGCCCGAGTTTACCCCCTCATCTTGTCCGGTATTCGGGAAGGAGCTGACGCCTTACTGATTTCGCACTCCTTCGGCTTCGCATCGTACAGCGCTGCGTCCGCCTGTCGCAGAATATCATCGAGATTATTTTTCCCCTTGGGAACGACAGCCAGCCCGAAACTGACGCCGGTCCGGAAACCGTTGTTTGCGGCCCAGGCGCCGAACTCTTTCCGAAGTCTTTGAGCCGCCGATTCCGCGGTCTCAAGAGAGGTGTTTGTGAGCAGCATGACAAACTCATCTCCGCCGTATCTTGCAAGAATATCGGATTTTCTGAAGCTGGATCGCGCGATGTCGGAAAAATGCCGGAGAACTTTGTCGCCCATGTCGTGTCCAAACTGATCGTTGACGGTTTTGAAATTGTCAAGATCGGCGAATACCAATACCGGGGAAATATAGGACCGTTCGTTGAGGAGCAGCAGATATTCCGCGGCTTTCAAAAATGACCGCCTGTTCCGTAATCCTGTAAGGCTGTCGTATTCGCTGATTCTGATGGCGTCAACCCTCATCATCTCAATGCGTCGCACCAGCAGATAAGAATAGCTCACGCCGACAACGATCAGGAACACATAAAAATACAGAGGGTAGGGAGGCCAAACACCGAGAAGACTGCCATGAATAACCAGAATGGCGCCGACGAGGATGAGTGAACCGATCATCGATTCAACGAAAAAATACAGCCCGTGCTGGATTCCATTGCCAAGCACCGCAATCAGGAAAAGCAGGAGCATCGGGGGGATGATGAAGGGATCGCTGACGGCCCCTATGGATGCCCCCAGGATGTCTACCCATCCACCCAGGCGAAACAGGATAATATTGGCGCCAAACTTCTTGTAATACCACCACCAGAAGAGATGGAACGCATAATAGGACACGAACAAAAGATTGACCTGGTTTACAGATAAAACGAGCGGTGGGATGGGGCTGTAATTGATGTATAACGCAACCAGAGCTCCAAGCAACAGGCGGATGAATAATTGAAGGCGCGGCATGTATATTTCGGGAACGGGGGCCTCAAGGGACAGGGAAAGCGGATCTTCTTTCTTCTTCGTCATCCTTTTTCACCCGGATCGATTCAAGATAATCGTCGTAGAGCGGATCTTGCAACCATCGCCAATCAGAGCGTTTCATTAACGCGATCACACGTTCCTTGCGGATAAGCTTGCATACTTTTGTCGTTTCGTCAATTCGCAAGGCGTCGAAAATCGCATGTGACTATTTGAAGACCGGGAGTAGAGGGTCTGGTCTACCTGTTATTTGCTGTGGGCAGCTTTCTTTTAGGTTTGCTTCCTGACCGCGACGGCTTCGATCTCGAGCGGCACATTTTTGGGCAGTGCGGATACTCCAACCGTTGAACGGGCCGGCGGCTCCTTCGGAAAAAAGCCGGCGTAAATCTCATTGACCGCCGCAACGTCCGCCATGTCGGTTAAAAAAATGGTTGTTTTGACGACATCCTCAAGCGACAGGCCGTTTTCTTCAAGAACGGTTTGAAGGTTCGTCAGCACCTGGCGTGTTGCCGGTTCCAAAGACTCGATGACTTCGCCGGTTTCCGGATTGATCGGCAGTTGCCCGGAAACAAAGACCAGACCGTTTATTTCCACGGCGGCGGAGTAAGGGCCAGAAGCCGGCAGTCGTCCTGATTTAAGGATTTGTTTGTTCACGGCCTTGATTCTCTTTCAGGGAATCGGAAAAAATATAAAGCTTGTCGCCGGGGGAAAGCTTTCTGCCGCCGGCCGGATTCCAGATGGTCAGTGCTTTATACGGCACGTTGAATCGTTTGGCAATGCCCGTCAGCGTATCTCCCTTTTTAACGGTATATACAGAGTCATTTTTCAGGGCAACCCATTCCACCAGCAATTTCTCGTAGCGCTCGTAAAAACCTTTCGCCTGGCCTTGGGGAATATGGACGGTATGAGTTCCGGCGGGCAGGGAATAATATTTGATCTGCGGGTTGAGGTCTTTGATGATTTTGAAATACGTGTTGGCCGCCTGGGCGATGATGTGCAGGGGCACGGGCTCGGAGGCTTTGATGTTCACGATATCGGTGCGCCGGGGAGCATAAAGGTCCGATTTGGAAAGAGAATACCCGAATCGTTCCGGATTGGACATGATGATTTTTGCCGCGAGGATCCGAAAAACGTATCGCTGCGTTTCCTGGTTCAGGTATAGCTGGTAGTAGTTGCCGACCTTCTGAATGAGCAGTTCGGACTGCAGACCGTCTTCTCCCATGTTATAAGCCGCAGCCGCGAGCGTCCAGGATCCGAAAAGGTTATGGAGGTCTTTGAGATAAGCCAAGGCCGCCTGCGTGGCCGTGTGAACGTTTCTTCTTTCATCGATGTCGGCGCTGATTTCCAGGCCGTATTTCTTTCCCGTTCCTTCGATGAACTGCCAGTATCCCGCGGCGCCCTTGTTGGAAAAGGCGAGCGGCTTGAGGGAGCTTTCCGCGACGGTGATATATTTCAGATCGTCGGGCAGGGATTGGGCTTTCAGAGCTTTTTCGACGTAGGGAAAGTAGCGGTTGGCGCGCTTCAGCCAGAGGATGATGTCGTCGCTGTTGTCCAGAGACACCAGCAGTTCCCGTTCCAGACGTTCGCGCACGTCGGGATCGTCAAGCGGCACCGGTTCACCGCAAAAATCCAGCGGTCCCTGAATCCGGATGGCTTCCAGAATGGCCTGCCCCGCGGATGACGGCGCTTTGGCCTGCACGTGATCCGCCGACAGACAGACCATGCCGAAGAGAAGCAGCATGACCCAAAGAAACCGTCCGTGAAATCGTATCTTCAATACCGATCCTTTCCGGAATGGATTGTTTCCGGATTATTTCTTTTCTGGGTTTGTGGTCAGTTTCGGATTGGCCATGTTTTCGCGGATCTCCTTCCATTCCGAAGAGGCGCTTTTCTTGACATCCTTGGCCTGCCGAACGGCCTCTTTTTTTGCTTCCTTCACGTCTTTGGGGACTTCTTCCTTCAACGCTTTGGCGTCCCGCACAATCGCGTCCTTGCTTTCCTTATAAATCTTAACCGTTCCCTGCTTGACCTCTTTGGCCGTTTCCTTGACGGGTTTCGTGACGCTTTTGCCGGATGACGAAGATTCTTCCGCTGCCTGGGACGCACCGAAACTGAAGCAGAAAAGGCAGCAGACCGCAAACAAAAAGATGGCAACTTTTTTCATTTTTTTCTCCTTTAAAAAATAGTTTATTCGTTCCAAAGGTCATCGAGTATTTTTACCGTTTCTTCGGCGGCAAGATCAGGACGGAGGGCCGTGTCCGCCACGCCGGAAACCACACGGGTGATGTTGTGGTCGATGCCGGCCCGGGTCCAGACGGCCGCGGCCGGCGCCGTGATATACGCGGAAAATGTGTGATGCATGGTGCCGGGTCGCTCGCCGATGATGTGAACAATGGCTTTGTGCGCCCGGGCGTTCGGCTCATTCCCAAACAGGACTTCGCCGATCCGGTATCCGGCCCGTACGCGTCCGCCTTGAAGCACCAGGAGTTCGGAGGCGAGCGTCAGGTGCTTCTTCTTGAGCCCTTTTTCAAGATGCGACAGATACGGCGCCAGGTGCCCGGGGTCCATAACGGCATGGGCGTTGAGGCCGTCCGAAACGATGATTTGCACCTGGAGAGCATCGCCCCTTTTGGTTTTCAGCTCTTTCAGAATTTGCAGGGATGCAGCCTCCAGCACCTCTCCGGTTTGTGGATGCAGGATGTAATCCTCTCTGTCCTTTGAACGGCTTTTGAGCACGACGGCGTTTGGCAGGGAAGCGATGAAGGATGGCGAAAGCTCCACCCAGATGCATTGTTTGGAATCCGCGTACAACTCGCGGATTTCCCGATCCAGCCTCGCCTCCATCTTCCAGGGCGGGCCGTCATAGCCCTGGGCCAGATAAACGCCGCGGTCCCGGACTTCCTGCATCCTTTTTTTGCCCTCGCGATAGATCGCTGCGCGGGATCGCCGGTCGCCTTTGGCCCGCCGGTAGGAATACCAGACCCACAGCGGGTCGCCGAAGTGCGCGGTCGGTTTTCCCGCCGCGTCGAGGATTCCCAGCTTCCGGAAGAAGCGCTGCATGTCATCGTTGACTTTATAGCCGAATTTTTCGCGCAGGCGCACATGGTCCTGAAAGGCCGTGGTGAGGTAGCCCAGCATGGGGTCGTTTTTGGTCGGCAGCGCCATGAGGTAGGCCGGATTGGCCGGCATGATTTGATCCTGGCACCAGTCCAGATCATCGAGAGAAATGTCCATGTGGAGCGTGGAGCAGATGTCCAGGCCGATGGTGAGGCCGTGCAGCTTGCCCATGACAATGTCTTCCAGGCAGCAGCGGACGAGCTGCTCTCGGGTGCGGAATACTTCCGGGCCGATGAACCCGGCCACGTCGTTGACGTGGACCCACGGGGCCGGGGTGCGCCCCGACCTTTGTTGGGCTTCGGCAACCTTGATCTTCAGCAGCCGGGCAAAGCCGTATTTGCGCGATTCGTGAATGACCATGTCGGTTCCCTGGCCGCTGCCGTTGGTGAAGTCGGCGCCCTGGCCGGTCTCGAAGTAAAATCCGTACTGGCCCGTTCGCTGGGACGCGTAGGCCAGCATCTTCTCCAGCGTGATGTCGAACGTGGCGTTGGCCTGATCGCTCCCCGCCAGGCTCTGAAACCAGATGCCGGTTGTGTTCGGTTGACGTTTTTCCACTTCCGCCTGAAGGTCAATATGGGCCAGGACGCTGTGGGGGAGAAGGTTTTCTACTCTGAAGGTGCGGCGCACGTCGTTGAGAGCCGCTTCCAGCGCCGCGACGGATTGGGGCTGACTGCTGACCGGGTTGGTCCCGAGGACCACATCGCCGGTCGCGTAAGACCAGCCGGAAAAAATCTGCCAGATCACGTCATCGGGGTGATCCGTGGGGGAATTGGGTTGAATCCGTGCGCCCATGTAACCTTTGGCGCCGATCTTGGTTCCGGCCAGCGGGTTGAAGATTTTCCGTCCCACGTCAGTAAGTTCTTCGTTGGACATGAGCTTCACGACGCAGCCGATCACATCGCTGCAAAGGCCGTCGAGAATGGCGTGGATTTCTTCCTCCGGAGCGTCCAGCAGAAAAGCCTTGAATTCTCCCAGTGTCATCAGGCTGGTTTTTTGAACGAGGTCGGGCGAGAGGCTTTCCAGCAGCCGAAAATAGAGCTTGTCCTCAAATACGGGATGCTTCAGGATGTCGCCCATACGGGTATGGGACAGAAGGAGGCGCGCTTTGGACCGGGCGGTTTCGTCGGTTGCGGCAACGCCCAGAATCCGGTCTCCCTCTTTGAAGGCGTTGGCCGCTCCGAGAAGCTGCCGATAGACGGTTCGGTCAAAGCCGCCCGCCGTGCGTTTCATGAAGGAGAACAGATCCTCGCCGGATTGGGGGGTGCGAAGATTCGCCTGCAATGCCGGCGGAAGGAATGCGGCACCGGCCAGGGAACCGGCAAGGGCACAACAAAATTCCCTTCTGCTCATGCGCCCGCCTTTCCTTTCCGTCGTAAGACTGACCTTCATGGTTCGAGCCTGATCCTTCGACTGCCTTCAGAAATATTATTGCATGAATGAATAATACTTTTTTATGCTTCGTTCAAGTCCGTTGAACATTTCATTGAAAGAAAAGCGCTGCAAGGGGTGTTCTGTGCCGGGTGATACCGGCGATGTTTCGCGATAAGCCTAAATATATCATGAGGTTATTTGAATTTATCTTCTTTTATGCGAT
>Ga0116145_1004829_pt1 | contig 10569 bp, 9 predicted proteins | sample AD_JPNHG1_MetaG_FD_89747 | JGI IMG/M metagenome (GOLD analysis project Ga0116145, IMG submission 89747) | Active sludge microbial communities of municipal wastewater-treating anaerobic digesters from Japan - AD_JPNHG1_MetaG | ecosystem: Engineered > Bioreactor > Anaerobic > Digestate | place... | reverse complement strand
TCCCGAACGTCCTTCTTGACCCAGCCACCTTTCCCGTCGGGAACCGCGTAAGCCGCCGGGTTGGCTTTGTTGCAGGCGCCCAAAATCGTGCCGCCCCGGGTCAAGATGTTGGAGACGTCTTCGTATCCTAAAGGGCGCATGCGATCCTGAATAAGACCGAGGTAGCCGTCCTCGATTCCGATCACTTCGATTCCCGCAAAAATAGCGGGCTTGGCGACGGCTCGAATGACCGCATTGAGTCCAGGGCAATCGCCGCCTCCGGTCATGACTCCAATTCGCTTCGGTAGTGATGCAGACATAGTGAAAACCTCCCGGGCGCATCGCCCAATGTCTTTGGTTCGTCCATCGTTGAACCGGTGCAGCGGCTTACCCGTTCGAACGCTCCCCGAACTCCAGGAGATCATAGTAGCCTGGACGGCCGCTTTTTCGTAGGGCACACCTCTAAAGTCGTCTTTTCAACTGCCGATATTTTCACCGATTAGCAGGAGACTGCGCATGCCTTTTGGAGTTTGTCCCAAGTGCGGGTTCCAGATCCCTCCGGACGGTGTGGAGTGTCCAAGGTGCGGTATCGTTCTTGCGAAGTACCGTCATCGCTCCCAGGTACCGCCCGACCCCCCTCCTTTACCTGCGGGAAGAGACGCACTGCCGCCCGGGCGACTCGCCCTGCGTGTGGCCCGCTGGTTTGTGATGATCGCCGCGGTCATGGTTCTTTATCTATTGTTCAACCCAGCTCCAGCTCCTGTGGTTCTCGCCGGGCGTTCCGATCTGGAAAGTGCGCTCAGCAAGATTCAGCGGTTCGAGAACGGTTTGGAGCACCGGCGGCGCACCGAAATCACTCTTTCGGAGGGAGAATTAAATGCCTGGCTGCGACAAGGTTTAGCCCAGTGGAACCGGAAAATCGGGCAGGAGGAAGAGGAGACGCCCCAACCGGAGCAGGGCCGCGAAGCCGCGTCCTCCGACCAGTCGGAGACCGATTCGCAGGGGATCCAAGTGACCGATTTACGCATCAAGCTGCTTTTCGACCGCTTGCGGGCACACCTTCGCTTCCGACTTTACGGTAAAGAGTTGTCGCTGGAGCTCGAGGGGATCCCGACGGTTGACGGGGGTTACCTGGAGTTGCTTGATTTGTCGGGCAAGATCGGTTCTCTTCCGGTCCCCGGGCCGACGTTGCACCTCCTTTGGGATCGCTTGGTCAAAACACCCGATGCACGCGAGCGGTTGAGGCTTCCCGAAGGCGTCGAGTTCCTGAGTGTGGAACCCGGACAGTTGACGCTGGCCTGCTTCACCGAATGAGTGCGTGGATGGTACCGAAATAGACAAGCTCCCGACTGAGGACCCGCTGAGAAGGTTGAAGAGTCGGAAGACTCTTGCCGGATGGTGGGGGAAAGATCGTCTATGCCCTTCTCCCTCTGTGATCGCCCCGGTTCCTGCTAAACTGAGCGTGAAAGTTGGTCTTTACAATGAATCGTCTGGATTGGCCTCTCGCGAGCAGAGTTGGGTTGTCTTTTCTCCTTGCCTCCGTTCTGGTCGTCGTGGTCGGTTTTTCGCCTGAAGCCTGGTGCCAGGGTACCGGGCATATCCTTTTCGGGGACCTTAAGGTGAAAGGTGCCGACGAAGTGCCGGTGGAGTTGGGGCGGACCTTCCAGGTCCTACTCAAGGACGGTACTTCCACCAGGCTCGTGGCGCGTGACACCGTCACGGCCGGCGGTCGCTACCGGTTTAACGGGGTGGGTAACGGAGAGTACATTCTCGAGGTTCTTTGGGGTAATCAAGTCGTCTACGAGGAACGGTTCATCCTGATGGAGTTTAAGAAGGACGACATCCGGAAAGACATTGAACTTGAATATGTCCTGCCCGAGAGGAAGCCGCCTCCGTCGACGTCCGTGTACTCGCGTCCCGAAGAAGAGCAAGCTCGTTTCGATGAAGCGCAGCAGAGCATCCAACAAGGGAATCCAGCCGCCGCAATCCAGCTTCTGGAAGGAGTCGTCAACCGGGATCCGCTGGATTATGAGGCCTGGACCGAGTTGGGTACGGCCTACTTTCTGCGCGACGAATGGCGGCAGGCGGAGCGTTGCTACCGGAGGGCCTCCCAAGCGAAAGTGGATTTCCTTCCGGCTCGGGTCAACCTCGGGAAGTTGTTACTGACCCGGAAGCGGTACGAGGAGGCGCTCGAGGCTCTTACGACGGCGGTCGAGCTGGCTCCCGATCGTGCGGAGACTCATTACCTGTTGGGAGAAGCCTACCTGGGTCTGAAACTGGGCTCCCGTGCGGTTCCTTGCATGGAGAAGGCCCTCGAGCTTGATCCCGAAGCAATGGCCGAGGCGCACCTCCGATTAGCCGCTCTTTATGACGCTGCAGGTTATCGCGATCGGGCTTCCGACGAGTACCGACGCTTCCTTGAGAAGCGTCCGGATTTCGAGCGTAGACGGGAGCTGGAGGAATACATTCGGCGCAACAGCAGGCCGCAGCCGTGAGTCGGTGCGTCCGATTGGTTTGTGCACGGATCCTTCTTTGCCTTCGGACGGGCTGCATTTTCGATGAGCTCGTTAAAAATCCGACCAAGGGATCGATGTTCCCCGAGAAGTCGCTCCGGGCGGCCGGCGCTTTCCCGAATGTAGCAAAGCCGGTGACTCTTTTCGTGGAAATGCTCTCAACTGGTTTCAGTAATTGAGACCCTCCGCGGGGCCGGCCATTGTTTATCAAGATCAGCCGGTCGCTAAGCGGGTAGTGTGTGAAGAAAGGACGGCGCCGTAGAGCGCAGCTCTATCGGGGGTGGCACGATCAAGACTGCGCAGGGAGCTTTCGCCAAAATCCGACGGGTTATGTTCTGGTCCGTCAGCCAGCTCGGCTGTTCGAGATGCGCTCCTATGACGATTAGATCGCACTCCAAACGGCGGGCCTCCTGAACAATGGTTTCCGCGACGTCTTCACCGGCCGTCACGTGCAGCTTCACATCGAGATCAAGACCTTGCAGCGTAGCAGCCGCCCGGTCGAGGTGGCGACGGGCGAACTCGGGTGAGGTCTGCGGGTGGTACACGTGAAGCAACGTGACCGGCAACCCCAATCTCCGAGCCAGTCGTCCACCCAACCGGATGTCTTCCTTGCCGGGCTCGCCGGCCCCCGTGCAGATCAGCATGTGTCGAATCTCCTCCTGGGAATGAACGACCGCGAACGTGGGGACCGGGAGTGCTGTAGTCAACTCTCCGAAGAGCTCCTGGAATCGCCGAGCCGCGTCCTCCCGGGCAATATCGGTCCGGCACTCCAGTACCAGGAAATCATAAAGGGAACGCTTCAGCTCGCGCGACATGGCTTCGGCAATGTTCCCGCCGGCCGGCCGCAGTTCGATCTTGGGTGATTCGGCCCGATCGGAGACCGCTTCACTTTCCCGTTTCTCTTCTTGCCGGTCGGCAGGGGACGAAACCTCATTGGGGAGGAGGCAGAGAGCGGTCGCCTCGAGCCGCTCCACAAGCCACTTGCCGAGCAAGGGGCGGTGAGGTGCTTTCGTATCGCCTCCAAAACAGACCAACAAGAAGCGGAAATCGGGAGCTCTCAGCAAGTGCCACCCGTTCAGGACGGCCCAGTAGGCGGAGGCTATAGCCGATAGCGACCCCGGAAGTAGTGCGTCAACCAGCAGTGCCGGCTCGCCGAAAGGCGGAACTGGGTGGGCCTGGCGGGTGCCGGGCAGATGAGGAAGGCGGAGACGGACGCGGCGATAGGCGCCTACGAACCAGTCTTCCAGGACTTCTCCTTTTCCCAGGCACACCGAGCGGTCCTCAGGCGCCTCCTCGAGCAGAGCCACCTGCTCGGGGCGGATCATCAACTGTACGCGCGTGAGTCCTTCCGCCTGCAGCTCGTCCGGCAGTTCCAAACTGAGATGACCGAAGCGCGCTTTATCTTGCTCCACCCGGCCGACGATGAGAGCACCCCCGCCCAGGAACGAGGCGGTAAAGCTGACTTTGGGTCTCCAGTACAGATCACCGGGTCGTCCGACCTCGAGAAGGTGCCCACGTTCCAGGATCCCGATACGGTCGGCAAGCTCGAAGGCTTCCTCTTGGTCGTGCGTCACCAGGATCGTAGTAACGCCAAGACTTCGCTGGATGCGCTTGAGATTACGTCGGAGACTGCTCCGAATCTGCACATCGAGAGCTCCGAAAGGTTCGTCCAGCAAGAGAACTTCAGGGTTGTAAGCGAGTGCTCGAGCCAGGGCGACTCTTTGTTGCTGTCCGCCCGACAATTGGTGAGGGAAACGGTTGTCCAGACCGGCCAGGCCGACCAGGTCTAGAAGTTCTTCCCGGCGTCGACGGCGCTCTGTGAGAGAAGTCCCCCGCAGTCGCAATCCGAACTCGATGTTCTCAGCGACCGTCATGTGCCTGAAGATCAAATAGTTCTGGAAAACCATGCCGATATTGCGCTCCTGGGGAGGCGCCCAGGTGACATCGCGGTCGTGCAGCAAAACCAGTCCTTCGTCCGCCGGTTCCAGGCCGGCGATGATACGCAGAAGCGTGGTCTTGCCGCTGCCGCTGGCTCCCAGGAGGACGAAAAATTCTCCGTCCCGGACTTCGAGGGAAGTTCGCTGCAGGATGACCAACTCACCGAACCGCTTCAGCACATGTTCAAGTCGAATCGACATCTGTTTTCACCTTACCGTACTGCAACCGGCTTTGTCTTGTACTTCCCTGTTTTGGCCCGCTTCGGGACTAAAGTCCGCACGTCATCGTAGGGCCTGCCGGGTCGGTCCTTCGCCGGCTCGCCTACGCTCCTCACGGCGCTTGATCGCTTCGGCTCCTAGAAAAACCGCTATGGTTACCACCGCCAGGACCAGCGCCATCGAAAATGCTCCCACTTCGTTACGGGCGTCCAGGGAGTGATAGATGTACACGGTGGCCGTCTGCGTTATTCCGCGGATACCGCCTCCTACAACCAGCACCGCTCCAAACTCTCCCAAGGAGCGAGCCAGAGTCAGGATCAGGCCGTAGACAAACGCCCAGCGAATAGCCGGTAGAGTTATCCACCAGAACGCCTGCCAAGGTTTGGCGCCTAAAACGTAAGCCGCCTCCTCGTGGGCGGTCCCGACCTGCTGGAGAACCGGTATCACTTCCCGGATCACGAAGGGAAGGGAAACAAAAACCGTGGCCAGCAAGAGGCCGGTCCAATCGAAGACCACCCGAAGACCGACGGCCGAGACGACATTTTCAAGCCAGCCGCCCCGGCCGAACAAAAGCAGCAGAGCCAGCCCCGCCACTACCGGCGAGACACCAAACGGCAGGTCGACCAGACCGTTCAGCAGGGATCTTCCTGAGAAGCGGTGGCGTGCCAAGGTCACGGCGACGATGAGACCGAAGCAGCCGTTGATCGCCGCCGACACAAATGCCAATTGAATAGTCAGCCGGAGCGCCGAGACGGCTTCGGGGCGGAGAAGCTCGGTCCGGAAGCGTTCGAATCCCTCTGAAAAGGCACCGAACAGAACGGCGGCCAGCGGGATTCCCAAAAGGAGGACGGCATACAGTACTACGGCTCCGACGGCCAAGATTTCTCCCGGTCGTCGCCTGGCTGTCCTGGCAGGTTTCTCCGGCTTCATCATGACGGCTTCTCCCGTCCCTCGCCCGGCCGTCGCTGGAGGCGTCCGCTCAGAAACAGCAGCAGGATCGAGGCGGCCAGCAGCACTACGGAAACGGCGGCCGCCGAGCGAGGCAAGTCCGACTCGATCTGGGAGTAGACGTAAACCGGAGCCGTCAATGTTCTACCGGGAATGTTGCCCGCCACGATCACCACCGACCCGAACTCTCCGATACAGCGCGAAAAGGTCAGCAACGCCCCCGATATTACGGCCGGCAGGATCTCCGGCAACACCACGTGACGGAACGTCTGCCGTCGGTTTGCTCCGATAGTGTAGGCGGCTTCCTCGTGGGCTCGATCCAGCTGCTCGAGACTGGGCTGGACCGCCCGGACCACAAAGGGATAGGTGACCATAAGCAGCGCCAGCAGGATACCGGGTTTGGCGAAAATGATCGAAATCCCAAAGGCCTCCAGGTGGCCGCCGATCCAGGTTTGCGGACCGTATAACGCCACCAACATGATCCCGGTGACCAGTGTCGGCACAGCGAAGGGGAGATCCACTAGGCTGTTCAACACGGTCTTGCCCGGGAAGGTATACCGTACCAGCACCCAGGCGGTCAGTGTTCCCATAAGAGTGTTGATTACCATGGCGACAACGGAAATCACCAAGGTCAGCTGGAGAGCAGCCCAAGCCACCGGATGGGTTACGTCTTCCCAAAACGTGCCGGGGCCGTCCTGCAGAGACACCCAGAGGACGGCACTTAGGGGAAGGGCGACTAAGAGCAAAAGGTAACCGGACGAAACCGTCCGCAGGAAAAACCCGATCGACCTAGATCCGTTTCCCTGCGTCCGAGACGTGTCCGGTGACGGAAGCGCTCTTGTTGGGGCGTCAGCCTTCATTGGAGGTTAGTAGTTCTTCGCTAAGTCGCGGATAGAGTCCCTCGGGAGCGAACATTGTCTCGATAACCCGATCCCAACCGCCCAGGTACTCGATGGTCCAAAGGTCTTCAGGAGTGGAGTAGCGATCGGTTACCTGCGCGGCGGCCGTCGGTTCCACCGGACGCAGGCCGAAGTCGGCGAAAATCAGCTGACTTTCGGTGCTGCGGACGAAGTCCAAGAAGGCTTCGGTTACTTGTCGGGTACCGTGGCGGTCTACATAGACATCGACCATTGCAATCGGGTTTTCGATGAGCAACGTGGAAGTCGGGATCACGTAATCCATGGGTCGGTCGGCACGCCGGGCGACCAATACTTCGTTCTCGTAAGTCAGAGCCACGTCACCGATGCCCCGTTCGAAATTGGTCAACGATTCCCTGGCGCCCTTGTCCATGACGGTAACATTGCGCAGCACTTGTCGCAGGAAGTTTGCGGCGGCCTCGGGGTCGTCGCCTGGGACGCCTTTCACTTTTCCCCTAAGGGCTGCGCCGTACAAAGCACAGATGTTCCACATGGCGCCGCCGGACGTGCGGGGGTCCGGGGTCAGGATCTTCAGTCCCGGCCGGCTGAGGTCGTCCCAGTCGCGGATCTGCAGCGGATTGCCCTCTCGTACGGCGATCACGACGACAGATCGCGAGATCATGCCTCCGAAAGCTTCTGCCCGCCAGTCGTGGGTGATCAAGCCGGCACGGGCGATACGGTCCACGTCGGGTGCCAATGACAGAGCCACGACGTCGGCCTCGAAACCTCCGACCACGGCCCGCGACTGGGCCCCGCTGCCCGCGTAGGAGTCCCGGAAGACCACGTTCCGCCCGGTTGTTTCACGCCAGTGTTCCTGGAAACGGGGAATCAGCGCTTGAGAATAGACTTCCCTCGGAGTGGTGTACGCCGCCAGAGTGAGGGTGTCTTCCTGCCCGTCTCCTCCCGTTCCGCAAGCAACGGCGAAGAAAACCAACAATAAAAGCAGGCTCCCGGCCGAAACAGCTTGCAGCGGACGACCGCAAAGACGAAGACGAGGACGACGAAAAAGAAGACGGTCCATGTTCATCGTACCTTCACTCACTCCCTCCCTCCCCTTTGGGGGGCGTTGCTTAACTCGGTGTCCTGGCAGATCCGATCGATAGGGCATGGCGATTTGAATCGACTTTATCATCTCAGTCAACTACCGTCTGCGATCGTAGTATCCTTTCGCCGGCGAGAAACCCCTTCCGTACGATAGCCGGCGGGATGAGGAGGCCGTCAAGCTCTGCGGAACAAGCGTGAAGCGGCCGTAGATGTCAAGGGGATTGCGTGACGAATTGGCCGGCTGATTTACCATCGATGTGGTTTTCCCCAACTTGTTGCGGATCAATACAGATCAGCTGGGCGTACTTTCCGGGTATGACCGTCGGTTCTCCCATTCCTCCGGTCATCGGCCGCGGCTCTGAGTTCTTGCGGTTGCGGAATTCCTCAAAAAGACGATGAGCCGCCTCTCGTTGTCCCAGCTGAAGTCGAATCCTGGCTTCGCTGTAAATCAACATGGGGCTGGACGGATCTTCTCGGCGCGCTCTTTCCACGTACTCGAGTGCCTCCTCAAAGCGGCCTTGATGGAAAGCGATCAGCGCGAGCTGTCCCAACGTGGCGGAATCCGTAGGGTCTCTTTCCAGAACGGCGGTGAAGAAGTTCCGTGCTTCGTTCTCCTTCCCTTGCCGCTGCAGCAGGACGCCCTGCAGATACGTAATCCTAGGCTCATCCGGATGGCGACGAAGGAGGCGTTGCAGCTGCACCTCCGCTTCATGGAGGCGTCCGGAATGAAGGCAGGCTATAACGAAGTTGATGATTGCCGGTTCGCAGTCGGGATCGGCTTTCCAAGCCTCCCAAAATTCCTCGGCGGCAGCGTGGAAGTCGAAATAACCGAAGTGTTCCACGGCGGCGCGGTGATGCTCCAGCACCTCAGGAGCCGCACATGTTCTCGCCGAAAGCCATAGCAACATCAACCACACGGCGTTTTCCCCCAATCCTTGCGGCACGTGTTCATGAAGGCTTGTCTTCTTCGGCTCTCGATCGATCTAGCATACTGGCTTTCCGTCCGGATCGCAAAGCTGCAGATCGTGGTGCCGGCACGGCGGGAAAGGCAAGGGTTGCCGGTTTTATGTGATCCCTCGCCGACCGGTTGCGCCGAAATCTCTAGAAGTTTACCCACGGGATTGGCAGGTATTTCCGTGCCTCTCAGTCTCTTGCGCCGGACCTCATGGCTAGTCCCGGAGCTTCCAACCGCGCTTAGGGGGAATGGGCGGCGGTGGCGTCCGAGGGGGGGCCGCTTCGCAAGAGATATGTGGCGAGCCGCCTTCGCTGGGACGGGCTTCCGGCGGCAGACTTGGGGCGGCGGAAAGCTCCTCGGCGGTCTGGGTGAAAATGCCCAGAAATGGGCGATTCAACCCTCCCGGCGCGGGCGGAAGTTTCGCGGAGGGCTTGGAGATGATGCGATGACAGTGGAACGATACTTGCTTTTGGGGTATGGTCTTGGGAGTTTTTGGTGGGTGTGTAGGCGTGGCCGAGCTTGATCGGCCGGAGTGGAATTGGCGGTTCTCGGGGTCGCCTTAGCCGGGTGGAGTAGCCAATCGATGACGAAGGAAGCGTTCCAGGCAAAGATCCAAGAGATCTGTCGTAGGTATGAACCGGGTCCTGTCCGTTTGCTGGACATCCTACGCGAAGTTCAGGCTTCGTTTGGATGGATTTCGGACGACGCGATCGACGAGATCGCTCGGACTCTTCGCATGCCCCGGGTGGAAGTGGAAAGCACGGCTTCGTTCTATGCCTTTCTGTCGTGCCGTCCGGTCGGGCGGGTAGCGATCCGTCTCTGTGACGACATCATCGACCGGATGCACGGGATGGAGCGTATCCAGCGCGTATTCGAAGGGGAGCTCGGGATAAGGCTGGGCGAGACGACGCCGGATGGAAACATCACCCTGACGCGGACGGCCTGTATCGGAATGTCCGATCAGGCCCCTGCCGCCTTGGTTAACGACGTCGTCGTAACGCGGCTGTCCACGGACTTGGCGCGCACGATCGTAGCCGAACTGCGGTCTCATCTGGATCCGACCAGACTGGTCAAACAGGTGGGTGACGGCAACAATGCCCATGAATTGGTCAACGCCATGGTGGAGAACAACATCCGCTTGCGTGGACCGGTCATCTTTGCCCCCTTTTCTCCGGGTGACGCCCTGCCCAAGGCTCTTGCCATGACTCCCGTGGAGGTTATCCGTCATGTGAAGACGGCGCGGTTGAGAGGTCGAGGCGGAGCGGGTTTCCCTACCGGGATGAAGTGGGAGTTCACTCGAAACGCGCCGGGTGAGAGGCGCTTTCTGATTTGTAACGCTGACGAAGGAGAGCCAGGTACCTTCAAAGACCGCGTGATTCTCACCGAGTGCCCGGATCTTCTTTTCGAAGGGATGACCGTCGGCGGGTATGCCATCGGCGCCAAGGAGGGGATCCTCTACCTGCGTGGTGAGTACGCCTATTTGCGGCGGTTCTTGGAGGCGGTGCTGGAGGAGAGGCGGAGGAACGGACTCCTTGGGAAGGGGATTTTGGGATACCCCGATTTCGACTTCGACATCCGTATCCAGATGGGCGCCGGAGCCTACATCTGTGGGGAGGAAACGGCGCTTATCAGTTCCTGTGAGGGGTTAAGGGGCGATCCGAAGAACCGGCCGCCGTTCCCCGCTCAGAAGGGGTATTTGGGTTGTCCCACCGCGGTCAACAACGTGGAGACGCTGTGCTGTGTCGCTCGGATCATCCAGGAAGGTGCGGGCTGGTTTGCCCAACAAGGATCGGACGGCAGCTCGGGGACGAAGTTGTTGAGCGTCTCCGGGGACTGCAAGCGCCCCGGCGTGTACGAGGTGCCTTTCGGAACGTCTCTGGCACGGGTTTTGGAGATGGTCGGCGCCGAGGGGGTCCAGGCCGTGCAAGTGGGAGGGGCGAGTGGACACCTGGTGGGGCCGGCTGATTTTTCCAGGCACATATGCTTCGACGATCTGTCGACCGGCGGTTCGGTTATGGTCTTCTCTGCCGAACGTGACCTGCTGGAGGTCGTGGAGG
>Ga0116145_1004826_pt1 | contig 10572 bp, 18 predicted proteins | sample AD_JPNHG1_MetaG_FD_89747 | JGI IMG/M metagenome (GOLD analysis project Ga0116145, IMG submission 89747) | Active sludge microbial communities of municipal wastewater-treating anaerobic digesters from Japan - AD_JPNHG1_MetaG | ecosystem: Engineered > Bioreactor > Anaerobic > Digestate | place... | reverse complement strand
GTACCTGCTATAATGCAGAAAGTTGTAGATGCTGATGACGTTGTTAAGCTCATTAACCGTTATGAGTCTCTTAAGAGCGGTGTTACCGCTGATATTCCGCTATATAGTGACCTTACTGGTGAGCGGATATCAGGTGAGATTACACCTCCGTTTAAGGACCTCACTCTCGATAAACAAAAACGTGCCATAGAGGATTTCTATGTTCGTGCTATGGCTGATGAGGTACCTCCTGCATATGCTCTATCTTTGATATCCGCTTTGATTGAATCAGAACCCAGTGAGGTTAGTAGGAGGAATCTTACATCGTACATCAAGACCGGGGAGTTAGAAAAAGATGTCAATGATATTACTCACGGTGACATAGGATCTAAAACTGTTATTAGAGCTAAATCTCCTGAGGCATTAGCTGGTATTGGTGCTACCTTTGGCACAGTTGGAGCTATTGGCGCTACCTTAGCCGCTGGGCCTGCTGCGGGTGTGGCTGCTGCGGGACTTATACCGTTCGCTACTACGGAATTCGTTAATTACTTCTCCATGAGTCCGTTTCGTACTAAAGCTGAGTTACAGGCCCTTGGTGAATATGCACCGGATAAGAAGGTTGCATTTGATCAATCCGTTAGCTCGGTTAGTGATGTACTCGATCAGCTTACTTTCCAGGGCAAGGACCTCAGCCCATCTGAGCGTACCGCTTTAATCGGCGAAGCTGAACGTGCTGTTACTGACTTAGAGAAACAACTTGGTGAGTACTTCCCTTACCTCTATTCCCTTGGCGTTTATGATTCTGAAATGAGGAGGGTAGAGAACCTTAGGAATACCTTATCTCATCAAAAGAGCATGTTTACTCCTAGCGGTGATATCGTACCTGGTGCTTCCGATATACCGGCTCATGTGACCATTAAGCCTCCTAAAGGTGGCTATATCAAAGGATCAATTGCTGGTGCTCCTTTCTCTGCCGGTACGGATGCTACATTTGATAGGGATCTTCCTGGTTCCGGGTTACTCAGCTACGTTATTTATGACAAGGAAGGTAACATTGTAGATACCGGAGAGCAAAAGTACTGGCCCAATTCCAACCCCATCTACCTTGATTATAGCGTTTCTAAGGCCTGGAAACCCAGTGCTTCCACTTCTCCTACCGTTAAGTCCACTAAGTACACTATATCCGTTCCTTCTGGGTTTACCTTGCGCATAGGTGATAAGTCATATGAAGGCGGTAAGTCCTATGATGTTGTGGTTAAAGAGGGGGAAAAGCAAACAGCGGTCATAGAGAAGCCTGGATATCGTACCGATACGTTCACCATGTACGCTACTAACCAGGGTTGGGTAGGCTATACTCCTACTGTTGTTGTAGATCCTTACTATAAGACTCCTGAGCAAAAGGCTGCTGAAAGGGCAGAGGCTACTAAGGTTACTAAGTACACCATTAACGTACCTGAAGGGTCCACTATGCGCATAGGGAACGTCACCTATTCAGGTGGTAAGTCCTATGATGTTACCGTTAAGGAAGGTGAAAAGCAAACCGCTATCATAGAAAAACCAGGGTTCAAAGCCGATACCTTCACTATGTACGCTACTGATCAGGGCTGGGTAGGATATACACCTACTCTTGCAGTTGATCCTTACTTCAAAACTCCTGAGCAAGTAGCCGCAGAGAGAGCAGCAGCGGTTAAGACTACCAAATATACCATTACCGTACCCGAAGGATCTACCTTGCGCATAGGAGATACTACCTACGCAGGTGGCAAATCCTATGACATCACGGTTAAGGAAGGAGAAAAGGTTACAGCGTCCATAGAGAAACCTGGGTTTAAGACAGATACCTTTACCATGTATGCAGTAGATCAGGGGTGGGTAGGTTACAAGCCTACTATGATAGCTGATCCCTACTACAAGCCTCCTGGGTACGCTCCTACGGGTAAACTGGTATTGGAGACTTCCCCAGACGCTACCGTTACCGTGAATGGTGAGCACTTCAGTACTGCCCTTGGTGATAAGGAGATTGAGTTAGCTCCTGGGTATTATTCCGTTACCATAACTAAGCCTGGGTATGAGCCGTTCACTCGTAACGTCTATGTTGGCGAAGATCAAAGCGTCGTCCTATCCGATCCTGCTTATCCGGCTGAAGAAGAAGAGAGAGGCGGAGGCGGAGGCGGAGGAGGAGGCGGTGCCTCCTATGGTGGCGGTGGCGGAGGTAGTACTGCCATAGACTACGGCCTGATCATTTATGGTCCTACCTGCACAGGTGCCCGCATATGGCAAGATGAAGTTGAAGTATTCCCCGAAATTGGTACTACCTATAGCATTAGTCCAGGTTACCATTCTATCCGCATTGAACGGGAAGGTAAAAAGCCCTGGATCAAGTCGGTTTTCATCATAGCCGGAGATACTCTGACTATTAGTCCAGCGTTTGAAGATCTCCCCTCTACTGGCGGTACAACTACCCCTACCACCGAATTAACTCCTGAGACTACTGCAACTAAGCGGGTGTACATTAATTCCGATCCATCAGGCGCTAAAATACTCCTTAACGGCTATGCTACCGGACAGTGGACTCCTGGGTACCTTGACTTACCGTACGGCTATTATGTTGTTAGTTTTTCCAAGTCCGGGTACGCGGAGCAGCACGTTGCTCTGTACGTTGGTGATACTATCCTCTGGGGAGACAGTGCAACTACTAGGGCCCAGTCGGAGGGTTTGATATGAGTGATGAGTTACCTGATGCTACAAATACGCTAAGCGTTACATTAACTCCGGTTCCCAGTACTGAACCTGCACCACTTACTGACGTGAGCGGTTTAGTCCTTACTGACCAGGGCTATTATCAGCCTGTGCCATATGATCCGTCTAAGCTTGATTACCAAAAGTCCACTAAGGCGGCTCCTACCTTACAAACTGATAAAACCATCCTCAGCTTAGATGTTGAAACTACTGGCACAAACCCCTGGGAATACAGGCTTATCGTTTGTTCCGTGTGGGATTTGAATGAGCCTAAAGCTGATATGGTCACATTTGCATCCTGGGATGAAGAGCAATTAGTCAAGGATCTGTTTGAGTACATAGCCTCTAAAGATCCTGATATCATTTTAGCGTTTAACGCTAAATTTGAGAATCGGTGTTTCGTTAGCCGGTCTATGCAGTTCCGTATTCCCGCTCCCTGGATTTGGGGTGCCGAATGGCATGACCTCATGTACATCTTGGAGGGAGGATGGAAAAATGGGTTGCAGGGTAGCCAACCTACGGGTTCAGAAGAGAACTGGTTAGAATACTTCTTTGGTGAGGTTAAGCCGTTTACTATCGATGAATGCTTTGAAGGCATCCGCCAGGGTAGGCTTGATGAAATGATCATTCGTAACCGTACCTGCGTAGCTGGCCAGGGCGATATCTACCAGTTGTACCTGTACTCTAGGTACGGGTTACAGGAAGAGATACCCGAAGAGAAGCCTACCGTTACCAGGGTGGACGAGTGGACGGCTGAGGGTAAAGTACTGGTCAAGTGCTCCGTGTGCGGTGCTGTGAATGAGGTATTCGATCCTAACAACCCTGGCCAGTGTTGGAGGTGTTTAGCTAACCTACCTGCTCCATCTCCTGAAAATATCGTTAGGGAAGCCGTTAGGCCTGTGGACTGGGGAGCCGTTGGTTATACTGCCAAGGAGTTAGCTGCTGCGAAGAAAGCGGGTACATACCAGCCGGTTACTGAACTACAACCTGTAGCTCCTGAAGCACCACAGGTTACAGCTATGCAGCGGCTTATCCGGTTAGGTGTCGAACCTCATGTTTCGGAGTAATAACCTGTATTCCGATATGATATAGGAAAAAGGGCTGTAGTCGCGTAGAAACGAGTTGATATTGAGGGAGGTGTGATTATACCTCCCTGCTATTTTCTGTGGCTTAGTAAGTCCTAGAAAGTCTCTGGACTATATCTCTGACCTAGGGTATCACCCCAGTTTCTTTGCTTCTTCAAACTTTGCTTTCATTGTCTTACTCCGTCTCTCTCGTTTTACCTGCTCCCTGGGCTTGGTCCAGTAGCCTATGATGTACTTCTGCACAAAGTGACATTCTGTACCGTCCCTGTATTCCCCTATCACCTCAGTATCCGTTATGTTAGTTACTTTGATCTCCTGCGGTATTCCTTGTACCATCCATATCTCCATCAACCTACCTACATAGCTCAACGGTACTGTCATTACTCGATCACCCAACTAACATCTTTCAGTATGAGTATTACGTAGTTTTCATCACCATCTAGCGGTGTCCTATAACTCCCTACCGTTGTAGCTGCACCTAAGTAGAACGGTGCTATTACCAGTTCATCAGCACCTTGCAGTTCAAACATGGCAACTAACTTATCGCCGTACGTTGCCGTGTAATTCTCGTTTATCCTGTATGCGTCCGCTCCCCATATCAAAAGTAGGAGAGCTAAGAAGCAAACTACTGCTCTAGCTCTCATCTCCTTCAATCCTCCTTACTCTTCTTACCTCTTGCTTCTGTCAATGACCTATATTTCGGGAAGTATGCGCTCATTTCTCTGTCTAGTGCTTCGTGTACCTCTTCTATTGTTGCTACATCTCTCAGTACTATCTTATGGCTCTTCCCTACGCTACTTTCTGTTTTAGTTGTGCTTACTGTTATTGATACATTCATCTCTTCTCATCTCCTTTTCTGCTTGCATCATCATTCCTATTCCGATTCCCATAAGAGCTATGGCGAACTCTCTGTCTATCCCCGTGAACTCTTCCCTTATGTGTTCCAGTAGCTTCTCGAAGTTGTATATCCCGTTCATCCTCGCTACTTTGTCCATTTCCATAGCTATTAGCTCAGCACCTACCGGGTCAATTCCCATTAGCTCCTCTATGTTCACCTTCTCCTCCTACGCATTGAATGCCAAACTCCCCTATCCCTATCGCTACTCCTGTTAACAGTAGCAGCAGTTCAAACTCTCTTTGCTCTAACTCCTTCCTTGCTGCTTCTATCAGGTCCATTACCGTTAGTATCTCATCTCTCTTGCATATCGCATTGATCTTTTTGCATATCTCGTTTCCTTCTTCGTACGGTATCCCCAGTATTTCACTTGCGTATATTTCTTTCATTGCTTATCTTCCTCCTTCATCTCCTCTTCTCCCAGTCCTTCCCATATCTCTATGATGGATTTCCGGTTTATGAGTGCTGTTTGCTTGTCTATCGATTCTAGCAATATGACATCATCATATGCTCTTATGATAGTACCTGCTCTCACCGCTCCGTTCGTAAGTACTATCCTTACTGTGTGTCCTTCAAGCTCTACATCGCACATGTTATCTATCTTATTCTTCTTTACCATCTCTCTCTCTCTCCTGTTCTTCTTTCTCTCTCTTCATCTCTTCATACTTGTAAGGGAACATAGGCTCGCTAGTATGCTTCTTAGGACATACTAGTATGTTATACACATGTCCTTGGGTAGCCATTACTTGATCACAGCACATGGTACACGTCAAACATTCCTTGAAATATGGAATACCGTTAGTATTCCATTTATTCCTCCTCAATTTGGCTCTCCTCTCCATCTCCGGCGAACTCTTCACTATCTCCTACCTCCGGCTCATCCTCCATCCTCTCATCCGCTTGTCTCTCCATCCTTTTGTGTACCTCCTCCATGAACTTCTCCTTCTCCTTATCTACCTTCTTTGCCCTTGGCTTACGCTTTGGCTTCTCTTCTTCTTCCTCCTCTTCGCTGGGTTCTTCCTTCGTCCATTGTTTCCTTAGTGTCTCTCCCGCTACCTCTCTTATCTTCCAGGTTTGCTTACGTTGTGTATCCAGGCATTTGATCTCAAACGTCCTTCCTATGATGCTCTCATCTTCTTCTTCTTCGATTAGCAACCTCAGCAGTGACTTGTTAGGTTCCAGTATCTTTGCATCTCCTTCTTCTTCTACCGGAAAACTAAGTTGCTCATACTCTTCTCCCTTGCTTGGCCCCATTTGGGAGACTTTGGTTACTACCTCCGGCTCTCCTACGAATGTCACAATATGCTTAGGTGTGTCTGCATCGAACCTTAACCACTTACCGGCTGCTATCTTCTTACCCTTCTTTACCCAGTCCTTCATCTTACTCTTCCTCCTGCATTGGTTTTCCGATCGCTAACCACAGATTCTTATCCGTTTTCACCTTTTCCATATATTCCGTACCGTTGTACCTTGCCATAGCAATTAGGTAGTCTATGGCAACCCTCGAAGAAGGAACCCTAATCTGTAGCTTCTTATGCTCTTCTTCGTAGTCATTGAATATCTCTCTGGCTATTACTTTCAGGTTTTGAGCCGCTTCTCTTGATACTACTATCGTTATGTTATCTGGGTTCTTCTTCTTCTCCGCTTTCTTTGCCATCTTACCTATCCTCCAAAATCCTCTTCAGGTCTGTTACCACTTCTCCTATTCTCGCTCTCTCTCTCCGTGCTTCTGGTGTGTGATCTGGCATCTTATCCAGCCTGCTTACGTACTTCGCTATCAGCTTCTCTACTTCTACCCTTGTGCTTACTGCTGTCATTTTCAATCCTCCCTTTTTATCTGCTCTAACTCCTCTATGCTTGCAGTCTCCAATAGTCCTTTCACCTCTAAGATATGTTTGCAGTCGCCTCCTTCGTACAACTTCCGGTACATCCAGTCCTTGCAGTTGCACATCCATCTCCCTAATGTCTCGCTGTACTTTACTGAGTACGGCGCTACACCTTTCCGGTGACTCTGAACAACGAAATGCCCACAGCTCCATGATATTGTGTTATTGCTCATGTTCTCCGTCCTCCCCTTGCTGGGCATCCTTCCCAGTCGCAATCATAGCACCTCATCATTCTGTCCTTGTGTCCTTTTACGTGGCATCCGTACACTTCGTTAAACTCGTCGTAGTCTATTCTCAGTACGTCGCCATTCCCATATACAATTTCATTTATCCCGCTCATGTCCAAATTCCCCATAGGGCCTTTCCCTTGCCCTATACTATACTATGCTCTGTAAGGTATATATATCTTACGGTACATTCCCTTTATTTCCCGTCCATAACAGGTAAGTATTTAAACTAATACCGCCTAAGTAGTGGTAGCCTGCCATTAATGCGCGTAGATCGTCCGTCTATGCGCAGATATCCCTTTCTGTTCTTCACTCCCGCATGGCAGGCTCCCCATATACTTTTTATCCGGTTTCGATGTAGTACCGTCGCGGAGCGTTTAATGCGAAGCATTGCCGGCAATAGATCCAGAGCCCCGTCTCCCCCACAGCGGAGCGTACCTATCACATGTACTCCTAAGCATCCTAAAATCAATCAAAAGCATCAAAGCCCTCCTGAGCATTGCCGTATAATGAGTCCGTCGCCCAGCCGCTTTCCCAAGGCGGCTACTTCCGTTTAGGCAGACAGGCCATTTATGGCTTGTGCCGAGGCAGGAGCGTAGCGACTGCCGAGGGTAACCCGAAGGGTCACAAGCCTTAAATGGCCTGGATGCAGGAAGTAGGCCGCCTTGTGCGGCTGGTAGGACTCATAGGCAATGCTCAGCTACTAGGGCTTTGCTAATGTGCTTACTTACTATACTATGCTTCCTAGTATAGTAGCTATTTACTATGCTCCTTATACTAACTAACTACATATGCTAGTATAGTATAGTATAGTTAGTTAGTAGCTGTAAACTCTTTGGGGATCTATTGGTGAACTCAGGCTATCCCGAAGGGATAGCCTTCGTTCTTTCTATTAGCTTAATATGATAGCTTTCTTGTTCTTGTTGTCTTTAGGTTGCTTAGTGTTGTTTTGCTTATATAAGCCTAAAACTTTACTATTTAAGCATCAGTTCTTCACTTATCGTTTATCAGTTCTTTACTTGGCGTTTATCAGTTCTTCACTAGTGAGTTTTTACGCGGAGAGGGAGAAGAAGAGAGAGGAGGCACCACCACCCAGAGGACAGCAACCACCAGACGGGAGGCGGCAGAAAGGCGAGACAGCGATTACTTACGGCGATGTGCTACTAAGCACTCACTGACTTCGGCGTTAGCTTACGGCGATGTGCTGCAAAGCACGGCATCGCTGTAAGCCATGAAGCCGTCGGGCGCGGCGCAAGCCTGCGCCCGGCGGCGGCCCCTCCCCGCTCTGATGCAAGTTTCCTTTTCCGAGCAGCGAGGAGGCGGCGAAGCCGCCGACGAGCGTACGGCCTACCGTGCGCCCTAATCGGAGGTGGAGAGGAGGGGGTTGTTTTTCCGGGCAGCGACGAGCCGCCGGAGGCGGCGAGGAGCGTACGGCCTACCGCGCACCCTCTTGTCCGTCGAAGGAGCACGGCCCGGTGGTTTCCGCAGCGGAGGTGCGCCGGAGGCGCGGCGGAGCGTACGGAACCCCGGCAGCTCCTACGGGGGAAGGTCGGGCGAAGCCCGCCTTCCCCCTACGCCGGGGTCGAGCGAAGCGAGGGCCCGGCTAAGCTCTAAGCGCCCGCCTAGGCCTGGGTCGCCGTGAGGCGGGGTACCCAGGCCGAGCAGCGCCCCCCTCCCCTACCGTGCACCCTTTGATCCGCGACCTCCGGCCTACCGCGCGCCCGGCCCGGTCAGCCCCCGGTCTGCTGCGCAGGGTCCAGCGGGGGGAGCGCGAGGGCCGAAGGGGCCCTCGCCCGCCGGAGGCCGCCAGGGGTTCGGGGAGCGCGTAGCTCCCCGCCCGCCGGAGCGGAGGTCTGGCCCGGCCAGCAGGCCAGGGGGCCAGGCCGTAGCGAAGGCGTAAAAAAACACTCGTGTTCTTTTGGTCATTGTTTTGTGCTCCTTTTGTTGGTTTTCTTTCCAAAACTTATTTATAGAAAGGAGTGCAGTAGTAGTGTTTGGTCGTGATAAAAGGCAAGACCGAGTGCAGGATGGGTGCTGTTGCCATCTGTTGAGAGCCGGTTCTTCCTCCTTACCTTCCGGCTCTCTCCTCCACATCGCCCTGACCTTAGCTCCACATTGCCCTAAACCTGACCTATGGGGACTCATTGGTGAACTCTGCGCTATCCGCTCCGCTCCGTTCCGCTTTGCTCTGCTTTGCTTTAGGAGGTCTTAATTAACTTCCAGTGGGGACTTGATGACTAAACGCGAATGCGCTAAAATCATGGCTCGTATTGCTACTATTGAGTCCAGGTCTTATCCTGGTAAAGAACAATTCAAGCTCGGTTACATCCGTGCTTTGAAATGGGTATTGAAGGTGTGTAACTAAATGTTGGACAAAACCGAAATAATTGGCCTCAGGGATGCGTTCCGTATCCTTGAAGGAGCTGGGTTTGGTGACTTCATGGAAGAGCTGTTAGCCATTGATACCGTCATTAGTGATGATCCGTCTAATCCCTTCTTCCTATCTGAGTCCGAAGTTAAGTTACTTCGTGACAAGGTTATCCAGCTTTACCAGGGAGGTCTTACGGAGCTTTTACCTGTGATTCGTATCTATGATTACATCCTTAAACAGCCTTCTTGTTGTCATAAGGAGGTATCCTCAGATGGTTCTTGGCTGTTCACTAGGTAAACTTCAGTCCTTGTTTGTTTGCCGTCAATGTGGTTTCTGCTGTTTACACGGCGGCCAAATTGAGCTTACCCGGCCTGAGGTGTGCGCCATCGCTGAGTATTTCGAGTGCTCCCCTGATGACAAATCACGCATACCTGTAACGGAAAAGCCTGATACTCCTGGGTGGTACACCATCGACTTAACCGCTCCGTGCTTCTTCCTTGACAAGGCTACTATGGAGTGCATTATTCAGGAAGTTAAGCCCTATTGGTGCCGTGAGTATCCGTTCAGGTTACATGAGCTTGGTTTGTGTGGTTGGTTTGATGTTATCATGTGCCCCGAAGCCAGGGAGATGCTTGATAACCACTTTGGAGTTATCCGGTGAGGTCGTCCTATGCCAGGCCAGGAGTTTGAACGCTTGCTTGTCCATTCCTTTAACAACTACTTTGATCTAACTGGTATCCATGCCATAGCTTACCGTCATTACCAGATGCGTTATCAACCTCAGCTATTCGATGTCTTAGTTGATTCCCGTGCTAATGAGCTTTATTTGGCTTTGGAGTGCAAAAGTGTTGATACCTCCTCCGTACCTGGTTTATACTTTAAGAAACACTTTAGCTGGAAGAACGGTATATGCCAAGTTGCCCGTGAAACTGACTGGCTAACTCAATCAGGCAGGAACGGCTTTTTGGTTGTAGAAGCTCGCCGACCTAAACCGTACAAGCACTGCGCCTTTTTCGTTCCGTGGCGTGTCGTTCATCGTTATTTCGTAACTGGTAAACCAATTATCCCCAGTGATCACATAACCTCATGTCCTTCATGTGAGAAGAGAGGAGGTGCTTATACCTTTGATGACGATTTCATGGAAGAAATGGTTAAGTACTTAGATAGCTATCCTAAGAACAGCAGTGCTGTAATTCCTAAGAAATGGAGAAAACGCTCCTAGGAGGCATTTAATGAAACAGTGGTATAAGAGTAAAACCGTGTTGGCTAACATCATAGCTGCGTTAGCTCTGTTCGTATCTGTTCAGTTTGGTTATACTGTAACAGCAGAGGAAACAGCCCTTATTTTAGCTGCAATAAACCTGGTCTTAAGGACCATAACTAATGAACC
>Ga0116145_1004817_pt1 | contig 10580 bp, 7 predicted proteins | sample AD_JPNHG1_MetaG_FD_89747 | JGI IMG/M metagenome (GOLD analysis project Ga0116145, IMG submission 89747) | Active sludge microbial communities of municipal wastewater-treating anaerobic digesters from Japan - AD_JPNHG1_MetaG | ecosystem: Engineered > Bioreactor > Anaerobic > Digestate | place... | reverse complement strand
CTTCCTCAAACCGCCAGTAAGCCACTGTTGCTGCATGTGCTGTCATTGCACTCACCACCGCTGCCACTGCCAACATCACAACATACTTCTTCATCTTTCCTTACCTCCAAAAAAGTTAAAGTTGCATTAGTACATCAATTTTTTACATCACTCTTAATATTTCCAAACGCTGTTTTCTTCTCTTCACTTTTCCTCTTTTTGCCGCTGTTTGTCTCCTTTCTTAACTTTACTGAACTATTTACTGTATTTTCGTTATCGGGCTTCCAAAACCAATGTCGGTGTTCCAAATAACGCCCAATCACTGTCGATAGCATAGGCGCCGTGCTCATCCTTCAGACAGAACTCTTCTCCGCCGTCAGTGGTGATAAGAGTTAAAAAGCGGTCATTCGAACGAATCGGCACCGTTATGTCATATAATTGGGCTGCCTTGACTCCTCGTTGTTCGAACCGCAGCTGTCCATCGACCAATACCCAAAAATCTGCATAAGGAACGCGATTGGGACCGGTCTGACTGATGCCACAGACAGATCGAAATTCTGTAATTTGGGCTGCCGGCAGCATTTGACGAATGGCCTCAAGGTCAAATGTAATGCCAAGATTGGAATGAAGAAAAATAGCCGGGCAGGCCGCATCGCCATACAACTTGTCCTGCAGCAGCAAAGAAACCATAGGCCCCCCCTCCCAATCGGTTATTTGGCCGCCGTTTAAGGCGGGGATCCAATACAGCCCGTTGGTATCCGGACAATCCTCAAAGCAATGGCCCTGTGAGGATACCTGTACAAGGCCTGCACCGCCGTCGGGGACAAAAATACCATCAATAAATGGATTACCATGAACCGGAACAAATCTGCCGCTGCCGGCACTTGTGGGTCTATTGGGCACCTTGAATGGGACAAACAGCCCCGTTACCGGATCAATACCGTAACCAATCTGACCGGTTCCAAAGCCGTTTCCGCCGCCGACAATATCGGCCAGATTGATATTATCGCCGCGCCAGACAAGCCCTTTCTGGGAGTTAAAATCCCGAATGAAGCTGTTCGGCTGAACCTCAATGGGTATCATTTCACCCGTTTCGGCATCAATCCGCCGGGCCTGCTGTGCCGTCAGAATAGTATTGTCCTCTGCACGGCCCTTGGGACCCAACACCAGATTAGCCTTCCCCTTGAACATATGGATATCCATTGCGCCGGTTACATCCACTTTGATGCCAAATTCTGTTCCGAGGTCAATAACCGTGGAGCGGGGTGTTTCTACAATAAAGCCGGTTGCTTTACGGGGCACATTGGCATACAGCCGGCCATGCTGGAGAGATACTTTTTCCGGACTTATCAGCACGACTTCGGCAGGCCCCTGGATGACAACTTCAGCCCCATAATCAAAAAGGATTTTGGCAACACCCTGCATCAGATACAGCGGCTGACCATTGAAAAGCTGCAGCCCGGGATTCATTTCCTGACCATTTGATGCCCAGCGGGCATTATACTGATCAACCAGCACAGCCACCGGTTCTTTGATGGGGCGGGGGTGGGTATAGACATAAATCATCATGCACAGCAGCGCCGCTATGGAGGTCAGTGCAAAGACCAAGAGCCGCTTGGCCGCATTTCGCTGCGATAAATTGTACGGCATGGGATCTACGGGTGCTTTTTCAAAGGGCTTTTGCTGCTTTTCAATCTGCACTGCCGCGGCTGTACGTTCCGATTCGGCCAGATGACGCCACAGGGATTCTTCGAGAATCGGCTCTATGCTTTCCTGAGCCGACTGAATAATTTTACCGGATTGATGCAGCCCGATCGAGGCAATCATACATGCATTATAGTACCGTGCCGCTTCCGGGGATGAAGCAATCAGACTGTCCAGCTCTGAAAACTCTTCCGGCGAAATGTCTTTATCCGACATCCGGATTACCAATTCATGAACGCGGATTTTTTCAAGTTCGGTCATATCACATTCCATGCCACCAAGGTTCTCTGAACACACCGCTGGAGGAGATAGTGAACTTTGGCCATATGCTTGTAGAGTCCGGGAAGCGGTTTTTGTATCTCCTGAGCAATCTGCTTAAATGTTTGATTGTTCACATACCGCATCTGCAGCAGCTTGCGGTCCGATTCGCTGATTTCGGACAAGCATTTCTGCAGCGCTTTGATGCGCTCCGGGGTCTGGTCAAAGACATCCATATTCCCTATCAGGTTATCCAGCGCTTCATCGCTGAAAGAAACCACCTTGCGCCGGTTTTTTTCATGATAATACTGATACACTTGTTGCGGGCTATCTGGATGCCCCACGCCGCAAAATTCGTTCCGGGCTTAAACTCCCGGTATTTTTCCCACATCACAAGCATCGTCTCCTGCTGCAGGTCTTCAGCCGCCTCCATATCAGGGACAAGGGCAAAAATAAATCCGAATATGCGATGCTGATTTGCCATCAGCAACCGCAGAAACTCCTTATAGCGTTCAGATTCATTGTAGCCGGCGTCCACTAAGATTGTCTCCTCATACACCTTTTTCGGGCGTTTCTACACCCTGCCAACACATATTCTTCTTTTTTGGTAATCAAGCAAATAGAGGGAATTAGAATAAAAAGTAGGTTTTTTTTGTAATAATTTCGGCCACATTCATGACTTCTCAGGTCTGTTATTTGTCGTCTTGATAACACTCGCCAGCAAAGGCATTATTTTCAGTATTATTTTCTCAAGTTTCTCACATAAGACGACAATATAGAGTCGTATACCTAAAATATCTGTATTGCATAATGCTCTATAGGAAAATTGTTAAAAATGCTAAAATCTTTCGATTATGGCTATCTTTTCCTACAATGCTCCCTTTTGTTCAGGTGCGGGATGACAGCTTCCGATTATGGCTGAGCACCGATGGCTCGCCCGATCCATGCGGTCCTTATTGCACAGGCTGCCGGCTGGACGAACCCGCGTGAGGGGACCAAATATCCATCCAAGCAGGCCGACAGCAGTCTATTGAGTAAAGAAAGCATATCAGCCGATTTTCGGCATAGTGCCGCACCTGCAGCCGGCAGTATCCTTCAGATGGAACTGTCAGCCGCGTTTTTTTGTAGCTGACTCGTGCAAGAAAACGGTTCCTTTTATGTTTTTTTATCAACAAGCACAGCGCCGTCCTGAAATAGCCATAAAATACGACTTGATTTATCGCCTCTGACCGATAGAATGGCCTCTGATGATTCAGAAGAAACTGTTCGCCCAATGGGTTCAAGGTCGGCTGTTTGGAGTGCCTCTGAAAACACTATTTTACAGGACAATCGTTATGAAAAATTCAATCCTTCCAATCTTTATGATTCTGTCATCTATTGCTGTTATCGTCCCTGTGCTTTCGGCCGACCGCCGGCTAATTGATTTTAATGACCAATGGCGCTTTGCAAGAGGCCCGCAGGAGGATGATGCCAAACAGCTGACATTTGATGACGGCGGCTGGCAGGCGGTAACCATTCCTCATGATTGGGCGATTGCAGGTCCGTTTAATCCGCAAGAGCACGGATATGCCGCCAAACTGCCGTGGAAAGGCGTCGGCTGGTACCGCAAACAATTCACCCTCGACGCCGGCGACAGCGGCAAGCGAGTCTATCTGGACTTTGACGGCGTGATGGCTTTCCCCAAAGTGTACATCAACGGCCATCTGGCAGGCCAATGGGACTACGGATATATGTCCTTCCGGGTAGATGCCACGCCGTATATCAGGTTCGGTCAGCCCAATCTCATCGCTGTCGAAGTCGATACCCGCAGCCAAGGTACGCGATGGTACCCCGGCGCTGGCATTTACCGCAAGGTAACAATGACGCTTTGCGAGCCGATTCATCTGACGCACTGGGCAACCTTCATTACCACGCCGGAAGTAACCGATCAGGCCGCCGCTGTAAAAGTCCAGACAGCCGTTGAGAACCATACGGACAACAATGCGTCTATTGAAATTTCTTATCTTATAATAGACCCGGATGGAAAAACAGCCGCCCAGACACGGCAAACAGCAGCGCTGGCTTCCGGCGAAACGAAAAGTCTTGAGCAGGTTCTTCGGGTGGACAACCCGCGCCGCTGGGATATCACCGCCGCCAATCTCTATACGGCAGCCGTCATGGTCCGGTCAGGCGGCGCAATAACCGACAGCGAGAACATCCGCTTCGGCATCCGCACCTTTGCATTTACGGCCAATGACGGTTTTCATCTCAACGGCCGGCGCGTGCAGATAAAAGGCGTCAATCTGCATCATGATCAGGGCCCGCTGGGGGCAGCGTTTTATCCGCGGGCGATGGAGCGGCAGCTGGAAATCATGAAAGAAATCGGCGTCAATGCCGTTCGCACCAGCCATAATCCGCCGGCGCCGGAACTGCTGGATTTGTGCGACCGGATGGGATTGGTCGTGTGGGATGAATGCTTTGACAAATGGGATGACAAAGCCGGCCGAGTCAATGGACAGCCCCCGCTGCAGGAATACGGGGAAAAGCAGATTCGCAATTTCGTAATGCGGGACCGCAATCATCCTTGTGTGGTTGTCTGGTCTATCGGCAACGAAATCAACAATGCCTCCGCCAGCCGGGAAGGGAAAGACGGCCCGCGGGTCAGCATGATGCGCCAGTTTGTTCTTAAATACGATGCCACCCGCCCTGTCGGCATGGCAGACCATATTCCGCAAACGGCCAATCAGCCGATTTTGGATGCTCTGGATGTAGTCGGGTGGAACTATGCCCGGCGGTATTCCATTTTCAGAGAACGGTATCCGGACAAGCCGATTATCTACAGTGAATCGGCATCAGCCCTGAGCACGCGCGGTTTTTATGAATTGCCGCTGCCGACTACCAAGACCGACTATTCCGATAAGCTGCAGGTGGACTCCTATGACCTCAATGCCGCTCCATGGTCGGACATCGCCGATGCGGAATTTGCCCTAATGGAACAAGACAGTTTTGTCGCAGGCGAAATGGTCTGGACAGGATTCGACTATCTGGGAGAACCCACCCCCTTTGATGCAGAGGCGCGAAGCTCCTACTTCGGAATTGTGGACTTGTGCGGCATTCCCAAAGACCGCTATTACCTGTACCGCAGCTATTGGCGGCCGGAAGCAGCGACCGTCCACATTCTGCCGCATTGGAACTGGCCCGATCGCATCGGACAAGTAGTTCCGGTATTTGTTTACACCAACGGAGACTCCGCGGAGCTGTTTTTAAACGGAAAATCGCTGGGACGCCGCATCAAAGGGCAGATGCCGGACAAACCCGTCAATTTGGCCGAAGGCAAGCCGGCCTCGGCTTCGTCTGTTCAGTCAGACCAATACGCTGCTGCAATGGCCCTCGACGGCAGCAGCCAAACACGCTGGTGTGCCGCCGATGGAAGCAGCAATCAATGGCTGCAGGCGGATCTTCAGGGCATCCAGACGATTCGGTACATTAGTCTTGAATTTGAAAAGGAAGCCAAAAATTACGGCTATGAAATCCGTGTTTCGTCCGACGGCAGCAGCTGGCAGACGATTGTTCATCAGCAGACCAGCAATCAGCCCCAATGGGGCGGCCCGCGCGAGGCCTTTCACCAAGCCGATGTAAAAGCCCGTTATGTCCGCATTGTATTTACTGCTCTCAGCAGCCAGACATGGGCATCCCTTCGCCGGCTGGGAGTCTATGAGCGTCCGGTTGAGTCGGATTATTATGCCCCGACCTACCGGTATCGGCTGCGGTGGAATGAGGTCCTGTACGAACCGGGTGAGCTGAAAGCCGTGGCTTACAAAAACGGACAAGAAATCGGCCAAGCTGTGATGCGGACGGCCGGACAGCCGGCTCACATTCGCCTGACACCCGACCGGACCCGGCTTATCGCCGACGGGATGGATTTATCTTATGTTTTAGTCGAGGCAGTTGATCAAGACGGTACCGTGTGTCCTTTGGCAGACAATATGGTTCATTTCAAAATTGAAGGCCCCGCCCAAATTGCCGGCGTCGGCAACGGGAATCCGATGTCTCTGGAGCCGTTTCAGGCCGATTACCGCAAGCTCTTTTACGGCAAAGCAATGTTGATTCTGCGCACGGTCAGAGGAGTATCCGGTCCGATTCGCATTACGGCGGCATCAGAAGGTTTAGCCGGCGGTCAGGCCGAATTGGTCGCCGCCGCCGACTCTCCGCAGCAGATCAGCCGGCCGATTGAAATTTCCAGCCCCGACGGCAAGCTGACAGCCCAATTTAAGCTGCAGGATGGACGGCCGGTGTACAGCATCCGTCTGGCAGAGCAGCTACTTTTGGCCGATTCCCCGCTGGGTCTGCTCTGCAGCAGCGGAGATTTCACCCGCCAGATGCAGATAGCGGGGGTCTCCGATAGCGTGCCGGCTGAACAGGCTTACACGCTGCCGCACGGCAAACGCAGCCGCTGCCTGTATCAGGCCAATCAGCGGACAATCACGCTGGAAAACCAGCACCGCCAGCCCATAGAAATCATCTTCTCGGTCTCCAATGACGGCGTGGGGTTCTGCTACCGGCTGCCGCAAACTGTTGACCGGCAGCAGACCTCTGTATTGCACGAAGCAACCGGCTTTGCTTTTCCGGAGGGAACCATCAGTTGGCTGCATCCGATGCACGATGCCAAAACCGGCTGGGAGAAGACGTATCCGTCTTACGAAGCGCACTATGAAATTGCCCAGCCGGTCGGAAAGCCGGCGCCGTATGATGCGGGCTGGGCATTTCCGGCGCTGTTTTGTGTGGGACAGGCCGGCTGGGTGCTGGTCAGTGAAACCAATGTGGACCAGACTTATTGTGCCTGCCGTCTGGCAAAAGAATCCGCCGGCGGGATCTATCGCATTGCCTTTCCGCAGGCGGCCGAACATCGTGGGCCTCAGGATCCGGTTGAGCCGCAGATTCAGCTGCCTTTCACAAGCCCGTGGCGAATCGTGATTGTCGGCAAAGATCTCAGGACGATTGTGGAATCCACGCTGGCAACCGACTTGGCCGCCCCTTCCAAAATCAGCGATTCGGCGTTCATCAGGCCCGGGCGGGCTTCGTGGAGCTGGCTGCGGTACGACAGCGGCGGCACCGAGCTTGGCAAGCTGAAGGAGTATCTGGATATGGCCGCTCGGCTCGGCTGGGAATATATGCTGGTAGACTGCGACTGGGACCGCAAAATCGGCTATGAAAAAATCGCCCAGCTGGCCCAAGAAGCCGATGCCAAAGGAGTTAAACTGATCTTGTGGTACAACTCCAACGGCCAGTGGAATACCGCCCCGATGACGCCCAAAGATCGGATGCATCTGCCCGCTGTCCGGCGCCAAGAACTCAGGCGGCTCAAAGAAATGGGCATTGCCGGCATCAAAGTGGATTTCTTCGGCGGCGATAAACAAGCAACCATGCAGCTGTATATGGATATCCTCAAGGATGCGGCCGATTTTGGAATCCTGTGCAATTTCCACGGCGCAACCCTGCCCCGCGGCTGGCAGCGGACATGGCCCAATATGATTACCACCGAAGCGGTAATGGGGATGGAATACTGCACTTTTGACCAGCGAAATACCGACCTGCAGCCCCAGCACTGCTGCGTGCTGCCCTTTACGCGCAATGTCGTAGCGCCAATGGATTTCACGCCGGTGGTGATGAGCCGCAGCATCCGCTCCGTCCGCCGGGTTACCAGTCCGGCATTCGAGCTGGCGCTGCCGGTCATTTTTGAATCCGGCATCCAGCATTTCGGACTGGCGCCCTTTGAGGCGGCCGGCCTGCCGGAGTTTGCTGTCGACTACCTGAAAGCCGTGCCAACGGCATGGGATGAAACCCGGTTTGTTGCGGGTTATCCCGGCAGAGATGTCATACTGGCACGGCGGAAGCAAACAGCATGGTTTGCAGCCGGCATCAACGGGGAGAAAACGACTAAACAGATGGCCTTTGACCTGTCGTTTCTGCCGGCCGGTCAAGCGGCAGTATTGATTACCGACAGCCCCTCAGATGATACGCTTATAATGGAGAAAATCGATACAGCAACAAAACAATTTACGATTGAATTGAAACCCTGCGGTGGATTCGTCCTTTATACGCTTTAATTGTCTCTTTAATTGTCTCTTTAGCCCCGCGGAGATAAGCCCACCCTTCGGCTCCCGGCAAGATAGATATAATGGCAAAAACAGGGCAAGATAGAAGCTCTACAGAGAGAGTAATCAACGACTATCGACAAGACGGAAAGATTACTATAAAAAGTTGAGTTTAGTTGGGCGACAATATCAACATCGCTGTCGCCACGAATGTTAGTATCGTTTTTATATGAACCCTGCAAATAAACCTCAAAATCAATTCCATTCGGCCAATTATTATAAGAATTTAAAGCATTTTTAACAGAATCAGCGGTTGATTTAGCGGTAGTAATTGCACCTTGTTTTGCCCATGTTTCTAATTGTGATTCTGGTATAGCCATAGCTTTTGCGTATATTTAATAAATTTTTTTGTTCAGTCTGTACATTTTATTTTCCAAAAATTTTACGTCTTCATCTCTGTTTTTCCAAATCTCTTTAAAATCTTTGTCTCTCATTGTTCTAATCTCGCCAAGGTAGATGGAAACATAATACCCATTTATCTTTGTTTCTTTTTCTTGTTTGAGATTTTTCTCAGCAATTTTTATATACTGCGGGTCAATGTCTATCCCGATATATTTCCGTCCTAAACGTTTAGCCGCGACGGCTGTTGTCCCCGTTCCAACGAAAGGGTCAAATACAATATCACCTTCATCAGTGCTCATCAAAATCAATCTTTCCAAAAGTGGTACGGGCAATTGACAGGGGTGTTCGTCTCTCCGTTTCTTGTGGCGTATTCGGTGTATATCAGACCAAACATCAGAAAGAAGCGGACCAAAGTCATGTGCTTGGTCTTTTTTGCCTCCATAATCTTTCAAAAATTCCTTGCAAATCCGACACCGTGGGTGCGGATATCTGATATCGTAAAATTTAAAGTTTTTATATGATTTTGATTTTGTGTAATACAAAATTCCGTAATGGTTTGGAAGTAATGTTTTTCCCATTGGCGCACCGCCGGAATCCCAAGAAATCCAATGTCTAAAAAAAGCAATCCTGTTTAGATGTTCTGCAAAATGAGAAAGCCAGCGAGGGATATTATGGACAAAAATTGATCCACTTGGTTTTGTTATTCTTACCATTTCGCTAATCCACTTATTGCACCATTGCAGATATTCCTCTTTTTCTTTACTGTCCTCGTAATGATTATATTTTTTCTTTAGGTTAAAGGGTGGGTCAGCAAAAGTCATATCCACTGAATCATCGGGGATATCCTTCATAATTTCTAAACAATCACCTAAAATTATTTTATTCTCAAATTTTTCAATATCTTTTGTCATAATTATTTACCGAAAATAGCTGATAGCAAATCTTTAAAACGATTTAATTCTTCTTTGTGAAAAGTAAAAACATCGTCGTATGCTCCGACCATTCTTTTTAGGTCATTTTTCCTCACATACCAGCCAATACCATCTACAAAGCCGATAAATAATGCCTTGGGATAGTATTTTTTGATAAGTCGTGCAACATTGATTTCTGTTTTTGCTTTATCGCCCTGCCCTGAAGAAGTGGTTACAACATAAGAAGATTCAATAATAAGCAACGGATTTTCTTGGTTGGGAATAATAAAATCCATTGTTCTCTTTTCTTCATCAAGTACACCAACTAATTTTTTCAAATCTCCGGAAACATAAGGAATTTCAAGTTCATCTAAAACTTTTTCAATAAGCACTTCTGGATTATTTTCTTTTTTCCCAGCATACGATCCCTTTTCTTTGTAACGAATTAAAGTATCAACCAAAGACTCTATTTTAAATTCTAATTTCTCAACGCTTAACTTTTTCAGCTCAAATAAGGGTAGTGCTTGAGTAAGCACTGGCACACTTGAGCCTTCAAAGAAAATATTTACAATACCCTTTGCAAAATTCTCATTGTCCTTAATAAGGCCGGCAATTTTTGAGTCGCTCCACTCACTAACTCCGCTTTCGCTAATTTCTTCTGTCTCCGTTTGCCATTTACTTTTTAGGGTAAGTTTATTTAATTCTTCATCATCAATAACCCTGATCAAGGTTATCAGCCGTTTTAAATATTCGTTCGAGATACCAGTAAGGGCTAATAATGCTCGCAAACCGTTTTCCTTATCACGAATTAACTCCACAAAAAAATCTTTTTTAAGCCCTTCTATTGAGACTTTATTTCGTAAAATTAAAAGCAATTCTCTAATTGAGGAAATATAGCCTTCATATTTTTCCTCAAAATCCCGGTCATAAAGATAAAAAGTATTTTTATTTATAACCAGTTTAAATTTTGATTCAGTTGTTGGTTTTGGAATTTTAGTCATATTATTTGTTGTTTTCGAAAATTAAAATGTATTCTTCTTTCATCGTGTTTTGAAGCCCTTTAATTGGCTTTAAAATTTCAAAAAGAAATTTAAACTTTTGTCCTTCTGCTAATTCTTTAATTTTTGTTTCCAGTCTCACTCCTTTTGTCTGAATATCGTTAGTTCCAACAATAAAGATGGTTTTACTTCCTTTTTTGGTAACCCTTGCTAACTCCTCAAATACTTTATCCAACATACTAAAATAAAGTTCT
>Ga0116145_1004811_pt1 | contig 10586 bp, 8 predicted proteins | sample AD_JPNHG1_MetaG_FD_89747 | JGI IMG/M metagenome (GOLD analysis project Ga0116145, IMG submission 89747) | Active sludge microbial communities of municipal wastewater-treating anaerobic digesters from Japan - AD_JPNHG1_MetaG | ecosystem: Engineered > Bioreactor > Anaerobic > Digestate | place... | reverse complement strand
ATTAGGTGTTATTGATTATATTGTTAAGGCTCGTTTATCAGTAGATGAATTAGTAAATAAAGTTAAAGAAAAAGTTAAATTATCTATTGATGATATTTCAGTTAATAATCCCATTTCTCCAAGCTCACCATTAACACCATCTTCTTAGCTATTAGCACTATTATCATTACTAAATCTAACAATTAATACACCCCCGATAATTCTGATAATGTTTCCAATAATTCCGTTCAACACGTAACGCGATAAAAACAAAAATAGAAAATATATTTAATAAATTTTAATAAAACATTTAATTTATAATTATGAATAAACTTGTGCAATATCTAAAAAATACATGAAGTATTTTTCAAGACAATTGAACTTCGTTTCTAATTATTTGTTTAGTGCAACTCATTATTTCATCTATTTGTTTTGTGCCATTGGCACTCGTTAGTTCTAAACTAAATATAAATATGCCGTCGAATATTTCAACTAACGAAGCACTTATGTTGAGTATAATAAGAAATCCACTGTTTATTTACACTCTTATAATAAGTAGTGTTTTAATATTGGCAGTATTTTCTTTTTGTATAGTTGCTTCTATTGAAGTTGCAAATGGAACAAAATCTTGAAAAAAAGCTTTCCAAAAAGCTTGATCTTTGTTTAGCAGCATATTTTTATTAACAGTCCTTTCTATGCTTTTAATTAATATAGGGCTTATTTTATTTATTGTGCCCGGTATTTTTATTCTTTTCCTTTTATCATTAATATATCCTATTGCTATTATCAATAAATCAAAACCTATATAAAAGCAATTCAGAAAAGTTGTCGTTTAAATATTTCTCATTGAAAAGAAATGATTCTTCCTTTTATTGTTTCCTGAATTATTTTTGCTATTGTTTTTGTCATATCTTTATATATTGGTACTTCTGTATTTAATACTCTAATTTTGCTCGTATTTTTTCCTATTTTTTATACTGTTATTTTCAAAGAAATTTCATCTCTTCCTGAAACTGTAAGCAACAGTTCTGAACCAGAAGATACAAAAGAAGATAAATAATATATTATTTGTTTCTAATAAACTTTTAATAAATTATATAAATTGGATATTATGAAACATACAAAAATATCAAAATATATTTCAATTTGTATTATTTTGATAGTTATTATAATGGCGATATTTGTTTCAATACATTCAGTTTCTGCATTTAATCTGAAACAGATATTAATTTGACCATTTAATAAAGAATATGTATCTACTAGTACAACAACAATTTCAACCTTTAAAAATACGGAGCAAGCGGCACCTTATCAAAGTCAAGATGTTCACGAACAAAGAGTAATAAATAGTGTTAAAAAAGCCGAAAAATCTGTAGTTAGTATTGTTGCAAGTAAAGATTTACCAATTATTAAAACTTATCAAATCCCTATTAACCCATCTGATCCGTTTAATGATTTTTTTGGGTTTCCTTTTAATATTCCTCAATATTATCAAAAGCAAGAGGGGACAAAAAAACAAGAAGTAAGTGCTGGTAGTGGTTTTATAATTGATTCAAATGGTTATATTATTACTAACAAACATGTTGTACAAGATACAAAAGCTGAATATACGGTTTTGTTAAATGATGGTACTGAATATAGCGCTACAGTCATTGCCAGAGATCCTTTAGAAGATTTTGCTTTAGTTAAAATTAATAAAACTGGGTTAGTACCACTAATATTAGGTAATTCTGACAATTTAATGCTTGGACAAACGGCTATTGCCATTGGTAATGCTCTGGGTGAACTACAAAATACAGTTAGTGTTGGTGTGGTTTCAGGATTACATAGAAATATTACAGCTTATGATACTACTGGTGAGCCCACTACTTTAACAGATTTAATTCAAACAGATGCCGCTATTAACCAGGGTAATTCTGGCGGACCATTATTAAATTTAAATGGAGAAGTTATAGGTGTTAATGTAGCAATGGAGCAAGGTGCACAAAATATTGGATTTGCTATTCCTATTAGTAAGATAAAGGGAATTATTAATCAAGCAATTTCCACAGGAAAAATATCTGTTCCTTTTATTGGTATTCATTATACTATAATTGATAAAGATTTAATGAAAGAAAAGAATCTTCCTGTTGATTATGGTGCTTTAATTGGAAAGGGCGCAAATAATGATCCAGCTATAGTTAAAGGATCTCCTGCTGAAAAAGCTGGTTTGAAAGAAAATGATATTATTTTATCAATAAATAATATAAAAATTACAGCTCAGAATTCATTATCTTCTATTGTTCGCCGTTTTAATATCGGTGATAAAGTTAAATTAGAAGTACTACGTGATAAGAAAACAATTTATTTAGATTTGATTTTAGGTAGTAAAGATTCTACAGACTAAAACGCGTGAATATACATAGATCAAAATTTAGATTTATCTTAGGTTTATGTAAATTAGCGTGGATTACTACTAAATAGAAAATAAACAAATTGATAAAAAATTTATATATTATACTATACCTTGTTAGAAATTTTTTTAATCAATTTTAACAGAGTATAAACTCAAATTTAGTAATTATTAAACTAATTAATATGCCTACAATTCCACAATTTAATCCAGAAGCGCAAGATGTTATTGAACGAGCTCAACAGCTCGCTGTAGAATATAATCACGAAGAAATAAAAGTATTACATTTACTATTAGCTATTGCTGAACAAGATAATAGTTTTTTTGATGTTGTAGTGTCAGAACTAAAACTAAACAAAGACACAATTATTAATGATATTCAAAAACAACTTGAACAAATAGCTAATGCTTTTAAAATGCAAAATTTTGGGCAAATAGCTTTGGATCAAGAAGTAATAATGGTTTTGGAAAAATCTGCTAGATATTCCAAAGAAACAAATTCTAAGTATATTTCCCCCGTGCATATATTATTAGCTATAAGCACTGTAAATTCTAGTGCCAAAACTCTTTTGGAGAAATATAAAATTAACACTGATGTAATTTGAAACATATTAAATAGTTTTAAAAACAAAGGACAAGAGTTAGATGAACATGGCAATGCTCAGTACAAAGCCTTAGAAAAATATAGTCAAAATCTTACAGAATTAGCCAGAGCTCACAAACTTGATCCTCTTATTGGAAGAGAAGAAGAGCTTTATCATATTATGCAAATTTTATCTCGACGTACTAAAAATAATCCTGTTTTACTTGGTGAACCAGGAGTAGGTAAAACCGCTATTGTCGAGGGTTTAGCACAAAAAATTATTGAAAATGAAGTTCCTGATAATTTAAAAAACAAAGAAATAATATCTTTGGATATTGGTGCATTAGTAGCAGGAACAAAATTTCGCGGGGAGTTTGAAGATAGATTAAAGAGTGTTTTAAAAGAAATAAAAGCCAGCGAAGGTAAATACATTATTTTTATTGACGAACTACAAACTATTGTTGGTGTTGGTGCTGCCGAAGGATCTATTGATGCCTCTAATTTATTAAAACCAGCTTTGGCTCGAGGCGAACTACATTTGATTGGTGCCACAACATATAAAGACTATCGTAATTCAGTAGAAAAAGATCCTGCATTAGAAAGACGTTTTCAGCCCGTTATCATTGACGAACCAAGTATAGAAGATACTATTACAATACTCAGAGGATTAAAACCTAAATATGAAGTATTCCATGGAGTAAAAATTACTGATTCAGCTATACGAGATGCTGTAAATTTGTCAGTTCGCTATATTCCCGATAGATTTTTACCAGACAAAGCCATTGATCTTATTGATGAAGCTGCATCTCATCTAAAACTTCAAATGAACAGTGTACCGCCAACTATAGCTAATATCCAGAAAGAAATTCGTACATTAGAAATAGAAAAAGAAGCTCTTAAAAAAGAAGAAGATAAAGAATCCCAAAAACGTTTGTCAGTAGTAAATAAAAAATTAGAAACTTTAAAAAAAGAAGAAGACAAATTATTACAACAATGAAATAGTGAAAAAGAGCCACATAATAAAATCCATGAACTTAAACAACAGATTGAAAATTTAGAAAGAGAGGCTCAAAATTTTGAAAAACAAGGCAGTTTAGACAAAGTTGCCGAAATTATTTATGGTAAAATTCCTATGCTCAAAAAAGAAATTGCTAAAATAGAACACAAAACAAAAAAGAAAAATTCTTCAAGTTTTATTCAAGAAGAAGTTACTAGTGAGGAAATTGCTAAATGTGTTTCTCAATGGACTGGTATTCCGGTTGAACGTATGCTCGAAAATGAAAAAAACAAACTCGCCAATATGGAGAATATTTTATCATCAAGAGTTATTGGTCAAGACGAAGCTATTTCTGCTGTTTCTCGTGCTATTCGTCGTTCTCGCGCTGGACTTTCTGAAGAAGATAAACCCATTGGATCATTTATGTTTTTGGGCCCAACAGGTGTTGGTAAAACAGAACTCGCTAAAGCTTTAGCAGAATTTATGTTTGATGACGAAAAATCTTTAATTCGTATAGATATGTCTGAATATATGGAAAAACACAGCGTTGCTCGTTTAATTGGTTCACCTCCAGGATATGTTGGTTATGAAGAAGGGGGACAATTAACAGAAACTATTAGACATAGACCTTATAGTTTAATATTATTTGATGAAATTGAAAAAGCTCACCCCGAAGTATTTAATATTTTGCTACAAATTCTTGATAATGGTAGATTGACTGATGGTAAGGGCAGATTAGTAAATTTTAAAAATACAATCATTATAATGACATCAAATCTTGGTGGAGAATATATTTCGCAAATGTCCAGTCTTGGTTTCAATAATATTACAGCAATGCCCGAGCACAATTCTTATGAGGAACAAAAACAGCGTCTAAAAGACAAAATCAATGAAGTTTTAAGAGATTCTTTTCGCCCCGAATTTTTGAATAGAATTGATGAAATTATTATATTTAATCCATTGCAGCCCAAAGATATTGAAAAAATTGTAGATATTCAAATACAAAAAGTAGTTAATCGTCTTAAAATACAAAATATTTTGTTAAATGTTGATGATTCTGCCAAAAAATGGCTTGCTTTACGTGGATATGATCCTCAGTTTGGTGCCAGACCCCTCAAACGTCTTATCCAGAAATCTGTACTTGATCCATTAGCTGACAAAATTATTAAAGGTGAATACAAAAATAAAAAACAGATTTATCTTACAGCATCCAAAGACGGCTTAGTATTTAAGGCAAAATAAATTTTAATAATGTTTCATTTTTCTCATCTTTTGTTTTCTTGTTTATATTTTTTGCTATTATTATGTAGTTTTGCTTTAAGCCTTCCATTTTGAATAAATATATTATTATGTTTGTTATTTTTGACAATTTGGAAATTTTTGGGTGGTCTAGCCTGACATAATTTTTTTATTTTACTAAGTACCTTTTTGTTGTTAGCTGGACTTAATTTATTTTTTGCTAGATCAATAATTATTTTCTTAGCGTTTTATATAATATTATTGTTTTATCTTCAAGCAATTAAATTAAAACAATATCCACATTTTTATGATTTTATACGCAATATTTTTTTTGCTTCTATTTTGTTTTTGTTTATTTTGTTGCTCTATATCTTGTTTTTTAAATTACACTGATCCTCGTGAATTATTGCTTTTTTCTTAGCTATTGGATCAGCCATATTTTTATATTGAAAAATTTTGATTGACAAAATACAAATAGATTTTCTCACCAAAATTGTTCTCTATTTAAGTTTTATAGAAATAATATTTATATTATTTAATTTATCAGGTGGGTTTTTTATTTATCCTATTATTAGTGTATTTTGATTTTTTATATTATTTGATTTATTAGAAAGCATATCTGGTAAAAATCTTGCAAACCAATTTAATATCTGACACATTTTAGTACCTATTTTGGTAACAATATTTTTGATTTTTGTATTCAAAATTTAGTTTTTTATAGATTTATGAATAAAATAACACAATATTCTTATTAAATATTGTGTTGCAAAAAATACATTTTTATGATAGGCTATTTATATATATCAAAACATTAAAACCTTGTATGAAATATGATATTTTAATTAAAAATGGAATTATTTTTGACGGGACTGCTAAAGATGCATTTATGTCTTCATTAGGTATCAAAAATGGTAAAATTATTAGAATTGGCAATGATATTTTAGATAAAGATGCCAAAAATGTTATTAACGCTTCTAATAAATATGTTTGCCCCGGGTTTATTGATATAAATAATAGCGCAGATCATTATTTAGGCATTTTAAATTTCCCCAAAGCGACTAATCTTCTGGCGCAAGGTATTACTACTATTATTCTTGGACATTGTGGTGCTTCATTAGCGCCAATAGTAAATGGTAAATTAGATTTTTTGAATTATTGGACAACAACACAAGATATAAATATTAGTTGAAACTATGTAGATGAATTCTTAAAATATTTACACAAAATAAAAGTTGGTGTAAATGTAGGAACTTTAATTGGTTGAAATACTATTAGACAAAGTGTAGTTGGGCCAGAATTCAAGCCCTTAACAAAAGATAATTTAGACAGCTGTTTATTTTTATTAAAAGAAAGTTTATTAGCCGGAGGTATGGGGGTTTCTTTTGGTTTAGCCTACCCAAATCAACAAGTAGTAGGGTTAAAAGAAATGATAGAAGCGTCCAAACTTGTTACAAAATATAATGGTTTAGTTTCTATACATTTACGCAGTGAATCAGAAAAATTGTTAGAGGCTGTTGATGAAGTTATTGATTTAGCTCGAAAAACCAATGCCAATATTGAAATTACTCATTTTAAAGCCTATGGCAAGCCCAATTGACCTTTATTTGCAAAGGCTATAGCAAAAATCAAACAAGTCAATGAAACATTTCATACCAACATTAATTTTGATATTTATCCTTATGAATTAACAGCCGAATCTTTATATTTACTTTTGCCAGAATGATTGTCTATTGGTGATGAATATACCTTGCGTAAAAATTTAGAAGACACCAAAATTTACAAAAATCTTCTCAAAATTCTAAAAAATAAACACGATCTTTATGCCAATATGTTTTTTGCAGCCAATAGTTCAGACTTTGTATTCGGTGGTAAAACTTTAAAACAAGTAGCTAAACAATTTAATCTAACTATCGAACAAACCCTTTTAAAAATTTTATCGTTAAAACCAAAACAAATCTTAGTATATGACAATGCTGTATCAAATGAAAATATTCAACTGGCTTTAAAATCTCCTTATTGTATTGTATCATCTAATAGTACTATTCACAACACAGAAAAATATTATTCTGATAATTTCATACATCCTCGAGCGTTTGGTACTTTTCCACGACTTTTTGATCTATATGTTAAAGAATTATCTACTTTATCTTTCAAAGAAGCTATTTATAAATGTACAGGACTACCTAGCAAAAAATTAAATCTCAAAACCAAAGGTATTATAAAATTAAATAATGATGCAGATATTGTTATTTTTAATCCCCAAACTATCAAAGATACAGCCAATATCAAAAATCCTTTTACTGCCCCAAAGGGCATAGAAACAGTTATTGTTAATGGGAAATTAAGCATACACAAAGGACAACCACTTAGTTCTTATGCTGGTCAAATTTTATCTTTGTAATCCTTATCTCTATCATTATTTATCTTTGTGATCCTTATATTTATATCTCTTATATCTCTATAGTCCCCACTTCTTATATTTTTATTTTTCACCCCTTTTATTAGTAGTTTCTTATATTTGTAACCCCTTATCTTATATTTATAATTATTTATATTTGTAACCCCTTATCTTATATTGACGACTTCCTATATATTTTTTCCCCCTCCTTATATTTTAGTTCTTATGCTGGTCAAATTTTATCTTTGTAATATTTATATTTATAACCTCTGATATCTCTTATATTTCTCATATTTTCCACTTTCTATATTTGCCACCCCCTATATTTATTATTGTAATATTTTATATATTTTTAAAAATTAATTTTAATAAAAAATTCAAATAAATTTATGTTTATAAAACAAATAGGAATAGATTTAGGGACTGCCAATACTGTTGTATTTGTCCCAAACAAAGGTATTGTTATCAATGAGCCAACTGTTGTAGCTGTATCATTAGATAATAATCAAATTTTAGCAATTGGTAATGAAGCCAAAGAAATGCTGGGTCGTACACCTGAACTCATCAAAACCTACAAACCATTAAAGGATGGAGTAATTGCAGATTATAAAATTACCAGAGCTATGTTAAAATATTTTTTAGATAAAGCTTTAGGGCATTGAAGATTAGTAAAACCAGATTTAGTTATTTCTGCTCCTTGTGGTGTTACATCAACTGAACGTCGTGCTATTATTGATGCTGCCCATGAATCAGGTGCAAAAGATGTATATGTAGTAAAAGAACCAATTTTGGCAGCTTTGGGAGCAAGTATCCCAATAAATGCTCCAGCTGGCAATATGATTATTAATATTGGCGGAGGCACTACTGAAATAGCTGTTATCTCTTTAGGTGGTATAGTCACTTGGGCATCTATTAGAGTTGCTGGTAATAAAATGGATGAAGCGATTACTGATTATATTAGAAAAAAGTATAATATAACTATCGGTGAACGTACAGCTGAAAATTTAAAAATTGAAATCGCTAGTGCTTTACCCACAAAAGATAAACAAGAAATGGAAATTACCGGTGGAGATTTAACAGAAGGGCTACCAAAAAATTTAACTATAAATTCAAATGAATTAGCCGAGGCCTTGTCTCCTGTTTTAAAAGACATTATACAAGCTATCAAAACTGTTTTGTCAGAAACACCACCTGAATTAGTAGCTGATGTTATGTCAAGAGGTATGTTTGTAGCTGGTGGAGGAGCTTTGCTAAAAAATATCGACGAATTAATTACTCGTTCAACAGGAGTACCAGTGTATATTGCTGATGATGCTCTATTTTGTGTTGCCAAAGGCACGGGTATAATTTTAGATAATCTTCAAACATATCAAAGAACAGTAATAAATTATAAATAATTAAACGTCTTTATTGTTTAATGTCCTGTTTTTAATTTTTAGACGTTAAACCATTACGTTATTATTTAAAAATTGTCAAATTAAGAATCAAAAACTTAATTACAATGCCTACACTTTTGCTCAACAAAAATACTCAAAAATTTTTAGAACAACAGCTAAATCCTGAGACTCGTTTAAGTCAAAGCATGCTTTTTTATGGCGGAGAACATCTGGGTAAGTTTTATATTGCCCAAATATTTGCCAAGAGTATTTTATGTAAAAAACATCAATGGCAAGGTTGCAATGAGTGCGATTCGTGCAAGGCCATTAATCATAATTGACACCCTGATTTTAAAATATTTCAACCAACTTCCAATTCTATCAAAATCGAAGAAATTTCAGATTTAAAAAATTTTTTAATGTATAAACCACAATTATCTGAAAATCGTATTCTAATTATTGACGAAGCTCACAAACTAACTCCCGAAGCAGAATCTTCTCTATTAAAAATTTTAGAAGAGCCCTCAATAAATAGTATTATAATATTAGTTACTCCTTTTCCTAATCAGTTAATGCCAACAATCTTATCGCGTTTATTACCTGTTCGTTTTGCCAAAGAGCCAGATGAATCTCTCAAAAATTTTCTTATCAATACCTACCAAATTCCTCATGAGCAATTAACTTTATATTTAGAATTGGGACAAAACAAAATAGGCGAAATATTTCAACTTATCAACAATCCAGAATATTTGAACACCAAAATTGGTAATATTCGAATATTTATTGATTTATTAAATTCTAATTTTGTTGAAGCGACAAATATTATCCAAAATATAACAAACAAAGACGAATATAATTTATCTCAGTTAGTTAATGATTGATTAGGGTTTTTACAACAAATTTTAGTGTACAAAAATATTGATTTTTGAAACAAATATCTAAAAACTGACCTATCATTATTATTATCTAATTCTACTCTCATAAAACAACTCCTCAAAAATGTTTTACAATTATATAACTATACAACCAATTACAATTTAAATAAAAGGCTTATGCTTGAAAATTTTTATTTAGCAATTCATTAAATAATTTAAAATATTTTAAATATTAAAAATATAATATAATTATCAATACATTATAAAAACATTATTACAAATTACAATATGCAGATTTCATTCTATGGTGGTATAAACGAAATAGGGGGGAATAAAATACTTTTGGATGATCAAGATACCAAAATATTTTTAGATTTTGGTAAAAGTTATAAAGGGCTATCATTTTATTTTGAACAATATTTACAACCCCGTGTTGTACATGGTATTAAAGATTATTTATCATTAGGTCTTATTCCTGAATTAAATGGCGTTTATAGAGAAGATTTAATTGATATTCTTCAAAAAGACAATTATACTAAATTATCACACCAGCCACCTATAGTAGACGGAGTTTTAATTTCCCATGGACACCTTGATCATGTTGGATATATTGCTTTTTTAGACAAACGAATTCCTCTTTATGGATCAGCACTTACGCACTTGGCATTAAAAGCTTTACAAACTACTCGTCCATATACTTTTGAAAATGAAATATTACAATTTAAACCAAGAACCAAAAAACAAGAT
>Ga0116145_1004806_pt1 | contig 10594 bp, 13 predicted proteins | sample AD_JPNHG1_MetaG_FD_89747 | JGI IMG/M metagenome (GOLD analysis project Ga0116145, IMG submission 89747) | Active sludge microbial communities of municipal wastewater-treating anaerobic digesters from Japan - AD_JPNHG1_MetaG | ecosystem: Engineered > Bioreactor > Anaerobic > Digestate | place... | reverse complement strand
GCTTGAAGCATATAACCCTGAGTATTAACCGAGGTTAGTGAATTGTATAAAAATTTAAAATTCGTTGGTGATGTTCTTGGAACATCCACCCCCGTCCATACGCCCGTTTCACTATTGACATATGTTTGGCCTTGATACGTTAAATCAGCCATTTGCGTAAAACTAGTTAAAAAATTTAGAAGAAACGTTATGAAAAATACAAACCTTTTGATGATCATTAGAGAGCGATAATTTTAGTGATCAGTAGTTCGCCTCTACTCGTTTGTACTTTTATTATATATACGCCGGCCTTAAGATTTATTTGTGAAAAATGAGTAATATTTTCATAAATTTTCTGTTTGACAATTAATCTACCAGATAAATCATATAACTCCATATTAGCCCATTCAAATCTTGGATCTTTGATGACCAATGTAAAATAATTAGTGAGGGGAACTGGATAAATTAACAAACCTGATTCATCTTCGACTATAGGTTCGTCAATTATAAGAATATTGAACGCATATGCGCCAATGTCAGGAGGATTATCCATTAAGTTATCTTCAAAATCCTTTGTTATCCATGATGTATAAATTCCTGCATATAAAGCAGGGGAGCTTGAAGAAAGATGAAAACCATCCATCATGAACAATGGATCTTGATATAAATTATTTTTATCTGTGTATCTTAATGGCATGTCGATATTTGTAAAATAAGCAGAATCACTTGTACAATAAGTCATTGTAGTATCACTAGTATTATCCCATAGAATATTATTTTCTATTGAGAGTAAATCAATTACTCTATTAGGACCTGCTGCATAAATTGTTGCATAACGAAAACCAGTTATTATATTATTTCGAATAATGATATTCTGTGCATAACCTGTGCATGGTAAAATGATTCCAATCCTAGTTTGTCTTCCTTGGGGATTCGCAATCATTGTATTGTTTATTACAGCAAGATATGTTACGGTGTCAGATGTTAAACCTGAAAAATCAATTCCAGATCCCCACCATTCTTTTGTTGAAACCCCGATATTGTACATTACGTTTGTATAAATAAAAATACTGTCCATTTTTGTTTCGGTAAATGGATTAAAGCTCATCTGCAACGCGAAATTTTGTAAATAATTATTATTTATAGTAACGTTGTTTATATCGCCAGATATGTAAATTCCTGTTTTTGGAACAACAGTTAAAGAATCATAGTATAATGTATTGTGATGTATTTTTGCATCTTTAATGTAGGTTAAATGAATACCACCTTTAATTTTATTTTCCCAAATTTCTAGACCATTTGTGTGCCAAAGATTAATAGCATCACCCAAGAAAAATTCGTCTCTGGATAATATAGAAGGGCTTTTTGCCAGATTGTTTCTAAAAATTTTTGCATTTTTATTATGTCCACCTCTATAATATTTTATTGGATAACCATTTTTTCCTGTTTCTCTTGAATCCTGAACTATATCATTATCAAATATATTGATTTCATTTTGCCCTCCGATCATTAAAGCCCCTTTAACTCTTTCTCCTGGATAAAATATTGCACAATTTTCAATTGAGTTTTGAAAAAACTTATTTCCGTTTGCCAATATCTTAGGTTTTAGATGTACAGTCGTGTCGACTCCGAAAAATATGCGGGTTTCGTAATCTGTAGTGTCAGTACATCCGTTGAATATTGCTGCAGATACTCTTAAATTTCTAAACTTACAATGATGAATGCTAACATTGCTTCTTCCACTTACTAAAATTCCTGAATGACCTGTTAGGTTATCACCATCGATAGTTAAATTAGCGATATATTGGCTGCCATTAGTACCCTCAGATGACATCAGAATAATTGTGGGGCCGTATTGAACTCTAGATAAGATAACTGATCCTGGACCCACTCCTTCTAGGTTTACATTAGGACGTATAAGACTTGGAAATAATTCGAGAAAAGTACCTGATTTTAAACTAATTACATCTCCTGGTGAAGCTTGGGTAGAGGCATAAGATATTGTTTTCCATGGTTTGCTGTAAGTTCCTGGATTTTTATCGTCTCCTGCGGGCGATACGTAGTAAATCTCCGCTTGTGTTATTAATGACCAACATAAAAAGAAAAAGAGACTTAAGCCTCTTTTTAAGTTTAAAATCACCTGTGTTTCATAAAATTTATTTCAACGCAATAACTTGCGCTAATTTTGCATCAATGATTTATTTTTTTTAAGTTAAAATATCTTTCATAAATTTTTTCAGCCAAAAATTGTAATCTCTTTTTGGCCTGATCATACAACCTGGCTTTTGTATATATTATCGGTTTACTATCACAAAAGTCTTTTACTTCCTTTGATACTTGATCAATCTCTGAAAATGATTTTTCAGAAATTTGGCGTTCATCCATTATAATATTAACTATCAGATCTCTAAGTTTTTTATTTAATTGTTCTTGATCTGATTTGGTTTCATAAAAACTATATGCCATTTGTTCATTCAAACTTTCTTTTACTAATTTCATCTTGTCTAAATAAATTTGGATAAAAACTCTCATTAGCTATATCCATTACGTTTGGATCAATAATTTGTTCAGGCTCATCTAAATATGCGCTTGTTGGATCAACCTTTCTTTTTCTTCCTTCTTTGTCTAAGACAACATACCACATTATATTATTATCTTCATCTTCTTCTATTCTGATTATAGATCCTTCAATATCTTTATTAGTATTTAGTATTTTTCCTTTGATCTTGCTTCCAACATGTATATATTGTTCATCATCTTGTGGTGTTGCAGGTTGTTGCAAAACAGTATTAAGAGGTTTTACCGCATAAGTATACATTAAATTTGGACCACCAGAAAGGTTCATCGATCCACCAAATCCAAATCCTCTTCCTGCAAATCCGCCTCTCATTGATGGATTTCCAAAGTTTCTTCCTGTCCCCCCACCCCATACTGCATAACCGGCCCCTCCACCACCCCAATTTTCATTGACAATACTTAATGGAAATACAACATTAACAATGTTTGTTTCAACACGCTCTATTTCAGGATAATCTTCTTCTGAGTGTGGTTGATATGGAAATTCACCTGAAATTTCCGCTTTATCACTTAATTGAGGATATGGATAAAGAATATCTTCAATTAAATTCATATCGGAAATATTATTTTCAAATTCAATGGTTAAATTAATTCCTCCGCCGTCAAAGAAATAATTAAAATCGCGTATAGGATTTTCAGGATAACGTTTTTCGAATTCTTTTTGAAGACGATACATTACCATGTCAACCTTTTCTCTGGCGCCAGAAAGTTCTTCTTCAGTTTTAGGAACTAAAATGTTTTCAATATTTTCTTTAACTAATTGAGCTCTCATACTATAACCATATATTCAATTTGAATTGTAAAATCATGTGGATTAAATGCATAAAATCCTTCTATTAAGTTTTTATTTAAACAATCTCCTTCACAATCCGGCGAAGAAATCCAAATGTAAACATCACCAACTTTTTTCCACCATCCTCTATTAGTTACTAAATTTAAATAATCACCAGCACTCATCAGATCTTCAACACTACATCCATTCATTCCTATTTCAATTTTTCTTCTATGGCGTAGATAGAATATTGATGTATCTTGAACAACATCAAATTCACATGCAATAGATGGATCCATCATAATATCAATTGTATCTTCTACAATGCTTTGGTTATCAAATAAACAGTTATGTAATGTACAATTGGTTACAGAAGAATCTTCAATCCAACAGTTATATAATGAAACATCATATAAAGTTGCCTGATTAATTGATGAATCCCATATTTCTCCACCATTAACAACCACATCTACAAATGATGCATCCTCAGTAACCCATATAATTTGACCGGTTGATGGATTTACTACAAGCTTGTAAACATTAATCCATGAATCAATTATTCTACTATTAGTTATTGTAGATCCGTTATTTATGATACTTTTTTCAATATCTCCATTATCAATAGTACTCTGTTCAAATGCAGTGTTAGAAGCGTAAATTCCTATTATTGAATCATTTTCGATAGAACTATCTCGTATATTAGAATCCTGAATATTTGAATTCGTAATTATTGAATTGGATATACTTGCATCTTCAATTACAGCCGAGTCAATTATCAGTCCATAAATATCTGAAGTAGTTACATAATCAATAAAATCAGGCTTGCCTGGATAATCAATCGGATACGAAATAGCTAAATTAGTAGAAACTTCAGTATCATAATTTACATCATAAGGATCAAATGTTATAACATAATCAGTAACGTGATGTAAATAAAGCCATTTGTCACATTCCGCCTGCTCTGAAGGATAAATTCCTTTAAGTGCAATTCCTTGCATAGCAGTATTTGGGTATTTCATAGCAGGAATAAATGCTGATGGATCTTCAAGAAGATCATATGTAGGAGCATTTCCTCCTACCGGGAATGGAGAATCAAACGCTTCTGAAGCATCATAAACTCTTAAAATAGCATTAGTAATAAAATATTCGTATCCAGGAGTTGTGCCTGCAAAACATAGTATACTAGGATCATATGTGGCTGCTACTTTAATACCAAGTTCGCTAAGTTTAATATTTAAAGCATCGGATATTCCAATATTTTGTTCAAAATTACCAGAAACATCTATATGTGTCGATGTATAACTAAAATTCTTATAATAATTTATAGAAAAATCTATTCCTAAAAAGAAGGAATTTAACTCTAAATCTGAACTATTTAAAGCAGGTAAAAAGAATCCTATGTTTTTATTACATAATCCTTTTGTTAAGCCAGGAATAAATGTTACTTCACCCGGGCCAAGGATCACTTGTTGTTTACTAAATGAATTAACTGGAACCTGTAGATCATTAAATCCAATTTCACTTACAACATCACTTCCTTTTATAATAGCTAAACCATTTGCGGTCCATACTAAATATTGGTCGTCTCCTATACCTGGGCATGGCGAAAGTCCTGGATAAATATAATCGTTTGATGGATTATTAAATAAATCTATAGCCATTATGAGAGTATTATTTTATTTATTTATTCGCGTAAAAAAAGAGGGCTTAAACGAAAATATTTTTAAAAACATTTTTTAGTCTCAAATATTTTGTTTATATTTGCCTTTGAATTCGTTCTTTGAATTACTTATAGCGCATGGATACGATTCCAAAACTATGAACACGACTAAAGATAAAGGCGGCCAGATAACCGCTTAATTCTAAGTTGTTAAATTAAAAATTGTAAACATGCACAAAAATCTTGACATGGAGCTTAGCGCTCTAATTCAAATGGCGAAAAGCCTTCAGAATGAAGTACGTTCGCAGAAAGCTATGAGTAAACCTCGTAAAGGTAAAAAGATGACTAAAGCTGAATCAAATCAATGGAAGTTAGCTATTACTAATGAGGTTAGAAGAAACGACCAGATTCGTCGTGAAGACCTGATTCGGAACCTTATTCCCTATGCAAAGAAGGGTAAAGGCAAATATCAGAAGTTGTACTGGCAAATAAGTAACATGGTCAGAGCAGGCGAACTGTTTCCTAAAGGTGGCGGACTAAGCGTTCACCTTCTCCAGGACTGAGAAAGGGGCTTTAGCCCCTTTCTCTTTTAGTTATTGCCGGAGTTGTTACTCCAAATTTTTTATCAAACTCAAATAAGTCTTGAGCTATTGGGCAATTATCCTCTTCATTAGGTTTAAATTTTGCACAATTTTGCCAGCATAAACAATGATCGCGATGTTTTCCTACTAATTGTTCTTGTACAGCAAGTTCTTTTCCGAATTTTTTAATTTTTGTTATCATTTTTAAAATTTTTAAATAGGTTTATCCCATGTTTTTCTTGGTCCTCTTTCAGGTATTCCTTTCTTTGGAATAGCCTTAACATCAACTACTTCAACTCCGTCTAAAACTACACTTGCAAAGTCAGAATTTTTTTCATCCCTAGGCTCTTGGGAGACACTAGGAGAATCCCCTTCTATTGGTTCATTATTGCTTACATCTTTTAAAATAGTACTTTCCTGAAGCCTCTTAATTAATTCTTCACCCTTTGATGGTTTACGAATTTCTTCAAGTACTTTTTCTGGGGTTTGTTCTTCTGGGACCGGTTGTTCCCCCTCATCCTCACCGGTCCCTAAGCTTTTTTTGAGGTTGGAATTTTAGATGGGTCGTTCCCGATAAATTTTCCTTTCTGAAATACATTATGATCATCATCCACAAACTCTTTCAAGAAATGCCACCCTTGTACTTTATTGACGGGTTTAATAGGAGGAGTAGGTACTTCAGGATCTATTGGTTGAGGTTTTTGAAGTTGGATTTCAATCGGCTCGTTTATTACAGCAGTTTGTGTTTCTAATTTGACAGGGATATCGTTTGCTCTGTCATATTTATCATATTGTTGTTTAAGGTCTTCGGCAGTAGGAATCAATTCAGCAGCTTGTTCATCAAGTTCATCTCTTTCTCTAATTCTTTTTTCTACTTCATTTTCGATTATAGTTTCCATTCTAGCTGGGTCTATTTCTCCAGATGCTTGTGTTGTTTCAACTTCTGTAGTTTCCTCAGTCATCAATTTAATGTTCTGAGCAACTAATGCAGTCATACCAAGAGCTACAATTGGAAGTAAGGCACCAGCTATCCAAGATATAATTACTTGATACATTTCAGCATTCTCAGCCTGTACTCCTATAAGTATTGATTTTTGCCAATACATCCAATCATTGCTACCTGATGTAGCCATATATTTGAATGACGCATATACGTTAGCAGTTACTTGTAATGCCGTTAATAAGAACATTAATGCCCATGGCAGAAATTTATCTTTATTTTTGGTCATTAATATTGAGAACAATACTGACGCTTGTCCTATTTCATATGTAATACCTAGAAGTATTGCAAGACTCATTGTATTTGCAAGATTGAAAAATGTAATTGAGTGTAAAGTTGATACAAATCCTACAAACAAATACAAGAAAGCAAATGTCACAATGAGCCCCCAATAAAGGCCTTTATTTGTTATTTTAAATTTAATTAAATTTAACTTTTTCATACTTTTTCATAATATTTCGTTACATCAAAAACAGATTGCATGAATGAACTAATATCTCCTACACATGCATGTTCTGAAATTCGTTTACATGGAAGTTTAGAAATTTCATCACAAAAATCATAAATCTCTCCTGGAGTATGTTCATCTTTTACAAATTCAACAATCTTTTCACGAACATATGGTTCCATTTCTCTTTCAGAAGAATTTAAAAATTCTTTTAAAACTTTAAAGAATGTTTTTGCTAATTCTTCAGTAAACTTGGTCATTTCTTATTATTTGTATCTTTAATTTCTTCAGCTCCCTTAACTACAACGGTTGTGGTTGTATTGGCTCTAATCTTTTCAACAGCATTTTGAACAGCTCTTGCTTTATCTTCTGATGAAGCAGCTCTATCATTTGCTAGTTTTAACTCAAAATTAAGTTTCTTAATACTGTCTTGAGATAACTCATAATAATTTTTATATTTTTGATTCAAAGAATCTATAGTATGAATGTATTTTTTATCACTTATGTTTAATTTCATATTGCGACTGCAACTTTGTGCAGATTTAAACACAAATAATACTAAAAGTATTAGTGCAATCCATTTAAGATTTTTATTAAACCACTTTTCCATTTTCCTTTTAGACTATATATTTTATTCTGCCGAAGATGCTTGTTCTACACCTGGATCAAATAATTCATTTACTGATTCTTCAGTGATTTCCGCTTCAGGTTCCATTTCAAGATAAAACCCTTGTGCCATTGCACCCCACCTTTGCTGTAAAAATTCAATATTTTTAAGAGAGTCTCTTGCTTCTTGAACAGTTTGTCCAAAGAGGTTTAATGTTTTAAAATAAATTTCGTGTTCGGCTTCAAAATCTAATGCTGATTGTAGTCCTATCCCTCCTGGATTTGATAATATGTAAAACGTAAACTCAACTGCCTGATAGCCGAGTTCTAATCCTTTATCTTTTTTGCCTTTGAATAAAACCGTTGCAGCGTCAATTTCTTCAGCTAATTTAATAACCCCCATCCATGCGTTTTCTTTCCACATGCATCTATTCATTATAAAATGCTTGATGTAATCACATATTTCTTGTGCGTCTTCAGGAGTTCCAATTTTATAAATTGTTTCTTTCCATTCCTTAGCTGCATTTTCATAATCAGCTTTTGCTTGTGCAACCTCTTCTTCAGTAGGTTTATTTATAGAAGGGTCTTTTACGATCTCATTAAGTTTTTCAGTAAGTTCTTGCGTGTTGTTAATTTCAAGTTCTGCCATTTTTACGTATTATTTGAATTATAATTAAAATCTAAATTTCCAGCTACATGAGAATTCTGTACATAATAATGATGTTTTTCGTTTTCTAAAGGTCCCTTTTCTCTTAAAGAATATCTATTATTTCCAGTTTCAATAAATCCTCTTACTACTAATATTTCTTCTTGACCGTCGGTGACAATAGAAGTTCTCCAAAATGGTTGATTTGAAGAAGGATCTTTGTAAATGTAAATTTGTCGTATTCCGTCATTTGACTTTAACAATCTTATAAAGTTTTCTATTGGATAAACATTAACTGATCGGGCTGCACTAAATAATTCTCTTTTCTTAATATGAAATGTTAAAAAAATAGGTGTATCAACATACACTATTTTATGTCCGTTTAACGCCTCATCAAGTATTTTCATTCAGTTATGCTACTATTTAACTAATGTTCTGAATATATAAAAACAACATTTTGATTATTATATAATTTATTCTGTAAAATGTTTTGTAAATAATAAAATTTATGTAGGATGGCATGCTACAAATGATCTTAATGATGGATATTTAGGAAGTGGAACATTTCTAAATCAAAACTAGGAAATCAAAACGCTAAGAAAAAAGAAAGCCTTGCCCATTTTTCTCGTGCCATTCTTTAATAAGAGTTTTGAATGCTTCTTTTTGCTCTTCTAGTTCATCTCCTTGACATACAATTTCTTGAATTAAAGTAGATTTAGTATGAATGGCAAGAATAGAAGCCTTAGCGATCTTAACTTGTTTTTCTGCAAACATTTCTTCTGCAGCAATAGCATAAGCACCTAATTGGCGTTTATATATCAGTTCTTTAACTGATCCCTTTTGAATAAATTTACTGGTAGTTTTAAAATCGGTAATAACGCGGCCTATACCATTTTCATTATAGAAAACATCTGTTTTACCGCGATAAAATAAAGAAGGAGAATAAAGGACGAGCTCAGTTCCAATTAAATCGGTATATGAGTTGGCATAATCGGAATAATAGAAATTGAGAAATAATTCTCGTCCTTTGTCAATTTTCTCCATCGGAACACCCTCCTGCTCCAATAACATTGGAGAAACTCGTTGGGTGTGTTGAAGAGCCATAGAGGGATCTTTACTCTTCGCTAATTCTTTTACGAAATTTTCTATGAATGAATGCATGGCTGTTCCCCTGTTCCATGCAGCTTCAGTAATTTGTTTGGCTTTTTCTTCACCTACCTCCTCCACAAATTTTAAATAATCAGGATCAACAATCATGTCACCTAAAACTGTGGTGACTCCTGGAACTTTGAGCGGATAGTAAGCTGTTGGAAGGTCTTTATAACCTTTAAGCCATTTAACTTTTCTTATATCAAATTTTTCAACCATTCTGCTACTGTACTAATTATGGGAAATTTTATTAACGCCCATGTTAATAACCCCATAATAATTGTTCTTGAGATTACCCATCCGAGTGATAATCTTTTAAATGCGAATCTGTAAACAATACCATAGGCTAAAGTTGGCTCACTATTCTCGTCATAAAATTGATTAAATTCTGGAACAATGTATTCTGCAAATTGTAATTCTTCATCAATATAACGATGAACGGGCCCAAGAGTTTCAACTACTCTAAGTCTTTTAATACTGTCGGGCAATACTCTATCTTCTTCAGGTAATCTTATTGGAAAATAGACTGTATAAAAAAAGTTATGTTTCATGCCCCATTTATTGTATTCAGAGTGAGGATCTGCCTTTTCTCTGTCTACAGTTTTAATCCATGCGGCATAATTTTGGATGTCTTTAATAACCATCCAAACCGCCCATTTTTTTGGTCTGAACGGATGTATTTTACTCATTTTCTTCGTGATAAGCATCAATAAGTTCAGGATATTTCTTAGTTAAACTATCGGCAACATCCTGACGCGCCTTTCTAAGTCTTGTCTTAACTGTATTTAAATTCCAATTTAGACTTTCAGCAATATCTTGTAATTGCTTTTTGTTTACTTCCCTTTCAAACATTACTGTTTTATAAGGTTCTTCTAATAAATCTATCTCTTTAATAGTTAGATCATATAGGTGTTGTGTTAATTCTTCACCTGTAGGTCCAATACATTCAAGATCCATATAGAATGGATTTGAATATAGCTTTAAAACTTTGGATTGATTCTCAGATAATTGTTCGTGAGAAAGGTTTCTTTTACTAAGTCTTAATTGACCGAGGGCTTCATTTTTTGCAATGGCATAAACCCATGTAGAAAAATTCCATCTACTGTCGTATTGGTTTATTTTTTCCCAAATGCTAACAAACGTTGCCGAAACAATCTCTTGACACATGTCTTTGTC
>Ga0116145_1004800_pt1 | contig 10604 bp, 8 predicted proteins | sample AD_JPNHG1_MetaG_FD_89747 | JGI IMG/M metagenome (GOLD analysis project Ga0116145, IMG submission 89747) | Active sludge microbial communities of municipal wastewater-treating anaerobic digesters from Japan - AD_JPNHG1_MetaG | ecosystem: Engineered > Bioreactor > Anaerobic > Digestate | place... | reverse complement strand
GACCTGACTATTGCTGAAGGTGCAATTTTTCCATGGGCAAGAGCATCTCATAAGCTTGGAAGGCAGGGATATTTTTGGTGGAAACTTCAAGAAATTTCTGAAAAATATAATTTTTCTCTTAACACTCCTGTCAAAAACCTTCCTAAAAACATCATCGATCTAATTTTATATGGCAGGGATAATTTTGAAGGAGTAATCCCCTATCTTGAAAGAAAATGGAAGGAAACAGATAGTGAAGCGACAAAAGAAGAGATTGAGAGATATATGCAAATAAAAATCTGTGAAAAATGTAATGGAAAAAGATTAAAACCAGAAGTTTTGGCTGTTAAAATCAAAAATAAATCAATAGATGATGTTGCTAATATGAGTATAAAAGAAGAAAAAAATTTTTTTGAAAACCTCTCAAAAGATTTAACAGCAGCAAGTCAAAAGATCGCCAGCCCAATTACCAAAGAAATTATCACCCGCCTTCAATTTTTAATTGATGTAGGGGTTGAATATTTAACACTGGCAAGAAAAGGAAGCACCCTCTCAGCAGGAGAAGCACAAAGAATAAGGCTAGCGACGCAGATTGGTTCGGGGTTAACTGGAGTTATATATATTTTAGATGAGCCTTCAATTGGACTTCACCAAAGAGATCAAACAAAATTAATTGAAAGCTTAAAAAAATTAAGAGATCTCCAAAATACAGTAATAGTTGTTGAACATGATATACAAACAATCAAATCAGCAGATTGGGTAATTGATATTGGGCCTGAAGCAGGAAAAAATGGAGGAAAGGTTATTTTTGAAGGAACACCAGCGGAGTTAAAAAAAGCAAAAACATTAACTGCTGATTATGTTTCTGGGAGAAAAAAAATTGATTTTTCTTATAAAAGAAATGATAAAAAACCAGAAAAATTTATTGAAATTATTGGAGCAAGGGAGCATAATCTAAAAAATATTAATGTTCAAGTGCCTTTAGGGAAATTTGTAGTAGTAACAGGGGTTTCTGGATCTGGAAAATCTTCTTTAATTAATGATATTTTAGCAAAAGAACTGGCAAGAAGATTTTACAATTCAAAAGAAAAACCAGGTTTATTTAAAGAAATACGCGGTGATGAAAATTTTAAAAGAGTTTCAATAGTAGACCAATCACCTATTGGAAAAACATTCCGCTCAAACCCAGCAACCTATACCAATGTTTTTGGATATATAAGAAAACTTTTTAGTGAAACTCAAGAATCAAGAATTAGAGGATATAAACAGGGTCGCTTCTCTTTTAATGTTAAGGGTGGAAGATGCGAAACCTGTCTTGGCCAAGGATTTATAAAGGTAGAAATGTATTTTCTTCCAGATATCTATGTTGAATGCGATGATTGCCATGGAAAAAGATATCAAAAAGAAATTTTAGATATAGAATATCAAGGAAAAAACATTGCCCAGATTCTTGAAATGACAATTAATGAAGCGCTAACATTTTTTCACAAAATACCGATTATTGAAAAAAAATTAAAAACCTTAAAAGATGTTGGACTGGGATACCTTCAGCTTGGTCAACCATCACCTACTCTTTCTGGGGGAGAGGCACAAAGAATTAAACTTGCCGATGAACTTTCAAAAACAGAAAGTGGAAAAACTCTTTATATTTTAGATGAACCGACAACCGGCCTTCATTCCGATGATATTAAAAAACTCTTATCTGTTCTTTTGCGGCTGAGAGATAGAGGTAATAGTATTATTGTTATTGAACATAACTTAGATGTTATTAAAAATGCAGATTGGATTATTGATTTGGGTCCAGAAGGAGGCGACAGAGGAGGAAAAATAATTGCTCAAGGTCCTCCAAATAAAATTATAAAATGTAAAAATAGTTGGACAGGTAAATATTTAAAAACAGTGCTTTAATAAAAGAAAAGAGAGGAGATATTATCTCCTCTCTTGTTGTGCAACGCTAATCCATTACTTCCGAATCATCAAGGATGAACGGGCTTGACAGAGGGAGTGGGAGTATGAGTGTGGTGGGAGTACTAGGCTCAAACCACTTCTCCCTAATCTCCGTTGGGAAATTGGGAAGAACCCTCTCTACACTGGAAAGGACAACAAAGTCCTCCCCAACCTCCACTATTTGGCCCCAGAACATCTGTGTTTCCACATTCAATCCAACTACGTGTCCACGCCTTTGCGATAAGTATCTTGATAGCGTCATTTTATCCCTCCTTCCATCTATAAGACCTATTTATATTATAACATATTTTAAAAATTAAGTCAAATTAAAAACCTTTGAATATAATGATTCTAAACACTTTAGTAAAAAGTACATATTATTTTATCTTTTGCAACAAAACTAAATAATGCAATTTATGTAAAACTTGAGCGGTATAAATCACAATTTAACTTCTTATAGATTATTAACATCAATTAAAAAAGTGATGGTCAAAGCAGAATAGCCACTAATTAAGATTATCCATATAATTTCTCTTGCAAAAAGTTAAGGGTTTTGTAAAATATTAATATAAAATTATATGAAGGTAAAAATAATTGATATTAAAGAAATTTCGAAACTGCCTCAAGTACCCGGAGTTTATCTTTTTTATGGAGAAAAAAGACAACTTTTTTATATTGGAAAAGCGTCTAATTTAAAAAAAAGGGTAAAAAATCATTTTCAATCCCCTATCTATAAAGATAATCTTTTTATAAAAGATGTTAAAAAAATTGAATATATTCCTCTGTACTCAGAAATTGAGGCGTTAATTTTGGAAAGCCAGTTAATTAAAAAAAAGAAACCTAAATTTAATATTCTCCTGCGTGATGATAAAAATTATTTTTTTGTTGGAATTACCAAAGAAGATTGGCCTAGGGTTTTTATCACCCATCAACCATTTAAGGTTCAACAAAAAGGAAAAAATTCAAATAGTAAAGTGTTGGTCAATTATATTGGCCCATTTACTGATGGAAGAGCACTAAAAGAAACTCTTAAACTTTTAAGAAAAGTATTTCCCTACAGAAGTTGCAAAACAATGCCCAGTCACCCTTGCTTTTGGTATCAACTTGAAAGATGTCCTGCTCCCTGTCTTTTTAAAAAAGAATTAGAAAATAATCCCCAACTTAAAAAGCAAATAAAAAAAAGAAAAATTGAATATCAAAAAAATATTAAAAACTTAAAGGATATACTTTTGGGTAAAAAAACTTCATTGCTTAAAGACCTAAAAAAAGAAATGAAAAGATTATCTAATAATTTAAATTTTGAAGAAGCGAATATTCTTTTACAAAAAATTAAAAATTTAGAAATAATTTTTTCTCATCGAGCTCTTGTTAATAAATGGCAAACAGAAGAAGAAAAAACTAAAATTGATGTCGGAGCGTTGCTTAAAAAAACTTTTAATTTAAAAAAAATACCAAAAAGGATTGAAGGTTATGATATTTCAAACCTTGGTGAAAAAGAAATGGTTGGTTCTTTGGTAGTATTTTCATATAAAAATAAAAAATATATTCCAAATAAAAAAGAATATCGCCATTTTAAAATTAAAAAAATAAAAAAACAAAGCGATGTGGATTGTTTAAAAGAAGTTTTAGAAAGAAGATTTAATCATCCCGAATGGAAAATGCCTGATTTAATATATATAGATGGAGGAAAAACACAACTAAATGCTGCAAAAAAAATTTTAGAAAAATACAAAAAAACACAAATCCCGATAATTGCCCTTGCAAAAAAATCAAAAATAGTGTATAATATTAACTTTAATATACCTCTTGACAAATTACCACAGGAGGTTAAAATATTAGTTCTTAATCTTAAAGACGAGTCCCATAGGTTTGCTCTTTTATATCATCGCAAAAAGAGGTCTCAAACAATGTTTATAAACTAACGAGCAAATTTAATAGAAGATTTGGGATTTAAAAAATGAACTGATTTATATTTATGGAAATTTTATCAATAATTCAAATTATTGTATCTTTATTGCTTATCGTATTAATTTTAATGCAGCAAAGAGGAGGTGGTGTTTCATCTTCTCTTATGGGTGAGGGCGGAGGAATACAATACACCAAAAGAGGTGTTGAAAAAAAATTTTTTTACGCTACTATCTTTACGTCGATCATCTTCTTTGTTCTTTTAATAATTAATTTAATAATATAATAACATTTTATAATATCTTTATTCCTCGAAAATAAAAATTCGACAAAAAGTTAATCTAAAACTACTTCAGTAAAATATAAACATATTTTAAAGAATTGCAAAAATCTAATTGAACGACTAAAAACCTTTTTTAATCTGGATGATTGGAAAAAAAATGCTAAAAAATGGCCATCAAAAAAACAATGGCAAAATTTTCTTTTGGCATTCCCGAAATTGGAAAAAGAATTATTTTTAGCGTTTATTGTTTTGTTTATTGTTAGTGGAATTTTATGGCAATATTTTCTTTGGTATGAAAATAGCGAAGTAGTACCAAAAGAAGGAGGTGAAATAACAGAGGCAATTGTAGGAAATCCTCAATTTTTAAATCCGATATATGCCCCTCTTAACAATAGCGATGCTGAAGTTTGCAATCTAGTATTTTCATCTCTGTTAAAACTTGATAGTAAAGGCAATTTAATTCCCGACTTAGCAGAAAGTTATCAAATTAGTCCAGATGGAAAAATATATAGTTTTACATTAAAAGATAATATTTACTGGCAAGATAAAGAAAAATTTTCAGCAGATGATATTATATTTACCATACAAACAATTAAAAAACCAGAAATTCAAAGTCCCTACTTGGTTAATTGGCAAGATGTCGAGGTACAAAAAATAGATGAAAAAAATGTAAAATTTGTCTTAAAAGATCCTTATTATCCCTTTATTGAAAATTTTACCTTAGGAATCATACCAAAACACATCTTTCAAGATATACAACCATCAGAATTTTTAGCAGAAACATCAAAACATATTATTGGTACTGGTCCATTTAAATTAGAAAATATACAAAAAACAGAAGATGGAAAAATTAATAAAATTAGTTTAAAAAAGAATGATAAATATTATTCAAAAATTCCATATATTGACAAATTTACCTTTCAGTATATTGATTCAGAGCAAGCCATTCTTGAAAATAAAGAAAAATTCACAAATTTGGGAGGGATTTCTCCACAGAATAAAAATTTAATTAAAGAAAATTTTAAAGTTTATTCAATTTCCCTTCCTCGATATTTCGCTCTATTTTTAAATCAAAATGATCAAATATTAAAAGAAAAAGAAATAAGAGAGGCTTTATCTTACAGTGTTGATAAAGAAAAAATATTGAAAAATGTTTTTTATGGAGTTGGTGAAATTGCAAATTCTCCTATTCCTGATGGTGTATTCGGCAGGACAAATAATATAAAAAAATTTAATTATGATCTTAAAAAAGCAGATGAAATATTAAATGAACTTGGATGGATAAAAAATAAAGATGGTTTTAGAGAAAAAGAAATGCCAAAACAAAATGAAGATGAAAATGAAGTCGCAAATGAACAAAAAAAACTTAATCTAGAAATAAATATTGCTACTATTGATCAACAAAATTTAATTGATATTTGCAGTATTATTAAAGATGACTGGACAAAACTGGGTATTAAAGTTAATTGTCAAGTATTTGAGGGGCCACAAATAATCGATGAGTGTATTTCAAAAAGAAATTATCAAGTGCTACTTTTTGGACAATCTTTATCTTTTCATCCTGATCCTTTTGTTTTTTGGCATTCATCTAAAATTAACTATCCAGGACTTAATCTTTCAATGTATCAAAATAAAAAAGTAGATGAACTTTTATTGAAAATTAGACAAGAAACAGATGATAAAAAAAGAGAAGAATATCTAGTAGAATTTCAACAAACTTTAACAGAAGATATTCCTGCGATATTTATTTATTCTCCGCACTTTTTATATCCTATTAAAAAAACATTAAAAGGCGTTGAAATTGAGAAAATATCTCAACCTTCAGAAAGATTTTCCAATATTGAAAATTGGTATATTTATACAAAAAGGGTTAGAATTAAATAAAACAATTCTATGAAAAACATTAAACCAGAAATCCGATTTTTAAATGACATAAAAGATATTCTTTATGATAAAAAATGGGCAGAAAATGCTCCGAATTTTGAACTTTATTTTATGTATCGGGGAGTGAAAGAAAAAGATGGACTAAGATATGATATTACTGAAATGCCACCCCGTCTTTTAGGAAAAGAATTTGTTAAAACTAAAGGACACATACATATTAAAGGACACAGTGAAGTTTATATTGTTCTTGATGGCAGGGCAATATTTTTAATGCAAAAATGCACTGGGAAAAAAGTAGAAGATGTTTACGCTGTTGAAGTAAAAAAGGGAGAAGTTCTTATTTTACCACCATTTTATCATCATATTACTATTAATCCATCTGCCAAAAATAATTTAAAATGGGCAAATTGGATATCAAAAAAATGTCAATCTGATTATAGTTTTATTCAAAAACAAGGAGGAGCATGTTATTTTTATACAAAAAAGGGGTGGATAAAAAATAAAAACTATAAAAATATCCCCCGCCTGCGCTTTGAAAAATCAAGAAAATCGCTACCTAAAAATTTAGACTTTCTTAAAATTGAAAAATAAAATTTTAAATGAATAATATGAGTAAAACAAACGGAGTTACATTTAAAAAAACATTTTGGGAGAAGATAAAAAATAAATCAGAAAAAAATATACATATTATAATAATAGGTACAAAACCCGACATTATTAAACAAGCACCATTAGTTTTAGAGCTTCAAAAAAGAAAAAAACTTATATTACTCGGACACACTGGACAACATTATGATGCAAAACTTAATGAAGATGCACGAAAAGTTTTTGGAATTACACCAGATTTTAATATTAACGCACAAGGATCATTACATCAAAAAATAGGACAGATTATCTCAAGACTTGGAAATATTCTTTTCAATCTTAAAAAAACTAATAAAAATATTATCCCGTATGTTCATGGAGACACTACAACTGCGGCTGCTTCCGCTATTGCTGCTTTTATGAATCAAATAGCTCCGGTTCACGTTGAAGCAGGACTGCGAAGTTATAATCCCCAAAAAAAAATTTTCACTAGTGCTTTAAAAAAATTTAATTTTGATAATTATTATAAAAATCTTATTGATAAAAAAAATTGGACAAAAGGTTCCATTGAACCCTATCCTGAACAATTTGATACACGAGTAGTGGGAGCAACAGCTGGACTTCATAATGCACCCACGCAAATTAATAAAGAAAATTTAATTCAAGAAGGATATTCTGAAAATAAAATTTTCGTTGTTGGAAACTCAGTTTCTGATTCATTAAAAATTGCTACAAGTAAGGGTAGTAATATATTTAAAAAATATCCACAACTGAAAAATGGATTTATAAGATTTGCAATTCATCGCCGAGAAAATGTTGGTTCCTACCACAGGTTTACTACAATATTTGAAGTAATGGAAGAGTTAGTAAAAAATAAAAAGATAGTTTTATGGCTCAGCCATAATGTAAACAAACAAGCAATTAAAGATTTTAGATTGGAAGAAAGACTAAAGATGCTTATTAAAAAATATCCAAATTTTTTGTATTCTGATACACTATGGGATTATGATGACAACATCGCTGCCCTATCTGTAGCAAATTTAAATGTTACTGATTCGGGAAGTGAACAGGAGGAAACAAATCTTCTTAAAGTGCCTTCTGTTACTGTTCGTTTTGGTTCTGATCGACCTGAAACAATTTGGGCTGGAGGCAATATTATTGCACCTCCTATTTCTAAAAATTTTTTGTTAAGAGTAATTGAGGGAGCAGAATCAAACTCAATGCTTAAAAAATCACCAAAACTTTATGGATCCAATGTCTCTGAAAAAATTATCAATAAAGTTGAAAATATACTTGAAAGAGACGGGACCCTTTTTCAATGGGAACATGAAAAATATGGATTTCATAAACTAAAATTTTGGAGAAACTAAAAATATTTTACTATAGTATTCTATTTTGATTTAATTATTTAAAATCTTACAGTAAAATTATAACTAAAATTATACGTTGCCAGAGTGGTGGAATTTGGTAGACACGCAGCGTTCAGGGCGCTGTGTCCATTTGGACATGTGGGTTCAAATCCCACCTCTGGCACAATGATTTAATACTTATTTAAACTTTTTATAATTTTTTAATAATAATATATGGAAGACAAACTTAAAATTATACCACTGGGAGGACTTGAAGAAGTTGGTCGTAATATGACCATTTTTGAATATGGCAATAAGATTATTATTGTTGATATGGGAATACAATTTCCTGATGCTGATATGCCAGGAGTAGATTTTATTATTCCCAATATATCTTATCTTAAAGGTAAGGAAAAAAATATTTTAGGCCTACTTCTTACCCATGGACATTATGACCATATTGGAGCTATACCCTATTTAATTCATAAAATTGGTAGCCCTCCAATTTTCGCTACTTCTTTAACTAAAGGAATAGTTGTTAAAAGACAAGAAGATTTCAAAAATGGCATAAAATTGAATATTAAAGAAATAAAAAGATCTGATAGATTTAAACTTGGCCCATTTGAAATAGAAAGTTTTCCTCAAAATCACAATATACCAGATGGTGTTGGTTTAGTTATAAAGACACCTGTAGGAAATATTTTGCACACCGGTGATTTTAAATTTGATCATACACCAGTAGGCGATGAACCAGTAAATTTAAAAAAGATTGAAAAAATCGCCAGTCAAAATATTCTTCTTTTAATGTCGGATTCAACAAATGCTGAAATGCCAGGACATAGTATATCTGAAAAAACTATTCAACAAAATCTTGAAAAAATTTTTAAAGAGTCAAATGGAAGAATTATAGCGGCTACTTTTGCTTCTCTCTTATCACGAATTCAAGAGCTAATATTTCTTGCCCAAAAATACAATCGCAAAGTTTTAATAGATGGCTGGTCAATGAAAAATAATGTAGAAATTGCCTTAAAATTAGGTAAATTAAAAGTTAAAAATAATACCTTAATAAGCTCGAGGCAAATTAAAAAAATATCTCCTAAAAATCTTTTAATAATTTGTACTGGATCCCAGGGAGAAGGAGATGCATCTTTAATGAAACTTGCTCATAAAGATCACAAATATCTTTCAATTCAAGAAGGAGATAGTATTATTCTTTCATCCTCAATAGTACCTGGAAATGAAAAATCAGTGCAAGAATTAAAAGATCTTCTCTCAAAACAAGGAGCTAAAATTTATCATTCTCAAATGATGGATATTCATGCATCAGGTCACGCTCAACATGATGAATTAAAATTAATGATGGAAATCACAAAACCAAAGTTCTTTATGCCTATACATGGAAGTTTTTATATGCGCGTTTTACATAAAGAAATAGCACAAGAGGTTGGTATTCCAAAAGAAAACATTATTATATCTGAAAATGGCCAGGTGATTGAAATATCAAAGGATCGAACATTAAATATAGCCAAAAAGAAAATCGCTTCAAATTATGTAATGGTTGATGGGCTTGGCATAGGAGATGTAGGCGAGGTAGTTTTAAGAGATAGACAAATGATGGCAAAAGATGGTATGTTTGTTATAATAGTATTAATTGATTCTGAAACTGGTAGAGTAAAACAAAGTCCTGATATTATATCTCGCGGTTTTGTTTATTTAAGAGAATCTAAAAAACTTCTTTTTAACGCAAGACAGCTTGTTATCAATTTAGTCGAACATATTACTCAAAAACAAACACCGGTAAATTTAAATTATGTAAAGAACGAAATTAAAGAAAAATTAGGTGAATTTCTTTTCAAGAAAACAAGTAGAAGACCGATGGTTTTGCCTGTGGTACTAGAAGTATAAACAAATTACTAAGAATTACGAATTTATGATTCCCAAAGCCATTCAAAAACTTATAGAAATTTTTTCTGATTTTCCAACAATTGGAAAAAGAACAGCATTAAGATTTGTCTTCTATCTTTTAGATCTTCCAGAAGATAAATTACGCGAGATAAGTTTCTCAATTTTAAATCTTAAAAAAGAAATTAAAAGGTGTTCTTTATGTTTTAATGTTTTTACACCACCAATAAATAACCCAAAAGAATCAAAATGTGAAATTTGCAATAACCCTAAAAGGAATAAAGATGTTCTTTTAATAGTTGAAAAGGAAAGTGATCTTTGGCAGATAGAAAAAACAAAAAGTTTCGATGGTCTTTATTTTGTTTTAGGAGGAACTATCAATTTTTCACAAAAACAAAATAAAAAAACACTAAGAATTGAAGAATTAAAAAAAAGAATAAAAGAAATACCTGTTAAAGAAATAATCTTAGGTTTTGACTGGACTACTGATGGAGAAATAACAATGCAATGGCTTCAAAATATGCTCAAAAAATATAACACCAAAATAACAAGATTAGCCCAAGGTGTACCAACAGGTGGAGAAATTGAATATCTTGATGATAAAACCATAAAAGAAGCTTTAAAATGGAGAAAATAAGTATTTATTCTATCTTATCTTTACCACTCAGGAAGAGACATAATAACTGAAATTTCTTTTTTAACACTTGATTTATAACCATCACTATCTTCAACTTCTAATTCTACAACAAATACACCTTTGTTTTTATACT
>Ga0116145_1004792_pt1 | contig 10612 bp, 5 predicted proteins | sample AD_JPNHG1_MetaG_FD_89747 | JGI IMG/M metagenome (GOLD analysis project Ga0116145, IMG submission 89747) | Active sludge microbial communities of municipal wastewater-treating anaerobic digesters from Japan - AD_JPNHG1_MetaG | ecosystem: Engineered > Bioreactor > Anaerobic > Digestate | place... | reverse complement strand
GAGGCCGCGATGGGCAAGCCCGTGATCCGGGAGGAGGTAGAGACGGTATGAGTGTCGGGGCGGTGAGAGATGTCAAAGGGTTCACCATCGACCAGGCAAAGGTGCGGACGTGGAAGCGGTATCTGGCGTATAAGGACTCTGGGAGTGGAATGGCTGGGTGAGATAGTGGCGGTGATCGTGAAGGTGCTCGGCGGATAAGCTGGCGTGTAGTTCGAGGGTCAACTCACTCATCGATTCAACCCTCACCTGCTGACCCGCACCGTAAACGCCCCCGTGAACGGCTGGGTGCTCTTCATCCCCCCAGTTTCCAGTGCCTTGTCGATGAACGGACGAGTCTCTTCGATAAAATGTTTCATTTTTGTCGCTATACGATCCGGATATTCATCGCCGCTATAAAAGTACTGGAGCCTTGCCCACCATATGAACTGCTTCGAATCAGGTTCGCAAATGCTGATACCAGCTGGCTTGTGAGTAACGTCAATGGGTCGAGGTGCTCTCTCTGTCAATGCAGACCACTGAACGATCTTTAACTACAATACCATCAAAAATTGATGGCAATATTACTTTGAAATCTTCAATACGCTTCTGCATGACGTATCCATCAAGATTTGTATAGGGATCCTGAATTACTGTGACCAGAGGGGTAGTGTTGGTCTGCTCTACAACATAGAGATAGTAATCCTCTCGTTCTTGTATGGCAGTACGCCACTCATTCGACGATATCTCGATTGGGCCAGTCGTAGCAAAGGACTTAACTTCGATATGCCTTTCTTCCGTCTGCGATTTTGAAATAATATCGTATCCACGGACGGTTTCAGCAGATACGTCAACCGGGTTTCTCCCATGGTTACGTTCGTACTGCTCTACCGCTCTCATCCCTGCAAGTTCGATCTCTCGTTTCCGTTTCTCGTATGCAATTTGTTCTTCAAGTGATCGATTATTTGGGAAGTCTTGGTCATTCATGGGAACTAGCAGTGCCGCATTCACCGGGCCACAGACCTGCCATTGAATCTGCTCCGCCTCTTCGATGTGGTCCTTCAGGGTCCGATGTTCTCTACGATATTCCTTGATTCTGTCTTCGCAGCCCTCAATGAGCCAATTCATGCCTTTTTCACGATATTCGATCTTTTTTCGTTGCTGCTGTTTGATCTTCCAATCTAACTCGGAGCGAATAAAAGAGTACTCCATTCCAAGGTCTTTTTTGTGCTTTTTTCTGACGAATGGCTCGATCGAAGAGATCCGATTCTCTAACGATAGGTCGGCCTCATCAAGTGCATCGGTGAGAAGAGTGACATATTCATCTCCATGAACATCCAGGTTGCCCCTGTATCCATTTGTATCCCAGATTGTAAGTGGGTCAAGAATCTCTACTCTATTTGTGGTTTTCACAACCAGCACCGGCTCTGCATAGATCTCCATTCCATGTCCATCGTAGAATCGAATGATGTAGGTTAACAGGATGCCGTTTTCCGGATATGCGACGCAGGAGAGCGGGGACTTCATCAGGCAGTCGTCCAGGGCTGCTTTCATCAGAGGATGGCCTAGAGAGACGTGGGTGCCCTTGTTATTGGGATCGAAGACGCCTTGAACATACATTTCGCGGTAAGCATCACCAGACCATTCTATGCAGTTGGCAGTACTTCGGGGGGTGCGAGGCAGCATGTGTATTGAATATTGCCCCTTGTCACTCGGCATGACTTCAAGATCGGACACGGATTCTGCATAGGTGAGGAAAAATCGCTCGATATCAAAGTTATTGATACATCGGGCAATATCTTCGGTCATCTGTTTGACATTGACGAGGTTGAATTGTTGCTTGATCAAGAATTTGTCGATATCCTTGAACACCTCAAGTTTTTCGTTGAAGAGTTGATCGACTTTTTCTACGGCGGACGAGTCGGTACGGGAGATGCGGAAGATCTCAAGCATATCTTTCTCCGATATCATCGAACCGATGACGTCGACCGCCCGGTCCTGGAAGATCCTTCGGATCTGCTCCATCTTTTCCAATATTTTGGAGAGCACCGCATCATCAATAGGGAACGCTGTCTTGAAGTTGTGGATGTAAACCCGCTTCTTCTGACCGTAGCGATAGACGCGACCTATTCGCTGCTCAAGGCGATTCGGGTTCCAGGGAAGTTCATAATTTACGACGATGTTAGCGAATTGGAGGTTCAGCCCCTCACCGGCAGCTTCGGTTCCAAGAAGGATGCCGGCATGGTTTTCGAAATATGATGACTGCCGCCGCTTCTCCTCGATATCCATTCCGCCTTTGATGGTAGCGACAAGAAGACCCTCTTCCATGATCTTCCGTTTGAGGAAGATGAGCGTATCTGTGAACTCCGTGAATATTATGATTTTATCGTCCGGACGCTGCTCTCTGATGTCTCGGATGAGCGTGAGCAACCTGTCGTACTTCCGATCTTTGTCCTCGGCAACAAGTCTTCTTCCCATGTCGATGAGAGACTCGAGATATTGGATCTCCTCACGAGTCTCTTCCCTGGTGATGCTTGCAGTGGCTCCCAGGATCGCTTCTTCAATCTCTTCGCGGCGCTGTTCGTCACCCTCATCAGCCGAGGAATAATAATTTCGTGCTACGTTCGGGTCAATATCGAGATAGGGCTCGATGAGACGAAGCCTTCGTTTTTCAAGCGAAGCGACACCGGCCGCAAGTGACGAACTTACCCGCCGATGAAGGATGTAGAGCGCCAGCATCACGTTATAATTTCCGGTGTCTTCAGCGTTCTTGTAGAACCGGCGGACGTAGTCCTCCACGAGATCGTAGAACTCCCGCTCTTCGGGAGAGTACTCGATCTGGACGGTCTGCGGAGCATCCCTGTTTGGAAAGATCTTCTTTCCACGGAAATCGACAATCTCCTCTTTGAGCCGCCGAATCATCTTCGGCTCGAGGTAACTGCGCAAATCTCCGCTCTCAGTATTCACCTCGACTTCTTTGTCGATGAGTTGCACGAGAGCCAGAAAGTTTTCCACTTTCCCATCGTGCGGGGTAGCTGACGCAAGGATCAAGTGGCGGGTTAGGTCAGCGATCGGCTGAGCGACTGCCTCGTACCTGAGACTCCCGGGTTTGAGGCGATGCGCCTCGTCGAAGATGACGAGATCCCAATTACATCCAAGAAGGAGTTGAGTTTTTTCTTCATTCCGGCCGATATCGACGGAGACGATGACCCGGTTGTGCTCCTCGAAAGGATTCCCTTCGATCGGTCCTCGGACAATGGTGAAATCCTCGCTGAACTTCTCCTTCATCTCTTCCTGCCATTGGATCTGGAGGCCGGATGGACAGATGATGAGAATGCGGTCGGCTTTCTTCCGGAGAAGGAGTTCCTTCATGACAAGACCAACCATAATAGTCTTGCCAAGACCGACATCGTCGGCAAGGAGCATGCGGATACGTCCTTCGATGCCTGTCGACGGCCCGAGCATCGCCATCATCTTGACAAACGCCTCGACCTGGTGAGGGAGCGGATCGATCTTTCCGATGGCAACCACCGAGACTGGGTCAAAAAGATAGCGGAGGGCGATACGGTACGCGTCCGTATTGAGCTTGAGGTCCCAGATCGAATCGAACCGCTGCTCTGCAATGCATGTCCGGATGAGTTCGGGTGTGATTGCCATAGTTACCTCCGTTTAAAATTGGTCGAGTGCCTGCTGCCCTCTCCGCGGGAAGTGCGTCCCCATCCGCTCAAGAATCTGCTGTGCTGTCTGCCGTTCTGGGTCGCCGGGCGGCAGAGATTGAAACGCTTCGAGAATATCCTTCAGCTCGTTCCTGCCGTATGGGATTGAGGAAAGGACAGATTCCACCTCCGCGTAGCCGCCTTTGGCGTAGGCAGCCATCATGTAGTGTACAGCGTTGATGAGCGAGGTCATGGGAAAAGTCTGGCTAGTAGCTATCTCGCGGTCCTGATAACTCTTCAATTTCACGCCTTTTGCTTTCCCGGTTGTTTTAAGTTCGACAAGTCCCTCTTTATCGAGGATCTTGAGGTCGATATCCATGCTCTTTGCAATCAGATTCGCCGTATCGAACGGCATGCCGTCGAGACTTGAAAGGCGGGCATAGAGGTAGAAAGCTGTAGGTGTATCGAGGCTGCTGGCGTTCTTCATGTACCGATTGAGCACATAGTGGGCGACATTGGTCTGCACGAGTTTCAGGACGTCCTTAATCGTCATCTCGCCTGTGTAACTCTTAATGTCGGAGTACTGGGTAATCACGTCGAGCGTAGCGCCCATTGAGGCGACGGTCAGGTCTGCTCCGCGGAGGCCATAGTTCCAGAACTCGTCGAGGCGTTTTCCGATGTGATCATGAAGTTCTTCTTGAATTTCTTCAATGTAGCCCGATTTGTCCTCTTTCCGTTTACGGGCGACGATGATGATCGAGGACATGATAGAGGCATGCCCTTGTGCAAGGGGGTTTGTTGAACTCTCTGTATGTACTGGCCATGTAGCTGTAATACGAAATCCTGCTTTTTGCAAAGAATTCACAACAAAATCCCATGCATCAATTGACGAATGCGCGAAAAAAAGAACTATTAATCCATCCTCTTTCAAGTTATTATACATCTTCTTACTGGCGAGTGTAAAGAGTTTTGAGAAATATTCTGGTGTTCGACCCCATCCACCAACAGACATTTCCTCTGTTTTCGGAGCCTCATCGGTTTCACAGACCTCATGTAACGCAATTTTTTCCCAAGAAAAAAAGAATTCACTGAACTCTGCATAGCGAACATCGTCAAAATACGGAGGATCTGAAACGATAATATTAACTTTAGTATCCAGTGTCGTAGCAGATTTATTAAAAATCTGTTCGATTGCACCACGAGACTCTAACTTTGTTATTGAATAATCTAATGCATCTAAGATGGACTTTTTAACGCCAATTAAACTTCCCGATCCTTTGATAAACGGATTAACCTCAGCGTGATCCCAAGACATCGCTACGCCTCGAACAGCGAGTGCGTGAGAAATCACTTCATAAGTTCTATCGAGGGAGGTTGAGCGACAGTTCCGATCAATGTGTTTTCCCAAAATCAGAGATAGATATGTTATAATCGCATCAACGTAATGCTTATCATATCTTTCGCAAAGTATATGGCGATACTTTTTAATATTTTTGACCAAGGTGACGAATAACAATTTTTGACGGAAATTTAAAACATTATGCCAGTCTTTCAAATATATCTTAACGGAAAGAGAACCTCTTTTATCTTCAGGAATTTCATCTGTAGGTAGGTTATTCTCGATAATCCATTTATTCCAATTATCTAAAACGGTTCTTCTGGCCTTGTCATATGCCTGGAAGTCGATTTCTGAGGCAATGTCGTATTCTTTTCCTCCTCCCCCATTTAACACTACAACAAGTAACCTTTCCTCCTTATGTTCTTTTATATAATTTTGCACATTCTCTTGTGAAATGGTCGCATTGCACTTTAAACACTTGCCTTTACCATCTGTACAATTTGGCTGAGGTGCCTGATTTCCCTTGTTAATCATTATAGAGAGTGTAATATCCTCTTCTTGCGGAATTTCATAGTCCAAGTATCTTTTTTTGTTATCCTTTCTACATAGCCACCATTGACCTAAAAGAGGATTCTGAAAACCACACTTAGGACATTCAACAACCCAAGCCCACATATATGCAACGACATCTTTACCGTTATGCTTTGGATAGTATTGTGCTACCTCATTCTTCGTTTCATTTAATACCCAATCAATTCCATCTTCTACGTCTCTGAGAAGATCTTTCCCATACATTTTTGGGTATTCTAATGTCGCTTTCAAGATGAGGTTCGCGACAGGATTGTAATCATTTGCAATCGCATTCACTCCAACTCGCATTGCTTCGAATGGAATGGAACCTCCACCAGCAAAGGGATCAAGAATGACGGGGTTCTCACCCCAGACCTGCTTATAAATGCCCTCCAACTGCTCAAGGCGTTCAAGGGGAATATCGTAATTGTGTGCTCGTTTCTGACAACCCAGACCAAGTAACTTCTTAAATTCTTGAATGTCGAAGTCTGATGGTAATAAAGCTCCAAGTACTGCCGCCCGAGCGGTGATAAGTGGCTTTCTCGTCCACCAATAATGCATTTCAAAAGTCCTTGGTTTTGCAGTTCCAAGTTTCTCCTTCTTCGCCTCCGCAGAGATCTCTTCCACCGGCAGAAACGTCTCAATAAGCGTTCTCTTCTCTTCCATATCCGATACCCCTACAGATACATCGCCTTGAACCCGTTCAATGCAGCTGTCTTCAGCGACAGCGTCTTCCATGCCCAGAACGAGATCTCTTCGTCGGAGAGGGCATGCACAATCTCCAATGCCTCCTCAATCCGTGGGCGCTGGTCCATGCTGGAGACAAGTTTCATCGCTACCAGCATCTTCATCGCCACCTCTTCGGGAATGCGGTACTCATTCTGCCAGTGGACTCCATCGACATGTGAGAGATCGTTCCCTGTACCCAATGTCATCTGCGCCGAGTGGAGACTCTTCCTCAGATCTTCGCGGTACGAGGCAACAAGGCGGTCAAGAAAGATTTGTATCATATCTGCCCGCCAGGAATAAACCACAGCGAGCATTGTGTTGAACTCCCGTTGCATGCCGTCGATATGCTCCCAGAGTTGGATGGTCTGATTTCCATTCTGCTTGAGGGCGATGCTATAGTGAATACGATCGCGGGCGAGATAGTTGCGAATTTCCATGCTCCTGTTCTCCCGTTAGTATTCGTACTGCACCGGCCCACCGCCTGACTTCTCGAGGTGAGCACGGATAGAAAGTTCATCCCGAATACTTGCCAGTCCACTCATCGAATCGGCGAAATCCTCGTCCACTTCAGGTGGTTCCCCGTAGGTCATGGTCAACGAGACACAGAGATTTTCATCGAACATCCTGGATACTTTTTCGATGGCGCCGAGCAATTCATTCGTATCAGCAACAGCCGTTTCCCGAATCGAGAGTTCCAGTAACCTGCTTCGCACATCAACCGAGAACGTCACTCCGGTTATGCCCAGAAGGAGGGTAGAGAGCAATTCCCTGATCGGGTAGAACAGGCGAGTATTGGAGAAATCAAAAGACAGATCTTTAACCATCCAGTCGTGGTACTCGGCAAAGAGCATGGGATCTTCTAACGTTATTATCTTGAGCAGGGGTTGCTGACGCTTCCCCCCTTGAGTACTCGTTCTTCCGCCGGAGTAACTGTCATCATCCCCTTCGTCAGATGTCCCGGAGCCGATCAACCTCTCCAATTGCACCCTAATATCCTGCGCGTGATCCTTGGTCAGCAGATAATGCCCATCTTTCGGGCCACCGGAAGGCTGATTACCGTAAAAGAACTGTTCACCGATTCGTTTGTAGTTCTCTGCGGTGATCAACTGAAGATCGCCGATACCGCCCGAATAGAGGGCAAACATTTTCTGATCGATGCCTTCCAGAACAGCGGATAAAAATACCTGCTTGTTTGCCGGAAGCATATGCATCGGCGCTTCCTCAAAGCTGCTCCAGATATCCCTGATAGTGATCTCATCCCGAGTGCCGATAACCCGATCGACGATATACGACGGCTGGAGTGTCTCAACGATCTTATTTGCTTTCTTCAATGCCTGATATATCTTATCTGGATATCGTTTGGCGCCCTCATACCCGTTAGAAACAGTCACAGATCTGATATCGGTGCCTCGCGGATAGTAGATCAGGGAATAACATCGTTCAATCGCAAGATTGAGATTTGCATCCGCCTCCTTGAGTAACTCGTCGATCTTGTTTCCATATGATTTTATATCTTCACGTGTCCGTTGTTCCCCTTTCAGTTTATTAATCGCCCTGTACTTTCGGGCTGCTTCTACCATCCGCTCAATACGATCTTCGTGAGCAACAAGCACGAAGATGAGGTTCTTCTTCGTTCGGAACGACGTCCCCTCGCGCTCGATGATTGAGCGCACATCATCAGGGACTCTCGGTTCTGTTGTCTTCACGAGAGTATGGTTTGTTACCACAAGTGTCGGTTTAAGAGGATTGCGGACATCATGATCCCAGACACGGACATCAAAGAAATCGGATGTGAGCATCTTCCGCAGGCGGGTCTTGATCTCCTGGTTGTACTGCGGCGGATCGACCTCCTGCATCTCATCGGAGATAACCTTGTTCAGGTTCACCTCTACCGAGAAGAAATACTTCCCGGTCTTATTGTAGATGTACCAGAGCGTATTCTCCAGCGTAAGGGCATCGTTAATGATATCCTTCGGATAAGCGATCCCTTCCGATGCGGTGGCCAGGATCAGCTCATTCTGTGAGCACCCGAGACTGGCCTCTTTAGTTGTTCCAATGAGGCTGTATAGATAAATCGAGGTTGCAATTCGGGCCATCTGCCCATAGATGGGCTTCCCATCCAATCTTTGCGACTTGGCAGAGAACTCATCGTTCACGATGTCGGAGCTGATGACGTTCTGGAACTCGTTCCGTGCAATTTTACTAGTAAACTCCTGAAGCAATGCCTGATCGTTCAAGTTCACAAGTGAGGGAGTGATGAGCCGGTCGTAGCCAACCTCATTGAGATGTTGATAGATGTTCTTCACAACATGCGAGAGGATGCGGAGCATACTCCGGGTCTTCTGGAAATCGGGTATCGTTGCGATCCGCTCGTAGAGTAGATCAATCAGGAGAGGGTGGAACGGATACGATTTAACCATCTTCTCTTTGTAATCAAGCGAGAGAATATCACGGGAGAAGTGCTCTGGATGACCGCTATAGAATTGTAGAACCTCTTCCGCGACACTAGAGGCAGTCGAGTTGTCAACCGTATCAAACAATCGTTTACGAATGACATCATAGATCTCGGAGCGCTCCATGGGAACGGTGAATGCCGCCTCACGCCCACTGATCTCTCGAATTGTCCGTTTGTAGTTCTCAAGCAGATCGGCCTCTTTCTTGTAAGCCGCTTCAGTCCCCGGAAGCGTGAGAATAAGCATTGCATTCTCGCTATTGGCGATGACATCTGTCAGTGTGTGAAAAAATGCGACTGTTGTTTCTGTGAGGTGAGAACCTTCTTCGTCAGTCTCTTTCTCTGCATGTGCATCCTTCAGGTAATTGACCAGTTCATCAAGGAGAATGACAACCGGTTTCCCTATGGACTGGAAAAGCTGCTCTAAAATTTTATAATCGGGGCGCCGCAGACTCTGATCGTACACCCTCATCAGTTCGTACTCGCCAAGCTGTCGGGCTATCTCACCCCAAATCGTCCGCACTTCCCCTTCACGCTGTACTGACGAGAGGCTATGTCCATCAATAGCCACGAGTGCAATGTCTGGAACTGATCTGAGATCTATTTCTGCAAGAATTCTTTGAACTTCAGGGTTTTGCTCTGCAATCGATGAATGCTTGAAGAGATGATAGAGAGCCACGAGTGTGTGGGTCTTCCCACCACCGAATGTCGTATCAAGAACAAGGAGAGGACTTCCCTCCCCACGCCGAACACGCAAGAGAACATGCGATAAAATGCCCTGAAGGTTCTTCGTCATGTGCGTGAGCGCAAAGAACTTCCCGGGATCATTATAGACATTCTCATCTGCACCACCACTGATAACAGCGTTAAAACCCACTGCAAAAGATTTCTCAGTAATAGTATTATTCAAGATGTCTCTATTTGGTACGACTTTCTGTTTCTCAAGCGCCTCTTGCAACGTATACATAATACCCTCCCCGGTAGCAATCAATACAGATTGGTTTGGGTGGCTATAGTTAATCCTTGTGTTTTTTCCTTTGACCGCATCTAGTTTTCTTGTGGGTTCGTTATGAGTATCAACCTCAGAATTTCTTTATGCACTACGAGTTGGCTGGATAAGTCGTCTCGATCAAGAGGTTATTTGAATGGTTCCTACTTCACTCAGTGAATGTTTTAAATATAAACGATCAAATTCCACCTATGACCCACTGGATCGCCTCCTCCAACCGGGACAACAACAAGATCCTCGAAAAGAAGCACATCTGGGGAGTACCCAAGCGGAACAAAAATCTCCTGCACCGGGTGAAGCCCGGCGACACCATCCTCGTCTACGTCCGGCAGGAGAAAGAGGACGACACAATTCTCCCCTCCGCAATAACCGGAGCCTACGAAGTCGTATCCGAGCCCTACGAAGACCACTCCCGCCTCTTCGTCACCCCGCCGCAGATGGGCGACGAGGTCTTCCCCTTCCGCATGAAGGTCAGGCCGGTGGCAGTCTTTGCCGAACCGCTGGAGTTCAAGCCGCTGATCGGGGATCTCAAATTCATCACGAACAAGACGATGTGGAGCGGCCACCTCCGCATTGCCATGCGCGAGATCCCCGAAGAGGACTATCAACTCATCCTCCAGCGGGCCGGAGTGGAGGCATAACCGATGTCCGAGATCACCGGCGTCACCTTCCCGGTCCCGAAGAAATACATCCCACGGTTCTTCAAGGACAAAAAGACCGTCTTCATCAAGCCCGCCACCGTCTTCAAGGAACTCCGGAGCGGCATGAAACTCGTCTTCTACCAGTCCCATGAGGACACCGGCTACGTTGGGGAGGGGACGATCAAGCGGATAATAATCTCAGAAGATCCGTTTTCGTTCTTTGAGACCTTCGGGAATGCG
>Ga0116145_1004790_pt1 | contig 10614 bp, 7 predicted proteins | sample AD_JPNHG1_MetaG_FD_89747 | JGI IMG/M metagenome (GOLD analysis project Ga0116145, IMG submission 89747) | Active sludge microbial communities of municipal wastewater-treating anaerobic digesters from Japan - AD_JPNHG1_MetaG | ecosystem: Engineered > Bioreactor > Anaerobic > Digestate | place... | reverse complement strand
TAAGGAATCATTTTCCATTTTTCATAAAATATTTCATATCGTATACTTAAATCTAAACGTAAATAATCTGGTAATCTACCATTGTTTATTTTTGTTGGATAAACAAATAGACTATCAATACCTTTAAACACGGGATTTAGAGTTTTAAATCCAGAAGATGGTAGTGTAAAGGGTTGACCAGAATTATAAGAAAAATTAGTGCCAATTAAAATACGTGAATCTTTTTCACTTTCTCTTTTTCTAATAATTTCAAGAACATCAAAGTTTAATGCAGCATTTACTGAGTGTGATCTATGATGTCTTGGATAAAAATATTCTCCTTGATTTAGATTCGGAATTAAATATTTAGTGTTTGAGAATGTGTAACTCAAATATCCAATAAATTTACCAATGTTTACTCTGAATAAAAACTCTAAACCATAAGAATAACCTTTCCCTTTCAAGAAATCTATTCCATAAGGATTATATTTGGAGCCATTATTTACTATGTCAAAAAAACTCTTGTCAGCATCTATCATGAAAAGTTGATTAAGGGAATATATATTGTTAAATTTTTTATAATATATTTCTGTTTCCAAAGAGAAATTGTCAGACAGACATAAATAATAACCTAAAATATTATGAATAGCGTTAGAGCTTTCTATTTCTTTGTTTGCTAATGTATATAAACCCATAATGAAGCCACGATGAATTCTGTGAACATATTGATTGTATAAACCAAAAGCATATTTTATGTTTGAGTTTTCAGATAAAAGGTATTTAATAGAAAAACGTGGTTCTAAATGTAAAAAGTTTTTATCTGAAGAAAATAGATTGGTTCTCAAACCAAGTTCAAAATCCCACAATATATCAGGTTTCCAATTAGAGGAAAAATAGAAGGAAAAAAGTTTAGCGTTGGTGTTATTATTAAAATGAGTATCGGGGAATATCTGGAAAAGCTTTAAATTAAGAAATTTTACTTCTGCTCCGGTTTTAAATTTTAGATCGTTACGATAAAAAAATTCTTCCTTAAGTTTAAAGGATAAATCAGATATCTCATTCGATTCAAATACACCCTCTTCATTAAATTTATAATAAGAACTGTATCTGCTATAAGTGATCCAAATATTTGAAAGCATATTATCGTTTACTATTGATTGCCAATTGCTACTGGTTGTTATATTATTCCAGTTGTATTCTAAATTATTATTCAAAGCATAGTCAAGAGGGTTGTATAGATTATCTTTACTTTTAAAGAGGCTAAAAGTAATTTTGTTTTTTTCCGAAACATCTATTGTTGCCTTTAAATTACCATCATAAAAAAAATAATGAGAAGATCCATTTTTTGATAAAAACTGATCAAAATATGTTCTTCTAAAAGAACCAGATATTGAACCGTATTTTTTTAGGGGTATTTGAGCATTTGCTTTAAGAGTTAAAAGATTCAAATTTACATTACAAATAAATTTATCTTTATTACCATCAATATTTATAACATCAATTATTGATGAGAGCCTACCACCATATTCTGCAGGGAAGCCACCTTTCAAGAAATTTACTTTTTTTATAGATTCAGTATTAAAAGTAGAAAGTAAACCAAACAAATGTGTTGGATTATATATTTCTGTACCATCTATTAAAAAAAGATTTTGATCACTTTGGCCTCCTCTAACAAAAAGTTCTGAAGAAAAATCAGATATGGTACTTACTCCGGGTAAATTTTGAAGAGATCTTAGAAGATCATTTTCTACTAATTGGGGCATGTTTTTAAGTTGTATAGCATTTATTTCAATGCTAGAAATATTTTTTGTTAACATTTTTTCTTTTTTATCAAGGTGTTCTGCACTTGATACTACTTCTTTCCCAACAAATGGTTTTTCTTTTAAGTATATCTGTAGTATTTTATTTTCATTTATATCTATTGTTTTTGATTCATATCCAGTTAAATAAAATTTAAGTTTTGTTTTGCACTGTAAATCAGGGATATTAAAATATCCTGAATTATTTGAAAATGCAACTCTATTCAATTCTTTACTTTGAATCATTACTCCAATTAAAGGTTCTTTAGATGTAGAATCATAAACAAAACCAGAAACACTGATTTTTGTTTGAGAAAAAGCTATTATTTGAGTAAAAAATATTAAAATTACTACTATTATTTTTTTCATAATATTCCAATCCTTAATAAGAATTTATGGATTTACTAGTTAATAAATACTCATTCTTAGAATTAACTTTATTCGAATATGTTGCGAAATAAATTTCTTTATCATCCTTTAAATATTTGTTATATCTTATGGTGCAATATGTTTGTAAATATTCTTCTGGTACACATTTAATTGCTTGCATTCTTATTGTATCTGGAACTGATGTTAAGTTTTTTACCTCAATCATATCGGATAATAACAATTGAGTAGATAATCCTTGTGTGTTTGTGTTGATGTTAGTATTTGATGGGTTATTTAACTCACAACTTTCGAAAGAGATTATAATAGAAATAAATAGAAATAAATAGAAATAATACGTAACATAATTTTTCTCCTTTTTTGTTAAAATAATATGAATCCATAAATTCTTTGAATTATTAAATACAGCTTATTTTGAATATAAGTAATGTTTTGGTAAAATATTTATGTTACAGAAGTTTAATTATTTGTTTCCCTTTTTATAAACCCTTTTTTAATAAAACTATATTTCTTCAAATAATATAATTTTTATTTTCTTTTTTTACAATATAATATAATTCTATGATATTATCAATAAAATAATCTTATTTTTTAAGAAGAGAATTAAAATAGTATTACTAAAATGTACTAAAACCTCAAAAATGAATGAATAATACGATTGTTTTAATTTAGATTAAAAAAATTATTGTAATTATTATAAATAAAAACCACTCAAAAATTTAAGTCTTATATAGAATTTATTATTAAACAATTTATAAAAATAAGATATTTAGGAGGGTGCTTTTTTAAAACTATCTTATTTCTAAAAGAAAAAGTTTAATAATAACATTTAGTTTTTTATATAAAACCCCCAAAAGATGAACATTTTTTCTGTAATTAAGTACGTTCTGATAATTGTCATTTTGTTTTATCTTTATTTTTCAATTAAAATTTAATAAATTAATAAGATAAATAAATTTGAAAGGTTAGAATTTGTCAGTAAGTTCTGTATATGATATTGTTGTTGGTGGAGGTGGACACGCAGGAATAGAAGCAGCTCTTGCAGCCGCAAGATTGGGTTGTAAAGTTCTTCTTGTAACACAAAATGAATATGCTCTTGGAAGAATGTCCTGTAACCCTGCAATTGGAGGTACTGCAAAAGGACATCTCGTAAGAGAAATTGATGCGTTGGGTGGAGAAATTGGTTTATTAGCTGATGAAACAGCAATTCAGTATAGAATGTTAAACAGATCAAAAGGTCCTGCGGTATGGTCACCTAGATCACAAAATGATAGAGAATTATATACAAAAGTTGCAAGAGAACATATATTACCTCAAGAAAATCTTACGTTATTACAAAATGAGGTTAAGAATGTAATTGTTTCAAATAATACAATAAAAGCAGTTGTTTTGCAAGATGGATCAGAGATAGAAACAAAAGCTTTTATTCTTTGTGCTGGAACATTCCTTAATGGGATAATGTATACCGGTAAAGATACATTTATTGGTGGAAGATACAAAGAACCACCTGCAAAAGGGTTGACAGAAAATCTAGTTAAATTGGGTTATATCTCTGAACGGTTAAAAACAGGAACACCTCCAAGAATTGATTTTAATTCGATAGATTTATCAAAAGTTATTATTCAACCCGGAGATGAAGACCCCACACCATTTTCATATAGAACACAAAAAGTAATAACAGATCAAATACCATGCTACTTAACAGCAACAAATGAAATAACTCATAATATACTTAGAAAAGGTTTTGAAGATTCACCTCTTTTTACTGGAAGAATAAAAGGTAAAGGACCAAGATACTGCCCTTCAATTGAAGATAAAATTGTCCGTTTCAGTGAAAGATTAACTCATCACATATTTTTAGAACCAGAAGGAAGAAATACAAATGTAGTATATGTTAATGGATTTTCTACAAGCCTACCCGCAGATATACAATTTGAAGCTTTAAAAACAATTCCTGGATTAGAAAACGTAAATATGTTAAGGGCTGGGTATGCTGTTGAGTATGATTATTTCCCTCCTTATCAAATAACTTTAACATTAGAAACAAAATTAATAAAGGGTATATACTTTGCTGGACAAATCAACGGCACATCTGGTTATGAAGAAGCTGCAGCTCAGGGTTTAATGGCAGGAATAAACGCCGCCTTGAAAATTCAAGGTAAAGAACCTTTTATTTTAAAAAGATCAGAGGCTTATATTGGTGTATTAATTGATGATCTTGTTACGAAAGGCACAGAAGAGCCTTATAGAATGTTTACCTCAAGAGCAGAACACAGGTTATTATTACGACAGGATAATGCAGATAGAAGATTGATGAAGTATGGTTATAATCTTGGTCTAATTTCTGAAGATCTATATAAACAAGTTCAAGAAAAGGAAAAACATATATTTTATCTCTCAAACTATCTTGAAAACAGAACTATTGCACCTAAAGATATAAATGATTATCTTATATCAATTGGTGAAAAGGAACTTACTCAGCACGAAAAATTATCTCAACTTGTTAAACGTTCCCGTACACAATTGGATAAAATATTAGAGTATTATAAAAACGGAGATGATCCTTTAATAAAGGAAATTGCTAAAAATAAGGAAGTATTGAATCAAATAGAAATAGAGATGAGATATGCTGGGTACATTCGTGCTGAAATGGAATTGATTGAACAATTCCTGAAAAATGAAAACATAACTATACCTGTAGATTTTGACTACAATAAAATAAAGACATTATCAACCGAGGGAAGAGAACGATTAAACAAGGTTAAACCTGTAAATATTGGACAAGCTTCAAGAATTTCCGGTGTTACTCCAGCTGATGTAACAACATTGCTTTTGTTCTTAAAACAATAATAATTAAATATTGGAGGAACTATGGATATTGCACATATTCCGGTTTTTTTTCTATTACTATTTGTTTTATTATGCCAAAATATTTATTCACAGGATATTAATCGCTTAAAACAGGGTAATGAGAGATTTGTATCTGAAAGTACATTTCATAAAGATTTTGCTAAAGAACGTAAAGAATTGATTAGTGGTCAAAAACCATACGCTATAATACTTACTTGTTCAGATTCAAGAGTTCCTCCCGAATTAATTTTTGATGAATCCCTTGGAAAACTTTTTGTTATTCGCGTTGCCGGAAATGTAGTCAATCCTGATATCCTCGGAAGTATAGAATATGCAATTGAACATTTACATAGTCACCTTTTAATCTACATGGGGCATGAATCATGTGGAGCTGTGAAAGCAACTATGGAAGGAGGTAAAGTTCCGCCAAATATTGGAGCAATTGCGTACAAAATAAAACCCGCAGTAAAAAAAGCAAAACAAAAACACTTACATAACGAAAATGAAGTTTTAGATGAAGCAATAAAAATAAACGTAAGAAATCAAATAGAAACCTCTTTGAAAAGCAGTAATATTATAAAAGAAGCATTTGAAAAAGGTGAGTTAAAAATTTACTCTGCATACTACAATTTACATTCAGGTAAAGTGGATTTTGAAGAGTATAATGAAAAATAAATTAATACATAAAAAATATGACACAGATAATTGAATGCGTCCCTAACTTTAGTGAGGGAAGAGACTTAAGTATTATTGACCAAATTGCAAATTCAATTTCGTCAGTAAATGGTGTAAAATTACTTGGAGTAGAACCCGATAGAGATTACAATAGAACCGTTGTTACCTTTGTTGGTTCTGCTGAATCAGTAAAAGAAGCCGCATATCAATCTACTATAAAGGCTTTTGAACTAATTGATATGCAAAAACATCATGGAGAGCACCCAAGAATAGGTGCTGTTGATGTTGTTCCCTTTATACCTGTATCAAATACTTCAATGGAAGAGTGTGTAGAGATTTCAAAAGAATATGCAAAAAGGGTTGCCGAAAAATATGATATACCTATTTATCTATATGCTGAAGCTTCTACTAAACCTCAAAGAGTAAATTTATCTGATATCAGAAAGGGAGAATATGAAGGACTAAAAGCAAAACTTGAAGACCCAAACTGGTACCCGGATTTTGGAAAACCAATATTTAACCCTAAAATAGGTGCTTTAGTTACTGGTGCTAGATTTTTCCTGATCGCATATAATGTAAACCTGAATACAGATGATTCTTCCATAGCACATGAAATTGCTCTTCGGATAAGGGAAAGTGGAAGACCCAAAAAAAACGAAAAAGGTGAGTTTGTTCTGGATGAAAGCGGTAAAAAAATAATCATACCAGGATCTTTAAAACAAATAAAGGCTATGGGAGTATTACTTGAAAGATACCATATAGCTCAGGTATCTATAAATGTAATGAACTACTTAGTTACACCACCACACATAGCTTTTGAAGAAGTAAAAAAAGAGGCTAAAACACTAGGTGTTGAAGTAACTGGAAGTGAAATTGTTGGTCTTACTCCAAAAGAAGCTCTATTGATGGCAGGTAGGTTTTATGCATCAAAAGAGAGCAACCAAATTCCTACTAACGAAAAAGAATTAATAAAAATCGCTATAGATAATCTAGGGTTGAGCCAACTTGAAGAATTTATACCAGAGAAAAAAATAATTGAATATATGATATAACCGCAAAAAGCAATGGAGGTTTTATGTTAACAGAAAAAACATTAAATGATTTTTTAGACGAATTAGCTTCCAATTCACCTGCACCCGGTGGAGGAAGTGTTGCCGCTCTTTGCGGTTCGCTTGGTAGCGCTTTATGCTCAATGGTTTGCAGATTGACTATTGGGAAGAAAAAATATATGGATGTTAGTGAGGAATTGCAAGAGATTTTAGAAAAAACAGAATTTTATAGAAAAGAGTTTACTCGCCTTATTGATGAAGATACAAAGGCTTTTAATTTAGTAATGGATGCATATAAACTACCAAAAGAAACTGAAGAGCAACAGAAAGTTAGAAATAATGCAATCGAAGATGCTCTAAAAAAAGCGGTCGAAGTACCTATGCTTGTACTAAAATATACTTCTGAAATGATCGAGCATTCAATAATTGTGGCTAACAAAGGAAATGTAAATTCTATAAGTGATGCAAGTGTTGGAGCTCTTTTACTTCAATCAACAGGATTAGCAGCTTTATATAATATTCTCATTAACTTAAAAGCTATTCAAGATTATAAGTTTATTGAAGAAAAACAAAACGAACTTACACAATATACAACTAAAATTGAGGAGTTTTCTAACGCACTAAAGGATATTGCACATAAAAACTTCTCGTAAAAATTCTCAACATATTATATTATAAGAATGAAAAAATTTATTTATTTTATTTTATTCCTCGTCTCATTTCAGATATTACTCTCCCAACAATTTTCAAGAGGCAAAAACGGTATGGTTGTTTCAGCAGATGAATATGCCTCACAAGCTGGTCTTGAAATTCTTAAAAAAGGTGGAAATGCTATAGATGCCGCTGTTGCTACTGGTTTTGCTCTTGCAGTTACATATCCACAAGCAGGAAATATTGGCGGTGGTGGGTTTATGGTAATTAGAATGAATAATGGTAAATCTATAACAATTGATTTCAGAGAGAAAGCCCCATCAAAAGCATTTAAAGATATGTTTTTAGATAAGGATGGTAATTATGATCCTCAAAAAAGTAGATCAGGTCATTTATCATCTGGTGTACCTGGATCAGTAGCTGGACTGCTTTTAGCACAGGAAAAATTTGGTAAGTTAAAGTTAAAAGATGTAATGACGCCTGCTATTAAACTTGCTAAAAATGGCTTTAAATTACATTATCGCCTTGCTGAACATATTGAATCAATGTTATCTGAATTTAAGAAATATCCTTCTACTTATAAGGTGTTTACAAAAAATGGTATTCCCTATAAAGAAGGAGATATATTCAAACAAAAAGATCTTGCAAAAACTCTACAGCTTATTTTAAAATATGGGAAAAAAGGTTTCTACGAAGGTGAAACTGCTAAATTGATTGTTAAAGAAATGGAAAAAGGCGGTGGATTAATTACTTTAGAAGACTTAAAAAACTATGAGGCAATAATTAGAGAACCAATAATTGGGAACTATCGAGGCTATGAGTTTATTTCTATGGGTCTACCGAGTTCTGGTGGAATAGCTCTTTCACAACTGTTGAATATTGTTGAAAACTTTCCAATTGCTGATTGGGGCTGGAACTCGAGTAAAACTATTCACGTTTGCTCTGAAGCTATGAAAAGAGTTTATGCAGATAGAGCTGAATATCTTGGCGACCCGGATTTTATTAAAGTACCAATAAATCAACTTTTATCAAAAAAATATGCAAAAACTATAGCAAGTAATATTAGTTTAGAAAAAGTTACTCCTTCTAAAGAAGTATCACATGGTGTTTTTAATGATTGGGAAAGTAAAGAAACAACTCATTATTCTGTAATTGATAAAGATGGCAATGCTGTAAGTGTTACTACTACAATAAATAATAGTTTTGGCAATTATGTTGTTGTAGAAGGCGCAGGATTTTTACTTAATAATGAGATGGATGATTTTAGTTCTAAACCAGGTTCGCCTAATATGTTTGGTTTGATAGGTAGTTATGCAAATTCTATTCAACCGAATAAAAGAATGCTAAGCTCTATGACACCAACAATTATAGTAAAAGATGGAAAACCCTTTATGGTTGTAGGTTCACCCGGAGGTTCTACAATCATCACAACAGTATTTCAAGTTATTATGAATGTGATTGATCATAAGATGGATATACAAAAAGCTGTAAATGCATATAGATTTCATCATCAATGGATACCAGATGTTCTCAATTATGAAAAACATGGTATAAGTACTGATGTTATCGAAAAATTAAAAAATATGGGTTATACATTAAAAGAACAAATTAAAGCGCCGAATCAAGTAGAGGCAATTCTTATTCAAGATGGATATTATTATGGTGCCTCTGATATAAGAGGGTATGGAGTAGCAAAAGGATATTAAAAATGAATTCAAGAGAAAGAATTATAAAAACAATGAATTTTGAAGAACCAGATAGAGTTCCATTAATGTGTCAGTTTAGTATAGGTTTTATGCTAAAACAATTAAAAATATCTCCAGCTGAATTCTGGTTTGATCATAAAACATTTATTGATGGCTTAATCGAACTTAGAAGTATTTTTAAATTCGATGGTATATTGGTCAGTTTACATGGCCACAATTTAAATTGGAGAAAAAATGTATTAAGAATTGCAAAAGAAAGTAAAGGAGAAAGAGTTTTTTGGTCTAATGGAGATGAAACATTTTGCCCTGATAATGATCTACCATATCATATACCAAAGGAAAAAAATCAAAAATTAAATATTGAAGATATCAACCCGGATAAACTTCCTGAAGAAATTGATTATATCCCTGTATCTCAGGGTTTATACTTTCATTTAGATAAAGATAATTTGCTATCAATTTTTAATGAAATATTTGATAAAACAGAACAACAATACTCTATACATGGAGAAATAACTTCACCACTTGATTATTTTATGGATTTATTAGGTCATGAATCGTCATTATTGGCATTAATAGATGAACCTGAAAAGTGTAAAGATATCTTACAAAAATATACCGATGGAATAAAAAACCTTGCTTTAAAAATGTGCGAACAAAATATTGATGCAATAAAAATATCTTCCCCTTATGCTGGTGCTGGTTTTTTATCGAGAAGTTTTTATAAAGAATTTGTATTGCCTTATGAAACTCAAATTGCAAAGGCAATTCGTGAAAAAGGAAAACATGTTTATATACATACCTGTGGTAGTATTGGTGATAGATTAGAATTAATCGCTGAATCTGATACAAGTGGACTTGAATGCCTTGACCCCCCACCAATAGGTGATTGTGATCTGGAAGATGCAAAAAAAAGATTAGGTAAAAGGTGTTTTATCAAAGGTAATATTGATTCCGTAAACACATTATTAAAAAAATCTATTCAAGAAGTAAAAGAAGACGCAAGAAAAAGAATTGAGATTGGTAAACCCGGTGGAGGATTTATTCTTAGTACTGCCTGTTCTATAGCGCCTGATGTGCCCCGAGAGAATATTCTGGCGCTGTATGATACTGTTGAGGAATATGGTTGGTACTAATTTTCTTGAGTTAAAGTTAAATTTTATTAAATAGTAAAAAGTCAACTTCACATTAAGTGAAATTATAAACGTAATACCAGTAATGCAAAAAATGAAAGACAAAAAAGAATTAATAAAAGAATATAAAATGAGCCCACCTAAAATGGGCATTTTTAGAATTACAAATAAGGTTAATGGTAAAATATATTTAATAGCTTCAAAAAATTTACCAGCAACACATAATCGCTTCCCTTTTGCTTTTAAAGATAATAATTATTTTATCAGAGAACTTCAGAATGATTGGAATAAATACGGAGATGATGCTTTTGTTTATGATGATCTTGATGTTTTAGAACCTGGCGATGACCCAAAAAGCGATTACACCGAAGAACTTAATACTTTG
>Ga0116145_1004789_pt1 | contig 10615 bp, 8 predicted proteins | sample AD_JPNHG1_MetaG_FD_89747 | JGI IMG/M metagenome (GOLD analysis project Ga0116145, IMG submission 89747) | Active sludge microbial communities of municipal wastewater-treating anaerobic digesters from Japan - AD_JPNHG1_MetaG | ecosystem: Engineered > Bioreactor > Anaerobic > Digestate | place... | reverse complement strand
AATTAAAATAGATGTTTTATAAGAAAAATTATTATTATAAATGCTTTAAACTAAATGTTTAATAATAATCATTTTGATAAATAGATTTTATAATAAATAAATATTAGATGATTAAATTATATTTTATTTTTCCTTTGCTTTTTTCAACGAGATTTTAAGGAGGGGATTATTAATTATCATGTTCCAGTGTTAATAAATAAAATACTTAATTTTGTCCCTTTAGATATTGATAAAGAAGAAAATTTGATTATAGATGCCTGCTTTGGAGAAGGTGGCTATACAGATATTTTTTTAGAAAAATTTAAAAATTTATTTATTGTCGGAATAGAGCAGGATACACAGATTTATAATATTGTAAAAGAAAAATATAAAGATGAGAAAAGATTAATCTTGTTTAATTCTAACTTTATAAATATCGATCAAATATTGAAGGTAGATTATTTAAAAGATAAAAAACCAAGGTTTATTGTTTTTGATTTGGGTATTTCAATGTTTCATATCAAAGAGTCAGATAAGGGAATCAGTTTTAATAAAGATTCCAGACTTGACATGAGAATAAATAAAGATGCAAAAGAAAGTGCTTATGATATCATAAATAATTACAGCAAAGAAGAGCTTGCAGATCTATTCTATTATCTTGCTGATGAAACGATGTCAAGACAGATTGCTAATGAAATTGTAAATTATAGGAAAAAAAAGAAAATTGAAACAAATGAAGAACTTGTAAAGATTGTAGCAAATGTTAAAAAAGGTAGTAGAAAAAATCCTGCTACCAAAGTTTTTCAAGCTTTGAGAATTAAAGTAAATAATGAACTTGAAAACTTAAAAATAGTTCTTGAAAAGTTAATAAATATAGTTGATAAAGATTGTGTTATATCTATCGTTTCTTATCATAGTGGGGAGGATAGAATTGTAAAAAATTTTATAAAAAATAATATAAGCTTTATAAATCCTTTAGTTAAAAAACCCATATTGCCAGATTACGAGGAAATTAAAGCAAATCCAAGCGCAAGATCGGCAAAACTTAGAGTATTTTCAAAAAAGTAGCTTAAAGAGCAGGATATATATGAAAACAAACTTTTTTCTTATTTTGCTTGTTATATTAATAATACTTGTTCTTTCTATTATTTATTTAAAAATTTCTCAAAAAGAAAAAAAGTTAGATAGTGAAATTGAAAATGAAAAAAAATTAAATCATAATTTACTTATTTTACTAAAATCAAAATTATCTATATTTAACCTATCCAAAAACTTAGATAATCAAAACTTAAGACCACTTAATGAAGATGATTTGATAATAATTCAAAAGAAATAGATATGAAAAAATTAAACCTTAATGAAAAAATAATTAATATAAAAATATAAGAAAGATTGAAAATTGAAGATTGTAAAAATAAATTTAAAAATATTAAAATAAAAAAAATATCCAAAAGGTATAAAAATAGAAGAAGATGGAAAAGATTAGATTATTAGAGTTGATAAATATTTTGAGAAATTATAAGATAAATTTTGAAGTATATGATCCTTTAAATCTTGCACCAAAATTAATAATAGAAGATATATTTTCTGATACAAGAGAAGTTGAAAAATCATCAAAAAATCCAGAAAATTCAATTCTTTTTATAGCAATTAAAGGAGAAAAATTTGATGGGCACTCTAAAATTTTTCAAATAGCACCAAGATGCAAGGTTATATTAATTGAAAACATTGAATTTCTTGAAAATAAAATCGATTTAAACTCATTTTGTATAAACAATAATATTGTAGTTATTAAATCAAATAACAATAGATTGATGATGGCTTATTTATATAAAATAAGATATGATAATATAGATGAAAAGCTTAATATTTTTGCTATAACTGGAACTGATGGCAAGACTTCTATGGTAACAATTCTCCATTTGCTTTTTTCAAATTTATTCTCTCTTTCTGCATCAATAGGAACTTTGGGTGTAAATGTAAATGGAAATAAAATTGAATTCAATCAAACTACTCCAACGACTCCAGAAATAAAAGATATTTATAATATATTCAATCAGCTTTATCAAAAAGGTGTTAAAACTATATTTATGGAAGCAACTTCTATTGCAAGTGTTCAAAAAAGGGTCGCTTCTATCAGTTTTGATAGCCTATCATTTACAACTATGACAAGTGATCATCTTGATTTTCATAAAAGTCTGGAAAATTACTATGAAGCAAAGCTAGCTTTTATTGATCAGCTTGCCAATTCAAAAAAAGATGTAAAATCTTTATTATTTAATCTTGATGATGCAAATTCAGAACTTGTAATAAGAAGATTAAAAAGATATAAAGATATTTTTAGTCTAAGTTTTGGATATAATGAATTGTCGGATTTTAAGATTATAAAAACTGAATATATAGATAGATTATTAAATATAAAGATAGAAATTTCAGAAAGATTGACTAAATTATACAATATACCCGAAGCTAAAAAAATAATAGAAATTAAAACTAATCTTATAGGAAGAGTAAATTCCTATAATATAGCACATAGTGTAGCTCAGATTTTTGATTATTTAATTATTCATCAAAAACAGAATATAAATCAATTTTTTTATTCTATTGAAAAAGCAAAAGATCTTTTTACCCAACTTATAATTCCTGGAAGAATGGAAAGGATAGAATTTAAAAATAATGATATATTTATCGATTATGCTCATACAGCTGATTCTTTGAAAAATGCGATTTTGACATTGAAAGAAGCAGGTTATAAGAAAGTAATAACAGTTATGGGTTGTGGTGGAGATAGAGACAAGACCAAAAGACCCGAAATGGGTAGAATATCAACTGAACTTTCAGATATTGTTATTGTTACATCTGATAATCCACGAAGTGAAGAACCAGAGCAAATAATAGAAGATATAATTGAAGGGATAAAAAAGGATAATTATTTTGTTGAAATTGATAGAAAAAAAGCCATAGAGAAAGCATTTGATTTACTAAAAACAGAAAAAGGTAATACCGCTCTTTTAATAGCAGGGAAAGGTCATGAAGACTATCAGGAGATAAAAGGTATAAAGTATCATTTTTCAGATAAAGAGGTTGTTGAAAATTTGATATATTAGTAATTTATGGGTTACAAAATAGATTATTATATTTTAATTTCAGTTATTTGCTTACTTTTAATAGGATCTTTGAATATTTTTTCACAAACACAAATTCAATATAAAGATTATCCCGTTAAAAAGCAGATTTTTATAAAGCATCTTATTTTGGTTTTTATTTCCTTAATCTTAGGAATAATATTTTATTTTCTTGACCTTGAAAAAATATTTAAATCTTTTTTTATTCCTATTTCAATTGCAGTTTTTGTCTTACTTTTAATTCCAATAATATTTAAAAAATCACTTGAAGTAAATGGCTCTTATAGATGGATATCATTTAAATATTTTTCAATACAACCTTCTGAGATTAGCAAATTGTATCTGATCCTTACTTTTTCATATTGGTTTTCCAGAAAAAAGGGTTCTCAGTATTCTTTTAAAAATGACATACTCTTTCCATTAATAATCTCAACAGCAATACTATTATTAATTTTTATTCAAAAAGACCTTTCTACCTCTTTTTTAATCGGTCTATTTTTGATTATAACCTTTATTATAACTGGTGTTCCTATAACTATGATTATCTATTTTATATTTCTTACCATATCTATATTTACAATATTAATATTTTCAGAACAATATAGAATTAATAGAATAATTGCTTTTCTCATTCCTAAATCAAATGTGTCAAGTATTTCATTTCAGAATTATCAGGCTCTTAGATTCATTGGACTTGGCGGTTTGTTTGGTAAAGGACTTGGTTGGGCTATGAGCAATGGAGAATACTTGCCTCTTTCTTATTCAGATTTTGCCTTTTCAAGTATTATATGTGAACTTGGTATTATTGGTGGTATTTTTGTACTATTCTGTTATATTGTTATTCTTATTAGAGTTTATCTAATATGTTATGATACATCCAATCAATTTGATTTTCTATTTTCAAGTTTCTCTATTTCTATTATTTTACTTCAAGTTATACTCAATGTGAGTGTCGCTTTGAACTTGATTCCTCCAACAGGTGTTACTCTTCCTTTCGTATCATATGGAGGTTCATCACTTATGGTTTCAATGATAATTGTAGCAAATCTATTAAGAATAAGGTCCAAAACAAAAACAAGATTTGAAACTTATGAATAAAATTATCAATAAAATTAAGAAAAGATTTAACGGATGGAGAAAAGACGAAAGATTAAATAAGAAAGATTAAGTAAATTGAAAAAAAATAAAAATTAAAAAAATAAAAAATCAAAAATTAAAAATTAAAAATAAAAATTTAAAAAAAAATAAAAATTAAAATTAAAAAATTAAAATTAAAATAAAAATAAAAATAAGAAAAATTAAAATTAAAATTTATCGCGAAAAGACAGGATTTAAGGTTTTTAAAAAATGAAATTTGATGCAATGGACAAATATAATTTAAGAAATGAAAGAAAAGAAAGGTCGATTATCTTTTTGCTGATCTTATTGATATTTATCTTTTTAACAGCATTTATATTTATTGTATACTTAAATTCAATTAAATTATCTCAAATAAATCTAATAATTTCGGGACTATCTGGTGATTTTAAAGATGATTTTAAAAATATTATTAGTAGCAGGAGTTTGCTTCAAGTTTTTCTACCAAATTTTAAGAAAAAGATTAAAGAGTTATACTATATTGAGGATATTAAGTTTAATTTTATATCAATTAAAAAATTAAACATATCAATAATTGAGAAAAAACCTTGTTGTGTTATTTATGATAGAAATAGAGGTATTTTTTATCAGGTAAATGATAATTTTATCGTATTAAGAAAAGTAATGGATAGTTCAATTTTGTCTTCAAGCATAATTTCTTTTGAAGTAGAAAAGATTTTTAATAAAGGGGAAAAAATTGATTTAAATTTAGGTAAAATAGATTTATATAATGAAGATAATCAATTATCCGAAATTATTATAGACAAAGCAAATATTTTTGGTATTCCTATTAAATATAAATTTATTGTATCATTTGGATCATTTATTGATAAGACTAAACTTAATAATATTAAACTTTTATTCTCTTTTATTGAAAATAAAAATGAAGATACAAGATTTAATAAAATTAGATATATTGATTTAACTTATTCAGACATTGCAAGAATTATTCTTGAATAGGAGAAAAACAATTTGAAAAGTGGAATTTTAGCAGCTTGTGATATTGGATCTTCCAAAGTTTGTTGTGGCATTGCCAGGGTTGATGAAAATCAGGAGTTTTCACTTATAGGTTTTGGGCAAACTGCTTCAAAAGGTATTAGAAAAGGTGTTGTTTCAAATATTGAAGCAGTTACAAAAAATATTATTGATGCTGTGTCCGAAGCAGAAGTTATGGCAGGTGAAACTGTCACATATTTAACAATAAATATTAGTGGAGATCATATTAGCTCTACAAATTCAACAGGCGTAGTTGCTGTTTCTGGTAAAAATAAAGAAATTACGGTTGAGGATGTAAAAAGGGTCATAAATGCTGCAAGAACTGTTGTTATTCCTAAGGGGCGAGAATTAATACATGTCCTTGAACAACATTATACAGTGGATGACCAGATAGATATCAAAGATCCCATAGGCATGACTGGCGTTAGATTGGAAACATCTGTACATCTTGTCACTGGTTCAATGATGCTTTTGTTGAATTTAAAAAATGCTATTTTAAGATCAGGTTATAGCTTTCAAGATATAATAATCTCTTCTTTAGCCTCAGCTGCATCCTGTATATCTGAAGATGAGAAAGAGTTGGGAGTTATTCTAATTGATATTGGTGCAGAGACTACAGATTTAATCTGCTATTATAATAATGCTGTAATATATTCAGCTGTAATTCCTATTGGAAGTTCCAATATTACAAAAGATATTGCTATAATGCTTAAAATGCCAATAAAAGAGGCGGAAAACCTTAAAATAGTCAGCGGATATGCTTTTTCAAAAGATGTAGATGAAGAAGAAAAAATTGAAATTCCAGCAATTGGTGCCAATCCCGCAAGATTAGAATCCAAAAAATTTTTATCAGAAGTAATTGAAGCCAGAGTTAAAGAGATTTTAGATCAGGTAGATTTTCATATAAATAAAGGTGATTTAAGGAAAAAAATTCCTTCTGGACTAGTTTTAACCGGAGGAGGAGCTAGACTTGCTGGAATTGAAAGACTTTGCTATGAACAACTCAAAATACCCGTCAGACTTGGATTTCCTTATGGCTTTAGTTCTGTAAATAACAATATTTATTCACCCGAATACTCTGTCCTTGTTGGCTTATTACTTTTAAGTCTTGAAGATACAAAACTTGAAATTAGAGAAAAAGAAAAAAAAGGATTTTTTGATAAGTTCAAATCATTTTTTTCAAAATAAGTATTGTAAAGTAATGTTTGAAAAATATTAAGTTTATTTTATAATATTAAATATAAAATGACAAATAAAATTACAAAAATAGAATAAAGTAAAAAATGCAAAAAATTGAATATAAACTTAAATATAATATTAAATATTTGATAATAATTTTCCTTAAAAAGATAAATAAATATTTGAAAATTTCTATTGAGGTTATATAATGTTTAAAAGTAATAAAAAGGATGTATAAATTAATTAAATATATCATTTATTAATATAATTTTCTATTTTTAATTTTATTATTTACTATAAGTATTAACGGTGTCGGGAAACACCATCAAAAGGGGAGGGGGTCATGGATTTTTCAATTAGAGTTACAGAAAGTGAAGATAATTCTTTACCAATTCCTAAAATAATTGTTGTTGGTATTGGTGGTGGTGGTCAAAATGCTGTAAATCATATGATAGATTCTGAGATTAGTGATGTTGAGTTTATTTGTATTAATACAGATAAACAGGCATTGGTTAGTTCAAAGGCAAAGATAAAGATACAGATTGGTTCAAAAATTACCAAAGGTCTTGGTGCGGGTGCAAATCCTCAAATAGGCGAAAAAGCAGCAGAAGAAGATCAATCTAAAATAAGAGAAGCATTAAAAGATGCCGATCTTGTTTTTATAACAGCGGGTATGGGAGGTGGTACTGGAACAGGGGCTGCACCTGTTGTAGCAAGAATAGCAAGAGATTTAGGGGCACTTTCTATTGCTGTCGTTACCAAACCTTTTAGCTTTGAAGGGAAATCTAAAATAGCAAGAGCTGAAGAAGGAATAAAAAGATTAAGACAATATGTAGACACTCTTATTGTAATACCAAATGACAGATTAACTCAAGTAGCTAAAACATCTATCTCCCTATTTACTGCTTTTTCTATGGCTGATGATATTTTAAGGCATAGCGTTCAAGGGCTTGCAGAATTACTTACAAAAAATGGTTTTATAAATGTAGATTTTCAGGATGTTAAGACAATATTAAAAAATCAGGGATATGCATTATTGGGCATTGGTGAAGGAACCGGTGAAAATAGAGTTTTAGAGGCTGTAAATAAGGCTATTTCGAATAATTTAATAGAAAATGTTGCAATTGATGGCGCTAAATATGCAATAGTGAATGTCGAATGTGGTAGTGATTTTCAAATGAATGAATATGATCTTATAATGAAAACTGTTTCTGAAAAAATGGATAAAGATAGCCTTGTAATTTTAGGAATAATTAAAAATGAATCTTTTAGAGATCAGGAAAAAATTAGAGTTACCATAATTGCTACTGGATTTTCATCCAAAGAGGAACAGATTATTGCTAAAGAAATTACAGGTGATTTTGAGATTTCTAATGAAAAAAATGATGAAATAGAAAAAACAAAGGAAAAAGAATTAGCTAATGATAACAGCAAAGAAGAACTTAAAGTTGTTAATGGCAGTAATGTAGAAAGAATTATTACTTTTGATACTTATGAAGCTTTAAAAAAGCAAATTTTTGGTGACAATGCAGATATTCCTGCTTTTTTAAAGCAAAAAAGATTCTCTGAAAAAAATGACTAAATCTTTTAATAAATTTGAAGAAATCTGGATATTTGATGAAATAAAAAATTTACCTTTTTCTAAGTCAATAGCACTTGTCTACCCAAATGAATATAAAGTAGGATCTTCTAATCTTGGTTTTCATTCTATATTCAGAAATCTTTCTTTAGTCGGTCAAAGACCTTCAAGGTTTTTTTATAACAAATCTACAAATGATTTTATCTCTTTTGATACAGATAAAAAATTAATTAGCTTTGAATATATTTTTATTTCAATATCCTTTGAAAATGATGTCGAAAACTTATGGAGTTATTTTAGTAAATTTCCAAATATAAATAAAAAAATTATAATTGGAGGATCGGCTGTCAATCTAAGTCCATTTCTTTTTACCGATATCGCTTCGGATTTAGCAATTGGAGATTGTGAAGAATATTTTTTAAATTTTGAAAGTATTTATAATTTAAACTTTATTGATTCAAAATATTTAAAAACTTTATTTATAGATGAGAAACTAAATTTTTTTAAGGAAAATATAAATCAAAAAAAAACAAAACTGAAAAATTTAGAAACACAAAAAGAGTATTCAAATAAAAAAAAATTAGAAATACAAAATGAATATTCAAATAAAAATAATTTAAAAATACAAAAAGATTATAAAGATAAATTTAATAATAAACTAAAAGAAATTAATAGAAACTTCTACAAAATTTCTAAAACAAAGACCCCAGTATGTTCAATTTTTATCTCAGAAAATTCAGCATTTCCTTCATATTTTTTGATTGAAATATCAAGAGGTTGCCCTTTTAATTGTTCTTTTTGTACTATGGGTAATCTTTATAAAAAATATAGATTATTTGATATTAATGAGATTTTAGAAAAATTATCGATTGGATTTAAAAAAACAAAAAATTTTGGTCTAATATCTGCTGTAGTGCCCCCAATGAATTATATAAAAGAGATTAAGAAAAATTTTCCAACTTCCTCTTTACATTTTTCATCATTAAGAGTAGACATTATAGATGAAGAATTTTTAGAAATAATATCTGAAGTAAACTTACAAACATTAACCATTGCTCCTGAAACTGCAATTGAGGATATAAGATATTCTATAGGTAAAAAATTTTCAAATCAGCAAATTTTTGATTTTTTAGATAATGCTATTAAAAATGGAATTTATAGATTTAAGTTCTATTTTATTATTGGATTAAAAGCTATGAATCAAGATCTGGATGAAAAAGAAAAAGAATTTGAGCTATTTAATGAAGCTAAAGCTATTTTAAATTTTGTCGATCAAGCCCAAGAAAAAATATATTTAAAATATAAAAAAAATCCTCATTTTGCTTTATCTATTAACCCATTGATACCAAAACCTTTGACTGATTTATATTCTTTTCAGTTCATGCAGATAAGTCTTTATAATAAAATAAAACAATTTATGAAAAAAGAGATTTATCAAAGAAAAAATATTTCAATTGAATTTATTTCATATAATGAAGCCAAAAAAGAATATCTTTTAAGCTGGAATTTAGTTGAAAACTTTAAATTAAATAATAATCTTTATTTGTAAAAATAAATGTAATTGATTTACATTATCATTTTTAAAATAATTTGAGTTTGAAACTATGAAAAAGATTAAAAAAGAAAAGAATAATTCTGAAAATGTTAGAAATACTAACAAAAATATTAACAAAAATATTAATTTTAATGATAGTAAGGAGTTAATAGATCTTGTCTATCTATCATTTGATCATTCTGAAGATATTGTTTTTGTAATAAAGATTGAAAATAGTAAAGCAAAAATATTTTATGCCAATCCTTCTTTTTTTAAGACTCTATCATATACTAAAAATGATTTAGATCATCTAAAAATAGAAGAGATTTTTGAAAATATTAATTTAAAAAAGAAAGAAAATATTTTAAAACAACTTAAAGATAGAAAATATATTATTATATCAACATCAATTACAGGTAAAGATAGTACTTCATTTCCTATCTCAGCAAGGGTTTATCTATATAGTAAAAACAACATTAATTATGTTATCGTAATTGCTACTAAAATAATAGATAAAAATATGCTTGAATATAGGAAATATATTTCTGAATTTTTAGTTGTTAATTTTCAGAAAGAAACTATAGATGAAAATATTATAGATAAAGTTGCAGAATCAATTTTAATTTTTTTTAAAGCAAATATCCTATTTTATTACCCTTCAGGAATTGAAAATGACAAAAATCAATTTTTTTATATGAAAGATTCAGCTCTGGTAAAAACTTCAAAAGAAGAAATTATTCAACCATTAGAAGAAATTATACTGGATAATCTATATTTGACAAAAATTAAAAAGGAACCTATAGTCTTAAAAAAAAATAGATTTAATATATCTGAAAGAATTTCCAAAAATGATATTTTTAAATCTGAAAGATTTTTTTCTGAAATAACCTTCAATACTGCTGCAATAATACCTATATATATTGAAAATAGTTTGAAGGCTCTTATTTTAATAGGAACTGACAGAAAAGAAATTTTTCTTGAAGAGATAAATCTCATTCGATTTACTTTTCAGGGAATTTTAATATTTGAGATGAACGAAATTTATTTAAAAGAATTAGAGTATCAGAAAAAATGTTTTAATGATTT
>Ga0116145_1004786_pt1 | contig 10619 bp, 8 predicted proteins | sample AD_JPNHG1_MetaG_FD_89747 | JGI IMG/M metagenome (GOLD analysis project Ga0116145, IMG submission 89747) | Active sludge microbial communities of municipal wastewater-treating anaerobic digesters from Japan - AD_JPNHG1_MetaG | ecosystem: Engineered > Bioreactor > Anaerobic > Digestate | place... | reverse complement strand
TGGTTGTCCCCGGTTCAAATCCGGGCTGAGGCATCCGGACGCCAGGTTCAAATCCTGGTTGCAAAATTTTTGTATATCCTTTCAGACCCGTTTCTATGGTATCTCCCACGATAGCCACTACCGTACGGACTGAAGAAGCATCTTCACGCCGTTTCTCATGTATCAAAGGTGAGTATGGCATGCATTCGATCGATGCTGCAATAGCCTCGAATCGGATTAACAAACGGGATGCCGATCTCATCAAAGAGTTCATTGCCGAGCGAAAGGTAGCCGCCAATATCGGTGCCAGCCGGGCGAACAAGTTCATCTACGTCCTGGTCGGATGGAGACGGTTTGTTGGGCCTTACCACGAGCTCTCGATTGCCGATGTGTTTACCAGCATCGACACGATGAAGAATAGCCTCACTCAGAAAGGCACACCCTTCAAGCAGAACACGAAGCATGACTGGGTCCGGATCCTCCGGCAATTCCTTCTTTGGATGATCGAGAATGAGTATTCCACTCTCCCGGAGCGGAAAATCCGTCGAATCCAGGTCCCCACCAAGGATACCATGACCCACAAGGCCGCTGATCTCCTTACCCCCGAAGAGGTGAAGGCACTTCTGGCAGCCTGCCGCTGGAGTCGGGACCGGCCCCTCATCGGGATGCTCTATGAGGGCGGCTTCCGGATTGGTGAGCTCGGCCAGATGAAGTGGAGCGATCTCTCTTTCGATAGCACCGGTGTGGTCGCCAATGTGAACTTCAAGACCGGGATTCCCCGATATGTCCGGATCATCATGGCGAAAGGGTATCTCTCCCAATGGCGGGCCGATTATCCAGGCACTCCTGAGGGAAATGCATTAGTCTTCCTGAATGAGTTGAGACGACCGATTACAAATGGGGGGGTTATCAAACAACTCCGCAGAATATGCGAGCGCGCTGGAATTACGAAGCATGTCACCCCGCACCTCTTCCGCCACTCACGGATTACTCATCTCATTAACGAAGGAGTCTCGGAAAGTGTGATCAAGATGATTATGTGGGGTTCAATGCATACGACAATGTTCAAGGTCTATGCCCACTTAACGGGGAACGACATTGATGAGGAGCTGCGCCGGGTCTATGGTATCCAGAAAGAAACAGAGAAAAAACGTGTTCCTCGACTCGAGCCCCGGGTCTGCCCCAATTGCCACTCGCTCATGCCACCGGTCGCTGATTATTGCGCACACTGTGGAGAGTCTCTTCTGAAAAGCCGTACGGCCAGGGAGGAGGATATCCAAAAGTTCGTAAAGGAGCACAAAGAGGAGCTCATGGAATACCTGGACAGAACACCGGCGACTGTGCAGGAATAATTTTCCATTTCTTCCGGACCGCCTCTCCCGGTGCCCGCCCCACCAAGCCGAAGGGGCGGGACCACCAGGTCCAGGAGAGAGATGACGGCCCATCGTGCTCGTCTCCATTTCGTTTCGTTCCGCTCCAGTCGGTGCTCACTTCACTCCATTTCGCTCATACCATGGGCCTGTTCTCTCACGGTTAATTGTGATAAGATGACGCTCCCGGACTCGTCGTTTCACTCCTCACCGGCAGCTGCTTACCTCCCGCTCCTCGCATCATGCTCCGTATCGTGCTCGTCACTGCGTATCGAAAAGCCACAGACGCTCAGTGACTCGCGACCGCACGACGACCCACTGATGCGTGTCGTAACCGGCGCTCGCTCGGGCCGCTGCGGCCAAGTATTCACCAGATCTTTAGTCGTTTCTTGGGGCAATTACTATCTCTTCCCCCATTAACAGCCCCTAAAGGTATACAGCACGGTATCATTCCGAACTATGATAATTTCTGATCCACCTTTGTATATCACGAAGCTATTTCCTGCTCTATCTACTATGTAGTGGATCACTTTCTTTTCGTTCAGATTTGCAAGATACACCGTGGTAATGCCCCGGAAACTAAGGGATAGTGTTGGTCCTGCGTCCTGACACCAGTCACATGATTCGTTTACGTCAGGGTGCGTTGATCGGCGGCACCTGCTGCCAATAAAATTCATATCATATCCGATCCCGGTAATCTCCCATCCATCCCGGAGCAACAGCTGAATCCGGCAGTCGTCCAGGAAGAGCGATGCACTTTGTGAAAGATTTTCCTCTGTCCACCCGCACCCTCTCGCAAGCTCCCAATCGAGATCGGTAAGTAGGACGGGGATGGAATAATACGAGTCCCAGGGGCCGGGGACCTCAATAATCTGAGCGGTTGCCGATGGTATTGCCTGAGGAACGGGGATATCTTCTCCAAGTGTAACCTGTGGGGAGATATTCATCAATGGGGGGGAATCCGAGATGCACCCGGAAGTGCAGAGCGTCAGAAAAACTAAGATCAAAATGAATATGATACCCCTGTCCATCGCAATCCTACTTCCATAGGGGTGATATCCCTTAATCTTTCTTTCTATAGCCATTATTGCGAATCGGAACGAGTGATCCTCCTTTTCACCACAGCCCCGATAACTCCTCCAACGATGGTTGTCGGAATCGCGGTGACGGCAACAATGATGAGGACGATCCCGGCAAGGCCCGCAACGAATCCCGTCGCCTGCGATGAGAGCCAGAACATTGGAACTGCCAGAATGCCGATACCGAGTATCGCAGTGATCAGTCCCGATACAGCACCGTTCCGTACACTCCCAGATGGGAAAAATCCCACCAGAAAGCCTGCCGCAAGAGGAGCGATTATCTGCAGAGGCAGGGAACCAATCACGAATGCCAAGGGTGAACCGATTAAAGTCAGGAATGGGGAACCGGCCACGATGAATGCTCCGGCAATGATGGTGATCCAATGCAATCGTCCATTTCTGGATGGATCCTCCGGGAATTCTTTAAAGAATGGTTCTTTCAGATACCATTTCCTGATTACGGTTCCAATTATCCCGCTGACTGTATTGGCAGGTACAAATACGGCACTCATAATTGCGAATGCTCCGGCGATGCTCAATAGAGGGAGGATTCCCCTGTCCCCGTCCCACATACTCATTGTCCAGCCGACCAGTCCGGCAACAATGAGACACCCGATTGCCAGGTCAGTAAGGGCACCCTTCATCACCGTCCCCCGGGTAAAAAGTCCTGCAGTGAGACCGCCAGCGAACAGGAGAAGATACCCGGTTACGGATAAAGGTAACACTGCTCCGAACTGCAGGGCCAAGATGGCCATGGTCACTATGATGCCTGCGATCAAACCAGTCCAGGTATTCTGCATGATATGGAGTGACATAGAGTAGGGAAAGGTTTGAATGATATTATCAGTTTGGAGAAAACCGGTCACGCTATTGCAGGGAATATGATGAGGAAATATTCGTGGGAAAGTTTAATTGCAGGACAGGGATCTCTACCAGTGTCCTAGTCTCCGTCCTATTCATCTGCTCGGGCTGCTGTGGCACCCATTCACCCGGCCTCTCGTCGCTTCCAGGGGGGCACTGCTACCCCCTTCGCTCCTCGCCCCAGCGGGACGGCCTCCTCCTCTCCCAAGGGAGAGGCAGTAATCATGATGGATGCCCTTTGGGCCATAATCTTCTTGGGGCATTCTGTGGTAATACAGTGTTTCGTGCAACAGCGACGAGCGGTCCGTGGAACGGTCCGCGAGGAGCGGGTCCAGGCAGCCGGTGATGAGGAGCCTGTGACGAAATCACGGGCGTCCTCGTTGCCAACAATCCAAGATGAAAGACAAGGGAGACGGTGCGAGGGGAACGGACTGGAGGGAATGGAGCCGAGCACGGTTGACCGTCAACAATCTCAAGAGAACCGATGACCAGCGAGGAGCCCCCGGTTACTGAGGGCATCAGCCCGAAGTCGAGGGGTGACGAGCGGTCAGAGATCCCGGAGACCCGAGTGGGTGGGAAGACGGCCCCGGTTACGGCTCGCGGAAGGCGAGCTGTCGCGGGCCGGCAGGCGGGTGGCGGTGGCGGGACCTGCAGGAGGGATACCAGAACAGAAATATGAGCGGATGGCTATGTACTATTCAGCCGGGGCCGCGGCCGGTCTGAATACTCTCATAGTTACGCATGGTGTTTCTCACCACATAATCATCGGCGGGAGAGATGATATAGTGCCGCCACGCGGCGTGAAAGTAATATGAAAATACCTATTATGTATGTTTTACGCAAAGAATTTTGGCCCTCCGGGTCTCGCCCACGACTCGCTTCACTCGTATCGAGGGCTCGCCCTGCGGGAGGTTGACCGGGGCCTGCGATCGCTCCGCTCCGGCGATGCCCTCACTGCGTTCGGTGGCGACCTCCACATCGCTGGTAAGGGAACCTTGGGTGCTCCATAAATAGAATGGCCTATTATAACCCGGACAACAAAAGGAAGAAGTATGGTAAGTCAAGAATTTTTCTTCAGCGCAGGTGTTTTATTAGGATTAATTGGGGGAGTCTCGGGGAATTTTATGGTAACATCATTGTATAGATTGCACTCATTTCAGGAAAATAATCCAAATATGTGTTCTTTCCAATTAATCGCGAGTAAAAAGTATGATTTCGTTTTGTTTATCTCCAATTTTATTTTTCTGATTGCAGTTATTCTATTCTTCATCCCTTACATTCAAAATCCAGGATAAAGACTTTATTTTCATTATAGACGGACCATGGTTTTTATAACTGGATAGTCTTCCTGCTCACTGCCTCTCCCTTGGGAGAGGAGGAGCCAGACCCGAAGGGTGAGAGACCTGACCTCCCGAGTTTTAGGCACATGAAGCTCTCAAATAACTGTCCGATATCATAATGCGACCACCAACCACAAGATCTAAATAATATAATGCGCTTATATTATAAGCGTATGAAACCCATTCGCCGGATCAAGAAGATCAATGGGATAGAATACTGGTATGAGGATGCTCCCTACTACGATCCGGTGAAGAAACAAACCCGCCATACCTCAACCTATCTGGGGAAAAATGTCAATGGAGTTCCTGTAAAAGTAAGAACCGAGGGTATTCCCGGTCCAAGCATCTCTGCGGTTCCAAAAGAAGCATTCACTCATGGAAATCTCCTTCCCCTTCAAAAGATCATCCAGGACCTGCATATTGATGAATATCTCTCCACACTAGCCAACAAGAGTGAGAAAGAGACCATTCTCGCCATTGCCATCAACCGGATCCTTCATCCCGTCGCGATGCACCTCGTATCGACCTGGTACGAAGAGAGCTCACTCTACCTCACCAATCCAGACCTCCATATAAGCAGCCAGGTCATCAGCGAACTTCTTTCCACAATTGGCGACAGCGGCGTCCCTGAAGAATTCATGCGTCTCCTCATTCGAAACCTCGGCACCGATGCAACACTTATCTATGATATTACCAGTCTCTCAAGTTACTCGCAGCTTATCTCTCTCCTGGAATATGGATACAATCGTGATGGTTTGGACCTTCCACAAGTCAATTTCTCTCTCATTCTCGACACTCATCAGGCCATTCCTGTAATGTATGACATTTACCAGGGGAGTATTGTCGATGTCGTAACCTTGAAAAATACCATCAAAAAAATCGGCGCTATTGGTGTCAACAATTACACCTTGGTGCTCGATCGTGGTTTTTTCAGCCAGGGGAACCTGGAGGAGCTGATCCAGGAAGGATTCTCGTTCGTGATACCGGCTCCCCTCACTTTCAAACAAGTCAAGGTGGTGCTCACCGAGGCTCAACGTGACCTGGAAAGCCCTCAATACCTGCAGAAATACCAGAAGAATCCCATCTTTGTGAAACCTATTTCATTCGAGGTAAATGGACACAATCTCAAAGGATTCTGCTATTATGACCTGAAACGGGAGCAGGATGAACGAAATCTCTTCTACATTCGCCTCCATGACCTGAAACAGAAACTTGAGAGTCTCAAAATACCACGGTGGCGGAAACCTGATGAGATCTTTAAGGAGTGGGCAGGAAAGTTCTCGAATTATTTCTCCTGGCATGTGCAGGGTAACCAGTTTGTGGTTGAAATCCGGAATAATGCTGCATCACAGAGGGTGAACAGAATGGGGAAACAGATCATTCTGTCCCATGGGCCACTCGATTGGAAGGAATGTCTCACCGTCTATCGTGAACGTGATTATATCGAGAAAACATTCCGAACCTTGAAACAGGATCTCCAGGTTCTGCCTCTGAATGTGAAGAAAGAGTCCACAATGAGGGGATTCCTTTTTGTTACCTTTATAAGCCTCATTTTGAGGATGAAACTGCTGAAACAGATGAAGGATGCCGGGCTCCTGGAAGATTATACCCTCGAGGGCCTTCTTCTTGAACTCTCGAAGATCAAAAAGATTCGATTGGTCAGTGGAGATACGATCACGACGGAGATTTCAAAAAAACAGAGATCTATCCTGGATGCGCTCGGACTATGTGCTTAAATCACCCGGAAGTCAGGGAGAGAGGGGGGGATACTTGCCTATCCCCCGGCGCGATGCAAGGGCGGGGGAGTGGGTAATATTGGGTACTATTTTTTCTTCATTGATAAAATGATTAAATCGGATAATTCGCCTGAAATTACAGTAGAAGCAATAATAATCTTCCCTTCTAGAGTGGGTATTTTAACCTCGTAATATGTAGTTGGGACATTTTCTGATGATAGCCGGGGCTTTATGAGTTTATTCTTTTCTAAAATCAAATCAAGCGGATAATTAACTGATTCTGATTTTGAAAAATAAAAATCAAAATGATAAAACGCAGTTCCTTTATCTTCTCGAGCGTCGTTTGGAAATATTACATAATCGTCGCATTCTTTTCGTGATTCCGAAATGATTCCTTTTATTGAATCGAATATTGAAGTCGGACAATTATATTGTAATATGTTGGTTTTACATAAAGTTTCAAAAAAAACATCCTCACGGATATTCATCCCGAACCAATAATACAAATTTTCGGAAATTTCATTCGTGGGATAAGAAAATCTCGCAACCTGATTATTAGCATCCAACCCGGTAATATGCCATTTTTGATATTCTTTTAGTAAAGTGAAATGATTGATGAAAAATTTTGTTTTGTCGGCGATTTGAAATGTATTATCAAATTTAGTAAGATATTCGTATTCAAAGCCAGGGAAAAATATGATATGCCCCCCAGGACTATAGCATAGCCCGCCGAGAACCGAAATATTAGTCAAATCGTCTTTTTTATTATTAAGAAACAGATATGATATTTTTCCAGGAGATGTCCAGCTATCGAACACCTTTCCCCATGGTTTGAAAATAACGCTTCTCTCATTTGAATTGACTTTTTCTTTACCGACGTTAAATTTGATTTCAAGATTGTCTTTCTTAAAATCTTTTAATCGGACAGACATCGACAATTTTTGTTGATCTACCATTGATTGTTGATTTATCCAAAATTGACGTTCTTTAAGCCAAAAATTATTATTTGGCATATTGCCCAATTCCAATTTCATTGTTGAAGTTAATTTTTTGAAGTCATAAGGAGACGAGCCAATGCCTCCGCTTAATAGGTTTTTTATTCCTAAATGGGGATAATTCGTCATTAAATTGTCAAAATTAGAAGGGAATGATTCAAGTTCTCCTATTAAAACGATACTGGCGTTTCTGGCGTTTCTCTCGATATGATTTATATTCACATATGGAAGTATTTTCTCAATAGCGCTATCATCCAGATTAAGAACTTCGAATAGGGAGAACATAAGACTTTTTAGGAGGAATTCGTTACAATTGGTGATTTCAGAAATAAATTCAGCATTTAATTCATGGGTTCCATTGAACAATGGGTCCTTAAGTTCATATTTTATCCGCAAGAAATCGTTATTATTTAGTTTTTCGCTAAATATTCGCTTAATTCCCTCCCATTCATCTAATTTCTCGGTAGGTTCTTGTCGGGCATCAATAAGCGGTTTAATTGCTTCGAGACCAAGCCAAAATGAAAAAAATCTATCTACCCCATCCTCGTTCAATCCCTTCCGCAACCAAGTAAGTGTCCTCATTACTAGATGTTGACAAGCCGATGCATCGTAGTGAGAGAATATTTCACCAAACAAAGATGCATCGAACGGAATTTTAAATTCAAATGAACTTTCGTCTTCAAAAGGATTGACATAAAATATCGACGCAAATCGGGCACCTTCAATATTATTTTCTGTCACATTTACCAATTTTGCAGGGTAGCAATAGCCCATTGAAGAAAAGCTGATAAGGTTAAGGAGCAATTCGAGGTTGTTTCTGGAGGTTTCAATAAAAATTTCTTTATTTTGAGATTCACCTTCAATGATAAACTCTAAACCAATGTGTTTTATGTGGCCTTCTGCATATTGGAACGAATCTCGCATTCCAATTGTTAATGAAGGGTAATTGAATTTGTAAGAAGTGATGATTTTTTTATCATACTCTGATTTATTTCCAAGAATTACCGGGCTCTTTGAAATATATCGAGAAAAGTATTTCACTTCCCTTCACCCTCGACTATTCGGATCTCCTCCTCCGTTAGCCCGTACAGCTCATAGACCAGGGCATCGATCTGCTTATCGGTTGCCTCAATCTGCCTTTCGATTAGGTTCTTCTCATGGTCGGTCTTCACATCGGCCTTCTGCTTGTGGAGGGCAAGCATCCGCTCGACCAGGGCGACCATTTTGTCGTGGCGAGCCTTGTCGGCGGAATTGGAGAAGTCGATAGTGCGGATGGGGATTTGATTAATATTAGTTGAATTATATCTGCAATATCCACTCAATTTTGGGGGACAAACCATTCTTAAGTGATAGGAAATCAATTTGGAATTTAGTAAAGCTAAGAAAAAGGAGGGAGAATACTCTTTTAATTCGTTAATAATTATACCGGGACAATTTGCGCCGTTAAAAGCAGAATTACCTTCTAATATCCCAACTTTTGATATTTTATCAATTCCTTTTATAATGAACTTTTTTGGTCTTATATAATTAAAAGACCCGGGGCGTAAATGTCGATACCATTCTGCTCCTTGTGCATATAATTTTCTGCTATCAAGTCTTTTTTGCAATTTGCCTTTAAATTTTAAAAGATACTGGAAAATATTGGGGTATTTTTGTTTAAAATTCTGTTCATCTATTAAAGATGGAGTGCCATTATTGTTTTCTAGGTATGGATAAATCACAGCAGCACTTGGAACTACTGTAGTGTATCTGAATACTTCTGTACCTTGGTATGCATAAGGCAAAATAATTTCAGATTCAAGGTTATTTTCGCTTATTATCTTCTTATCTACAATAAATGCCTCGTCCATTCCTGTTAGAACACCAATGTAGGCTTGGCCAAATTGTGAAAATTTTCTCCATTTAATCTCTCGAGAATTTAAGATATATTCAATATTGATATCCCCAAAATTCCAAGGAGTCTCAGATAATGTTCTAAAAGAGATAATTTTTGCCTTTTCTGCCTGTATTCCATCTAAAGTAAGTTGATTTGATGAAGTTATTATCTTCAACCGGAGATCTTTATTGATGCTATGACTCAAAATCAAGATAGCGGGATAAGTATTCGCCTTTTGAAAAACAGGTAAAGATCCGAAATTTACAATTTCCTGAATTTTTCCGTTACAAAGAAATTTTCTGATATTCTTTCCATAGTCTGTTGACATCCATTGTGATGTACAGATGAGTCCAATTAATCCGGACTTTTTAATCAATGAGAGTGCTTTTTCAATGAATAGAATTGAAATATCCGTTTTACTTGTGGGTGTTGAATATTTTTTATATAAATAATCTGATTGAATGTAGTCGATTCGTTGAATCCGCACATACGGCGGGTTCCCGATGACCGCGTCGAACCCACCCGTCTGCATAATTTCCGGGAATTCCCGGTCCCAATCGAAGGCATTAATCCGCTTCACCACCTCCGGATTGTCAAGCGGAACCAGCATGTCGGCGAAGATGTCGGTCCCAATGAGTGAGTTCCCACACTTGATGTTCTGGTGCAAGCTGGGGAGTGCCCGTTCATCGAAAAGCTTGAGCTGCTTCGAGACATTCTCTTGGCTCTCCTCTTCGAGCACCTTCAGGAGCAGCGAGAGCTTAGTTACCTCGACTGCCTGGGTATCGATATCAACTCCGTAGATATTGTTCAGCAGGATCCTCTTCCGCTCGGCAATCGTCAGTTTCCAGTCACTACGGGTCCGGGACGAGCTCCCGTTCGCAGACTTGTAGATAGGGAGAGAAGTATCTACTGCTGATTTCTTCTTCCCGGTTTTTGGGATAGGCTCGGGAAGAAGTGCTTGAACTTCGGGCGATGTCGCGGATTTCTCGGCGATGACCGGGACCAGGTTGTGGATATACCAGTTCAGGTGCCAGTCGAGGAGGAATTGGTACGCCCCGAGCAGGAAGGAGCCGGAACCGCATGCAGGGTCGAGGACCCGGAGTTTTCCTACCTCACGAGGCGTCTTATCCTTGACAAGTTCCCCAACCGTGTGCGAGACGATGTAATCCACGATATACTGCGGCGTATAATAGACCCCGCCTGCCTTCTTCACTTCCGGCTTGTACTCAACTTTTGCTTGGTGGCCGGCTGTGAGCCTTATCACCTTGCCGAGGAACTGCTCGTAGACCTGGCCGAGGATGACCGGGGAGATGACCGAGAACTCATACGGACTCTCCGGGTAATACAACCGTTTGATGATCTTCTTCAGGACCGCATCATCGA